>Ga0066683_10000809_pt1 | contig 11219 bp, 9 predicted proteins | sample GraSoiAngelo_132_FD_62296 | JGI IMG/M metagenome (GOLD analysis project Ga0066683, IMG submission 62296) | Grasslands soil microbial communities from the Angelo Coastal Reserve, California, USA - 14_0929_02_40cm | ecosystem: Environmental > Terrestrial > Soil > Grasslands | place: USA... | reverse complement strand
TACGGTAACCAATCGGGAGGTTTGCTTTTACAAAACAGGCAAAGTTGTGGCTTTCGCTCCGGAGCGGGAGGAACTTAGCCAGGGGTGAGTGCTTTTTTGCGAACCCCTGAAACCCGTCCCTACGTGACCAACGCGCCCCGGCAGCGGCCGGGGCGCGGGGAGGTCCTGCAACCCCTGCCGGGGTGCGTATCGTTGTTCCTCCTCTAGCCAGAGGGGTTCGCTTCGCTCACCCCCGGCTAATTTCCTTTCGCCCCGCTGGGGCGGAATACGTTACCGTATTCATGAAATCATGTACTTAGTTTGTTCCCTGAGCAGGCTAAAGCCTGAACTCCACGTAAGTCCAAGCGCGATCAGGTTTGGAGTTTTTTGGCCCCCGGGCAGGCTAACGCTAGGCTAAGGCCTGAACTCCAAACGACGACTCAAAGGTCGAAGCAGAGAAAGTCTAGGCGGGCGCGGGCTTTCCCTTGGGATTGATCAGCTGCGGCAACGAAGGCTGGGTTCCCGGAACTTTTTCCTTTACCGGCCGTCCTTCGGAATCGATGTCGGCAGCGGCGGGCCTCTTCCCCTCGAGATTAACACCCTTAATGCATGCGTCTATTTCCTCGCCATTCAGGGTTTCGAACTCGAGCAGAGCCTCCGCGAGGCGAATCAGAGAGTCCCGATGCACCTCCAGGATGGTGTAGGCGCTGCGGTATCCTTCTTCCACGATTCGCTTCACTTCCTGGTCGATCTTTATCGCAGTGTCCTCGCTGTAGTCCCGGTGCTGGGCGATCTCACGTCCCAGGAAGATTTGTTCTTCCTTTTTTCCAAACGTGAGCGGTCCCATGACCGGGCTCATCCCCCACTCTGTCACCATTTTGCGGGCTCGTTCCGTAGCGATTTCGATGTCGTTGGCCGCACCCGTAGTTTCAGTGCTGAGGAAGATCTTTTCCGCGCAGCGTCCGCCCATGAGAATGGTGATCTGACCCTCCACAAACTCCTTTTTGTAGTTGTGCTTGTCCGTCTCCGGCAATTGCTGCGTGAGGCCGAGGGCCATCCCTCGCGGAATTATCGTTACCTTGTGGAGCGGATCGGCACCCGGAACCATGTAAGCAACCACGGCGTGCCCGGCTTCATGATAAGCGGTGACCCTTTTGTCCTCTTCGGTAATGACCATGGACTTGCGCTCTTTCCCCATGAGCACCTTATCCTTGGCCCCCTCAAAATCCGTCATGATCACAAACTTGCGGCCATATCGCGCTGCATTGAGAGCCGCCTCGTTCACCAGGTTTGCGAGAGCAGCCCCGGAGAATCCCGGCGTGCCGCGTGCCACCACGGAAATGTCTACGTCATCGCCCAAGGGTATCTTCCTCGTATGCACCTTGAGGATGCCTTCGCGTCCACGGATGTCAGGGAGTGGGACCACGACTTGCCGGTCGAACCGCCCCGGTCGCAGGAGAGCGGGATCAAGGACGTCGGGCCGGTTGCTGGCCGCAATGAGAATGACGCCATCATTAGACTCGAATCCGTCCATCTCGACCAGCAACTGGTTCAATGTCTGCTCACGCTCGTCGTGACCTCCGCCAAGACCGGCGCCACGATGCCGTCCCACAGCATCGATCTCGTCGATGAAAATGATGCAGGGAGCATTCTTTTTTCCCTGCTCGAAGAGGTCGCGGACCCGGCTGGCTCCAACGCCGACGAACATCTCCACGAAATCGGATCCGCTGATGGTAAAGAAGGGAACGTTGGCTTCACCCGCGATAGCGCGCGCCAGAAGGGTCTTTCCGGTACCGGGAGGTCCCATAAGGAGCACGCCTTTGGGGATCCTTCCCCCGAGTTTTTGGAATTTCTGGGGCTCCTTTAAAAACTCGATAATCTCTGTCAGCTCTTCCTTCGCCTCCTCAACTCCAGCGACGTCTTTGAAAGTGACCTTCTTCTGCTGGCTGGACATGAGCCGGGCACGGCTCTTCCCAAAAGAGAGTGCCTTGTTTCCGCCGCTCTGCATCTGCCGCATCAGGAAGATCCAGAACCCTATCAGCAGGATGAAAGGCAGCCACGAGGAAAGAAAAATATACATGAAGGACGAGTTGGTAGACTTCTCCAGCTTTACGGTCACGCCGTTCTGATTTAGTTCCTGGGCCAGTTTGAATCCGGCATCGGCGGGGATGACGGTCTTAAACTTCTTGCCGTTTATGTCCTCCCCCTCCATGTCTTCTCCCATGATCTTGACAGACCTGATCTTCTTTTCTGTCATCTCTCTGTAGAAGGTGGTAAAGTCCTTTTCCTCATGGCCGGCATCCCGCACGTTGTAAAACAGTTGCCATAACAGGACCAGCGAGACAACTACGGCCAGCCAGACCAGGATATTCTTTAAATTGGTACTCAAGGTATTACTGTCCTCCGTGATGCGGAATCAACTCGCGTATTATACCAGAGAGAGCGCGCGCCCCTCAAACACTGATTCGATCCGCCTCTGTTGCCTCAGTTACGTGGAGTGGCTACTGAATTAGGACCCGGATCAAACACTGAACTGAATCAAATTGATCCAAAAAAGATCCGCGTGCATCCGCCTATTCTGACGGGATAACGAGTTGGCCAGGATAACCGGATTGACAGGTCTCATGCGCTTGCAGGATCCACCAAAATCCAGTAAATCATGTCTGATAAGTCCTGTCATCCTGTCGGACGCGTCCCGTTTGCCCACCGCTAACTGACGGGTTGCCCTCTCACTTTATCGGCAAGCTCGACCGTAGGCGTACAACGGACATGCGGCGAGCGGAAGCCAATCCTCCGTCGGAGAGAATGTTTTTTCGTTTTACCTCTCAAAACCACCAAATATTAGACGACTTCCGAGGCGTTAAGTTTCCGGTTTTGAGACCAGCTACGAGTTTTCATAAGAGAGTTTCCATGACCCTATGGCTTGCAACCGCGAATGAAGACCGTTGGCCGTCTCGGCCATGACCAGGTTCGATCATCACTTCCCACGGGCCGGACGTCCGTGCCACGACTTGATGCAAATTTGACCGATTTCTGAACCCTGTGCCCGCCAAGTGATCTTTGGGGCTTTAAAGCATTCTGACGATGTCCTCAGCGCTGATGGTCCGTCCCTGATATGTTCCCTGAGGGCAAGACTGACGTCGTCCCTCACCGGTCGCCGAAAGGCATATCCTCACCAGAGGGTTGGGTTATTTGCGGCCGTTCCATGCGAGTGCGTTCGATCCCTCTTGCAACGACGCCTTGTTGTGGCGAAGCAAGGTCGAAGCCGGATACTTGATGCGGCGTTCAAACTCCCGTAAGTAAGACTCGGTGAGGGATTACCTGTAGCACTTTGATGCGGCCGTCCCTCGCGGCCGGCGGCACAGTGCACGAGTAAATACCGCTACCACGCTTAAGGATCGGCCAGGAGGGGTCCGCGGATTAGCAGGTTTTCACTTCGAGCACGAGACAGCGCACAGTTTGGGCGCTCACTGCAACCGATTTGGAGGGCTGAAACCCAGGGATCCAGATCACGCCACCCGGGACCGCAACCATAGGTAAGGAGGATCGGGCGCGCAGTGGAACGCGTGCATCGATAAGCATTCTTTTCACTTTCTTTCGGCCGGGTCCCCCGTAGCGATCTCCGGGGAGCCGGGACCGGACCGTCAGGCTTTCTGGAAGCCGGTCGGCGTCAAGGTACGCGCAGGACGCCGTGGATTCCAGGTTGGCCGGAAGCTGGTGCCGGTCCTTGAAATCCGCGCAGATATTCATCCCGGCCTCGTGTATGCGACGTCGTCCGGGAAGCGTCAGCTCGTAGGAGAAACCGGCAGGAGGTTCCCCTTTTGGGCTGAGAACCAGGCTGTGGAACTGCCGCGCCGCCAGATGATCCCCTGGCAACTCGATTTTGCGGCCGCTCTGTCCCGGGAGACAGAGCGACACCATAGCCTCCACGTGACGCTCGTTGATACCGCGAAGCGACCCGCGAATCTCCCGAAGCGCAAGGCGTAGGCTCATCTTCCGCATCAGAGGATGAAGCTCCAGGAGCTTCTTTACAGAAAGCGAAACTCCTTCCTTGGCTGGCTCTCTTACTGTTTCCAGTGCATCGGCGGCGTGCTTCTCCAGGTAATCTGAGACTTCGCGAGCCACAGCGGCGTGACGCGCCAGAGTCCGGACCGCATTGGGGTTGAGATGCTTCTCGACGTAGGGAAGCAGTTCGAGCCGCACGCGATTTCTCCGATAATGGACGTCTCGATTCGTGGAGTCCTCGCGATAATCGGCTCCCTGACCATTGAGGAAGGCGGTGATTTCCCGGCGCTGGCACTCCAGCAAGGGACGGATGAACAGTCCGCCGAGAACGGGTTGAATCCCCGAGAGTCCTCGGGGGCCGCTCCCGCGAAAGAGTCTCATTAGAACCGTTTCGGCCTGGTCGTTTTGAGTGTGACCCAACGCAATCTTCTGCGCGCCCGCCTGATGCGCGGCGCGACTCAGAAAGTCGTATCGAACCTCGCGCGCAGTCTCCTCCAAATTCCCCCGGGCGGCACAGCCGCTGGGGCTAACAGGAATCGCCTCGCAAATCAGGGAGAGTCCCAGGCCCTTGCACAGGTTTCGGACAAAGACCTCGTCCGACTCGGACTCCTCCCCGCGCAGGCAGTGGTTCAGGTGAGCGGCGCTCAGTCGTATTCCGAGGGCGGGGGCCAACTGAAGAAGGCACAGCAGCAGGGCCGTTGAATCGGCCCCCCCGGAGACGGCAACCAACACGTGTTCTCCAGCCCGGATCATGCCGAATTTCGTCAATGTCCGAGCCACCTGAACCTCGAGCGGTCGCCTGTTCACAGATGACGTCGTAGCCATAAGATGAGAAACCGAATTGTATCACTTATCGCGTCAAATACGGGCAGGCACCGAACCTTCATCTAAGCGAATTTGCGCAAATAGGGGGATTTAGTTGACTCCAGTAACCACCAGATATACTGTCGCCCGCGCACGGGAGAGTATCCGCGGACCGTTGGTCCAGCAAGCCACTATGGTAGACCCCGGTGCCAGCTAAGATCATTTTCGGTAGTGCTTGGGTGTGCGCCGCACACGTGAGACTGCGGTGAGATTCTTTTCGTTGTGGCTCGGCTGCACCGTGTTTATCCATGTTCATCAGTGGTTTCAGTGTCACTACATCCCTGCCACAGCGTGATATAATGCCGACCTTTGTCCGGAATCCTGTGCCGGCAAGGGGAGGAGGTATCTCCATGAAGTTTCCAGAGACGCGGCCACGGCGCCTTCGCATGAACGCTGTTGTGAGAGGATTGGTTCAGGAAACTCGCCTGTCTGTCGAACAGTTGATTTACCCCTTGTTCGTATGCCCCGGAGAGGGCGTGAAGAGAGAAATCTCGTCCATGCCGGGCAACCATCAGTTCTCCATCGACACCCTGGTGGAAGAAGCGCGTGCCGTGAAGTCCCTGGGAATCCCGGGAATAATCCTCTTTGGCATCCCTGAAAAGAAAGATGATCACGCGACGTCCGCATACGAAGACCATGGGATCGTTCAGGACGCCGTGCGAGCTTTGAAGCGTGAAGTCAAGGATCTTCTGGTTGTCACCGATGTTTGCCTTTGTGGATACACCAGCCACGGACACTGCGGGGTCGTGCTCAATAACGAAATCCGTAACGATGCGAGCGTCGATCTCATCGCCAAGACGGCGCTCTCACATGTGAAGGCAGGAGCCGATATGGTCGCCCCGTCGGACATGATGGACGGGCGCGTGGTCGCAATCCGCCAAATCCTGGAGAAGAGCGGGCATAAGAACACGCCCATACTGTCTTACGCGGTGAAATACGCCTCCGCATTCTACGGCCCGTTCCGCGAGGCCGCAGAATCGGCTCCGGCGTTTGGCGATCGCCGCAGCCATCAAATGGATCCCCCGAATGCGCGAGAAGCCCTGAAGGAAGTGGAGTTGGATATCGAAGAAGGCGCGGATATCCTGATGGTAAAACCGGCGGGGCCGTATCTGGATATCATTCGAATGGTCCGGGATCGTTACCCGGTTCCCGTGGCAGCCTATCAGGTCAGCGGTGAATATGCGGCGCTAGTGGCTGCGGCCCGCCTTGGCTGGTTGGATCTCCAGAGAACGGCGCTGGAAACGCTGATAGGAATCCGGCGCGCCGGCGCCGACATTATCATCACGTACTTCGCCAAGGAGGCCGCAAAGCTGCTTTCTTGAAGAGGCAGGATACTTTGTCCCGTTGAGGATACCGATGCGCAAGCGTTCCAAGGCCCTGTTCGTTCGTGCTCAAAGATCGATTCCGGGGGGTGTCAACAGCCCCGTGCGGGCATTCCGCGGCGTCGGCGGCGATCCGATCTTCATCCGGGCCGGCAGGGGCAGCCGCATAGTGGACGAAGATGGGGTTCCCTACATTGATTTTGTGTGTTCCTGGGGCCCGCTCATCCTCGGGCACGCAGCTAAGCCCGTGCAGAACGCGCTCAGCCAGCAGATTCGCAGGGGGACGAGCTTCGGGGCCCCAACAGAAAATGAAGTCGTCCTTGCTGAAACAATATGCCACGCCTTCCCCTCGGTTGAGAAAGTGCGGCTCGTCAATTCGGGAACTGAAGCCACCATGAGCGCAATACGGCTGGCGCGTGCTTTCACGGGCCAACACAAGATCCTCAAGTTCGACGGCTGTTATCACGGACATGTGGACGCTCTTCTCGTAAGGGCCGGATCGGGCGTTGCGACCATGGGACTGCCGGACTGCCCCGGGGTTCCTCCTGGGGAAGCCGCCAGGACGCTTTCAGTTCCATACAACGATCTCGACGCCGTACAACAGGCTCTGAATCTGAACCGCGGTGAAGTCGCCGCCATCGTGGTCGAGCCGGTAGTCGGGAACATGGGCGTGGTCCCGCCCGCTCGCGGTTTTCTCCAGGGGTTGCGCAGGCTGGCGCGAGAGCACGGCGCCCTTTTGATCTTCGACGAGGTCATCACCGGCTTTCGCCTGGCCTACGGCGGCGCTCAGGCTTACTTTGGCGTACGCGCGGACCTCACCTGTCTCGGCAAGATCATTGGCGGAGGTTTACCCGTGGGCGCATACGGCGGCAACAAGGAGATCATGAGGTTGATCGCGCCGGAAGGGCCCGTGTATCAGGCCGGGACGCTCTCGGGCAACCCGCTGGCGGTGTCGGCAGGTCTCGCGACGTTGAAGGCGCTGAAGGGACCGGGTGTCTACAAAAAGCTCGACGCACTGGCGGCGCGCCTGGTAGAGGGACTGCGCAGCGCAGCAGCGGTGGTCGGGGTCCCGGTGCAGATCAACCGCGTGGGTTCTATGTTCACCGCGTTTTTTACGGGGACCCCGGTGACCAATTACGAGACTGCAAAGACCAGCGACACGGGACGCTACGCGCGCTTCTTCCATGCGCTCCTCGAGCGCGGCGTCTACTTTCCGCCGTCCCAGTTTGAAGCCTGCTTTGTGTCGCTGGCGCACACCGTAAAGGACATCGACAGCACCATTCGCGCGGCGCGCGAAGCCTTTAAAGAAGCCCCCGCATCCGCTTAATGCGGTTCTGCCAGTCTGTTTTCGTGCGATTCCTGTAATCTGTGGCCAGTCTTTCGCGGTCCGGAGTGTCTCAGCCCGCCTTCCTGGCGGCAAGCGGTTTCTCTCCGGCTTTCGGAGTGTGAGCCCGAACCCGGATCGAGAGGATCTTGAAATTTTCGGCTTTTTCGATCGTGAAAGTCAGATCTTGATACCGGATGTTTTCGCCTTCCTGCAGAAGGCGTCCCGTGAGGGTCTGGAGGAAACCGACCACAGTCGTGTACTCCCGCGATTCCGGGATTTTGGAAGTGAAGAAACGGTTGAAGTCCTTGACGGGCAGATTCCCCGCCACCGAGTAGAGATCGGGTCCCAGAGATCGGATGGCTTCCATCTCCGTGTCGTGCTCGTCGCGGATTTCACCCACGATTTCCTCCAGAAGATCCTCCAGCGTCACAATCCCTTCTACGCCGCCAAATTCGTCCACAACGATGGCCATGTGAAGGTGCATCAGCTGTAACTGGCGTAGGACGTGATCGAGCCTCGCCGTGTCGGGAACGAAATGCGCTGGCCGCAGGCAGGCCTGCAGGCTGATGTCCCCGGGTCTGTGGAGATGCTGGAGCAGGTCTTTGACATAGAGGATGCCGAGGATATTGTCAAAGTTGTCGCGATAGACAGGGATTCGCGAGTAATTGTTTTTTGCGATTGTGGCGAGAACTTCCGGCAGCGGATCGTTGATGTCGATGGCCGTCACGTCGGTGCGAGGGATCATGATTTCCCTCACCTGAGTATCTCCGATTTCAAACACATTGTGCAGCATCTCCTGCCGTTCTCGAGTAATGCCTTCCGTTGTGGACCCGGCGATGATGGCGCGGATCTCTTCTTCGCTGAGCGCGTGAGCGAAGGGGCTCGTGTCCGGAGCGAGCCCGAAGAGGCGGACGATCGTGTTCGCGCACCATGCGGCCAGCCGCGCAAGAGGTGATAGCACCCAGATGGACAGGCGAACCGGCCACAGGATCCTTCGCGACACTTCTTCCGCTCGCGTGGCTGCGATGAGCTTCGGAGTGAGCTCGCAAAAGATCAGGACCGTTACTGTGAGGATCGCGGAAGCCAGGAGGCTTGCCATCTCGACGTGATCCCGCGGCACATAGGTGGAAATCACGTAGGTGACGAGCGTGGCCGCGGCGATGTTCGCAACATTATTTCCCAGGAGGATGACGCCGAGCAATCGGTCGGGATTGGCCACAATCGTCTTGATGGTCTGGGCCTCCATATCGCCTGCCTCGGCCTGGTACTTGAGCTTGAGGCGGTTGACGGTCATCAAGGCCGTTTCTGCGCCGGAGAAGAAAAAGGACAGGAGTAGGAAGAAGAAGAGAAGGGCGAGATATAGGATTAGCTCGTGCAATTCTTTACGCGGAAGCTTTGACCGACCGCTGGTAGGCGGAGGCCAATGCCCGGTCGATCTGCTCTTCCACCGCCTTCTCGCTCAAGCCACGCACCGTTGCCACCTCGCTGACAATCAGCTGCTTGGCACGATCGAGCATACGCTTCTCGCGAAAAGACAGGCTTTTCTTGTAGCTGAGATAGACGAGGTTCTTAAGAACCTCGGCCACCTGAAAGATGGAACCGGTGCGCATCTTCTCGCAGTGGTCTTTGTAGCGACCCTTCCAGTCGGCTTCCGGCTCGTAGAAATGCTCTTCCAGAAGCTTGAAAAGACCGTCCACGTCGGCTCTTTTGATGATCTTACGGAGACCGACGCTTTTGACGTTCGCCGTGGGGACCATGACCAGGGAGGCATTGGCATGGATGCGGAGCATGTAGAACTCTTCCGGGACACCGTTGACGGGCCGGCTTGTGACTTCTTCGATAACGCCAACGCCATGGTTCGGATACACCACTTTTTCCCCTACGCGAAATTCCATATTGCCTCCATGAAGACTGTATTATACCCGAAAGGAGTAGTCCGAGTCAAAGACTGGTATGACATCGGGTGCTTTAACCGTTTTGGGGGAATGGCTGAAGCGCGGGGTTAGAGCTGCGCCAGGCTGTCGGCACTTTAAGAGGACGTTGCTTTCTCTGGCACTGGGTCGGCAGGGGTGATATTGGGCTGTATGGGGCAGACTGGTCTGAAGCGAGGACGGTCTATGCTCTAGTTGTCGCATTGTGCCGCGCGCTGTTTACCACGAGCGCGTTTCCGTAGCGTGATCGCCAATTTTCGGCGAGGGCCACGAGTTCGCCTGGATACTCGTCAAGGCAGTAACAGAGGTCGTAGACATCTTTCGGTTTGTCCCGGCCCTCCAGTGCGTGCGCCTTCATGACGATGAAGTCCAAGAGCGACACCACGCGGACGCGCACCCTGTTCACCCTTGCCGGAGATCATCGAGCCCTCAATCTCGATGTCCTCGGGGTTCTCGAACGCGACGGCGCATGCGGGGAACTTCAGCACCCGGAAGCCTTCTATCAGTTTTGGGCGGTTCTTCTGCAGCTTCACCTCGGAAGGTGCCAGAAAGCTCCACGTGCACTCTGACCGGCGGCTCTCCGTCTTCGAGGTTAACGTCAGCCATTAACTGGAAGTCATTCTCGCCCTTCTCATATCGGCGTGTATCGAGCAGAAGCTTCAGGAATTCCGCGTAGCGGCCGCCACCGAGTTTCCCGGCGTCGAGCGCGAGTGCAGGGCTCCGCAAAACGGGCCGTTGCATTTCTGTATGTGACTTAGCTATACTGCTTAGCTAACCGAGGAATGTCATGAAAGTGGTCAACGTGCATGCAGCGAAAACGAATCTGTCGAAACTAATCGAGGAAGCCTGTAAGGGAGAGGAGGTGGTAATCGCTCGCGGCTCAGAACCGGTCGTGAAGCTGGTGCCTGTGCATCGGCCGCAGGCAAAGCGGCAGTTCGGGAGCCTCAAGGGACGTCTCGTCGTCCCCGATGACCTCATGGAACCGCTCACGAGCGATGAGATCGAAGCCTGGCATCACTAGCGGTACGACCTCAGCGGTGAACGATGCGCTTACTCCTCGATACGCACGCCTTCCTCTGGTGGCTGGCCGGTGACAAGCGCATGACCTCGCGCTCACGGGCTGCCATTGCGGACGAGGCCAACGATATATACGTCAGCGCGGCGTCAGCGTGGGAAGTCGCGACAAAGGCGCGGCTGGGTAAATTGCAAGGCGCCGAATTCATTGCGCAAGAATTCGGCGAGCACCTCGCGCTCCAGGGATTCACCGGGCTCAATATCACTGTCGAACATGGACAGCGCGCGGGAAACCTTCCCGGGCCGCATAGAGATCCATTCGATCGTATGTTGATCGCACAGGCCCAGGCCGAAAACCTCACGGTTGTTTCCAACGAGGCAGTATTCGACCAGTACGGGGTCGTTCGACTCTGGTAGATGCTCGTCAGGAGTGAACTCAGAGCCTCGCCTTCAGGAATGCGACGAGGGCCCGGTTTTCGGCGGCCGTGAAGTCTAGGCCGAATTCGTGTCCCGGGACTCGCAACCAGCGCGTCCATCGAATTCGGATATTTCCCATCGAATGCGCGATCCGGAAGAATCAGTGGGAAAACGGCACCTGGTACAACGTGGCTCTGTCGCGAAGCTACAAGGACGGTCTCGATACGAACGTCGCCGGCGCCGAACATGGCAGCCAGTGCACTGCCAGCAAAAGCGCATCTGCGTCGCGCGCGGCGTCACCGGGCGTGCCCGGTCGCGCGTTGCCCTGCGCCTCGCGTGCGAGCCTCTTCAGCTTCTGCT
>Ga0066683_10000808_pt1 | contig 11221 bp, 4 predicted proteins | sample GraSoiAngelo_132_FD_62296 | JGI IMG/M metagenome (GOLD analysis project Ga0066683, IMG submission 62296) | Grasslands soil microbial communities from the Angelo Coastal Reserve, California, USA - 14_0929_02_40cm | ecosystem: Environmental > Terrestrial > Soil > Grasslands | place: USA... | reverse complement strand
CAGGTAGGGCCGGTAGGTCAAGTAGGTCGGGTAGGGCAGGAGGTCGGGTAGGGCAGGTAGGCCAAGTAGGTCATGGTCAGGTCGGGCAGACGAGTCGTAGAGCGTCAGTTTGAATTCTGCTGACCTCGCGGCCGTGGTCCGTTCGGACGGGTGCATTAGACGCTGCGCGTGACGCCAGCGACGGAAGCGGGCATCGCAGATCACGTCTGGTCGGTTGACGGAATCGTGGCCTTGAAACACGCTGGTTTGGGGTAAAGGTCATGCCGAAAACATGGCGGGTGCCCAGCAACGATGTGCCGATGTGCCAAGATTGTCAGACAGATCTGAGCTTTCTCGGCTCTTGGGCCTTCCGTGGTCTCTGGGGTTACACGGAAGTCCGCACATATGAGTGTCCGACGCACGGACCGATTTTTGTCAGCCCACAAATATCAGTCGGGCATGGTCCAGACAGAGGGCTAGACAAAGGCCCAGACAACGGTGACCGCGATTCGCTGATCTTGGCGCCGCGCAAACCGACGCCAACACCCAACGCTGACGCGATAGCGATTCCTGAGCCAGATTCAAACTGACCCCACTACCGGCGGGGCCAGGTAGGTCGGGTCGGGCCGGTCGGGCGGGTGGGTCAGCAGGGGCAAACCCCAACGTGACGGCGCAGCTACCCACCTGACCCGCTCGACTCACCCGACCCCCGCGACCACGCGATTCACTCGGCCCACCCGACCCAACCCACGCGACCGACGCGACCGACCCAACCCACGCGACCCACGCGACCCACGGACCGACGCGACCGGCGCGACCCACGCGACCCACTCGCCGTACACTACGGCGCATGCGAACGCCGCTCGTCGTGATCGCCGTCACTCTCGTCCTCGCCACGCTCGCGGCGCAACCTGCGGCGCCGTTCCGACTCGAGGAAGCCACCATCCAGCAGATTCAGGCCGCGTTCCGTGACGGCTCGCTGACGTGCCGCGGGCTCGTCGAGCAGTACCTCAGGCGGATTGACGCGTACGACAAGAACGGCGCCACGCTGAACGCCATCGTCAGGATCAATCCCGACGCGCTCAGGACGGCGGACGATCTGGATCGCCGCCTCCAGCAGTCGGGACCGATCGGCCCGATGCACTGCGTGCCGGTGATCGTGAAGGACAACTACGAGACGATCGACATGCCGACGACCGCGGGGTCGCTGTCGCTCGATGGCATGATGACAGGGAGGGACGCGTTCGTCGTGAAGCGGCTGCGCGACGCCGGCGCCGTGATGATCGCGAAATCGAACATGGCGGAGTTCGCGTTCAGCCCGGTGGAAACGGTGAACTCGATCCTCCCCGGCTACACGCGCAACCCATACGACACGCGCCGCGTCACCGCCGGATCGAGCGGCGGATCGGCGGCCGCCGCGGCCGCGAACTTCGGCGCCATCGCGCTCGCGAGCGATACCGGCGACTCCATTCGCGGGCCGGCTGCTCATCAGGCGCTCGTCGGGCTCAGGTCTACGATGGGCCTGGTGAGCCGCGCCGGCGTCGTGCCGCTCAATCTCGCCGCGGACATCGCGGGCGCAGTGACGCGGACGGTTGCCGACACGGCGGGCGTGCTGCAGGCGATTGCGGGCGACGATCCGAACGATGCCGTCACTGCGGCGAGCCGCGGGCATGTGAGCGCCGACTACGCGGCGTCGCTGCGGAAGGACGGCTTGAAGGGGGCCCGCCTCGGCGTCCTGCACCAGGCGTACGACACGCCGACGCTCGACCGTGAAGTCGACGAGGTGTTTCGCGGCGCGCTCGGTGAGCTCCGCAATCTGGGCGCCGAGGTGATCGATCCGGTGGCGCCCGTGATGGTCGACGCGCTCGACGCGACGCGCGCGCCGGGCGGACGTTGCAATCAGTTCAAGCACGACCTGAACCGGTACCTCGCGGACCTCGGCGACAAGGCGCCGATGCACACGCTCGAGGAGATCATCAGGTCGCGCCGATTCCATCCGTCGATTCAGGCGCGGCTCGAGAGCGCTCAGGCGGCAGACGAGGTGCCGGGCCAGTCGGCGGGGTGCCGGGGCCGCGACGAGCTCAACGCGAAGCTGCGCGCCGCCGTCGTGACGCTCATGGATGCCGCCGAGCTCGACGCCCTCGTGTACCCGACCTGGAGCAATCCGCCTCGACTCATCGGGGATCTCAACACGCCCGGCGGCGACAACAACCAGTTCTTCTCGCCGAGCACCGGCTTTCCCGCCATCACGGTCCCGATGGGCTACACACGCGGCGGCACGCTGCCGGCCGGTCTGCAGTTCTTCGGCCGGGCATGGAGCGAGCCGACGCTGCTTCGGCTGGCCTACGCCTACGAACAGGCGACGCATCATCGTCACCCTCCGGCGGCCACCCCGCCGCTGCGATAGGACGGCCGAAGAACGGGTGACAAAATCGCTGTGTCACCAGCCTTTAGGGGCGGACCTCGCCGGGTCCGGCTGAAGCCGGACGCCACGGGCGGCGCGATTTTTCACAGGCTCCAAACGGAAGTTCCCCGGGCTTTACAGGGAACTTCGGTCTGAAGGCGTGCCCGTGTACGCCGTCGTGCGCCCTACCGGCGCCGATGCGTCTTCGTGGGGCACCGATGCGTCTTCGTAGGGCACCGCTTCAGCGGTGCCGAAGTACAATATCCGCTTCGCGTGAAAAAAATTCTCATCGCCAATCGCGGCGAGATCGCCGTGCGCGTCATCCGGGCCTGCCGGGAGCTGGGCGTGTCGCCGATCGCGGTCTATTCCGAATGCGATCGGACGGCGCTGCACGTCCGCTTCGCGGACCAGGCGTACCCGATCGGGCCGAGCGCGCCGCGTGAAAGCTACCTGCGCATCGACCGGCTGATCGACGTCGCGAAGAAGAGCGGAGCCGACGCCGTGCACCCCGGATACGGCTTCCTGGCGGAGAACGAAGACTTCGCCGCGGCCGTGCGCGCCGCGGGGCTGATCTTCATCGGGCCGGAGGCCGGCGCGATTCGAACGATGGGCAGCAAGACCGCGGCGCGGATGGCGGCCTCGCGCGCGGGCGTACCGACCGTGCCCGGCACCGAAGACCCGATCGGCCCGGATGCGTCCGACGTGCACGTCGCGCGAATCGCCGAATCGCTGGGGTACCCCGTGCTGGTCAAAGCCGTCGCCGGCGGCGGGGGCAAAGGCATGCGCACGGTCACGGATCCGGGCGATCTGGCGGGCGCGGTGCGCGCGGCCCGCTCGGAAGCGGGCGCGGCATTTGGCGATGCGGCGGTGTATCTCGAACGCCGGCTGACGCGGCCCCGCCACATCGAGGTGCAGCTGCTCGGCGACGCGCACGGCACCGTGCTGCCGTTCGTCGAACGCGAGTGCTCGATTCAGCGGCGCCACCAGAAGGTCGTCGAGGAAACGCCGTCCCTCGCCGTCTCGCCGGTGCTGCGCGGGGCGATGACGTCGGCCGCGGCCGCCGTCGCACGGGCCGTCGGCTACACCAACGCCGGCACGATCGAATTCCTTCTCGACGAACACGGCCGGTTCTATTTTCTGGAGATGAACACGCGGCTGCAGGTCGAGCATCCGATCACGGAGATGGTGACGGGCCTCGATCTGGTCCGCTGGCAGATTCGCATCGCGCGCGGCGAGCGCCTCGATCTCGATCCCGCCCGCCTCCTGACGCCGAACGGGCACGCGATCGAATGCCGCATCTACGCGGAAGACCCCGACAACAACTTCCTGCCGTCGCCCGGACGGATCCAGCAGCTCTCGGTGCCGGCCGGACCCGGCATCCGCGACGACAGCGGCGCGACCGCCGGCCTGGACGTGCCGATCTTTTACGACCCGATGATCTCGAAGCTCGCCGCCTGGGCCGAAGATCGGCCGCTCGCCATCGCGCGCATGCGCCGCGCGCTCGGCGAATACCTCGTGACGGGCATCAAGACGACCGTGCCGTTTTTCACGTGGCTGCTGGCACAGCCTGAATTCGTCGACGGGCGATTTCACACGACGTACCTGGACGAGGTGCTGAAGGCACGAAACGGCCGTCCGTTCGTGGAGGCGAGCCCGGACGTGCAGGAGATCGCCGTCATCGCCGCCGCCCTGGAGGCCGCGCTCTCTCCCTCCGCCCTGGCAGCGCCCGAACACGGCGGCAACGGCGCCGTGGCTGGTGCGTGGCGGACGCAGGCGCGCGTCGAAAGGCTGCGCGCGTTGTAGCGCGGCGCTGCCTTCACTCGATCGGCGCGGAGGTTACGCGGCGAGATGCGATTCGAAGTCGAGATCGGCGGCCGGCGGTGGCAGGTCGTAGTCGCACGAACGGGCGACGATATTGCAGTCACCGTCAACGGCCACACCCGGCAGGTCGACGCGGCGCGCATCCACGCGCATACGCTGTCGCTTGTTGTGGACAGCGTGTCGCCGGTGGACACCATCACGGGTACAGGGGATCGGCACGCCCGGGCGCACGTGTACGATGTGAGCTTCGCCAGGGATCCCGTTGGTGGTCCGCTCACGGTGCACGTCGGTGGCGTGCCGATAACGGTCACCGTGAACGGCCGGCGACGGGGCCGGAGGCTTCACGGTGACGGCTCGATCTCCGGGCCGCAGCGCCTGACGGCGCCGATGCCCGGCAAGGTTGTGCGGCTGCTCGTCAAGGCGGGGGACACAGTCGGCGCGCGTCAACCGGTGGTGGTGGTCGAAGCGATGAAGATGGAGAACGAGCTGCGCGCCAGCCGCGACGGCACGGTGACGGAGATCCATGCCCGCGAGGGGATGTCGGTCGACGCCGGCGCGCTGCTCATCGTCATTCAGTGAAATCCTTCAAGCGCCTGCGTCATCACAAGGCCCTTCGATGTGTCGGCCTCGGCCTCACGCTGGTCGTCGCGCTGCTGGCGGCGGCGATCGTCTCGTCCGTCACGGTCGATCTCGGACCGATCGCGCGACAGAAGGCGGAAATCGAGGGCTCCAAGTACATCGAGCGGCCGATGCACATCGGGTCGCTCAGGATCCGTCTCCTCACCGGCAAGTTCCTCGTCGAGAACCTGACGATCGACGGCCTGCACGAAGGCGATCGTCCGTTCTTCACCGCCCGGCAGCTGGCGGTGTCGCTCGACTGGATGCCGGCCATCGCCCGCCGGCCGGACATCACGATTACCGCCGTCGAGATGACCGACTGGCACATGCTGGTCGAGAAGTGGGAGAACGCGCACAACTTCCCGCGGTTCAACCACGACGACGGGAAGCCGCCGGGCCCGCGACGCGTCACGACGACCCTCAAATACCTGCGGGCGTCCCGAGGGCAGTTCACGTTCGAAGATCACGAAACGCCGTGGGGCATCGTCTGCCGCAATCTGGACATCAACATCGGCAACCTCCCCAACTACCACGGGACGGCGACGTTCACGGGCGGAACGGTCACGATCCAGGACTTCGAGCCGATGTGGGCGAACATGAAGGCGCGGTTCGTCATCGACGGCTCGCGCATCCATCTCGAGCGCGTCGACCTCGACACCGACGGGGCGACAACGGTCGCGCGCGGCGAGGTGGACGTGGCGCACTGGCCCAACCAGGGCTACCAGGTCCGGTCGCGCGTCAAGTTCCCGCGCATGCGGGAGCTGTTTTTCAAGAACGAACCGTGGCGGATCTCCGGCGACGGCGACTTCACCGGCACGTTCCGGTTGTTCAAGAACGGCGCGGAGGGCGACACCAACCGCGATCTCACGGGCACGTTCTCGAGCGAGCTTGCCGGCGTGAACGAGTATCGATTTCCATATCTGTACGGATCGCTGCGGTGGACGCGGCACGGGTTCGAGGTCTGGAACGCCGGCTCGCAGTTCTACGGAGGGGCCGCGCAGTTCGCATATTCGATCCAGCCGTTCGGTAAGAAGACGCGGCCGACGCACCGCTTCGATGCCACGGTGACCGACCTCGACCTGGCGAGGTTCAGCGACTTCGAGCAGTTCCCCGGACTGCGCTTTGCGGGCGCCGCGTCGCTGCACAACCTGCTCGAGTGGCCGTCCGGCCGCTTCGCCGATCATCGCGGCGAGGGGCGTCTGGTGGTGACGCCGCCGCCTGGTGTGACGCCGATGACCGCGTCGCTGGAGGCCGCGCGCGCGGCCGACGCCGACCATGCGCGGCACGAATGGGGACCGTTTGCGCCCGTGCCGCTCCCGGCGCATCTGCCGATCGCCGGTGAGCTCACGTATCGCTACACACCCGATGAGGTCACCATCGAGTCGGGGCGTTTCGCGACCGAGCGCACGCACGTCACCTTCGGCGGCACGACGTCCTACGGCGATCGCTCCCGCCTGGCGTTTCACGTGACGACCAGCGACTGGCAGGAAAGCGATCAGGTGCTCGCCGGGATCATCACGGACTTCGGGTCGCCGACCGGCGCGGTCCCGTTCGGCGGCCGCGGCGAGTTCGACGGCGTCATGACCGGGGCCTTTCACAATCCGCGCGTCGAAGGCCTGTTCACCGGCGAGGATCTCCGCGCGTTCGACACGCTCTGGGGCGGCGGCTCGGCGCAGATCGTCGTCGAGAACCGGTATGTGAACGTGCGCGACGGCGCGGTGCGGCTGGGCGACTCGGAGATTCGCGCCGACGGCCTCTTCTCGCTCGGCTACCCCCGCGAGGACGGCGGCGAAGAAATCAACGCCCGCCTGCGCGTGGCGCGCCGCGACCTCGACAGCCTGCGGCATGCGTTCGGAATCGATGTGTACCCGGTGTCCGGCCTGCTGTCGGGCGAGTTTCACCTGACCGGCGGGTACGAGCGGCCCATCGGCTTCGGCGCCATGACGATTGACGACGGGATCGCGTACGGCGAGCCGTTTCAGAAGGCGGCGTCGGCGTTGCGGTTCGACGGGTCGGGCGTGCGGCTCGACAACATGATCGTCGAGAAAGGCGCCGGCACGATTACCGGCGCCGCGTTCGTCGGCTGGGATTCCACCTACTCGTTCAACGTGGACGGCCGTCGCATCCCGGTCGAACGCCTCGCGTTTCTGGCGTATCCGCGCGCGCCGCTGTCGGGCATCGCCGAGTTCACCGCCGGCGGCAGCAGTACGTTCGACAACCCGCGCAACGACTTCAAGTTTCGGGTCAATGATCTCTTTATTGGAGAAGAGGGCGTCGGCCAGGTCACCGGCGCGCTCGCGCTCCGAGGTCACGAGTTGAGCGGCGCGATCGACGCCGCCTCGCCGCGACTGGCGGTCACGGGCGCCGGCCGCATCGCGCTCACGCCGCGGTCCGACGCGGAGCTGACGTTCCGGTTCCACGACACGTCGCTCGATCCATACGTCCGTCTGTTCGTGCCACGCCTCTCGCCGTTCACCACGGCAGTCGTGAGCGGATCCATTCGTGTCGTGGGCGAGCTGGCCGATGCCAATCACCTGCTCGTCGACGGGACGGTGGACTCGCTCGACATGCGGCTGCTCGACTATGCCGTGAAGAACGCCGCGCCGATCCGGATCGCGCTCGACGAGCAGCGGATCAGGATCCAGGAGCTGCAGCTGGTCGGCGTGGACACGCGGCTGCGGGTGTCGGGCGCGATCGGGCTGAAGGACGATCGGATCGCGCTCGAGGCCTCCGGTGACGCCAACCTCGGCATCCTCCAGGGCTTCTTCCGCGATGTCCGCGGATCGGGCCGGGCAGAGCTGACCGCCGCGATCGACGGTCCGCTGCAGCAGCCGCGGTTCTCCGGCAGCGCGACGATCGCCGGCGGCCGCATCCGCCACTTCTCGATTCCCAACGCGCTCGACGCCATCAATGGCACGATTCATTTCGACGCCAGCGGCATCCGGCTCGACGACGTGGCGGCGACGATGGGCGGAGGGCACGTGCAGTTTGGCGGCCGGATCGGCCTGGACGGCTATCTGCCCGGCGATCTCGATCTCACGGCACGGGGCGAGGAGATGCACCTGCGGGTTCCCGAAGGCATCCGCTCGGTCGTCGACGCCGACCTCGCGTTGCGCGGCAACTACAAATCACCGACGCTCGGCGGGACGGTCACGGTGAGGAGCGCAATCTGGAGCCGCCGGATCGACACGCCGGGCAGCGTCTTCGATCTCGCGTCGAGACGATCCGCACCGCCCGCCGGCGGCGGCGGCGATCCTGCGCCGGCCGTGCCGTTGAAGTTCGACGTGCACCTCCTCGTGCCGTCCACGCTGCGCGTCGAGAACAACCTGGCGCGTCTTCTGGCCAACGCCGACCTCACGCTGCGCGGCACCTACGATCGCCCCGTGATCGTGGGGCACGCCGACATCGAGCGCGGTGAGGTGACGTTCGAGGGACGTCGCTACCGCATCACGCGCGGGACGATGGACTTCACGAACCCGGCGCGGATCGAGCCGTTCTTCGACATCGAGGCCGTGACCAGCGTGCGCGTGCCCGGCCAGACCTACCGGGTCACCGTCGCCTTCGCGGGCACCAGCGATCAGCTCAGGCCGACGCTCAACTCCGATCCGCCGCTGCCGACGTCGGAGGTGCTGGCCCTTCTCTTCAGCGACGTGCGCCGGACGGGCACGCAGGACATGGCGCCGGAGCTGCGCGCACAGCGTTATCAGACCCAGACGCAGACCGACATCATCACGACACGCGCGACGCAGGCGATCACGGGGACGCTGTCGTCGGAAGTGGGCAAGGTCGTCGAGCAGACGTTCGGCGTCGATACGTTCCAGCTCACGCCGTCGTTCTTCGATCCGTACAGCCAGCAGTCGTCGCGCCTGAACCCGACCGCGCGCCTCACCATCGGCAAGCGCATCTCCGATCGCGTCTACCTGACGTTCTCCCGCAGCCTCAACACGACGTTCAACGATCAGATTGTGCTGCTCGAGATCGACGAGAGCGATCGCGTGTCCTGGATTCTGTCGCGCAACGAGGACCAGCAGACCTATGCGCTGGAGTTCCGCGTGAGGCACGTGTTCTGATGCGCCGTCGTCTCCTCTGTGTCCTCTGTTCCCTCTGTGTCCTCTGTGCCACGGCCGCAGCCGCGGCCGTGGCGGACTACCTCGGGCGGCCCGTTGGATCAGTTCGCCTCGTGATCGAAGGGCGCGACTCGACCGAGCCGCTGATGATGCAGATCGTCGGGACCGCGTCCGGCCAGCCGCTGTCGATGGTGCAGGTGCGCGAGACGGTGGCGCACCTCTTCAGCCTCGGGCGATTCGAGGGCGTCAGCGTCGATGCGGCGATCGAGAACGGCCGCGTCGCGCTCACCTACGAGCTGGTGCCGCTCCATCCCGTCGCCAGCATCCGCTTCGACGGCCCGCTCGGTGCGCCCGGCATCGACCAGGGTGCGCTGCGCCGCGCCATCGTCGACCGGTTCGGCGTCTCGCCGCCGCTCGGCCGGACCGCGGACATGACGCGCATTCTTGCCGACGCGCTGCGCGCGCGCGGATACCTGCACGCCGCCATCTCTCCGCGATCGGACGTCGAGCACGCGCCCGAGCGCGCCACCCTGGTCTTCGCGATCGATCCGGGCGTGCGGACGAAGATCGGCTCGATCGAGATCATCGGACCGCCGCCGGTGACGCACGCCGAGCTCCTCGACCGCCTTGGCCTCGCGCCCGGCGCGCCGTATCAGCGCGAGGCGCTCAACGCACGCATCGAGCGGTACATCGACGCCCGTCGCAAAGGCGGTTACTACGAAGCGAAGATTCTGCCGGTCGTGCGCCTGACCGACGGCGATCGCGTCGCCGACCTGACGCTGACGGTGTCGCCGGGCCCGCGCGTGCGCGTCGTGTTCACGGGGGACCCGCTGCCGTCGGACCGACGCGTCGAGCTCGTGCCGGTCGAGCGCGAAGGGTCGGTGGACGAGGATCTGCTCGAGGACTCGAGCAACCGCATCGAAGAGTACCTGCGAGCGCAGGGCTATCGGGACGCGACGGCGCCTCATACCCGCGAGGAGGCGAACGCCGAGCTGGTGATCACGTTCGCCGTGCATCGCGGGCAGCAGTTCAGGGTGTCGACGTTCGAAATCTCCGGCAACGCCTCGATCCCGCTGGCCGAGTTCGAATCGGGCCTGCGGTTGCGGGACGGCCAGCCGTTCTCCGGCGCCAGGCTGGATGGCGACGTGCAGATGATCGAGGACCTGTACCACAGGCGCGGCTTCGCGTCGGCGAAGGTGCAGTCCGCCGTCGAGGTCGTCACGCCTACGCCGCCCCCGGCACAGGTGCCGGTGGCCGTGCGGGCCGTGATCACCGAGGGCGCGCGGACGATCGTCGACAGCCTGGCGTTCGCCGGAAACCAGGCGCTGCCCGAGGCGACGCTGCGGGCGCGCGTCAGACTGCAGGCGGGCGCGCCGTACGTGCCCGGGCAGCTGGGCGTGGATCGCGACGCGATTCAGCTGGCGTACCAGGATCTTGGCTACGAGAGCGCGACCGTCGAGGCCAGGCCCGAGTTCAGCGAGAGCGGCACGCACGTGGCCGTGACGTTCGCCGTTCGTGAAGGCCCCCAGGTCTTCGTCGATCACGTCCTCATCGTCGGCAACGTGCGCACCAGCGCGGGGACGATCGAGCGCGAGCTGCAGGTGAAGGCGGGCGACCCGTTCAGCCTCAGCGCGATCAACGAGGGCCAGCGCCGGCTCGCCGCGCTCGGGCTGTTCCGCCGTGCACGCATATCGGAGCTGCGCCACGGCGGAGAGACGACGCGCGACCTGCTCGTGACGATCGAGGAGGCGCCGCCGACGACGGTGGGCTACGGCGGGGGCGTCGAGGGGCGGCTGCGCGTGGTGGGCGCCAGGGAGGCCGGCAGCGTGGCGACCGAGCGCTTCGAGGTCGCGCCGCGCGCCTTCTTCGAAATCGGCCGCCGGAACGTGTTCGGCAAAAACCGATCGGTGAATTTCTTCGCGAGCTTCTCGCATCCCCTCGATCCCGAAGCGACCGCGGAGTATCGGGGTGTCGGCACCTTCCGGGAGCCGCGCATCTTGGACACCGCCGCCGACGGGTTCCTGAACGGCACCGTCGAGCAGCAGATTCGATCGAGCTTCCACTTCAAGCGCCAGAGCGGCAGCGCCGACATCGCCCGTCACCTGTCGCGAGCCGTCAGCATCAGCGGGAGCTACCAGGTCCAGCGGACCGAGGTGACATTCAACTCGAGCACGACCGACGCGGAAAACCGGCTGCTCATCGACCGCACGTTTCCCGACTATCTGCTCTCGGGGTTTTCCGGCACGATCATCCGGGACACGCGCGACGATCAGGTCGAGCCGACTGCGGGGCGATTTGTCAGCGCCAACGCCCAGCTGTTCGGCCGCGCGAT
>Ga0066683_10000803_pt1 | contig 11246 bp, 9 predicted proteins | sample GraSoiAngelo_132_FD_62296 | JGI IMG/M metagenome (GOLD analysis project Ga0066683, IMG submission 62296) | Grasslands soil microbial communities from the Angelo Coastal Reserve, California, USA - 14_0929_02_40cm | ecosystem: Environmental > Terrestrial > Soil > Grasslands | place: USA... | reverse complement strand
GAGCGGCTGCGGCAGGCGGCGTGGAACGAGCACCCGGTGGGGAACGGGCCGTTCCGCTTCGTGCTGCACGAGCCGAATCGGCGGTGGGTGTTCGCGGCCAACCCGGAATTCCCCGCCGAGCTGGGCGGCCCGCCGCTGGTGGATCGGTTCACCGTGGTCGTCGTCGACGAGCCCACGACCAAGCTCGCGGCTCTGGTCGGCGGGGAGCTCGACGTAGCCGGGATCCAACCCGCGCACGTGGCGTTCGTCCGGCGAGACGCGGCGCTCACCGTGCTCGACTATCCGATGCTCTTCCCCTACGGCATCGTCTTCAACGAGCGGCGTGCACCGTTCAGGGAGCGGCGCGTGCGCCTCGCCGCCGCCCTGGCGATCGACCGGGCCGAGATCGTGAGCGGCTATCTTTACGGCTTCGGGACCGCGGCCGACGGCCCGGTTCCATCATCAGTCCCCGGATTCGTTGCGTCGCGACCGATCCCCACGGACCCCGACTCCGCGCGGCGGCTGCTCGGGGGTGAGCGGGTTGCCTTCGAGCTGCTCACAGTCGGGTCCGGCGAAGCGGCGCTCGAGCAGCTGCTCCAGGCGCAACTCGCCCGGGCCGGCTTCGACGTGACGATCCGCCAGGTCGAGCTTTCGGCGTACCTGGACCGTGTGTACGGCTCCGCCCACGACCTCCAAGCGGCCGTGCTCGGGCTCCAGGGCGATCCAGGTCTTGGCTATCTGAGGACGCTCGCCCGCGTGGCCGGGGCGAGTGCGCCTGCCGACCCCGCGGCAGCCCAACGGATGTTCCGCGACTCCATGCCGGTCGCATTCCTTTATTATGCCCGCGGCGTGCAGGGCATCAACCGGCGCGTCCGCGGCGTGCGGATGGACGTGCGAGGCGAGCTCCCGACGGTGACGCAGTGGCGCGTGACCCCGTGAGGCGCCGTGACCTGCCGAGCGCGTTCCATGCGCGTGCGCCGGTGCGGTTGGATTTCGCCGGCGGCTGGACCGATGTACCGCCATTCTCGGCGCGCGAGGGAGGCGTGGTCGTGAACGCCGCCATCGCGCTGTCCGCGCACGTCGAGCTGACGCTCGGCGGCCCGCGCATCAAGCTGGCGGCGCTCGATTTGGGCGAGGAGCTTGAGTGTGCCAACGCGGGCGGACTCGTGATCGACGGGCGGCTCGATCTCCACAAGGCCGCGTTGCGCATGTTTCCGGTGCAGAGCGCCTGCACGTTAGCGACGCGCTCGGACGCGCCGGCGGGCTCGGGGCTGGGCAGCTCGGGCGCGCTCGACGTCGCGCTGGTTGCGGCGCTGGCGCTGGCCCGCGGCGAACGCTTCAGCGAGCGGGAGATCGCCGAGCATGCCTGGTACCTCGAGACGGTCGAGGCGCGGATCGCGGGGGGCAAGCAGGATCAGTTCGCGGCGGCGCTGGGCGGGGTCCACCGCTTGAGCTTCCGCGACCCCGATGTCGGCGTGGAGCCGATCACGCTCGACCCCGCGTTCCGGACCGCGCTCGAGCGGCAGACGATCCTGTGCTACACGGGGAAGTCCCGGCTCTCCGGCGCGACCATCGCCCGCGTGCTCGCGGCCTACGAGCGTGGGGAGACGCGGGTCGTGGATGCGCTGCGTGGTCTCAAGGAGACGGCTGAGCGCATGACCGACGCCCTGCGCGCCGCCGACCTCGCTCGCGTGGGCGTCCTGCTCGCCGAAAACTGGCGGCACCAGCAGGCGCTCGATCCCGAGATGCGCGCTCCCGAGATGGCGCTGCTGGAACGGGCGATGGCGGACGCGGGCGCGCTGGGCGGGAAGGCCGCGGGATCGGGGGCCGGCGGCTGCATGTTCTTCCTGGTGCGCGATCCGAGCGCCGGCGCGGCAGCGGCCCGGAGCGCCCAGGCGACGGTGCTCCCGGTGGCCTGGGCGCGGGAGGGCGTGAGGGCATGGTGACAGCCGCGCAGCTTGCGGCCCGACGGGAAGCCCTTGCAGCGTCGGGCGATCTTCAACGGCTGCTCGCCGGCCTGACGGAGCGCGCCCAGCCGGTGCTCGCGCGGCTGCCGCACATTCCCGAGGAGAAGGCCTTGCTGTCGATGGACGGCGGCGTGTGTCCCGAAGACCACTCACGGCTCGTCTTCGATCCGTGGAGTCCCCGCGTCCATCGCTGCCCCGAGTGCGGCAGGAGCTATTCGGGCGAGCGGCACGATCGCCACTGGGCGCACTATCAGCATCTCTGGCTCGCCGAGCGCGCGGCGCACCTCGCGACGCTCGCGGCGCTCGGGGAGAACGCGGCCGCTGCAGGGCGTGCCGTAGAGGTGCTGCGCGCTTACGCGCGCAGCTATTTGCGCTACCCGAACCGCGACAACGTGCTCGGGCCGAGCCGGCTCTTCTTCTCGACCTACCTCGAGTCTCTGTGGATCTGCAACTACGTCGCCGCGGCGTTCCTGCTGCGCGAAGCGGGACAGCTCGACCAGGCTACCGCCGCGGGGGTCGCGCAAGTCGTCGAGGAGGCGGCCAATCTCATCGGCGAGTTCGATGAGTGGTTTTCGAACCGCCAGAGCTGGAACAACGCGGCGCTGCTCGCCATCGCGGTGTGGTTCGAGGATGAGGAGCTGGCACGGCGCGCCATCGAAGGCCAAACCGGGCTCCTGGCCCACCTGCTGCGGGGCTTCGGGCGGGACGGCATGTGGTACGAGGGCGAGAACTATCACCTGTTCGCGCTGCGCGGCGTTCTCGCCGGGACGGGTTGGGCCCGCCACGCCGGCGTCGACCTCTTTGCCGAGCCGGGAGTTGCGGCGCGCCTCGCGGCCGCGCTGCGCGCTCCCGCCGTGAGCGCGCTTCCCGATTTCACGTATCCGGCGCGCAAGGACTCGCGCTTCGGCGTCTCGCTCGCGCAACCGGCGTATCTCGAGCTGTGGGAGATCGGGATCGCGAGGCTGGGGACGCGGGACGGGGGACGAGGGACGAGCGAGCTGCTCGGCTGGCTGAAGGCGCTCTATGACGCACCTGCCGCGCCCGCGGACCTCATGGAATCGTACCTCCATGACGCGCCGATCCCACCCGTCCCCCGTCCCCCGTCCCGCGTCACGCTCTCCTGGTGGTCGCTTCTCGAGATCCTCCCCGAGCTCCCGGCGGATGTCCCCGCCTGGACGCCCGCGAGCGAGCTGCTCCCGGCGCAGGGCTTGGCGCTGCTGCGCGCGCCGCGTCGCTACGCGAGCCTCGAGTGCGGCCCGTCGGGGGGCGGGCACGGTCACCGCGACCGCCTGAGCCTCACCGTGCACGCCGACGGCGTTTACTGGCTTCCCGACGTGGGGACAGGGTCATACGTGTCGCGAGAGCTGTTCTGGTATCGGGGCACCCTTGCCCACAACGCGCCGCGCCTGGACGGGCGCTCCCAGCCTGCGGGTGACGCGGTGTGCGAGGCGTTCGACACGCGCGACGGCTGGGCGTGGGCGCGAGGGCGCTACGGCGAGGTCACGCGCGCCGTCGTGGCAGGTCCCGGATATCTCGTCGATGTCGTCGATCTTGCGAGCCGGGAGGAGCACTTACTCGAGTTGCCGTGGCATTTCACCGGGGAGGTCGTAGTGGAAGCGTCAGGGGAGTGGGAAAGCGGAGAGCTGCCCGACGAATTCGTGACGGGTGTGGAGCGGTTCGTCCCTGAGGACGTTGGGCCCGTGGTCCTGGAGGGCACGCTCGGCGAGCGGCGGTTGCGTGTCCATCTCGCTTTCGGCGGCGAGCTGCTTCGGGGTGAGGGTCCGGGAAGACCAGGCAGTGCCAAGCGTGAGATGTTCTACGTCGTTCGGGTGCGCGGACGCGGCGCGCGCCTCGTCGCCGTGCTCGAGAGCGTGACCGAGGCCCCCCAGGTGCGGGCAGTGCGCGTGAAGGGCGACGTCATCGAGGTGGACACGCCCCGCGGGACCGACCGGCACGCGGTCCTCGGAGCGGGCTGGAGCGTCGACGGGCCGTCGGGCAGCATCCGGCTCGGCGGGCGGCGCCAGCCCGAGTCTCCGTTCCAACCGTTGGTCCAGATCGACGCGCCGACCAAGGCCCGCGCGAGCGCCCTACGCATTGACGGGGCGCCGGCCCTCGACGGGACGCTCGCGGGCTTCGATACCGGCGAGCCGCTTACCCTCGATGTCGAGGACCAGTACCGACGCAGCGAGGAGCCGTACCCAGGTCCGGAGGAGTGCTCCGCGACCGCCTACGTGAACTGGAGCGACGATGCGCTCTACGTGGCCGTTGAGGTGACGAAGCCGGATCCGTGCTTCCGCGCGGCCGATGCGCCGCCGTTGCGGTTCGACAACGAGCCCGACGACGTGCACTCGGACGGCGTGCAGGTCTACGTCCAGGAAGGGGAGACAGGCGAGGTCCTGGGTTTCCTGATCGTGCCGGAGGGTGAAACGCGAGGACCCGTGCGCGTGCGGGCGGTAGACGGCACCGCGCCCCACGCCGCGGCCGTGCGGGGCGCGTGGGAGCGCACCGCTCAGGGCTACCGCGTGACGGTCGAGATCACGCTGACCGCGGGAGCGCGCGCCCACGTCGGCGGCAGGCTGGGATTCGACCTGCTGGTCAACGAGATGCTCCCGGGCCGTGTGCGGCGGGCAGGGCAGCTCGTGTGGAGCGGGGGGAACGGATGGGTGTGGCTGCGGGGAGACCGGCAGGACCCGGAGCGGTTCGGCGTGCTGGACCTGCTCGGATGATCGCCGTCGTGCTGCACGAGCCCCAGGAGCTCGTCAACGTCGCGCACGTGGTGCGGGCCATGAAGAATTTCGGTCTCCCGGATTTGCGCCTCGTGTCGCCGCGGGAGTACGACGCGCACCGGATCGAGGGCATCGCGCACCAGACCCAGGATGTCCTTGCGCGGGTGCAGCTCTTCAACGATCTCGCGGGCGCGCTCGCGGACTGCGTTCATGTCGTCGGCTTCACGGCCCGGGGGCGCACTGCCAAACGCAACCTGCAGCGTCCCCGGGAGGCTGCGAGGGAGATCACGACGCTGGCTGAGAGCGGGCCGGTGGCCCTGCTCTTCGGCCGGGAGGACAAGGGTCTCACGAACGAGGCGCTCGACCGCTGCCACCGCGTCGTCACGATTCCGTCCGACGCGGCGTATGCGTCGCTGAACTTGGCGCATGCTGTGGTGGTGATGCTGTACGAGCTGGCGCTCGCCCGATCGGAAAGCGCGCCGGGGTTCAAACCGCCGCGGCGGCGCGCCGGGCCCGCGCCTGCGGCGGACCTCGAGCGCCTTTTTGCCGACATCGAGCGCGCACTCACGGTCATCGAGTTCTTCAAGACGCGAGACGCCGAGCACGTCCTCCGCACGGTGCGCGAAGTGGTGCACCGCGTGCCGCTCGACGAGCGGGAGGTGAAATTGCTGCGGGCGATGGCGATCGAGGTGGTGAAATATGGCGAGCGATTGGCGCGTTCCGGGATTCACGTCGACCGCTAGCAAGCGGCCAGACGCGCTGTTCGGCGCGGCGGGCGACGGTCCTTCCCCACCCCCCCCGGAGCGGATGGCGCGCGCCGCCGGGTGCCGCGTGTGGGACGAAGCGGGCCGGGAGTACGTGGATTACATCATGGCGCTCGGCGCGGTCGCGCTGGGGTACGGACACCCCGCGGTGAATGGCGCGGCGCAGGAGGCGATCGCGAGCGGCGTGGTCGGGCCGCTCGCCCCGGTCCTCGAGGAGGAGCTCGCCGTGGCGCTGTGCGGCGCGATTCCCTGGATCGAGCGGGTACGATTCCTGAAAACCGGGGCGGAGGCGGTGGCCGCCGCCGTCCGCCTGGGGCGCGTCGCCACTGGGCGCGACCGGGTACTCGGGTGCGGGTATCACGGGTGGCTCGACTGGTGCCAGGGGGGTGCCGTCCAGGGTGTGCCCGCCGCCACGCGCGAGCTGTACGCGGAGCTGCCGTTCAACGACGTGGAGCGCACCCGCGCGGAGATCCGCGCCGTGGGCGACCGGCTCGCGGTCGTCGTGGTCGAGCCGGTCGTCGTGGAGGAGCCGAGGCGGCAGTGGCTCGACGCGCTCCGGGGGGAGACTGCGCGGGTCGGGGCGGTGTTGGTGTTCGACGAGATCAAGACCGCGTTTCGTCTCGCTCTCGGCGGCGCCGCGGAACGGTACGGGGTCCGTCCCGATCTGGTCGTACTGGGCAAGGCCATGGCGAACGGCTTCCCGCTCGCCGCGGTCGGCGGGCGGGCCGACCTCATGAGCGGCGTGGCGCACACGTGGATCTCCTCAACGCTCGCCACCGAGAGCGTAGCCCTCGCCGCCGCCCGAGCCACGCTGCAGGTGACGGTCGCGGAAGGAGTGTGCGCGCACCTCCACCAGGTCGGGACCCAGCTGCTGCACGGACTGCACCGCCTGCAGCACCGTTACCCCCACGCCGTCACGGGCGTCGCGGGCGTGGCGGAGATGTGCTTCCTCAACTACGCGAGCGAAGAAGTCTCCCGCTCCGTGGCGCGCGGCTGCGCCGCGCGCGGGCTGCTCTTCAAGCGCACCGCGTACAACTTCGTCTCCCTCGCACACGACGAGAGCACGGTCGACCGCACGCTCGCTGTGCTGGAGGAAGTGTTGGGAGGGGTGGTCGGCTGACTACGGGCTGACGAACAGCTGCAGCACGGTCGCCACCACCAGGACGACCATCGCGCCCGCCGCGCTGGTGAGCAGCGTATAGGGCAGCGTCTTGTCAGGTGGTGTCTTCATCACTGGCGACAGACCGGCCGCGTACACCCGCACGCTGTACAGTCCGAGGAGCAAGCCGATCGGGGCGAGCTTGGGCAGGACGGCGAGCGCGCCGCCGAGCCAGTACGGCGAGCTTCCGTAGGCCGCCACCTTGAGCGCCTGCACCTGGTTGCGCTGGCCGCCGAGAATCCCCGCCAGCAGGTCGATCACCAGGGCGAACGCGTACACCGCGATCAGGTTCAAGGCGTACTCGAGCACGCCGCGCGTGATCGCGTCCGTCATCGAGATCCTAAACGTCCCCACGAGACTGCTGCGCTCGCCGCCCGAGATGATGGTTCCCACCGTCGCCGCGAGGGGGCCGATCGCCGCAACCGGCAGCAAGAAGCCCCGGTAGATCGGTCCGGCGCTGGTGAACTCGCCGGCGATCGCCGCCCACTCCTGGCGCGGGTGCAGGATCACGCGCTGCGCGCGCGCGAGCCACGCGGGGCCGCGCGGCTTCGCTCTCTGCACACTGACCTTGACGACCGGCCTCGCCGGCGCGGGCCCGCGTGGCGGCGTGGGGCCCCGCGGCGGCGGAGTCGGTCCCCGAGGTGGCGTCGGTCCTCGAGGCGGGGTCGGGGGGGTTGGGCCGCGGGGCGGCGGTGGTGGCATCCGCATGGGGGTCCAAGATACAAGAATCGTTGTACGACGCTACGTCGCTACGGTGTACGAAAGGCCCCCCGTCGGCCTCGTAAACCGCAGCGACGTAGCGACGTAGCGGCATAGGACCCAGATTCTACCCATGCTCATCGACGTGCACGCGCACTTCTACCACGATCGCACCCCGCGCGCCGACTGGCGCGAGCGTAACGCCAGCCGGCTGCGAGCCGGGGAGAAGATCGGGATTACCGTGCACGTCGGGTCGATCCTGGGGAGCTGGGGACGCACGTCGCCGATCTACTTCCCGTCGCCCGCCGACCTGGAGTACGGGAACGACGCCTTGCTGGCTCTGCAACGCGACGCTCCCACGCGCATCCGCGGTTACGTGACAGTCAATCCCAATTACATCGCGCACGCGCTCGCCGAGATCGGCCGCTGTCTCGCCGCCGGGATGATCGGGATCAAGCTCGCCGCCAGCCGTCGCGCGAGCGATCCGCTGCTCGACCCGGTGTGCCAGCTGGCACGGGAGCGCGGCGTCCCCGTGCTGCACCACGTGTGGCAGCACCGCCGGCGGGACTGGCCGGGGCAGGAAGCCTCCGACGCGATCGAGCTCGCCGCCCTCGCCCGGCGTCACCCTGATGTGTCGTTCCTGCTCGCCCACATCGGCGGCGGCGGCGACTGGGAGCACTCGCTCGCGGCGCTGCGCGATGTCGCAAACGTCTACGTCGATCTCTCGGGGAGCGGGGTGGATGGAGGGATGCTCGAGAGCTGCCTGGAGGCGGTCGGCGTGGAGCGCCTCCTGTGGGGCGCCGACCTCACCCTCGACACCGCGTGGGCCAAGCTGCGTTACCTCGAGCGCCTGCTCGCTCCGGAGGATCTGGAGCGCGTGAAGTGGAAGAACGCCGCGCGCATCTTCCCGCGCGGTGCGTTTCCGGCTGACTGATGCGGATCGACGTCAGCGCGTTCCTTGGGGCCTATCCGTACCGGCGAGTGCCAGGAACCTCGCCCGACGCGCTGCGCGAGGCGATGGATCGCGTCAGGATCGACGCGGCCTGGGTGAGCCACCTGCCGAGCCTGTTCTGGCGCGCCCCCGGCGAGGGGAACGCGTGGCTCTACGAGACCGCGTCGGCTGAGCGGCGGTTCCAGCCGGTGCCCGCGGTCCACCCGGGCCTCGGGGGGTGGGAGGATGCGCTGGGCGAGGCGGCAGATCATGGCGCGCCGGCGGTGCGCTGCGATCCGACCTACTACGGGCTCGACCCTGCCGGAGCTGAGATGCGGGTGCTCACGGCGGCCTGCGGCGCGGCGCGAGTGCCCCTGCTCCTCGCGGTGCGACTCGAGGACGCGCGCCAGCGGCATCCCCACGATCGTGCGTCCGAGCTCCCGGCAGCCGCGGTCCGCGCGCTGCTCCGGAGCGACGAGGATGCGCGCCTGATCGTGACGCACGCCGACCGCGCGTTCATCGAGGAAGTGCACTTCGGCTCGACGCCGGAGGAAGCGGCGCGCGTCTGGTGGGACATCAGCTGGATCTGGGGCCCGCCCGAGGACCACCTCGAGACGTTGCTGCAGACGGTGGGCGTCCAGCGGTTCGTGTTCGGAACCGGGCAGCCCCTGCGGCTGCCGGAGGCGAGCGTGGCCAAGCTGGATCTGCTGGAGCTGACGCCCGAGCAGCGGGCGGCCATCGAATCCGCGAATGCCCGTGAAGTCCACGCTGGCTAGCTCCGTCGGTCCGTCCGCCGGTCCGCCGGTCCGCCGTCGTCTCGAGTGGGGCCTCGTCCCCGCTGTGCCGGTTCCGTTCCGTGCCGGCACCCTCGCCGAGGACGCGCAGCGCGCGTACGCGAGCTGGATGGCGCGACAGAACGTCGCAGGCGTGGCGGTGTGGGCCCACACCGGGCGGGGGCTGCACCTCTCGGCCGAGCAACGACGCTGCGTGCTTGCGACCTGGCGCAGCGCGCTCCGCGACAAGGTTCTGGTGGCAGGCGCCGGCTCGCTCGAGATGGCGAGTGACGCGCGCGCAGGCGGGGCGGACGCACTGCTCGCCTTCCCGCGGCGCGAGGATCCGGTCGACTATCACAGAGCGCTCGGCCGCGAGCTGCCCGTGATCGCGTTCTACCTGTACGAGGCGGCGGGCGGCGTCCCGTACGACGACGACACGCTGCGCGCGTTGCTCGATCTCCCCGAGGTCATCGGGATCAAGGTCGCCACGCTCGACTCGGTGATGACGTTCCAGCGCATCGCCAGGCTCGCGGCCGCGTACCCGGAGAAGTTGCTCGTGACGGGGGAGGATCGTTTCCTCGGGTACTCCTTGATGTTGGGCGCCCGCGCCGCGCTCGTCGGCATGGGGGCCGCCCTCACCGACCTCCAGGTGCAGCTGCTCGCGGCGTATGCGGCAGCGGATCACCCCACGTTTCTGCGACTCTCAGCCCTCCTCGACGGTTTCGCGGCGGCGACGTTCGTTCGGCCGATGGAAGGCTACGTGCGGCGGATGCTGTGGGCGCTGGACGCGGACGGCGTGCTCCCCGCGGACGCCTGCGACGATCCCTGGGGGCCGACGTTCGGCGCGGGGGAGCGGGAGGCCGTGAGGCGGGCCGTGCGGGAGGCGCGCGCCGGCGTGTGACGCGCGACCAGCTCGAGCGGGACTTCGAGCGGTTCAAGCGGGAGCTGCCCCGCGACTTCAGCGACCACGTCCGCGATGCCTATCGCATCGACCTCGCGGCACGCTACCTCGGCTGCCCGCTTGCGCACCCGATCGGCAAGGGCTCGGGCCAGCTCTCCCTGAATGCGGGGCAGCTCGCCGAGGATGCGGCCGCGGGACTCGCGTTTGTCGTGCTCAAGACCGTGATCGCCCAGGACGAGTCCGGCACGCAGTCTATGGCCGCGTGGGCAATCCACGAAACGAAAATGAGGGTGGAGCGCTGCGCGGCCCGCGACGGCCGGCTGGGCTGGACCGTGACCTGGAAGGGGCGGGGATGGGATCGCTCGCTCGCGGAATATCTCGCCCTGGTGCGCGCGGGCCGCGACCTCGCGCGCGCGAGCGGGATGCCGGTCGTTCCTTCGGTCAAATATCACCTGCCGCGACTCGGAGAGTCGTTCCGCGATGCTGAGTATTGCTACACCACGCGCCAGCTTGCAGAGGCCTGGGGAGAGCCGCCCCTGCTCGTGGAGATCGACTTTTCGCCCACGCTCGCGGGCGACGCCCTCGCCGACGACCGGGCCCAGGTGCTGCGCTGGCTACGCGAGGTGCCGGCGCGCGTCCGTGCGGCCACGCCCGGTCCGGTACGACTCGCGGTGAAGGTGATGAATGCCCGCTTCGACGACGCATTCCAGGTGGAGATGCTGAACGCCTCCGGGGGCGCGGACGCCCTGGTGTGCTTCAACCGCCTGTTCGACCCGGAGCGCGGCGTGGCCTACGGAGGCTGGGACCTGAGCGACCGCAACCTGCGAATCCTGGACGCGCTCGCCGTTCGACCGTCCGACCGCCCGACCGTCCCACTGACCGGCACCGGCAACATCGGCTCGGGGCGCATGGTGCTCGAGTACGCCCGGCGCGGCTGCGAGAGCGTTCAGCTGCACAGCTTCTTCCAGCTGCCACTCTCCCAGTATCCGGCCGACCATGGCACGCGCACCCAGCGCGCCCTGCACGCGCTGGTGTTCGACCCGCGCGACGGCCTGATCGCGGGAATGCTGGAGCTTGAGACAGCGGGGCGTCTCGAACGGCGGGACGGGATGCTGCGCTTCCTCGATCTCTCGCACCATGAAGATTGAGCGCGCGGAGCTCTACGAGCTGACCCTGCCCCTCGTCGAGCCGTTCATCATCTCGGGGGGCGCCGTCACCGAGCGGCGCTCGCTCGTAGTGGCGCTCTCGGACGATCGGGGACACACCGGCTACGGCGAGTCACCGCCGTTCGACCTGCCCTTCTATTCCGAGGAAACACTCGCAAGCGCCCGGGACATCATCGCACGC
>Ga0066683_10000802_pt1 | contig 11248 bp, 13 predicted proteins | sample GraSoiAngelo_132_FD_62296 | JGI IMG/M metagenome (GOLD analysis project Ga0066683, IMG submission 62296) | Grasslands soil microbial communities from the Angelo Coastal Reserve, California, USA - 14_0929_02_40cm | ecosystem: Environmental > Terrestrial > Soil > Grasslands | place: USA... | reverse complement strand
CCGGCGATCGATCTCGTCGTCCGCGCGAAGCGCTCCGCGTACGCCGCCTCCTTTGCAGGGCTGCGCGCCGAATTGACGGGCGGCGTGAGCCACGTCACATGAGCGTGAGTCGCTGGCCGCGGTTCGCTGTGATGGCACTCATCCGCGGCTACCAGATGACGCTCGCGCATCTGGTGTTCACCCAGTGTCGCTTCACTCCCACCTGCTCGCACTACACCCTCGAAGCAGTCGCACGCTACGGGGCGATGAAGGGGAGCTGGCTCGGCGTGAAGCGTGTGGCCCGCTGCCACCCCTTCCACCCGGGCGGGTTCGACCCGGTGCCCTGAGAGTCCATCGTGGAACGACGCGTCATTCTGGCAATCGTCCTGATGCTGATCGTGGCCGTGGTGCCGAGCATTCTGTTTCCACCCAAGAAGCCGGTCGGTCGGACGGTTGGACGGTCGGATAACACGGCGATTCCGCCAGTCGCTCGCGCGGAATCGGCAGCGGCTGCGGAGCGACCGTCCTTCAATCCGACCGTCCGACCGTCCGACCGTCCGGCCGACACTGTGTGGGTCACCTCGCCCCGCTACCGGTTCGGCTTCAGCACCCGCGGTGGTGCTCTCGTCCATGCGGAACTCCTTGATTTTCGGTCGTTTGCGCCGAGCGACAGCGGGCGGCCCGTGCAGCTCGTACCGCGGGGTGACGCTGTCCTCACGTCCCGTCTTGTCGGCGGCGGCGATACCGTTCGGCTCGCCGACTGGAGCTTCGCGCCGAACGTCGCCGCGCTTCGCGTGGAGCACGACAGCACGCGGCTCACCTTCGCGGCCGAGCGTGCCGGAGGGGGGGCGCGGATCACGCTCGAGTACGTGTTCTCGCCCGACGACTACCGGTTCCAGGTCACGGGCCACGTGGCCGGGCTCGGGTCCACGGGAGCGGTGCTGGTCGTGGGGTTGGGGGACGGGCTGAAGTCAGTAGAAGCGGACTCGGCCGACGACGCTCGTCATTACGCGGTCGTGACCAAGTCGTCGAAAACCCAGAGCACGTCCTTCCAATCGCTGAAGCCCGGCGAGGCGAAGGTGCTCGATGGCCCGTTCGAGTGGATCGGGGTGAAGTCGAAGTACTTCCTGGTGGCGGCGCTGGCGCTGGAGGACCCTCGGCCGAAGTTCGCCGGCAGTATCGCGGTGGGCGGTGCGCGCTCCGGCGGGGGCCACGCGACTCCTCGCGCCGCCGTGTCGGTCACGCTGCCCGTGCCGTCCGCGGGCGACTTCCGCTACGACGTATACGCCGGCCCGCTCGAATACCGCCGCCTCGCCCGCATCGGGCACGACCTCGACGACGCTAACCCGTACGGCGGCTTCTTGCGCTCGGTGATCCAACCCGTCTCGAACCTGGTCGTGAACATTCTGTTGTGGATGCACGAGCAGCTGCACCTGGCGTACGGCTGGGTGCTCGTCATCTTCGGCATTCTGGTGCGCGTGCTGCTCTGGCCCCTGAATCAGCGGGCGATGGAGTCGAGTATCCGGATGCAGGGGGCGGCGCCGCTCATCAAGACGACACAAGAGAAGTACAAGGACGAGCCGGAGCGGTTGCAGCGGGAGATGATGAAGATCTACCGCGAGCACCAGGTGAACCCGTTGGGCGGCTGTCTCCCGATGCTGCTGCCGATGCCGGTGCTGTTCGCGCTGTTTTTCGTGTTCGCCAACACGATCGAGTTCCGCGGAGTGCCGTTTCTCTGGCTGCCAGACCTGTCGCGCGCTGACCCCTACTACATCATCCCGCTCATGATGGGGCTGTCGATGTTCGTGCTCTCGAAAGTGGGGCAGATCGGCGTACCGCCGAACCCGCAGTCCACCACGATGCTCTATTTCATGCCGATCTTCATGACGGTGCTGTTTCTGCGGTTCGCGTCCGGACTGAATCTGTATTACGCGGTGTCGAACATCTTCAGCATCCCGCAACAGTACCGCATCGCGCAGCGCCGCTTGCGGCAGCAGGGCCGGCAGACCTAGGGGAAGAGGGACGGTGTTGTCGGATCCCATCGTGGCGCTCGCCACGCCGCCGGGGCGGTCTGCGCTCGCTGTGATCCGTCTCTCCGGGTCAGGAACCTTCACGGTTGCCGGGCGGTGTCTCCGTCCGTTCCCCGACACGCCGCGCACCGTGACGCGGTCGCGCCTCGCGCATCCCACCACTGGCGAGCTGATCGACGAGCCGCTCGTCGTCCGTTATGCGGAGCCGCGCTCCTACACCGGCGAAGACGTGGTGGAGGTATTCGCCCACGGTGGACTTCTGGTGCCGGCCGATGCGGTCGCGGCGTTCGTCGCTGCGGGCGCGCGGCTCGCCGAGGCCGGCGAGTTCACGCGCCGCGCGGTCGTGAACGGCAAGCTGGACCTGTTGCAGGCCGAAGCGACCGCGGACTTGATCGACGCCGGGTCCCCTGCGCAGCGCCGCCGCGCGCTGCAGCAGCTCGACCGCGGTTTGTCCCATCGCCTTGAGGCGCTGCGCGCCGAACTGCTCGAGCTCGAGGCGCTGCTCGCCTACGACATCGACTTTCCCGAAGAGGACGAAGGGCCGGTCTCCGCGGAGCGCGTGGAGCGGGCGTGGTGTGTGGTCCGCGACCGGCTCGCCCAGCTGCTCGCGACCGCGCCGGAAGGCGAGCGGCTGCGGGAGGGGGCGCTGCTGGTGATCGCGGGGCCACCCAACGCCGGGAAGTCGTCGCTCTTCAACGCGCTGCTGGGACGCGAGCGCGCCATCGTGACCGAGATCCCCGGGACTACCCGGGACGCGATCGAGGCCACGGCGGTGATCGAAGGGTTTCCGTTTCGGCTCGTGGACACGGCGGGGCTGCGCGAGAGCGATGAGCGGGTGGAGCGGCTGGGGATCGAGGTCTCCCGACGATACCTCGGCGCCGCGGACCTGATCGTGTTCTGCGAAGCGGGGGATGAGGGACGAGGGACGGGGGACGGCGACGACCGCGACGACTTCCTCGCAGCGTGTAGCGCACCGGTCATCATGGTGCGGACGAAGGCGGATCTCTTACCCGTCCCCCGTCCCCCGTCCCCCGTCCCTCTTGTGTCCGCGTTGACCGGCGAAGGGCTCGACACTCTCAAGCGCCGTCTCGCCGAGGCCGCGTTTGGGCGTCTGCTCGCTGGAGGAGACGTCGAGCCCGTTGTGACGCGCGCCCGCCACCGCCTCGCTCTCGAGCGCGCGCTCGACGAGGTCGACGGCTTCCGCGCGGCGCGGGCCCAGGGAGTCGAGGCGGCCGCCGCGGCGACGCACCTCCGCGCCGCGGTCACCGCGCTCGACGAGCTGATCGGCGTCGTGACGCCCGACGACGTCCTCGCGCGTGTGTTCGCGACCTTCTGCGTCGGGAAGTGACCGCGCGCCGTCGGCGCGGTCGGGAAGCAGCTCGCCCCGCGCGGCGGGCCCGCTCAGGAACCGGTCGAGCAGGCGGTAGCCGTGCTCGGTGAGCACGGACTCGGGATGGAACTGCAGCCCGATCACGGGATGGCGCGCGTGCGCGATCGCCATGATCTCGCCGTCCTCGGCGGTCGCGGTGACTCGCAGTTCCTGGGGCAGTCTCTCGCGCGCGACCACGAGCGAGTGATACCGAGCCGCCCGGAACGGATTGGGCAGCCCAGTGAAGATGCCGCGGCCGTCGTGCCGGATCTCGGAAGCTTTGCCGTGCATCGGCCGCGCCGCCCGCACGATCGCGGCGCCGTACGCCGCCGCGACGCACTGGTGCCCGAGACACACACCGAGGATCGGCGTCGTGGCCCGAAACCGCCGGATCACCTCAGTCGAGATCCCCGCTTCGGCGGGCGAGCGCGGACCCGGCGAGATGATGATGTGCGACGGCCCGAGCGCCGCGATCTCCTTCAGCGTCGTGGCGTCGTGGCGCCGCACGACGGCTTCCTCCCCCAGCTCGCGTACGTAGCGCGCCAGGTTGTGGACGAACGAGTCGTAGTTGTCGATCAGCAGGATCATGGCGCGAGCGCGGCGATCCAGCCGCGGGCTTTGTCGAGCGTTTCCGCGTACTCTTTCTCGGGATCCGAATCGGCGACGATCCCGCCGCCGGCCTGAAAGAAGACCTCGTCGCCCAACACAACGCAGGTCCGGATCGCGATGCTCGTGTCGAGGGCGCCGGTCACGCTCCAGTAGCCGATCGCGCCGCAGTAGACGCCGCGCGCCGTGGGCTCGAGCTCCGCGATGACCTCCATGGCCCGCACCTTGGGCGCGCCCGTGACGGACCCGCCGGGGAACGCCGCGCGCACGAGGTCCGTCGCGTCGCGCTCGAGGGCGAGATCCCCCACGACCGTGGACACGAGGTGCTGCACCGTGGCGTACCGCTCCACGGTGAACAGTTCCGGGGCGCACACCGTCCCCGCCATGCACACGCGCGACAGGTCGTTCCGCAGGAGATCCACGATCATCACGTTCTCGGCGCGATCCTTGTCGCTCGTCGCGAGTTCCACGGCGAGCGCGGCGTCGTCCTCGGGGCCCGCCCCGCGGGGCCGCGTCCCCTTGATCGGCCGCGCTTCCACCTGGCCGTCCGCCACCCGGAGGAACCGCTCCGGTGACGAGCTCGCGACGACGTGGTCGCCGCAATCGAGATAGGCGGAGAATGGGGCCGCATTGCGGGAGCGCAGTCGGCGGTACAGTGCCAGCGGCGTCCCGATCAGGGGTGACTGGAGTCGCTGTGACAGGTTCGCCTGGAAAATGTCCCCCGCGAATGTGTATTCGATCACGCGCGCCACCGCGTCGAGATAGCCGTCGCGGGTGAAGGTCGAGCGAACGCCTGGTACGCCGGGGACGGGGTACGTTGGGGCGGATACGCGGACCGGCGGACCGGCGGGCCGTGAACGCGCCCCGTCCGGCCGTCCGCCCGTGCGCCCGTCCGCGAGCCGCGCTCGCACGAACGCGAGCCTCCCGGCTGCGCGCTCGACTCGAGCCGTCCCGCGCTCGGGGAGCCCGGTCGCGATGATCCACGCGCGCCGCCCGGCATGGTCCCAGGCGATGACCCAGTCGTACAGGCCGAGCACGGCATCGGGAACGGGGAGGCCGGGATAGCGAGGTCGCGGGAGGCGCTCGAGCGTCGCGCCCCAGTCGTATCCTAGGTATCCAGCCACGCCGCCCTGGAAGGGCGGCAGGCCGGGGACCGCTGCGGCGGCGTGAAGCCCGAGCAGGCGTTGTGCGGCGGCGAGCGGATCACCGGAGGCGGGGGTCCAGTCCCCAGTGGCCTGGGTCCACTGCTGGGTGTGCGCCCCAGTGGTGCGAATCAGGGCCGGCGGGTCCGCCGTGAGGAACGAGTAGCGCCCCAGCTTCTCGTGCCGCGTGGCGCTATCGAAAAACAGCAGGAAAGGCAGTCCCTCGAACCGCGCGCACGTCTCGAGCGGGTCGGGCGGCGGTGACAGCTCCTCGACGAGCGGGAGCATGTCGCTCACCGCGCGTCGCCGGGCCGCACGAACTTGTTCGGTGTCCCTTCGAGCGCGCCGCCCTGCGGCCGCCACAGCGCGGCGTCCTCGATCTTTCGAGCGAGCTCAAAGTCCTTGTCGGTGATCCCGCCGGCGGCGTGGTTGTTGACCTTCACGGTCACCTGACCCCACGACACCGCGAGGTCCGGGTGGTGGTACGCGGCCTCGGCGATGTACCCGATGGCGTTCACGAGCATCAGGGTGGTCGGCCAGCCGTCGGTCTGGTAGGTCCGGCAGATCATGCCGCCTTCGAGCCACCACCCGGGGAGTGCGTGGAGCTTGTCCCGGATCTCGGCGTCGCTGTAGGTGCGCTCCTTGGTCTTCGGCATGATCGTCTCCCTCGGGGCTACGTCACCGCGCCGCCGTTGATCACGAGCATCTGTCCCGTGATGTAGCTCGCCGCGTCGGAGGCGAGGAACACGGCAGCGGCGGCGATCTCCTCGGGATGGGCCCAGCGCTTGAGCGGAATCGCGTCCGTGATCCGCGCCTTGACCGCGGGGTCGAGCTCCGCCCCGTACGCGGTCTCCACCCAGCCCGGTCCCAGTACGTTCACGCGGATGTGCGGGGCGACAGTGCGCGCCAGCGCGCGACTGAAGCTGTACACGCCGCCCTTCGCGGCGCAGAAGATCTCGGCGTATTCCCCCTTCGTGCCGCCGCCGAGCACGTGGTCCCAGGCCATGTTGAGGATCGTCCCACCGGTTTCCTGTCGTCGCATCAGCTCGACCGCCGCCCACGAGGCGAGCACCGTCCCCCGCAGATCTACCGCCAGGACGCGATCGAGCTTCTCTGCCCAGGAGAGTCGGGTCGCCGCCCCCGTGAGGATGTCGGCCCCGGCGTTGTTGATCCACACGTCCACGCGCCCGAACGCCGCCTGGGCGCCGCGCGCGAGGGCCGTGACGTCGGCAGGCTCGGCGACGTCCGCGCGCAGCACTTCCGCCCGCCGCCCGAGGCCGCGGACCGCGTCAGCCGTTCCCTCGGCGCCTGCCTGGTTGCCGTGGTATGTGAGGGCCACGTCCGCGCCTGACCCCGCGCACGCGAGCGCGATGGCCCGGCCGATCCCGCTCGACGCCCCCGTGACGAGGACAACTTGGCCCGCGAGCGACACCTCCCCGCCCGCCCGGGCACGCTCGGCAGGCGCGGGTCGCGCGGCCGCTCCCTCTGTACTCTGTTTGGACACGGTATCTCCCGGACCGTAACCTACCGGACCCTTCGCGGGCGCCACAAGGCGCCCTCAGCCCTCGCGCACCGTACGTCGCTGCTGCGGGATTGGGCTCTGGGCGAGCGCGTCGCCCAGCTTTTCCAATTCGTTCGGGGTGAGGACCACGGAGTCCATGCCGGCGGGGAGAGCGCGCAGGTAGGCGGGATCCAGCGCTTTGGGTTGGTCGCCCATGGCGGCCTTGATGAGCACGATGCGCCGGGCGCCGACGACGCCGGCGATCCACGCGGCAACATTGTCGCTCGAGGCGTCCCACGTGTGGGGCAGGGGATCTACAGTCCGCAGCCAGCGGTACGGAGCGAGCACGGGGATGCTGCCCGCGTCGAGCGCCGCCTCGATCTCGGGCGGCTGCTCCACCAGGACCGCACCCGTCGTGCGCTCCACGAGGGCGTGCGCATATTGGTCCATGCCGAGGGCCGCCATCCAGTGGGCGGCGTCGACGCCGATCTTGAGGCGACGCAGCAGCTCGCGAACTGCCTGCTCGAACGGGCCGCCCCCGGGAACCACCAGCACCCGGCGCCCCCGCCCGAAGGCCGCCAACGCGCCGGTGACGAGCTCGAAGGCGCCCGCCCGGCTCAGCACCCCGCCTCCCACCTTGACGACCGTCTCGACGGTCACCCGAGCGACTCGCGATATGTGGCGGCCTGACCGAAGTTCTCCTCGATCTCGACCTCGATCACCCGCAGCGCCACGGCGCCGCCGGCGGTCCGCTCGAGCTCGCTGCGGGCGCGGCGGGCGAGGTACTGCGCGAGCATCTCCACGGTGGTGTTGGGGATGGGCAGCAACGCGCAGTCGGCTTTCGGGAACACGTAGCGCGCCTTGCCCTCGTACGCCACGGCGACGGTGTCGCCCTGCTCTCGAACCTGGAGCTTGGGGTGCTCGAGCGGCAGCAGCACCCGGTGATCGAGCTCGTCGGTGAGCCTCCGCATCAGGTGCTTCAGCTCGGCGAAGTCGAAGACGTAGTGGGCTTCGGGGTCGAGGCCGCCTTCGACCACGACGCGGGTGCGGTAGTTATGCCCGTGCAACCGCTCGCAGCGGTGACCCGGGAAGATGATGAAGTGCGCGGACGCGAACACGAGGTTGTCGTTCGTGACCGCCACCCTGAACTCGTTACGCTCCGGCATGGCCCCTTTCGCCGTGCTCACGGCGGCGGCTCGTCGCCCGTCGCCGTGCGCCACACCTCGTCAGCCAGCCACTCGAGCCGCTGCTGCGCGTAGTCCAACTCGGCCGACGTCATCGCCTTGGCGCGCCGGGCGACGTCCCGCGCGTGCGTCAACAGATCGTCCAGCACCTCGCGCAACGGCCGGTTGGTCCTCCGCTCCACGCGCGGCTTCGGGCTCATGCCGTCTGCATTCCCAGCGCCCGCTCGTCCGCCTTCTGAAAGTCGGGTGCCGCCGCCCGGACCGCCGACGCGATCCCCGCTTCTGCAAGATACGGCTCCACCAGACGCAGCCCGAGGTAGTACCCGGACCGCTCCGGCAGCACTTTGCCCCCGGCGAGCCGGGCCGCGGCGCGCGTCCCGCCCGAGAGGTAGCGCAGGCGGAGCCCGAGGCCGCGCTGGTCCAGTTCCGGGGTGACGACCCGTCGCAGGAACGTGTCGAGCTCGCGGCAGCGCCGATACTGGCGCCGCGCGTAGCCGAAGTACTCCCACGGCTCGAAGCCGGGCGCCGCCGCCTGGGCGGCCGCGACCGCCGCGCCCTCGTTCACCAGCAGCTCGCGCAGCGTCGCCCGGCTACCTGTGTCCCAATAGTCGTAGGAGCCCCGCAGCTCCGCGACTAGGCGTCGCAGGTCGGCGCGGCTGGTCGGGGACGTGTAGCGGATCGCGTGCGCCGCTTCGTGCGCGATCCACAGCGACAACAGGTGCGGTGCGAGGCCCAGCCCGTAGGTGTGGGGATTGGCGCGCCCGGTGAAATGCTCGAGGCACACGAACGCGATACCCCGGCCGCCGACCACGAGCTCGCCGGCGTTCGCCGCACCGACCCCGACCATGAGATACAGGTCCACGGGACAGTCCGCTTCGAGGTGGTCCAGCGCGCGCCGCAACGCCTCGTCCGCGATCGTCACCACGTCCACGTCCTCGAGCAGCCGATGCAGGTCGGCGCGGTCCGCCCGCAGCGCCCCGGCGATTACCTGCTCGGCATGCGGAGAGGCGGGGTCGAGGACATAGTTGTGCCAGTAGCTCGTGAGAACCGGCCGGTGGCGCTCGAAGTGCTCGTGATAGGCCGCCACGGGATCCGGTGCGGCGAGGACGGCGAGGAACTCGGGCACGAGGTTGACGAGCATGGACGCGGTGACCGTCCGCAATTTGGGAACCGGCCGCCGACGAGACAAGCGGGCGCCGACTTGACATTTCGCGCGCAGCCCGTCAGGGCTTGTCGCGCATCTTCCGGCTCATTTCGGCGAGGAACTTCCGTTCCGCCGGCGTGAGACTGTCGATTCCCCGCGCCGAGATCTTGTCCAGCACGCGGTCGATCTCGGCCGACACCGGGTCGCGCTCGGACGCAGCGCGGCGACGCTTGACGCTCGCGTCCGCGCCCCGGGCGACGTGCGCCGACTGCACGAGCACACTGGGCTCGGCCCGCCGCCGCAGCTGCCGCTCCGCCCGCGCGAGCCGCCAGTCGGCCGTCTTGAGGTACAGGAATCCCGTCGCGAAGCCACCCAGGTGCGCGAGGTGCGCCACGCCGTCCGACACTGAGAACAGCGCGAGCACGAACGAAAAGGCGACGAGGAACGTCACCAGCCACTTGGCCGGAATCGGCACCGGAAACGGAAAGACGTAGATCGGCTGATTGGGCCACGCCCAGGCGAACGCCAGCATCACCCCGTACACCGCCGCCGACGCCCCGATGACCACGTCGATGTGGCGCAGCTGCACGAGGCCGAGCGACAGGACCGCGCCACCCAGCCCGCACAGCACGTAGTACGCGAGAAACGCCCGGCCGCCCATGCGCTCCTCGACGGGCGGCCCGAACATGAAAAGCGCGAGCAGGTTGAACGCCAGATGCAGCAGACTGGCGTGCAGGAACATGTACGTCACGAAGGTCCACGGGCGCACCAGCGCGAGCAGCGGCTGGAACCCGAACAAGGCCTGGAACCGCGGATCGACCAGCACGGTCTTCTGACACAGGAAGACGAGCAGGTTGGCGACGAGCAGGCGGCGGACCCACGGGGTCATGCCGAACATCCGTTGCGCTTCCATCGGGCGGTCATCCCCCGCGCGCGGCGCCCTCCGCCCCCCGGTTCCGGGCGAGCCGGCAAATGCGCTCGCACAGGTCCGGAAAGTCGATCCCCGCGGCCCGGGCGGCCTGCGGGAGGAGGCTTGTGCGCGTCATGCCGGGGAGCGTATTCGCCTCCAGGCAAAAGATGTCGCCCTCGGGGCTCAAACGGAAGTCAACCCGCGAGTAGCCGCCCAGTTTCAACGCGCGATGCGCCGTCAAGGCCAGCTCCTGGAGCTGGCGCGTGAGCGTTGTGTCGAGCCGCGCGGGAAAAACTTCCTCCGACATGCCGGGCGTGTACTTGCACTCGTAGTCGAACAGCTCGTGCTTGGGGATGATCTCCCCCACGGGGAGCGGCACGTCGCCCAGCACGCCGACCGTGACCTCTCGGCCTGGGATGAACTGCTCCACCATCACGTCGTCGTCGTAGCGGGCCGCGAGGGTCACCGCCTGATCGAGCCCCTTCGCGTTCTTGACGAGTGTGAGCCCTATGGTGGACCCGCCCCGAGATGGCTTGACGATCACGGGCCAGCCGAGGGCCGTCGTCACATCCTCGGGCGCCACGGGCGTCATGAACCAGGCCGGGACCGGCACGCCGGCCGCGCGGAACAGTCGCTTCGCGAGGTCCTTGTCCATGGCGAGCGCGCTCCCGAGCGGTCCGCTCCCGGTGTAGGGGACGCCGATGACGTCGAGGACCGCCTGCAACGTGCCCCCTTCGCCGCTGCCGCCGTGAACCGAGAGGAACAGCACGTCCGCCTCCCGCACGGCCGGGAGGTCCGCGAGCCCGTTGGAGAGCATCGCGCGCTCGCGCTCCGCCAGCTCTCCGACCTCCGTGGGCTCGCTTCCTACGGTACCGCCGCCGAGCAGGCGGCCTTCCTCCACTTGGGAGAGCAGGCCCTGCGTCGTATCGACGACGTGCACCGTGTGCCCCCGGCCGCGCAGCGCCGCGACGATCTGCGCCGCCCCAGCGAACGCCACGGCGCGCTCCGGCGTCGCTCCGCCCGCCAGCACCGCGATCCGCATCAGCGGATCCCCGCCAACTGGTGGAGCACGTCGTAGCGGGTCACGATCCCCGCGATCTTCCCGTCGCGCCGCACCAGCACCGCGGGCGTCTCGCGGGACAGGAGGGACGTGAGGCGTTCTACGGGAAGCTCGGCGTCCACCACGGGAAACGGCCCGTCCATCAGCTCTCCGACCGCCTGATCGAGGATCGCCGGCTGCTCGAGCGCCTTCGCCATCAGTGCCTGCTCGGAGACCGCCCCCACGCCGTCATCGGCGTCCAGCACCGGGAGCTGAGACACGTTGTACGTGCTCATCAGGTTGAGCGCTTGCCGGACGGTGGCCTGGGGGCCCACGTGGATCAG
>Ga0066683_10000800_pt1 | contig 11251 bp, 11 predicted proteins | sample GraSoiAngelo_132_FD_62296 | JGI IMG/M metagenome (GOLD analysis project Ga0066683, IMG submission 62296) | Grasslands soil microbial communities from the Angelo Coastal Reserve, California, USA - 14_0929_02_40cm | ecosystem: Environmental > Terrestrial > Soil > Grasslands | place: USA... | reverse complement strand
TCGAGCCGGATCACGACCGCGCGGGCGCGGCGTACCGGTCGAACGGCAACGGCGTGGCCACCGCCGCGCGGCACGCCGCGGCGACGTACGGCGCCAGCCGCGCGGCGAGCGCTCGCGACTCGGCGGAGGCGCGATGCTGGCGCTCGGCGGCCTCCTGCGCCTGCGCGTAAATGCGCGCCTCGTCCACCGTGGTCACACGTCCGCCCTCGACGACGACGCGGCCGCCGACCAGCACGGTGTCCACGCTCGCGCCCGTCTCCGCGTAGACGAGCGCATTGACGGGATCGGCGAGCGGACGCAAGAACACCGAGTCGGCGCGCAGCAGCACGAGGTCGGCCTTGCGGCCCGGCGCGATGGCGCCGAGATCGGCCGCCTGACCGAGCACGCGCGCGCTGCCGGACGTCGCGAGCTGCCAGACCGTTGGCGCGTCGAGCCACCGCCCGGTCTCGTGCGGAAAGCGGATGGTGCTGACCACCGACGCGATGCGCAGCGCCTCGAAGAGATTCTGGTTGTCGGCGCACACCGAGCCGTCCGTGCCGAGCCCCACGGCCACGCCGCGATCCAGCAGCTCGCGCACGGGCGCGATACCGCAGCCCAGGCGCAGGTTGCTGCCGGGGTTGTGCGCGATCGCGCCCCCGGCATCGGCAAGCATCTTCATGTCCTCGTCGGACAGCCACACGCCGTGCGCGCCGACGAAGCCGGGACCGAGGAGCCCGTGCGCCGCGAGTCGCGCGACGATGCTCTTCCCCCAGCGCCGCCGGCTCTCGATGACCTGCACCTTGGACTCGGCCAGGTGCGTGTGCACGCCGACGCCGTACTCGCTCACCAGCCGACGACACCCATCGAGGAACTCGTCGGTCGCCTGGTTGGGGATCGTCGGCGCCACCGCGACGCGCACGCGGCCCTCGGCCGCAGAGTGGAAGCGCCGAATCATCCGCTCCGTCAGCTCGAGCAGCCCTTTGGTCGGCGCCGGGCGGATCGCCTCGACGCTCGCGCGCAGATCGTCGGGCAGCAGCGAGAGCAGTCCCGGCACCGTCTCGTAGAAGACGACGTCGGCCACCGCGGGCGCGAGCACCACGCGCACGCCGACGTCGGTGTACGCGCGCACCGTCGCCTCGAACGCCTCGTCGGTGATCGCCGGCACGGCCATGTAGAGGTCGTACGCCGAGGTGCAGCCGGTTTTGAGCATTTCGATGGCGCCGATGGCCGCCGACAGGTAGTCGTCCTCGGGCGTCCGGAAGCCGTAGTTCGCCGGCGCGTTGGTCAGAAGATCCTCGAGCGTCCAGTTGCCGGCGCGCCCGCGCGCGAGGTGACTCGCGGCGTGCGTGTGAGCGTTGCCGAGCCCCGGCAACAGAATGCGGCCCGTCGCATCGAGCACGCGCGCGTCGACCGGCGCGGCGAGTGCCGGGCCCACGGCGGCAACGCGATCGCCGTCGATCAGCACATCGGCGCGTGAGAGCGCGGCCGGCGAGCCCGCGAGGACCTGCGCACCGCGAATCAGGACCGTCATCACTTCTTCTCCGGCAAGAGATCGTTCGTGTAGATCTCCTCGAGCGGCACCTTGCGCTTGAGCTCGAGGTACTGCGTGTACGTGTCGCGCGTCTTCTCCAGTCGCCCCGGCTCGAACTGGCCGACCGCGACCTTGCCGCTCGTCACCTCCTCGGCGTAGACGAAGCGCGCGGCCACCTGCGCCGCGCCGATCGCGCCCTCGGGATCGACCTCGGGATGGTGCTTGAGCACGTAGCCGACGCCCTCGTCGAAGTGTTTGCCTCGAAACGCGTAGTCGGCGCCCTTCAGCGTGGCCCGCAGAAACGCCTTGAGACCCTCGGGATCCTTGGCGATCGTCTCCTCGCGCGCGACGAGCGAGGTGGACGACAGGTCGAGCCCGAGATCGGCCCACGCCGTGAGGACACGGATGTCTGCGTTCTGCTGGCGCGCGATCTTGCGGATGCGCGCCTCGTGCACGACGAAGAACGGCACCGCATCGGTGGCGCCTCTGATCAGCGAGGGTGGCATCGAGGCGGCGTCCATCGTCACCCACGTCACCGAGTTCGGCTTCAGTCCCGAGAGTCGCTCGAACACCGGCCAGAGGATCTGGTGGCTGTTGCCCGGTGAGATCGCGAGCTTCTTGCCCTCGAGATCTTTCGGCGTCTTGATCGGCGAGTCGGCGCGCACGAAGATCCCGTGGGGCGGCCGGCGGTACCAGAGCGCGATCGCCTTCACCGCCACGTCGGTGTTCGCCCGCGCGGCAATGAGCGCGGAGATGTCGGAGATACCGACCTCGCCCTGGCCCGCCGCGATGCGCTTGACGGTGTCGGCGGAGCCCTGGCCGCGCACGATCTTCACGTCGAGTCCTTCCTCGCGGTACCAGCCCTTCTCGAGCGCCGTGTAGTGCGGCACGTACTCGCCCGTGGGCACGAAGTCCAGGATCAGCGTGTAGGGCTTGAGCGGCTTCTGTGCGATGCCGGCGACGGGCAGGGCGAGCGTGGCGAGGACCACGACGAGCGTGAGCAATCGGCGGGCAGCGCGGGTCATCGACGATCCTCCGGGTCGATCGGGCTCGAAACGGCGTCATGCATCTCACGCGCTCCCGGAGCGTGTCAAGTGACGACGGGGTAGCCGGCGCTGCGAAAGGCGGCGAGCAGCTCGTCAGATAATCCTAAACGACGGCAGACGCCTCCCACGCCGGTAGCCGACGCGGACGCACGGATATCACCACCACCAGCCGCGCGTGACCTCCGTGACGTCGCTCCGCGCGATGTCGAGCACCGCAACGCGCGACCAGTACCCCCAACACGAGACGATGCGTCGATCCGTTACGATCAGTGGACCATTCCAGCCCCAAGCGGTGGCCACGCGGCCGTAGTGGACGCTCACCTTACGGTCGACGGTGACACGCTCGCCTGGTGCGGGGCGGGGCCATCGAACCGGCGGCCCAGACCGACCGCTCGCAGGCTCCAGCCAAACAGCGAGAGATCGATGACCGCGACGGCGAACAGCGCGGCGAGCGTCAGCTCCCCCCAAGCGATCACAAACGATCACCGCGCGATCGCCGGCCTCCGATCGAACCACGGCCGCGCCGTCTCGAGCTGCGCGGCGAGACGAAACAGCGTGGCCTCGTCGCCGTAGCGCGCGACCAGCTGCACGGCGACCGGCAGATCCCCGGCCACGCCGAGCGGCAGCATCATCGCCGGCTGCCCGGTGAGGTTGAACCACACGGTGAACGGCGAGAAGTGAAAGACGCGCCGCCAGTACTCGTCGACGTCCCCGAGCATCATGTCGATCAAGCCGAGCTTCGGTGGCAGCGTCGCCAGGCCGGGCGTCAGCAAGATGTCCCAGCGCTGGTGGAAGGCCGCCATCTGCCGGCCGAGCCGATGCGCGGTCTGCGTCGCGCGCACGTAGTCGGCGCCGCTCACGCGCTCACCCATCTGGCCCGTCGCCCACGTCACCCGCTCGACCTCGTCCTCGCGCGCGGGCCGGCCTCTGGCCGAATTGCCCCCGAGGTTCACGACGGTGTTCGCGGCGGCGAGCGTGAGGAAGGTTGGCACCACCGCCTCGCCGTCGATGGACGGCCTGACCTCCTCGACATGGTGGCCGAGATCGACGCACAGCTTTGCCGTCTCGCCGAGCGTGCGCAGGCTGTCGGCCTCTACCTTGGCGCCGTTCGGCGCGACGCTCGTGAACGCGATGCGCAGCCGTCCCGGATCGGCGCCGACCTCACTCGACAGCGGACGCGCCAGCGGCGGCGCGACGTAGGGATCGCCCGGGCCTGCGCCCGCGGTGGCGTCGAGCAGCGCCGCCGAATCGCGCACCGTCAGCGTGACCGCGTGCTCGGCCGACAGCCCGCCGAGGCCCTCGCCGGTGTACGGCGCCATCGTGTTGCGGCCGCGCGTGGGCTTGAGGCCGACGAGGCCGCAGCACGCCGCGGGCGCGCGGATGCTGCCGAAGCCGTCGGTCGCGTGCGCCATCGGCAGCATCCGCGCGCCGACGGCCGCCGCGGCGCCGCCGCTGCTGCCGCCCGAGATGCGCGTGGGGTCCCACGGGTTCTTCGTCGCGCCGTGCATCTGCGGCTCGCAGGTGAGGGACAGGCCGAGCTCGCACGTATTGGTGCGTCCGAAGACGACGAGCCCGGCGCGCTTGAGCCGGCGCACGTGCTCGCTGTCCGCGGTCGGCGCCGGCGCGTCGGCGTAATAGCGGCTCGAGCGTGTCATGGGCACGCCGGCGATCGATGCCGTGAGGTCCTTCATCAGATAGGGCACGCCGCGGAACGGACCGTCCGGCAGCCCGGCCGCGATCGCCCGGCGGCCGAAGTCGTAGAGCTTCATGGTGACGGCGTTGACCAGCGGGTTGCGCGCCTCCACGCGCGCGATCGCCGCTTCCATCAGCTCTTCCGGCGCGATGTCCCCTCGCGCGACCAGCTCGGCCAGCCCCAGCCCGTCGTACCGCTCATACTCGCCGAATCCCGTCATCGGACGCTCCTTTGTCGCGGCCACTCTACAGTAGAATCGGTGTTGACCCGCATGGGGTGGCACCTTCCGTTCGATCGCGCCGGACGCTGCCTCACGCGAGGCCAGCGTGCGCTCGCCCGCCGCGACTTTCTCGACGCCGAACGGCTGCTGCGCGAGGCGCTCGGCGGGCGCCCACACTCCGCGCACGTCCACCTGTATCTCGCGCACGCGCTGGCCGAGCAGGAGCGGCTGGCGGATGCAGAGGCCGCGTTCGAGCGCGCGGCGGCGCTGGCGCCGCACAACTTCGTCGTCCCGCTGCATCTGGCCATCGTGCGGCTCGACGCCGCCCAGCACGCGCGCGCGCGCGAGGCGCTCGAGCGCGCGGCGCGATTGGCGCCCGACAATCCGCTCGTCGCGGGATATCTCGATCTCGTCGCGTGGGCGGAGGGCGAGCACGGCCGCCTCGACGGCCTCGGGCGTCGCGCGCGTGAGCTGCCGGAGTTGTTTCGCGCGCGCCTGCTGCTGCACCTGGCGGCCTGGACGCTGCGTACCCGCGGCGGCAAGGCCGCCGTCGCGCTCCTCGAGCCGCCGCCCGATCGGCCGCTGGCGATCCGCCTGCCCGCGCCGCTGCGCGCGCGCTGGCACCGCCGCCGCGGCGAGCGCGCGCGCCGGCTGCTCGAGGCCGGCCGCTTCGAGGACGCCGCGGACTATCTCGCCGCGCAGCCCGGCGCGCTCGACGGCGCGGATGCGCACGCGCTGCTCGAGCGGGCGCGCCGTGGCGCCGTGACCGCCGTCGCGACGGCGCTCGAGCGCGCGGCGCCGCCCGAGCGCCGCGCGCTGCTGCTGCGCCGCTACGAGTACGAAAACGACCTCGGCGACCGTGACGGGGCCTATCGCACGCTGCAGGCGTGGCTGGCCGCGTACCAGCAGGACGGCGCGCCCGCGTCGGAGATGCCGGTGGCCGAGGCGGCGGCGCGGCGGCTGGCCGAGCTGGACGTCGAACGCGGCGACTTCGAGCAGGCTCTGCAACACTGTGCAGCGTCGCGGGCGGCGCGGCCCGCGCGGGAGACGCACGGCGTGGAGGGGCTCGCGCTGCTCGGCCTCGGGCGGCGGCGGCCGGCGCGGCATCGGTTCGAGGATTTTCTCGCCGATGCCTTGTTTCCCATCGAAATCGCGGTCGCGCGCGCGCAGAACTCGGCGGCATGACGGCTGCATCGTCTACGGTGAGATGGCGTCTGACGTGTCCCCCTGGAAGCTCGGCGGCCTCACGGTGCGCGAGCTTGCCCGCCGCGTGTGGCGCGAGATCGAGGAGGACGCGGTCGCCGACCGAGGCGCCGCGCTCGCCTACTACTTCCTGTTTGCGCTGTTCCCCGCGCTGCTGTTCCTGACCGCGCTGCTCGGCCTGCTGCCGATTCCGAGTCTCATGGATCGCCTCATGGAGTACGTCACTCGTGCGCTGCCCCCGGATGCGGCGTCGGTGACGCAAAAGACGCTCCGCGAGATCGTGCGTGGCGCGCGCAGCGGTCTGCTCTCGCTCGGTGTGCTCGGCGCGCTGTGGGCGGCCTCCAACGGCATGGCCTCGATCATCAGCGCGCTGAACGCGGTGTACGACGTCCCCGAAACGCGGCCGTTCTGGAAGCACAAGGCGCTCGCGATCGGCCTGACGCTGCTGTTCTCAGGCTTCATCCTCACCGCGCTGGTGTTGATGGTCTTCGGCCCGAAGATCGGCGAGACCATCGCCGGCTGGGTCGGGCTCGGCTGGCTCTTCACGGTCGTCTGGAACGTGATCAGCATTCCGGTCGTCGTTCTGCTGGTCAGCCTCGGTGTCGCGCTCGTCTACTATCTGGCGCCCGCCGTCGAGCAGAAATTCCGCTGGGTGACACCGGGCTCCGCCCTGGCCGTCGTCCTCTGGCTGGCGATGTCGGCGGCCCTGCGCTGGTACGTCACCCACTTCGCGAACTACAACGCCACCTACGGCTCGCTCGGCGGCGCGATCCTCCTGATGCTCTGGCTCTACCTGAGCGGTGTCGCGCTGCTACTCGGCGGCGAGGTGAACGCGGTGATCGAGCACGCCGCCGCCGAGCGTGGCGCCGCGGACGCCAAGGCCGCGGGTGAGGCGGTGCCGGGCGAAGCGCTGCCCGCCAACGTCTTCCGGCTGCCGGTGCGGCCGGCGGCGCGTGCCGCGGTCTCGGTCACCGAAGGCGTGGCGCGCCTCGCACGGCTGGAGGTCGAGCTGGCGGTGAGCGAGACACGCCGCGTCGCCGTCGATCTCGGTCTGGCGTCCGCGGTGGCCATGGTGGCCGCGATCATCCTCGTGACCGGCTTGACCGTCACGCTCGCCGCGGCGCTCGCGCCGATCTTCGGCGCCGACTGGCGGCCACTGCTGAGCGCGGGCGGGGGCGGCGCGCTGCTCGCCGGCGCCGCGCTGGCCTGGTCGATTTATCGCGTGCGCCACCTCGGCGTGCTGCGCGAGACCTTTGCATCCATCAAGGAGACGTGGCAATGGGCCGAACGGCGACTGAAGTCCGGGACGACGTAGCGCTCGCGGGCCGCCTCGTGGTCGATGCCTTCGAGGAAGTGCGTCGCCGCGGCTGGCTGCCGTGGATTCCGCTGGCGGCGGCGGTGATGGCAGGTCTCGCCCTGCGCAAGCGCCCGATGTCGGACGTCGCCGAGCGTGCGGGCCGCACGGCCGAGCGCGCGCTGCAGGTGGCCGGCGCGCTCGCGGCGATCGAGCGCTTCCGCGAGATGACCCGCCGCCGCAAGGCGGCGTAGTCTAGCGGCCCTGGAAGTTCGCCTTGCGCTTCTCGAGGAAGGCGCGCGCGCCTTCCTTGAAATCCTCGCTGAGGTAACAGGACAGCAGCAGATCCTCGAGGCTGCCGGGCGACGTCGCCACGATCATTCGCCGCACGGCCTCCTTCGTCGCGGCCAGCGTCAGCGGCGCCAGCTCGGCAATGTGCGCGGCGAGCTCCTTCACGCGGCCGCGTAGCGCCGCCGCGGGATGGACCTCGTCCACCAGCCCGATGGTCTTGGCGTCCGCCGCACTCACCAGACGCGCCGTCAGCACGATCTCGCGCGCGCGGACGGGCCCGACGGTGGCCGCGAGCAGGCCGAGGCTGAACGGCGCGGCGAAGTTGCCGAGCGTGCGGGCGACGGGCGCGCCGAAGCGCGCGTGCTCCGCGACGATGCGCAGATCGCACGCGAGCGACATGAACATGCCGCCGCCGACCGCGTCGCCGCCGACCATCGCGATCGTCGGCTTGGTCATGTTCGCGATGCGGCCGAGCACGCGCGTGATGCGTGCCTCGTAGCCGAGCGCATCGTCCTTGGTCTTGAAGGTCAGGAACTGCCGGATGTCGGTGCCGCTCACGAACGCCTTGTCACCGGCGCCCGTGAGCACCATCACGCGCACGCCCGCGTCCTTGTCGATCTTGTCGCACAGATCGTGCAACGTCTCGTACATCTCGAACGTCATGGCGTTGCGCGCCTCGGGCCGGTTGAAGGTGACGGTGACGACGCGGCCGTCCTGCTCGACGAGGATGGGATCGAGGGTCATGCCTCAGACGATAGCGCAGCCGCACCACCGCCTGCTACTCTTTGACCGATGCTCGATCGTCTCGCCGATCTGCTGCTGTGGTCGGGGCGCGTCCGCCGTTTCGACGTCGACGCGGCGCCGGCCGACGTGCTGCTACAGAGCTCGCTGGTCCTGCGCGGGCTCGGCGCGTCGCTCGCGCGCCTGGATCTCGACGCGGGAACGCTCGAAGCACGGCTGGCCGTGGGCGGCGTCCTGCGCGTGCACGCAGAGGCGGATGCGGACATGCGCAGCCACGTGGCGATCGACGTCGAGGGACGCGACTGGGCTGGTGTGGCGCGCGTCCTCGCCCGTGAGCTTGCCGACGGAGCCGGCGCGTGATCTTGCTGACGGGCTTCGAGCCGTTCGGCACGTATACGACCAACCCGTCCGGTGAGGTCGCCAAGGCACTCGACGGCCGCGCGTTCGGCGCCGAAGTCGTCCGCGGCGTGGTGCTGCCGGTGCACCACCGCGAGGCGGCGCTCGCCGTGACATGCCTGCTCGACGAGGTCGCGCCGCGCGCGATCGTTCACGTCGGGCTCGCGGGCGGCCGCGCGCGCATCGCGCTGGAGCGCCTGGCCGTCAATGTCATGGACTTCGAGATCGCCGACAACGCGGGCTATCGCGCCGCCGGCGAGGCCTGCATGCCGGGCGGACCCGTCGCCTACTTCAGCACGCTGCCGCTCGGCGCCATCCTCGACGCGCTCGTGGCCGAGGGCGTGCCCGCGTACCTGTCGAGCAGCGCGGGCACCTATCTCTGCAACCAGACGATGTACACGACGCGCGACCTGCTCGAGCGGCGCGGGCTCACGATTCCCGCCGGCTTCATCCATCTGCCGCAGTCCGCCGCGATGGTGGCCACCTCCGGTCTCGATCAGCCGAGCATGGATCTGCCGCTGATGATCCGCGCGATCGAGACCGCGCTGCGCGTGACGGCTTCCTCGCTCAGTTCCGCTCGCTGACAAACGCGCGCAACCGGCGCTTCATCTCCTCCGGCATCTCGACGTCTGCGGCGCGCCCGGCGACCTGGATCGTCCGGCGCAGTGTCCTGAGATATGCACGGCACGGGGCGCAGGTCGCCAGGTGCAGCACGAGTCGGACGAGGTCGAGTGGCCCGAGCTCGCGATCGAGGTACGCCGACATGCGCGCGATCGCTTCGCGGCACGTTATCAAGATCGGCGTGCGCCGGCTCACGAGGCCTCCGAGGCGGCGCCGGTGGTGCCCATGGTGTCGAGCACGGCGGCGTCGGCCGGGTCCACCGATGTGAGGTGAATTCGCACGCGTCCGGCCGTCTGGGTCGTGACCTTGCCCCAGAGATCGCCGGACACGCGGCCGAGCTCCGGCCATGTCAGTCGAAGCCGCACGTTGGTGAGCGGCGCGAGCGGCGTCTCCAGTTCGGCCTCGAGCTGCCGGCCCGACACGCGGCGCACGCGTCCGGCGAACGATTCGCTGCGGACCTGCTTGCCGTCGACGACCCAGCCGACGAGCGGCAGCGAGACGTCGCGCTCCGCGGTCACAACGGCGTCGCGACGCTGCGCCCACCGGCCACCGAGCCCGCGCAGCTCGTAGAGCGCCACGGGCGCCTCGAGGCCCTTGAGCTCGACGTGCACAGGCGGCGCCACCTCGGCCAGCGGCCCCAGGTAGCGCACGGTCGACTCGGTCAGCAAGATCTGGCCGCCGACCGTGCAACTCTCGACGCGCGCCGCGAGATTGACGGCGGCGCCGACCACCGCATACTTCGTTCGCTGCTCGGAGCCGATGTTGCCGACCACGGCTTCGCCGGTGTTGATCCCGATGCCCATCTCGAATCGTGGGCGCCCGCGCGTGGCGTTGGCCTCGTTCAGCGCATCCATCGCGCGCTGCATGGCGAGCGCCGTCGCCGCCGCGCGCTCGGCGTGATCGGTGTGCTCGATCGGCGCGCCGTACACCGCGAAGATCGCGTCGCCGATGAACTCGTTGATGGTGCCGCCATGCGCGATGACGATCTCGGCCATCTTCCCCAGGTAGTCGTTGAGGACGGCCATGACGCCGGCCGGATCGCCGTGCTCCGCGAATCGCGTGTAGCCGCGCAGGTCGGACATGAGCACGGTGATCTCGCGCTTGCGGCCGCCGAGCGCCAGCCCGTCCGGCGACTCGAGCACGGCGCTGGCGACCTCGGGGGAGACGTACCGGCCGAAGGCGTTGCGAATGATCTCGCGCTGGCGCAGCCCCTCGACCATCGCGTTGAAGGCGCGCGTGAGGTGGCCGACCTCGTCGCGCGAGCTCACGGTGGGCGCCTGCGAGAGATCGCCGGCGGCGACTCGGCCGGCGGCGCCGGTCAGCGCGACGATCGGCCGCGTGAGTCGCCGGGCGAAGACGATGGCCAGCACGACCGACAGCAGCACGCCGGCGACGCTGCCCAGGGCGATCGTCTTATCGAGCTCGCGCAGGCGGTCGAAATAGAAATCGACCGGATAGTCGACCTGGAGCACGGCCGCCGCGGCGCCACGCGCGTCGAGGATCGGCGCGAAGGCGCTGATGCGCATGCCACCGCGCGTGCGATAGATGCCCGTATAGCGCGCCACGCCGTCCTCGAACGTCCACGCGACGGCGTTCGCGGCCTCCGGCCCGATCGTCACCGTCTCACCCGGGCGCTCGTCGTCGGCGGTGGTCACGACGATGCGCGCGCGTCGGCTGACGGGGTCATAGCTGGCCAGCGTACGCATCGGCGTCGTGAGCAGAGTCTCCTCGCGAATGGCGGCCAGCGCCCTGATGACCCGGCGATAGGCGGGTGTGTCGGCTCGGGCGGCACGCGCGGCCTCGGCGTGTGCGGTGCGGTCGACCATCAGCGCGCTCACGCGCGCGATGTTCAGCAACTGCGTGCCGACGGTATCCTCGACCTCCGCGCTCTGGCGCCGATGCACGAGCACGCCGACGACCCCCACCGTGAGCAGCGTCACGACGACGAAGACGGCGGCGAGCCGCACCGCCAGGCGTTGCCACGGGCGCAGCGCCGGCGCCGTCGGAAACGCGCTCGCGCCCATCATTGTCCGCGACAGGTGGGAGGCTCGAGGCCGAGCACGCGGTCCAGCGACCACGGACCGGCGCCGCGCGTGAGGAGGAACAGGAGAATCGAGGCCCAGGTCAGATGCTCGGAATAGGCGTTCGGGTACACGAACGTCTGGATCACCACCATCATGCCGAGCAGCGGCAGCGTGGCGACCCGGGTGGCGAGACCCAGGATCAGAAGCGCCGA
>Ga0066683_10000799_pt1 | contig 11260 bp, 8 predicted proteins | sample GraSoiAngelo_132_FD_62296 | JGI IMG/M metagenome (GOLD analysis project Ga0066683, IMG submission 62296) | Grasslands soil microbial communities from the Angelo Coastal Reserve, California, USA - 14_0929_02_40cm | ecosystem: Environmental > Terrestrial > Soil > Grasslands | place: USA... | reverse complement strand
TCCTGGTTGAAGCCGGCCTGCATCAGCGCTTCCGGCGACAGCGGGCTCGGCTCCTTGCAGTTGGAGCACACGCGCCGAACCAGCCGCTGGGCGCAGATGAGATGCACCGAGCTCGCGACGAGAAACGGCTCGATGCCCATGTTCATCAGCCGGTTGATGGTGCTCGGCGCGTCATTGGTATGCAGCGTCGACAGCACGAGGTGGCCGGTGAGCGCCGCCTTGACCGCGATCTCCGCCGTCTCGAAGTCGCGGATTTCGCCGACGAGGATGATGTTCGGATCCTGCCGGAGGAACGAGCGGAGCGCGGCGGCGAAGTTGAGGCCGATGTTCTCCTTGACCTGAACCTGGTTGATGCCGGCGAGGTTGAATTCGACCGGGTCCTCGGCGGTCATGATGTTGGTTTCCGGCGTGTTGATCTTCGAGATCGAGGAGTAGAGCGTGTTCGTCTTGCCGCTGCCCGTGGGACCGGTCACCAGCACCATGCCCCACGGACGCGCGATGGCCGCCTCGAGCTTCACGAGCGACTCGGGCTCGAACCCGAGCTTGGTCATGTCGAGCATCAGCTTGTCCTTGTCGAGCAGACGCAGCACGATCTTCTCGCCGAAGAGCGTCGGCAGCACGGACACGCGGAAGTCGATCTCCTTGGGCTCGCCGCTCTCGTTGTAGCGGATCTTGATGCGCCCGTCCTGGGGGAGGCGCTTCTCGGCGATGTCGAGCTTCGACATGATCTTCACGCGCGAGACGATCGCGTCGCGGTACTTCATCGGCGGAGACATGATGTTGTAGAGAATCCCGTCGATGCGGTACCGCACGCGCAGTTCCTTCTCGTACGGCTCGACGTGGATGTCGCTCGCCCCCTTCTGAATGGCGGACATGAGCACCACGTTGACCAGCCGCACGACCGGCGCATCCTCGCCCTGTCTCGCGAGGGCCTCGGCGCTGATTTCCTGGAGCTCTTCGAGGACCTCGACGTCGTCGGCGCCTCCTCCAAGGGATGCCTGCAGTTCTTCCAGGCCCCGGCTGGCCATTTCGAGCGTGCTGCCCGTCACCGCGCCGGCCCCCGGCTTCCCCCCTTTCGCCGGCGGCCCCCCCTTGCCGCTCGGGTAATACTTTTCGACCGCGTCGGTGATCGCGACTTCCGACGCCACAACGGGCTCGACGGTGTAGCCGGTCATGAACTTGATGTCGTCCATCGCGAAGACGTTGGTCGGATCCGTCATGGCGATGGTGAGCGTGCTGCCCGAGCGGCTCAGCGGGATGACCTGGTACTTGCGCGCGGTCTCGGTGGGAACCAGCTTGACGATCGTGGGGTCGATCTTGAATTGGGCGAGGTTGATGGACGGGACGCCGTACTGTTTGCTGAGAAGCGTCGTGATCTGTTCGTCCTTGACGAACCCCATCTTGACGAGGTTGTAACCGAGCTTCCCCCCGTTGGCCTTTTGCTGGGTCAGGGCCTGCTGCAACTGCTCCGGGGTGATCAGTTTCTCCTTTAAGAGGAGCTCACCTATGCGAACGGCCATTAATACTTAAGGATACACGATTGTGACAATTAATGTCAATTGTGACCTAAAACGTCACCCTGAACCCCAGACTCCAACCGCGACGGCTGTCATCGGCGCCACTCGTAGCCTCCGCCTCGACATACGTGCCCCGTCCAAGCGCCGCGCTCAAGCCTCCGCTGAACGACGATCGTTGCGCGCCTAGAGTGTTCGCGCTGAGGCCTCCCCTGACCCCGACACGTCGTTTCGGCGTCCACACCTCGACGCCGGCCGCTATCCGCCGCTCGTCGCCGAGCGCTGTCGCGGTCCTGATCAGATCGGCATCGACGGCCACGGTGGCGCTGCCGGCGACGCCGCGCGCCCGCGAGCTCAGCGAGATGCCAGCCCGCGCCTGCCGGCGCAGCGTGATCGCGTCGGGACCGGTGCCGTACTCTGGTTTGGTGAGGTTGCGAACGGTCAAGCCGAGCCGTGTCCGGCCAAAAGCCGCCATCGCCCCGATGTCGATTCCGCTGTGGGTCTCACCATCGGCGGTGAGACGCTCGGCTTCGTCGAGCGAGGCAGCGCCCGGTGCCCGCGCCTCCACGCCGAGACTCGCGCGCACGAGCTTCAGGGTCGATCCGACAACGAGGTGCTCACCCACGGATTGTCCGACTGTCGCCCCGAGTTGATTCAGGACCAGGGATCGAAGACGGACACCCGTCATTCCCTGATCTTGTCGGACGCCGGTGTCCGGGTCTGTAGAGGTTTCTGGCCGTATTTCGCTGAGCCGTAGGCGGTAATAGCTCAGTCCCAGGGCCGGAAAGGCGACCGACAGACTCCTGGTCTCCATCCGCCAGGCCGGAACGGGGCCGAAGGCGGGCGCCGGGTCGGTGCGCGGCTCCTGATGAGTGCCGAACTCAACAATGGCGTTGAAGTAAGCGCCGCCGGCCAGGCCAGCCGGGTTCCACCAGGTCGCGGTTGCATCGTCTGCCACCGCGGTGAAGGCTCCGCCCATCCCTTGCGCGCGAACCCCAACCACATCCATGGTCTGGCCACGCGCCTCAGATGGGCTTACATAGGACACAAGGGTGACCAGGGATACCGAGAAAGCGAAATACGCCAAGGGCCGAGGGGCTCTGGACATGCCCCTTACCTTATAGTGCGGTCCTCTGTGCCCTTTGAAACCCTTTGTGTCCTCAGTGCAGGCGGTGGTCCTCGTGCCCGCGAGCGCCTGGCATGCGCTAGCCGACGAGCACCGCGGCGGCCACGACCGTCGTCCAGAGGCCCTTCTTGTCGCCGACGGCGGTCTGGGTGACGTTCTGCGTGCGGACGATCTCGTTGGACAGCCGGTAGACTTCCTTCTTTTCGTCCCAGCTTTTATCCGGGTCGAACTCGAGGCCAAGTGTCGTGGCGAGCATCTCGGCGGCGAGCTCCTCGGCGTAGTCGCCGGCGATGTCCTCGCTCTCGCCGAAGCTGTGATGCTCGGACAGGTAGCCGTAGAGGTCCCGATCGCGGGGGATCGCAACGCCGACGGTCGCCGCGATGAGGCGGTGCGGCTCGCGCGTCGCGGCTTCGGACATCACGACGAAGGTGACTTGTCCCGGCTCGAGGAGCTTCGCGCCCTGAGCGCGCGAGAGGATGCGGCACTTGGGCGGGAAGATGCTCGACACCCGAACGAGGTTACAGGCGGCGATGCCGGCTGACCGCAGCGCCAGCTCGAACGAGGTCAGCTTCTCGCGGTGCTTCCCGACGCCCTTGGTGAAGAACATCTCCTTCGGGACGAATCCGACCACGCTCACGCTCCTTGCGCGGTTGAGCGACCAGGCGATGGCTCACGGCGCTCGGCGGCGGGCCCCGGCCCTGCCGCTTCTGGCAGGACAAACGTGGCGCCACCCGACAACAAGTTCTCACGCGTTTGTCCTGCTGGGACGCAGCATGGTAAACACCGGCTTTCCCACTGTCAAGGAATCGCGCGGTCCTCCCGGCGCGGTTTGACCCGCCGGACGCCCGCGTGATAACTTAGCACTCTTAACCATTAGGTCAACTAACCCGAATGGGCGTCATGACCCGTGTCCAGGCGCGTGAAGCGGCGCGCGAGGTCCTTGAAATCATCCCGCTGGTGATGCGCACCGTCGCGGCGGAGCTCCGCGCGGCCGGCGAGATGCCTGCGCCGGCGCATTTCGGCCTGTTGTCGGCCCTGAGCGTGCGCCCCCGCATGCTGACCGACCTCGCGTCGCTGCAGGGCGTCAGCCTGCCGACCATGTCGAACTCGATCAGCGCGATGGTCGAGCGGGGCTGGGTCCGCCGCGCCGTGCCCCAGGGCGATCGCCGCGTCGTGATGATCGAGGTCACCGCCACGGGACGCGCCGCGCTCGAGCGCGTGAGCCGGTCGGCCGAAATGCATCTGGCGGACGTGCTCACGCCGCTCGACATGCCGGCGCGGCGGCGGCTTCGGGGCGGGCTGGGCGTGCTGCGGAAGGTGTTTGCCGGCACACCGGTGTCCGTGTCACGCAAACGTCACAGAACACCCGCGAAGCGCCGGTCGTATGTATCCTAGATGGAAATGAGGCCGGGCGTGGCGCCAGACGTGATGTCCGAACAGACGGGAGCAACGGGGTCCAGGAGCCTGCCCGCGCGCCTCGTGGGTGTCCTGCTGGCGCCGCGCGCGACATACGCGGACGTCGCGGCGCGCCCGCGCGTCGTGGGCGCGCTCGTCCTCGTGCTGGCGGTCCTCGTCACCGCGACGTTCGTTTTTCTGTCGACCGAAGTGGGTCAGCAGGCGACGCTCGACAACCAGGTCCGCCAGTTGGAATCGTTCGGCCGGGCCGTCAGCGACGCGCAGTATCAGCAGATGGAGCGCATGGCGCCGTTCTCGCGCTACGTCGCGGCCGGCTTCCAGCTCGTGGTGACGCCCCTCATGGCGCTCCTGGTCGCTGCCGTGGCGTTCGCGGTCTTCAACGCGTTGCTCGGCGGGGAGGCGACGTTCAAGCAGGTCTACGCGGTCGTCGTGCACTCGGGCGTGCTCCTGTCGGTGCAGGCCCTCTTCGGGCTGCCGCTCGCTTACGTGCGCGAGAGCCTGTCGGGCGCGACGAACCTCGCGGTCTTCTTTCCGTTTCTCGACGAAAACACGTTCGTGGCGCGGTTGCTCGGGTCGATCGACTTGTTTCTCGTCTGGTGGATCGTCAGTCTGGCGATCGGGTTGTCCGTCCTGTACCGCCGCCGCACCGCGCCGGTCGCCACCACGATGCTCGTCGTCTACGTCGCCATCGGGCTGGTGATCGCGGCAATCAAGACGGCAACCTCAGGAGCGTAGATGTCCCGGAAGAACGTTCTCATCGCCATCGCTGTGGTCCTCGTCGGTGCCGCCGTCGTCGCCGCGAATCTCTATTTCAAGAGGGACAAAGGGCTCGCCGTCACGACCGACGTCATCAAGACGCGGGATCTCGAGGCCGTCGTGTCGGCGTCGGGCAAGATTCAGCCGAAGCACCTGGTGAACATCAGCGCCGAGACACCGGGCCGCGTGGTGAATCTCGCCGTCAACGAGGGCGACCGGATCAAGAAGGGGCAGTTGCTCCTCCAGATCGATCCGAAGTCGCTGCGCACGCGCGTGGACGGCAACACCGCCTCACTGCAGTCCGCCGAGGCGTCGCTCGAACAGCTCCGGCAGTCGATCGAGACCGCCCGCGTGCAGCTCGAGCAGATGCAGCAGAACCTCGCGCGTCAGCGCAATCTGTGGGCCCAGCAGTTGACGACGAGGGAGGCGCTCGACAAGGCGGAAAACGACGTCAGGTCGGCGCAGTCGGCGCTGCAGGAGCGCGAGAAGCAGGCCACGAGCCAGTCGAGCCGCATTTCGCAGGAGCGCGCGACCCTGGAGAGCGCGCGGTACGATCTCTCCAAAGTGCGCATGGAATCGCCGATCGATGGCATCGTCACGCGCCGCAACATCCAGGAGGGCGAGACCGCGGTCATCGGCACGATGAACAACGCCGGCACCGTGCTGCTGCAGCTCGCCGACATGTCGATCATCCAGGCGGAAGTCGAGGTCGACGAGACGAACATCCCGAGCGTGCAGTTCGGACAGAAGGCGAAGATCACGATCGACGCCATCCCCGACAAGTCCTTCAAGGGTCACGTGAGCGAGATCGGCAACAGCCCGATTCAGGCGGCCCCCGGCGCCACGGGGACGCAGGCGACGAACTTCAAGGTGGTCGTCATCCTCGACGAGGTCGTGCCCGACGTGCGTCCGGGCTTCACCGCCACGGCGGACATCACGACGGCCACGCGCAAGGAGGTCGTGTCGGTGCCGATCCCGGCGGTCGCCGTGCGGGAGCTGGTCTACGACGCGAACGGGCAGATCGTGAAGGAGCCGCGGAACGACAAACGGCGCCGCGGCGGCAGCGGCAGCAGCATGGAGCCGGTCGCCGCCGCCGCGGAGCTCAAGCCCGGCCAGACGCGAAAGGAATCGGAGGGCGTCTTCCTCGTGCGCGATGGCCGCGCGGAATTCCTGCCGATCAAAATGGGCGTCGCCGGCGACAAGTACTTCGAGGTGCTGTCAGGCCTCACGATCGGCGACGAGGTCATCACCGGGCCGTACAACTCGGTGCGCGCGATGGCCGATGGCGATCCGGTGAAGGTGGATAACACCAAGAAGGGCAGGCTGGGCGGCTAGGACTGCCCGACCCGACGCGCGGCCGACCATGAGCAAGTTCTTTGAATCCGTCGTGATCGCGCTCGACGCGATCTGGTCCGCCAGGCTGCGGTCGTTCATGACCGTGCTCGGCAACATCGTCGCCGTGACCTCGATCATCGCCGTGGTGTCGCTGATCCAGGGGCTGAACGCGTCGGTCAAGTCGGCGATTCTCAACCAGGCGGGCGCCGACTCGTTCAACATCCAGCAGTTTCCGATCACACGCAGCGACGAGGAGTTCGACAAGGTTCGCGGCAATCCGCGCATCACGATGGACGACATGCGCGCGATCCGGCGCTACGGCTCGGACCTGATCGCCGCCGTCATGGCCGATTCCGGGGGCCGCGGGCGCGTCACCTACCGCGACAAGTCGATCGACAACATGCGCGTGCAGGGCGTGTCGCCCGAGTACATCACCTTCTCGAGCTTCGACGCCGAGCGGGGCCGCCTCATGAGCCCGACCGAGGTGGAGAGCAGCCGCCCCGTGGCCGTCATCGGGTGGCAGGCCGCCGACCGTTTGTTCGGCAGCGACGTGGACCCGATCGACAAGACGATCCAGATCGAAGGCGTCCACTTCCGGGTCCTCGGCGTCAGCGCCAAGCGCGGGTCGCTGCTCGGCCAGACGCAGGACGAGTTCGCGATCATGCCGCTTGGACAGTTCCGGATGATTTTCGGATCGCGCCGGTCGCTCTCGCTCAGCGTGCGGCCGCGCGATCTGGCCGAGATCGCACCGGCGATCGACGAGGCCACGGTGGCGCTGCGCGCGGCGCGCCGGCTCAAGCCGAAGCAGGCGGACAACTTCGGCGTCTTCACGTCCGACACCATCCTCGACATCTATCACTCGGCGACCAACGGCATCTTCGCGGTGCTCGTCGGCGTCGTCGCGCTGTCGCTCGTGGTCGGCGGCATCGTCATCATGAACATCATGCTGATGGTGGTGACCGAGCGGACGCGGGAGATCGGCCTGCGGAAGGCGCTCGGCGCCCGCCGGTCCGACATCATGGCGCAGATGCTCTCCGAGTCGATCGTGCTGTCGGTCTTCGGCGGCGTCATCGGCACGCTGTTCGGCGCGGGCATCGCCCTCACCATCTCGGCCTTCACGCCGATTCCCACGACCATCGAGCCGTGGTCGGTCACGCTCGGCATCGGCATCACGGCGCTCGTCGGCCTCTTCTTCGGCCTGTACCCGGCGATGCTGGCCGCCAGCCTCGATCCCATCGAAGCGCTGAGGCGCGAATGAGATCATCGAGAGGGCGAGAGCACACGGACATGAACCGGCCACAGAGACACGAAGACACAGAGCTCAGACGGTTTTTCTCTGTGTCTCAGTGTCTCCGTGGCATGCAACCCTCTGTGTGCTCTGCCCGCTCCGTGTGGTCGTCGCGGGAGCTTCGATAGCCATGGCCCTGCGCGCCGCCCTGTTCTGGGAAGTCGTCACGATGGCCTTCGACACCGTGCGCACGAACAAAATGCGCTCGGGGCTCACCGTCCTCGGCGTCGTCATCGGCATCACGTCGATCGTCGGCATGACGGCGATGATCCGCGGCTTCGACCAGTCGCTGCGCGAGATGATCAGCACGATCGGGCCCAACACGATCTTCATCCAGCGGTTCGGCATCACCAGCTTCGCCGGCGGCGCCGAGTTCAAGGAGCTGATCAAGCGGCCGAACCTGTCGATCTCCGACGCGCGCGCGCTCGAGGGGCAGGCCGGCACCATCCAGTTCGTCGACATCGAGCTCGGGGCCGGCGGCCCGCCGACGCAGCGCCGGGTCTTCTACGGCACCCAGAAGACCAAGAACCTCGTCGTCTTCGGCACGACCGAGTACTTCGCCGAGGGCACCAAGATTCCGTTCCTCGGCGGGCGGTTCTTCAACGGCACCGAGGTGCAGTACCGCAAGAACGTCGTCGTGCTCGGCAACACGCCGTATCAGCTCCTGTTCGCGCCGGGCGGCACCGACCCGGTGGGCAAGAGCGTGCGCGTCGGCAGCGAGCGCTTCGAAGTGGTCGGCGTATTCGACAAGCGGCCGGCCGCCGGGGGGTTCAACCTCGGCCAGGACGATTTCGTCGTGATCCCCTATACGGCGTACCAGCGCGTCTTCGGCCTGAACCCGATCCGCATCAACCGGAGCGCGACGTTTCTGCCCATCCAGATCGCGCTCGTGCCGCGCGAGGGGGTGAAGCAGGCCGACGCCATCGCCGACATCGAACGCGTGATGCGGATCCGGCACGGGCTGAAGCTCGATCAGCCGAACGACTTCGACGTGCTGACGCAGGACGCGTTCCTCAAGCTCTGGGATCGGATCAGCCAGGGCACGTTCCTCGCCCTGATCGTGATCTCCTCGATCGCGCTGATGGTCGGCGGCATCGGGGTCATGGCGATCATGTCGATCTCGGTGACCGAGCGGACGCGCGAAATCGGCGTGCGCAAGGCGCTCGGCGCGCGGCGCGCCGAGATCCTGTTTCAGTTCCTGATGGAAGCGGCGTTCCTCACCTCGCTCGGCGGCGTGCTCGGCATCGGGCTCGGCAGCGGGATCGGGTGGGCCGTCCATGTCGCAACCGGCTTCCCCATCTCGCTGCCCTGGTGGTCCTTTGCCATCGGCCTCGGATTCTCCGCTTCGGTCGGTCTGTTTTTCGGGATGTACCCCGCCTTCAAAGCGTCGCGCCTGGATCCGATCGAGGCGCTCAGATACGAGTAGGGACTGGGGACTGGAGAGTGTCGGATGGCCGCCACTATTTGGCTGATCGCGATCGTGCTGTTGCTGGTTGCCGCGCGCCGGACGCGCCGCCAGCGGCGCCGGGGCGGAGTCGGATCGGCCGCCGCCGGGATCATCGACGGCTGGCTGAATGAAGACAAGCGAAAGGCGGTCGAGATCGTCGTCGAAGGCCGCGCGGAGGCCCGCGATCCCGAGGATCGCGACGGCAACCTGCCGGATCTCGCCAGCCCGGGGCGGGGACGCATCGCGCCGAATCGCCGCGCACATCGCCGACCGTGATCAGGAATCCCGATCGCCTGCTCGATCGGCTTGCGGCGTTGGCGGCGCGCCGAATATGATGCCCAGGTCTCAGGGGGGACCCCGCTTATGAAGGTCTACGACGCCGCCAGCATCAGAAATGTCGCGCTCGTCGGGCACACCGGATCCGGCAAGACCCAGCTCACCTCAGCCATCCTCTCCGATGCGGGCATGATCAATCGCTTCGGGAAAGTCGACGAGGGGACGACTGTCACGGACTTCGACGAAGAAGAAATCGCGCGCAAGCACACGCTGTCGGCTGGTCTCGCGTACGCCGAATGGAACAGGCAGAAGCTCAATCTGATCGACACGCCCGGGATGGGCAACTTCCTGGCCGAGTCGCGCGCGTCGCTGCGTGTCGTCGACGCGGCGCTCGCAGTCGTGGACGCCGTCGGCGGCGTCATGGTGCAGACCGAAAAAGTCTGGGAGACCGCCGAGGAGTTCGGGCTGCCGCGTCTGGTCGTGCTCAACCGGCTCGATCGCGAGCGCGCGAGCCTCGAGCGCTCGCTCGCGTCGCTGCGGCAGTTGTGCAACCGCGCCGTGATCCCGATTCAGCTGCCCATCGGCGAAGAAAAGCGTTTCCGCGGCGTCGTCGATCTCATTTCGAAAAAAGCCTTCATCTTCCAGACCGACGAAAGCGGCACGTTCTCCGAGGGCGCGGTGCCCGGCGACATGACGGCGGCGGTCGAGGCCGCGCGTGAGGCGCTGATCGAGATGGTCGCGGAGAATGACGAGAAGCTGATGGAGAAGTTCTTCGAAGCCGGCACCCTGACAGACGACGAGCTCGTCTCGGGGCTCCGCGGCGCGACGCTGGCCGGCAAGCTGTTCCCGGCGGTCTGCACGTCGGCGCTGCTGAACATCGGCGTGCCGCAGCTGCTGGATGCGATCGTCGCGTACCTCCCTTCGCCCGCCGACCGTCCGTTCAGGGGCATCGACAAGTCCGGGGCCGAGATCCCGCTGCCTGCCGATGAAAAGAACGCCACGGCGGCATTCGTGTGGAAAACGATTGCCGATCCGTTTGCGGGCCGCATCTCGCTGTTCCGCGTCGTGTCCGGCGCGGTGAAGGCCGATTCGACCGTGCACAACAGGACGAAGGACGTGCCGGAGCGGCTCGGCCATCTGATGCTCCTGCAGGGCAAGACGCAGGCGAACGTCCCGGAAATCAAGGCGGGCGATCTCGGCGCGGTGGCGAAGCTGAAGGACACGTTGACCAACGACGTCATCGGCGACAAGGCGGACGCGGTCACCTTTCCGCCCATCAGGTTTCCCGAGCCGGTGCTCTCCTACGCCATCGAGCCCAAGAGCCGCGGCGACGAGGACAAGATCAGCACGTCGATGCATCGGCTCGAGGAAGAGGACCCGTCGATCCGGTACAGCCGCGACCCGCAGACCAAGGAGCTGCTGCTCTCAGGCCAGGGCCAGCTGCACATCGAGGTCACGGTGGCGAAGCTGAAGCGCCGGTTCGGCGTCGACGTGAACCTGAAGCCGCCGCGCATCCCGTACCGCGAGACGATCAGGGCCTCCACCGAAGCGCACGGCCGGCACAAGAAGCAGACCGGAGGCCACGGCCAGTTCGGCGACTGCAAGATCAAGGTCGAGCCGTTGTCGCGCGGCACGGAGTTCGAGTTCGTCGACGACATCTTCGGCGGCTCCATCCCGCGACAGTTCGTGCCTGCGATCGAAAAGGGCATCCAGGACGCGCGGACGCGCGGCTACCTCGCCGGCTATCCGATGGTCGATTTCCGCGTGACGGTGTTCGACGGCTCGTACCATGACGTCGACTCCAACGAGCTCTCGTTCAAGCTCGCCGGGTCGCTCGCCTTCAAGGACGCGATGACGCGCGCGCGGCCGACCATCCTCGAGCCGATCATGAACGTGGAGGTCTACGCGCCGTCCGACTTCGCCGGCGATCTCATGGGCGATCTGAACGGCCGGCGCGGCCGCATCGCGGGCATGGATACACGCGGCGCGATGACGATCATCAAGGCACAGGTGCCGATGGCCGAGATGCTCACATACGAGCAGCACCTGACGTCGGCGACCGGCGGACGCGGCACCTACCACATGGAGTACTCGCACTACGA
>Ga0066683_10000794_pt1 | contig 11277 bp, 10 predicted proteins | sample GraSoiAngelo_132_FD_62296 | JGI IMG/M metagenome (GOLD analysis project Ga0066683, IMG submission 62296) | Grasslands soil microbial communities from the Angelo Coastal Reserve, California, USA - 14_0929_02_40cm | ecosystem: Environmental > Terrestrial > Soil > Grasslands | place: USA... | reverse complement strand
TGCGCGCCGACGAGTTCGTCACCCGGCGGCGACCCGAGTGGGATCGGCTGGAAAAACTCCTGACGCGAGCCGGAACCAGCCGGGTCGGGGGCCTGCGAGCTACCGAGGTCCTGGCACTCGCGGCGCTCTATCGCCGGGCGACGGCAGACTTCGCCCGGGCGAAGCGAGACTGGCCGACCGAGCCGGTGGCGGGTTATCTCAACGGGCTGGTTGCGCGAGGCCACGCCGCGGTGTACCGCCAGGGTGGCAACCTGGGCGAGCGGATCGCCCGCTTCTACGGGCGCACCCTCCCGCAGACCTACCGGGAAGCGGCGCCCTACCTGATCGCGGCGGCCGTTCTCCTCTTCGGCCCGGCGCTGGTGGCCTTCGTCGCGATCACTATCGATCCACAGCTGGCCTACGCCCTGGTGCCGGCGGAACTGGTGCAACTCGTGCACAACCATCAACTCTGGACCCAGATCCCGGCGGACAAACGCCCGCTGATGTCCGGCGTGATCATGACGAACAACATCAACGTCTCGATCCTGGCCTTCGCGTTTGGCGTGCTGCTCGGCCTGCCGACCATCTATCTCCTGATGACGAACGGCATCCAGCTCGGCGGCCTGCTCGGACTGACCAATGCCTACGGCATCGCCCCCGGCCTGCTCGATTTCATCGTCGGTCACGGCGTGCTCGAGCTGTCGGTCGTGGTGGCGGCCGGTGCCTGTGGCCTGATGATGGGCTGGGCGATTCTTCTTCCGGGTGGCTATCGCCGCCGCGACGCGCTCGTGCTGGCTGCCCGTAAGGCCGTGATCATCCTCGCCGGCATGGCCCCGCTGCTGATCGTCGCCGGCATCATCGAGGGTAACCTCAGCCCCTCCGATGCGCCGACCGCCGTCAAGGTCCTGGTCGGGCTGACCACGGGGGTCCTGCTCTACGCCTACTTGCTCTTCGCCGGCCGGACGCCGCGCCCAGCTTAGAGCAGGGCCCGTTCCTTCAATTCCAGGTAGCGCTCGACCAGCGAAGGGCTGAGCTGGCCGGCCTCGACATCGAGACCCAGGACGCCACCCTGCCGCAACTGCTCGAAGCTGGCTCGCCGGGCAGAGAGCAACTCTTCGGCGGCCGCCCACTCGTAGGCGCGCGAGACGCGGTCGATCGGCGCGCTGCGCGCCGCCAGCACCTCCGGGTCGGCCATGGCGACCACCATCACCAGGTGCCGGTGACTCAACCGGATGGCGTGGGCCACCAGCTCGCGCGAGGCCTCCGGATCCAGCACGTCGGTCAGCACTACGACCAGGGAGCGGCGGCTGACACGCAGTGCCAGGTGCGAGAAGGCCTCGGCAAAGTCGGGCTCCGTGTACTCCGGCTTGACGTCGTACAACACCCGGTTGAGGTGCGACACCTGGGCCGGTCCGCGTTGCGGCGCGACGAAACGCCGAACCCCGTCACTGAAGGTCAGCATCCCGACCCGATCCCCCTGGCTCTGCGCCACCCAGGCCAGCAGCAGCGCGGCGTTTACCGCATGGTCGAGCTTGGTGAGCAGCCCGGCCGGCGCGGTCATCAAACGGCCGCAGTCGAGCGCGATGATCGCCTGCTGGCCGCGCTCGGCTTCGACCTCCATCACCACCGGACGGTCGCGCCGCGCCGTCGCCTTCCAGCTGATGCGTCGTATCTCGTCGCCGGGCAGGTAATCGCGTAGGCCGGCGAACGCGGTGGTGGCGCCCGGCGGCCGGGCGCGGCGCAGCCCGGCCATGATTCGCATACCGCGGCGCAACATCAGCTCGTAGCGCTTGATGGCAAGAACGTCGGGGTAGACGGCGGCCGCCTCATCGGCCTTGATTCGGACCTGGCGGGTCAGCCAGCCGCCGGGCCGCCAGCACCGAAGGTCGACCGGACCAAAGCGGTAGGCCCCGCGATGGGGTGGCTGCACCGAGTACTCAACCGCCAGCAGGCCTTCACCGTCGAACTGCCCGGCGAGCAGGCGCCGGTCCGGCCCGAGGTCCGGAGGCACGTGGTCCGCCAGCTCGGCCGGGAGCCCGGCGGCGTTGCCATGCGCGACCAGCACCTGCACCGCCTGGACTTCGCCCAGAGAGAACGGCTGGGGCAAGACGCGGCTCGCCATGAAGCCCGACTTGGGCGGGAGCCGCCGCGCATCCGCCAGGACGAGGACTCCCATCGCCGCGTAATAGAGGAGCGGCACGATGATGAACACCGGACTCAGCAGCAGGAGCAAGAACAGGACGGATCCGCCGACCAATGCCGCCAGCAAGCGCGGCTGCGGAAGGAGCGTCATGCGACCAGCAGGCGCATCAGCGCGGCGGCGTCACCCGGGCGATGACGGCGTCGAGCAGGCTATCGGCGGTCTGACCGCCGACTTCGGCTTCGGGTCGCAACAACAGCCGGTGCCGGAACGTTGGCCGGAGGAGCCCCTTCACGTCGTCAGGTGTGACGTAGTCGCGGCCCTCGAATGCCGCCGCGGCTTTGGCCGCTAGCATCAGGAGCACCTCGGCTCGCGGGCTTGCCCCCAGCACCAGTTCGGCTGCCTGGCGCGTGGCGACAGCCAGCTCGATGATGTAGCGTCGAAGACGCTCATCCAGGGTGACCTTGCGCGCCTCGGCCTGGCACTCCGCCACCGCGGCCGCGTCGAAGATCGGCTCCACGCCGGCCCGCGCCGGGTCGCGCAGCTCGATCCCGGCATCCCAGCGCCGAAGCATCTCCAGTTCTTGCTCGGGGGTCGGGTAGTTCATGAACGCCTTGAACAGGAAACGGTCCTGCTGTGCCTCCGGCAGCGGATACGTCCCTTCGTACTCGATCGGGTTCTGGGTTGCCAGCACCATGAACGGATCGGGCAGGCGCAGCTGCTGACCTTCGAGGCTCACGCCCCGCTCCTCCATCGACTCGAGCAAGGCGGCCTGCACTTTTGCCGGAGCGCGGTTGATCTCGTCCGCCAGCAAGATGTTGGTGAACACCGGCCCCTGCCGAACCCGGAACGAGCGAGACTGCAGGTCGTAGACGGACGTGCCCACGATGTCCGCCGGCATCAGGTCGGGGGTGAACTGGACCCGGCCGTACTGCAGCGAGAGCAAGCGGGCGATCGTCTTCGCCAGCAGCGTCTTGCCCACCCCGGGAACCCCCTCGAGCAGGACGTGGCCCTGGGCGATAAGGGCGAGGGCGCAGAGGCGCACGGCATCGTCCTGGCCGACGATCGCCTTTGAGGCCTCCGATCGAAAACGCGCGTAAAAGTCGGCGGCTTTCATGCGGACTCCTTCATGGACAACGGATAGGCGAGATCGTGCAATCGGCGGGCCATCTCGAGGACCTCGGCCTCACCCACGGTGGCGAGCTCGAGCTCGCGCTCAGCGCGTGACAGCTCGGCCGCCGCCGCCGGCGCGCGCTGGGCGATGGTGGCGTTGAGGCGGTCGCTGGGAACGTCGGCGCCGAGACCAACCCGCTGAGCGACCGCGCGGCGCGTGGCGGAGAGCAAGGCCTCCAGCGTAACCCGCCGGGCGCCGGTGCGATGCAGGAGGCTTCCGACCGCCACCGCGTACTCGGCCGTCGATCGGTCATCACGCGCTCGCATGGGGATCGCCGGGCCAAAGGCACGACCGCGCATGGCCAGGCCGGCGAACGTGATGATCACCGCCAGGAGGAGCGCGAAACCCCAGGGCGTCGTCATCCAGGCGGTTTCGGGCGAGGCGCTGGCTGCCGCCCCATGATGGAATTCGTCGAACCAGACGCGGCCGCCCGCCGGGGTCATCGCCATCAGGTCGGCCGCGAAACGACCATTGTCGGGTTTGCCGAGATAGCCGTTGCAGAGGATGAGCGGGTCTGTGAGCGCGATCAGCTGCCCCTGGCTCACCGCCTGGCGAACTCCGAGCACCTCACCCGCGTCGTTGCGAAGCAACGGCACTTGCGTCGCCGCAGGCTTGAACGCGCGGGCCGTGTCGGCACCACCGACCGCCTCCACGCCGCCGAAGATGGGCGCCGCGGCATGCGCCCTGGCCGGGACGCCGGTCCTCGAGCGACGCAAGCCAAATTGGGTATCGAGTTGTGGGTCGCCCGCCTCGGCCGCGTAGACCACCACGCCCCCCGACTGCATCCAGCTGTTCAGTTGCGCAACCTGGTCGGCGCTGAAGCCATTCGAGGGCGTGAATACGAAGAGCAGGCCCGCGGCGGTGGGAAGGCTGAATGTGCCCTCAACGGATCCGCTCTGATACCCGAGGGCATCGGCGTAGGCGCGCAGCGCAGAGGTGCCATCAACCGCATCGCTGGTCGAGGCATGATTCGGCGATTGGCCCTTGGTACTGCTGCCGCGCAGCAGCACCAGGACCAGAACCAGGGCTCCCAGCACGCCCAGCACAATCCAGCCGCGGCCTTTCATGCCGCCGCCTGCCGGTAGGGCGCCGCCGCCTCGGCGGCGCGGGTGTAGGCTGCCGCATCGGGCGTTCGATGACCGTAACTCGCTTCTTCAAAGGAGAGGAGCAACGGCCGCAACCCTTCGGCTCGGTCCGATTGCTGGAACAGCTCGCGCACCGTGAAGGGGCTGCGCTCCCACGCCTGCTCGCCTTTAAGTCGCACGGAAACCGCACCGGCGAGCGCTTTGATGGCCGCCGCGTAGTCGCGTCCGGCGGCCAACCGGTCAGCATCGGCGAAGAAGTCGACACGTGGGCGCCCCGGCGACCGGTCCGCCCGAAGTCGAGCCTCCTTTCCGCCCCGGCTCAGGACGCCACGCATCACGAAGACAACGATGATGATCACGACCGCGAGGCCGAGCCCCAGCCAAACCCAGATCGGGATGTTGAGGTGGAGGTTACCGACCCCAGCCCACGCGAGAAAATCCGCGATCCTGTCGACGATGAAGCCGAGGATCTGGTCCAGCAACGGTGGACCGGCGCTGAGGCCGGAATAGCGTGGCTGGGAGAGGATCCGTTGCAACTGTTCCCTTGCGCTGGCCGCGTCGGGCGTATCGACCCGCGCCTGCAGCGTCGTGTACAGGGCTTGCAACCGCTGCTCGGCATCGACCAGGTCCGGCGGAGCCTGGCGAAGGTCACGCAAAATCTCGGGTTGGCTTCGGCCGGTGCCCTGCACGAGGACATCGATCGCTTGCTGGACCGAGGGTACGTCACCACGCTCGGCGAATTGCACCAGGGTCAAGGCTCGATGCACGGCGTTGGTGTAATCGTCCGCGGAGCTGGCCGACGCGGAGGTTCCGCCCACCGCGGCCAGCAGCCCGACAACGACCAGCAGCAGGATCGGCGCCGACGCCCCCCGGCGCAACGGTCTAGGCCGGCGCAGGGCCCGGAGCGGCCTGACGGGCAAGCTGGTCAAGGTCGAGACCTTCCTTGCGAACCCGCAGGTCGAGGTAGAGCATGGTGATGGCAATCGGCGTGATGGCGCCAACCAGGGCATTGACCAGGGTCGCAACGGTTAACACCAGGCCAGCCCGGAGGTCATCGCTCAAACCTGGCACCACGGCGGCGATTCCGGTGAACAGCAGACCGAGGGCGCCCTGGATCAGCCCCACCATGACAAAGATCACGATGACGACACCCAGTGTCCGCCACCAGTTGTCCCGAGTGAGGTTCCAACTGCGTCCGAGCGCCTTCATCGGCCCCGCACCCTCGGCGAAGAGCGCCGGCAATGAAACCGCCCACCGGACGAGGACCCAGATCACAACCGGGATGGTCACGATGCCGACCATGCCCACGATCACGAGGTACCAGAGAATCCGGTTTCCGAAAATGCCGAAGTAGCGGCGGGCGGTGCCTCTCAGCACCGAGCCAATGGTCTCGACGTTGCCTGCCGCCAGCGACGTGGCCGCCCGATATAACGCGCCTGCGGTGAACGGGAGCAGCAGGAGGGCGATGGGGAATGTCAGCAGGTACAGCGCCGAGTTCGTGTACTGCGACTGGCGATTCTGAATCGTCTGGAGCGCTTCCGGATCGTTCAGGTTCTGAAAGACTTGTTGCAGGTAGCTGAACGGGTTGGCACGGTACGAGCCCGAGATCAGGGTCAGCAGCAGGTTCGGGAGGATGACGACCAGCGCCACGCCGGCGATGACGGTGAATTCACGCCGATAGAGCTTGAAGCTCTCGTCGAGGAGTTCGCCTAGAGGCAGCGGCCGGAGACGGACGGGAACGCCGGCTGTCGCCACGTGGCAATCATGCGGGAAAGATTGCCATTATGTCCAGCGCCGAAAAGACCGGATCAGTTCGAGCAGGAGCAGCTACCGCCGCAGCCACAGCCAGCCGCGGTCGAGGCACCCGCCGCATCGGCACTGCCGACGACCGCGAACGTGGAGAACATCGCCCGGGTGTTGGTGCCCTCGCACTGCGGACAGACCTGGCGTTCGTCGCGGCTGGCGTAGCTGCCGAAGACGTCGAACGTGTGGCGGCAGGTCAGACAGGAGAACTCATAGATTGGCACGACCATATTGTAAGGATGTGAGCCCGCCTCTTCAGCGATACGCCGAGCTGCTGCTCGACTGGAACCGCTCCGTCAACCTGACCGGGGCGCGCACCCTCGCGCAGGTCGAGGCCCAGGTCACGGACGCCGCCGCCTTGCTCGCCGTCTCCTGGGAGGGCATTCGAAGGGTGATCGACATCGGCAGCGGCGGCGGGTTGCCGGCGGTACCGCTTGCCCTGGCGCTGCCCCAGGTCGAGTTCACCCTGCTCGAGGCGAATGCCAGGAAGTGCGCCTTCCTGGAACATGTCGCCGGCACCCTCGAGCTGCGCAACGTGGTCGTGCTGGCGGGCCGGGCGGAGGAGCTTGGCCACCTGCCCTCGCTTCGCGAGCAGTTCGACCGGGCGATCTCGCGGGCGGCGGCTCCGGCGCCGGTGCTGCTGGAGCTTGCCCTCCCCTTCGTTACAACCGGGGGTGACCTCCTTGCCGAAGTCAGCGCCGTCGACCCGCGCCGACTCGATCAGGTGGCACGCCTCCTGGGAGGCGGCGCGCCACGGCTCGAACAGCCTCTGGCAGGCGGGACCGCGCTGCTGGTCGTCCAGAAGCGGGCCCCGACGCCAGCCGAATTTCCGCGTCGGCCCGGGCTGCCGAACCGCCGGCCGCTGGCGTAACTCCACCTTCCCGAGGGGCGTTAGATGACCATGAGGTCGGCTCTCCGCCTGATCCCCCTGATGGCTATCGGCGCCGCGGCGGCCTTCCTGCTGGCTGGGCCGCTCTCGTCCCTCTACAAAACCCACGCCGTGGCGGGCCGGCCTCAGCCATCCGCCTCCGGCAGCATCGATCCGCACCCCTCGCCGACATCCTGCCCCGCGTCCTTGCCGGTGCCGAAATCCGCAACCGTCGTGGCACCCTTGGCGCCGGCGCTGCCGTTTGCGATCTGGGTCAACGATCCACTGGGTGTGAACCTTCGGAGTTCCGCGAGCGCCTCGAGCGCTCGGGTCGCGACCCTCTCACAGGGTACCCAGGCCACGGCCGACGCTCGGGCTCCAGACGCCTCGGGAAACCTGTGGTATCACGTCAAGCTGGGGAGCCAGGCCGGCTGGCTGCGCGCCGACTTCGTCAGCAGCACACCGCTGCATGTGGCGAGCGGATTTGGCTGGAGCCTGATGCTGCCTCAGGGCTACCAGGCGGCCGGCTCCGACCCGTCGCTGACGACCGTCACGAAGTCGGGCGACGAGGTTCCCTTCCTCCTGCTGCAGACGTCGACCGCGAGCACGTTGACTGTGCAGTTGCCCGCCACCGTTCGCGCCGACCTGGCGGCAATCGCCGACCACACGGCGACCATCCAGGTCTGGAGTTATACCGTTTCCGAACAGGTATCGCGCGTGGCGCTCGACACCTGCAAGGTAACCTCGGCATGGGCGCGCCCGGATCAGGGTTGGCCCTACATGTCCTCGGTCTACATCCATACGACGGGCCGAAACTATCTGTTCACCTTCTTGACCCCCGATGCGAGCAGTGCGCTGGTCAAGCAGGTGCTCGACAGCGTCGTCTTAAGCTGAGCGCGTGAGAGGCGGCGAACGCCGCTGGGAGAAGGCCGCCCAGGCCTACGCGACCGGCGAGCACAAGACCGGGCACGAGCTGCAACTCGTTGTTGATTTTGCGACGCCCAGCGGAACGGAACGCGTCCTCGACATCGGCACTGGAGCCGGTCACACGGCACTGGCCCTGGCGCCCAGGGTCGCGCACGTTGTGCTCACCGATCCGGTTGACGCCATGCTGGCGGCCGCCCGCGGAGTCTTTCAGAACGCCGGCGTGCGAAATGCGGAATTCGTCACGGCGGTTGCCGAGCGACTGCCATTCCCCGATGCCGACTTCGACATCGTCACGACCAGGTTGGCCGCCCATCATTTCGACGACGTGGCGCTGGCGATGCGCGAAGTCGCGCGGGTCTTGAGGCCTGGGGGTCGCTTCATCTTCATCGACACGCTCGCCCCCGACGATGCGCAGAGTGCGGCATTCCAGCACGAGGTCGAATCGCTGCGAGACCCCACCCATCGCCGGATCTATACCGAACGCGAATGGATTGCGTTTTGCGAACAGGCTGGCTTTCGAGTTGAGAAGACGGAGGTGGTGCGCAAGGCCCACGACTTCGAGCCGTGGCTGCAGCGCGGCGGCGAGGACGCCGCCACCATGCGGCGAGTCCGAGACCGTTTTTTGACGGCACCGCCATCCGCGGTCCGGGACCTCGCGATCGTGGTTCGTGATGGTGTCGTGCTCTCCTTTACCGACCGCAAACTCGTGCTCGCCGCCCGGCGCTGACCGCCCTGGCGTAATCCCCTAGTTGGGCAGTCCGCGGATCGCCCCTTCGGCAGCGGCACGCTCATCCCAGGGCACTTTGCCTCGCCCGATCAGGATGCTGCGTTCGTGGCCTTTACCCGCCAGCAGGATGGTGTCGCCCGGACCGGCGCGCCGGACCGCATGGGCAATCCCCTGACGCCGGTCCTCGATTCGGGCATACTGATCGCCCTCTCGCCATCCGACTTCTTCGGCTCCCGCGGCAATCTCATTCAGAATGGCCATCGGCTCTTCCTCGCGTGGATCTTCGTTGGTGAAGACGGCGTAGTCGCTGAGGCGGGCGGCGATCTCCCCCATCCAGGGTCGCTTCTCGCGATCCCGATCCCCGGCACTGCCGAAGACGGCGATCAGCTTCCCCTTCGTCACCGGCCGCAGCTCGCGAAGCACCTTCTCGAGACTTTGCGGCGTGTGCGCGTAATCGATGATCACGGCGAATGGCTGACCGAGGTCGACCCGCTCCATTCGACCGCTGACCCCGCTGAAGCGTTCCAGCCCGTGACGGATCTCGTCGAGGCTCAAACCAACCGCGACGCCCGCGGCCGCGGCCGCCAGCGCGTTGGCGGCATTCCATCGGCCACTCAACTTCAGCCGCAATGACAGCGGCCCGAGTGGGGTAGATGCCTCCATCCGCAAACCCTCGGCCGTCGCCTCCACCCGGCTGGCCTTGAGATCGGCGTCCATCTGGACGCCATACGTGATCCGGCGGGCGATCGGCCGATTGACGAGGTAGGCATAACTTGGGTCGTCGCGGTTCAACACCGCGGTTTTGGTGACGCCCTTCGCCGGGCTGCCCTCGGTCAAATCGATCAGCCGCGCCTTCGCCTCCTGATAGGCCTCGATCGTCTTGTGGAAATCGAGATGCTCGTGGGCGATGTTCGTGAAGGCGGCGACATCGTAGTCAACGCCCACTACCCGCTGCAAGGCGAGACCGTGGGAGCTGGTCTCGATCACGGCGTACTTCAGACCACTGTCACGCATCCGCGCCAGCTGCTCCTGGATCTCGAGCGCCTCCAGGGTGGTCTGGCGCGAGTCGTTCAGATCGACGTTGTCTCCATATCGAATATCGACAGTGCTCATGGAACCAGCAGGGCGGCCGGCAGCCAGCAACATTTGCTGGATCATGGTCGTGGTTGTCGTCTTGCCGTCCGTGCCGGTGACGCCGATGACCACGAGGTCACGGCTCGGGTGGCGGTACAACGTGCTGGACATCAGCGCCAGCGCTCGGCGGGTGTCCGGAACCACGACCTGTGGCCAGGCGGTCCCCACGCGACGGCTGACGACGGCGGCCACCGCGCCATCACGCAGCGCCGTCTCGACGTAGCGGTGCCCGTCCGTGTGCGTACCTGGAATGGCGACGAAGCAATCGCCGGCTTTCAGCCGCCGCGAGTCGTAGCAAAGGCCTGTCGCCTCGGGGTCGGTCGGCGGTGCCTCGAGCACCGTTATACCCTCGAGGAGGCGGCTCAACTTGATGCCAGTCACCGAAACGACATGATGCTACGCTCAGGCCGATGGCGGCCACCATGCGGTCGCTCCGCATCGGAGGGCGTGAGTTCCACTGGGGGGCGCGCACCTACGTCATGGGGATTCTCAACGTCACGCCCGACTCCTTCTCGGGCGACGGCGTGACGGATCTCGAGAATGCCGTCAGCCAGGCGCAGCAGATGGAGCAGGACGGGGCCGACCTGATCGACATCGGTGGTGAGTCCACCCGTCCCGAGACCTGGGCGGGTCCGGGCCTGAGCTCGCAGGACGAGCTCGCCCGCGTGATCCCGGTGCTGGAGAGAGCGGTCGCCGCCCTCGCGGTGCCGGTTTCGATCGACACCTACAAGGCGGCGGTGGCCGAGCGCGCCGTCGCGGCCGGCGCCGCGCTGGTGAATGACGTGTGGGGATTGCGGCGCGATCCAGAGATGGCGGCGACGGTCGCCAGGGCGGGCGTGCCGGTGGTGCTGATGCACAACAACCCCGGGGGCGGCTACCGCGACCTGATCGGCGAAATCGCGGCCAGCCTGCGCGAGAGCGTCGAGCTGGCCCGGTCGGCCGGCGTCACGGAGGATCGCATCATCGTGGACCCCGGCATTGGTTTCGGAAAAACGCACGAGGAGAACCTCGAGATCATCCGGCGCCTACCCGAGCTGCGCCGGCTTGGGTTTCCGTTGTTGATCGGCGCCTCCAGGAAATCGTTCATCGGCACGACGCTCGCCCTGCCGGCCGGTGAGCGGCTCGAAGGTACGGCGGCAGCGATCGCGCTCAGCATCGCCGGCGGCGCCGACATCGTCCGGGTGCATGACGTCAAGGTGATGGTGCGGGTGGCGCGGATGGCGGACGCCATTCTTCAGTCGTGACTCGCGTGTGGCTGGCGCTGGGTAGCAACCTCGGCGATAGCGCCCGATACCTGGAGGCAGCAAGGGAGGCGTTGCCGGATGCCGGAGTCACGGTGCTACGCGCCTCGCGGGTGGCCGAGACGGAGCCGGTCGGCATTCGTGAGCAGCCACACTTCCTGAACCAGGTGCTCGAGGTCGAGACCTCGCTCGAGCCGCG
>Ga0066683_10000793_pt1 | contig 11279 bp, 14 predicted proteins | sample GraSoiAngelo_132_FD_62296 | JGI IMG/M metagenome (GOLD analysis project Ga0066683, IMG submission 62296) | Grasslands soil microbial communities from the Angelo Coastal Reserve, California, USA - 14_0929_02_40cm | ecosystem: Environmental > Terrestrial > Soil > Grasslands | place: USA... | reverse complement strand
CTCGTTATGCCCGAGGAGAGAGTCGAACTCTCACGGGGTTGCCCCCGGGGGATTTTGAGTCCCCTGCGTCTGCCATTCCGCCACTCGGGCGCGCCTGCCGCGGAGCAACTTAGCTGCTCCGCGCCCACGGTGGCACCGGCCGCTGCGTCGGCTACTTCCCTGCCTTCACCGTGACCCGCACCCGCGTCCGTTCCCACTCGACCACGAGCGCCAGCGCGTCCGCGCCCGCCGGCTCCAATCGCATCGTCAGCGTCTCGATCGGCGCGTCGGTTCGCTCGCTCGGCATCGTGACCGATCCGACGTCGTGCGCCCGCACCCCGCCGTCGACCGGGATGCCCCACCGCTCTGCCGACTCGTTGAGAACGATTTGCCAACTGCTGGGACCAGGGATCGCGTACAGGGAGTAGACGCCGGGCTTCAGGGCAACGTCACCGAACCGCGCCGCGACGGGGAGGTGAATCGTCGTTGCCTCGTTCGCTCCGAGTCGCCACGGCTCGCCGAACGGCACGAGCCCACCCATGATGGCGCGGCCGCGGGCGCTCGGGCGGCCGTAACACACCTTGACCTCGGCGCCGCCCAGGCGCGCGACGACAGAGTCGAGCGGGCTCGCGCGTGAGCTGAGGCTCGCACGCGAGCCGCGGACCCAGCAGCCGGTGTCTAGCACAGCCATGGCGTGGCTGGGGTGATGCGATCCTGAGGGGCTCGCGAGCAGCGCGCCAACGAGCACGATGGCGAACGGTGTCATATTCGTCTCCTTACAGGGCTCGGCCCTGGAACTTGTCCGCGACCTTCTCAATCGCCCGAACCGCCCTGGTGCCCAGCCACAGCAGGTATATCACCACGCCGAGCCAAATCACCGCGCCGATGACCCGTAACACGAAATGATGATGCATGAACCTGCCACCGCCTTCCACGCGGGCGGTCGTGTCGGCCGGGCTGTGCCCCGCCGGCATCGGGACCGCGAGGATCAGCCGCTTCCCAATGAGTTGCATCAGTCCTCCTCGATTTCCACCGACCGTTTCATTGTGCGTCCTCGCACAGCGCTGCAACTTAGCGTCCCGCCGCTTCGGAGGCACCCCGGTCCCTGATCGTCTTGCCCTTGCAGGGACCGCCGCTACGTTCACCGCCATCGCTTTCTCGGGAGGACCTCCCATGCGCCGTCTCATGCTGCTTTGCTTTGTCGCGCTGGTCGCGCACGCCGCCGTCGCGAGCGCCCAGAAGCCCGCCGCCCCCGCGGCTCCGGCCGCCCCCGCCCCCGCCGCCGGCCTTAAGGCGTCGGACGTCGCAGGCACCTGGGACGGGAAGACCATGATGGGCCCGAAGGACAGCGTCGTCGCAACCTGGGTAATGACCGTCGCCGCTGACGGCAAGAGCTGGACGATGACGCTGCCCAATCGCGCCCCGATCGCCGCCCGCATCGTGGCCATGGGCGGCGACAGCGTCGTTGCCGAGATGGGCCCGTATGAGAGCGTCGTGCGCCCCGGCCAGATGGTAACGACCCGGAGCACGGGTCACTTCAAGGGCGATGCCGTGACCGGGACGCTCGAGGGCCACTTCGCGTCGGGTGCTGTGCTTCCCGGGAAGTGGGTAGCGACGCGGCGGAAGTAGGTTCTAGGGTCTCGGCCGCCTCCGCACCCCCGGCCGTGCGCCCCGCGGCGGCAGCAACTGCTGGCGTCGCTGCCGCCGCATCTCGCTGATCCGCTCCTGGAGCCGCTGCCGCATGATCTGGTAGCGGGCCCGCTGCACCGGCGATAGGTAGCCGGCGATCTCCTTGTCCTCATCCCGCTCGATCTGGGCGAGCGCCGCGCGGTTCTGGTCCCGCGCGTCCATGAGGCGACGCACGCTGTCGGCGTTGGCGGCGACGCCCGGTTGCAGCTGGCCCCGCAGCGCTTCCTGCACGCCGCGCTGGCGCCGCGCGATGTCACGGCGCTGCGCTGCAAAGCGGTCCTCCGTCGCTTGCAACTTGGTGGCCTGGTCGGATGTGAGGCCGAGCTGGGTGCGGACCACCTGGTGCCAGCGCTGCCGGATGCGCTCGCGCAGCTGCTGCGTCTGCGCTGCTTCGCTCGTGTCGGGCGGATTCTGCGCCGCGAGCGGCCCCATCACCGCGCACACCAGTGCGAGAAGAATGTGCCTCATCACCCCTCCAGGGAGCGCAGCAAGCTGCGCAGCTCCGGCGCCGACAGATCTTCCCAGTCCGTGTCGGCACTGCCTGGTGCGTCCTCCCACGACTGATCGAACGTGCTCAGGACCTCGCGGAGCTGGTCGGGCGACAGGTCGTTCAGGTCCACGCCGGCTGGCGCCCCGATGCCGCGTGCGGGCCTCGCATGCTGGCGCACGTTGCGCAACACCGCGCTCGTCCCGAGTAACAGCACGGCGGCCGCGGCGAGCGACAGCCACACCGGGCGCCGCCGGGTCCAATGCACGGTGCGTGGCGTCTGCCGCAGCCGCTCGAGCACCGCCTGCGCCGCGGCCTCGACGTCCAGCCGCTCCGCCGCCCGCGCCCCTAGTCCCTGGGCGATCGCCCGCAGCTCGGCGTCCTGCAAGTCGTCTCGGTTCACTTCAAGTGCTCCTTCAGGCGCTTGGCGGCATGGTGATAATGGACCCGCGCCGCTCCCGGCGACGTGCCGAGCGCTGCGGCGATGTCGTCGTATTCCATCCCCTGCTGGGCCCGCAGCAGGAACACCTCGCGCTGCATCCGCGGCAGCTGCTCGAGACCCTGCTGCAGCCGCGCCTCCAGCTCCACCGCAACCGTGCGCTCGTGCGGATCTCCGTCCGTCGCGCGCAACCCGTCGTCGAGCGGCACGACGAGCGCGCGCTTCGCCCGCCGTGAAGCGTCCTTCAGCACGTTGCCGCCGATGGTGAGCAACCAGGTACGGAACTGGCACTGGTTGCGGAACCGGTCCACGGCGCGGAACGCACGAATGAAAGTCTCCTGCACTAGGTCGTCCACGTCGGCGTCGCGTGCGCCCGCGCTCGCGAGAAAGCGGGCGAGCGCGCGGGCGTGGCGGCGCACCAGTTCGGCCGCCGCCTGCTCGTCGCCGCTCCGCCACGCGGCGATCAGTGCCGCATCAGGAGACGAGGCGGCGGCGGCGACGGCGTCCGCTCGGGCCATGTGCGTCGGTACGGTGGACGTGGGAGTGGCGTCAATATTAAGGCGGCAGGGGCGGCAGAGGCGGCAAGAGGGCGGCATTAGCCTGGGGGAGCGTGCCGCCTTTGCTGCCCTTGCCGCCCGGTGCCGCCCATCGTAAGTTGCGGTTCGAACATCCGTTCGAAAACCCATGCGCCCCTACGACGAACGCCTCGATCACCTCCTCGCCCAGGCCGCCCGGGTGTTCGCCGACAAAGGCTACCACTCGACCACCATGCGCGACCTCGCCGCCGCGAGCGGGATGTCCCTCGCCGGGATGTACTACTACGTACGCGGCAAGGAAGAGCTGCTGGCGAAGATCCAGGAGCGCTGCTTCACACGGGTGCTCGAGGGCGCGGAGCGGGCGGTCGCGGCCCGGACCGGCGACCCGGTGGAGCGGCTGCAGGCGTTCATTCGGCACCACGTCACCTTCTTCGCCGCGCATATGCCGGAGATGAAGGTGCTGTCGCACGAAGCCGCGTCGCCCACGGGGGAGCGGCTGCGCCGCATCGCCACCATCAAGCGCCGCTATGTCGACCTGCTGGAGGGCCTGCTGCGCGAGGCGGCGCCCGACGAGACGCCGGTGGATCGGAGCGCGGCGGCCTACATCCTCTTCGGCATGATGAACTGGATCTACAACTGGTACCACCCCGCGGGGGAGATCGACCCGGAGCGCCTCGGCGCGCTGATCGCCCGCATCTTCCTCGGCGGCTTCGTCGAGGCGCGATCCCCGGTACATGGAGGCTGATGTCTCATGGCGACCCTGACCGAACCCAAGGCCGAACGCAGGACGCTGGTGCATTACATGGTCGAAGGCGGTGTCGCGATCCTCGAGCTCGACGATCCCCCCGCCAACACGTACACCTACGAGATGATGCGCCAGCTGGACGAGGCGATCCTCCAGGCGCGCTTCGATGACAACGCGCACGTCCTGATGGTGCGCGGGCATGGTGAGAAATTCTTCTCCGCGGGCGCGAACATCGCCTATCTCAACAGCATCACGCCACGCTACAAGTACTTCTTCTGCCTGCACGCGAACGAGACACTGAACCGCCTCGAGCAGACCCCCAAGCTGACGATCGCGGCGCTGAACGGGCACACCGTGGGGGGCGGGCTCGAGATCGCTATGGCGTGCGACATCCGGCTCGCGAAGGAGAACGCCGGGAAGATCGGACTCCCCGAGGTGAACCTGGGCGTGCTCCCGGGCACCGGCGGCACGCAGCGGCTCGCGCGCATCATCGGGAAGCCCCGGGCGATCGAAATGATGGCGAAGGGGGAGACGTTCTCGTTCGACAAGGCGAAGGAGCTGGGCATCGTGAACGAGGTGTTCCCGGCCGACGACTACTGGGACCAGATCATGCTCTACGCGAAACAGTTCTGCCCGCCGCACAAGGCGGCGAAGGCGGTGGGACTGATCAAGCGCGCGGTCCAGTCGGGCGCCGAGGTGCCGTTCGAGTCGGGTCTCGCGCTCGAGCGCGAGCTGCAGCAGCAGCTGTTCCAGAGCGACGACGCGAAGGAAGGGATCGCAGCATACGTCGAGAAGCGGGTGGCGGAGTTCAAGGGGAAGTGAGAACCGATCTGCTGATCGGCGGGGAGTGGCGGGCGGGCGCCCGGCGCTATTGCCTGACGAACCCCGCCACCGAAGAGACGCTCGCCGAGGTGGGCGAGGCGGGCGAAGCGGAGATCGACGCGGCGGTGCGGGCAGCGCGCGCCTGCTTCGAGGCAAAGGAATGGCGCGAGCTGTCGGCGCGCCGGCGCGGTGCCCTGCTCTTCCGGCTCGCGGACCTGCTCGAGGAGCGATCTCAGGAGATCGCCGAAGTCGAGACCCGGAACAACGGCAAGCCGCTGTTCGAGTCGAAGATCGACGTCGCGATGGCGGTCGAAACCTTCCGGTACTACGGCGGCTGGGCCGACAAGCTCACGGGCGACACGCTCCCGGTGAGCGGCAACTTCTTCACCTACACGCTGCGCGAGCCCGTGGGCGTGGTGGGCGCGATCGTGCCGTGGAACTTCCCATTGAACCTCGCCGCGTGGAAGGTCGCGCCGGCGCTCGCCGCGGGATGCACCGTGGTGCTGAAACCGGCGCATGAGACACCTCTCACCGCGCTGCTCCTGGGTGAGCTCGCGCTCGCGGCGGGCTTCCCCGCAGGTGCCCTCAATGTGGTTCCCGGCCCGGGCCCTACGGCCGGCGCCGCCCTGGTGCGCCATCCCCTCGTGGACAAGATCGCGTTCACCGGGTCCACCGAGGTGGGCCAGTGGATCATGCGGGAGGCCGCCGGCACGCTCAAGCGCGTCACCTTGGAGCTCGGCGGTAAGAGCCCCAACATCATCTTCGCCGACGCGGATCTCGCGGCCGCCGTGCGCGGCGCGCAGAGCGGGATCTTCTACGGTAAGGGCGAGGTGTGCGCTGCGGGGTCGCGCCTCCTCGTCGAGCAGTCGGTTCACGACCAGGTGGTGAGTGAGCTCGCCCAGCGTGCGAAGAAGCTTGTCCCGGGCGATCCTTTCGACAAGAACACCCGTCTCGGCGCCATCGTGTCGAAACAGCAGCAGGAGAAGGTGCTCTCCTACATCGCCGCCGGGGAGCAGGCAGGGGCGCGCCTAGTGGCTGGAGGGAAGGCCGCGAAGGTGAACGGCAAGGGCTACTTCGTCGAGGCCACCGTGTTCGACGGGGCGCAGCCGGGGATGAAGATCGTGGACGAGGAGATCTTCGGCCCGGTCCTGTCCGTGCTCACGTTCGCGGGCGAGGAGGAAGGCATCGAGCTCGCCAATCGCTCGATGTACGGGCTTGCGGCCGGCATCTGGACGAAGGACGTCCAGAGGGCGCACCGCGTAGCGCGTGCCATCAAGGCGGGGACGGTATGGGTGAACACCTACAATTTCTACGACCCGGCGGCGCCGTTCGGCGGTTACAAGTTCTCGGGGTTCGGGCGGGATCTGGGGAAAGAGGCGCTGAAGAACTATACGGAAGTGAAGACGGTGTGGGTCGGGCTATGACTGGATGCGGGATGCGGGATGCGAGATGCGGTCCGTGAGCGAGGCGTACATCTGCGCAGCGCTGCGGACACCCGTGGGCAAGCACGGAGGCGCGTTGGCGTCTGTCCGCGCCGACGATCTCGCCGCAATCCCCATCAAAGCTCTCGTCGAGCGTACGGGCATCGAGCCGGCGGCGATCGACGACGTCATCCTCGGCTGCACCAATCAGGCGGGTGAGGACAACCGCAACGTGGCGCGGATGGCGGCGCTCTTGGCCGGGTTGCCGGTCGAAGTCCCTGGGCAGACCGTGAACCGGCTATGCGGCTCCGGGTTGCAGGCGGTGGTGAGTGCGGGGCACGCGATCGCGGCGGGTGAGGGCGACGTCTTCGTCGCGGGAGGTGTCGAGAGCATGACGCGCGCGCCGTACGTGCTCCTCAAGTCGGGAGAGCCGTGGGACCGGAGGTCACCAGCGATGGCCGACAGCACGGTGGGTTGGCGGTTCACCAACCCGCGCCTCAAGCCTGACTGGACGATTCCCCTCGGCGAGACGGCGGAGGTCGTGGCGACGCGCTACGGAATCACCCGCGCCGAGCAGGACGCGTTCGCGGTCGAGAGTCAGCGCCGCGCGGAGCGGGCCCAGGAAGAGTGTGTGTTCACGGACGAGCTCGTTCCGGTCACCTTGCCCGACGGTACGACATTCGCGAAGGACGAGTACCCACGTCCGGGGACGACGCTCGAAGGCGTGGCGAAGCTCAAGCCGGCGTTTCGGAGCGACGGATCGGTGACGGCGGCAAGCTCGAGCGGCATCAATGACGGGGCGGCAGCGTTGCTTGTCGTCGGGCGGTCGGAGGCGGGCGGGGGCGGTAAGGGGCGGTCGAAGCCGCTCGCGCGGATTGTCGCGAGCGCCGTCGCCGGCGTCGATCCGAGTTGCATGGGGGTCGGGCCGATCCCTGCGACCCACAAGGCGCTGGCGCGCGCCGGTCTCACGATCGGCCAGATGGACCTGGTAGAGCTGAACGAAGCGTTCGCGGCGCAGGCGATCGCCTGCATTCGCGAACTAAAGCTCGACCCTGAGAGAGTGAACATCTACGGCGGCGCGATCGCGCTCGGTCACCCCCTCGGTGCCACGGGCGCGCGCATTTTGACCACACTGGTCCACGCCTTACACCGGACGAAGTCCGGCTACGGTTTATGCACGATGTGCATCGGCGTCGGTCAGGGGATCGCCCTGATCGTGGAGCGGGTGTGATGGCCGCCTATGAGCGGGTGCTGATCGCGATGGAGAACGGCGTCGCCACGGTGACGCTGAACCGTCCCGAGAAGCTCAACGCCTTCGACCGCGACTCGTGCGCGGAGCTGCTCGAGGGCCTGCGGATGGTGGCGCGGTCGGAAGCGGTGCGCGTGATCGTGCTCACGGGCGCCGGGCGCGGGTTCTGCGCCGGCGCCGACCTCAGCGTGCTGGCGGAAGATGGCGCGGCGCTCGTGGCGGCGGGGCGCGACATCGCGCTCACCATCCGCCACGCACCGCAGCCCGTAATCGCGTCCGTGAACGGGCCGGCGGCGGGGGGCGGCGCGAACCTCGCGCTCGCGTGCGACTACCGCATCGCATCGGAGCGCGCATCGATCGGCCAGGTGTTTCACAAGCTGGGCCTCGCTCCCGATTGGGGCGGCAGCTTCTTCCTGCCACGCTTGGTGGGTACGGGCCGGGCGCTCGAGCTGGTATGGAGCGCCCGCATGGTGGACGCGAGCGAAGCCGCGCGCCTCGGCCTGTTCGATCGTGTCGTGTCCCACGAGACGCTGCAGCAGGAGACGCGGCGGCTCGCCGAGCTGTGGGCGGGCCAGCCGCCCCTGGCCGTGCGGAGCGCCAAGGAAGCCGTCTACCGGAGCGGCGAGAGCTCGCTCGCGGCCACGCTCGATCTCGAGATCGCGCTGCAGCAGCAGCTCTTTGCCAGCGCCGACGCGCGGGCGCGCATCGGCGCGGCGCGCGAGCAGAGGAGTCACTGATGGTACGGAAACTGGGCAACTTCGACGACTGGATCGACTATTTCCGCTACTGGCAGGAGTCGATCGGCCTGCCTCAGGGCGAGCTGCGGGACTTCAAGTTCGAGGCCCAGTTCGGGGACCAGGACGTCCCCATCATCGAGTTCGGGCATTATAAAGGCCAGCGCAAGTGGCCGACCGTGATGCACATCCCCGACCAACGCATCCGCGACGCCCTGCTCAACCTGATCGTGTACCAGGGCGATACGGAGTTCGCCTCGGTGGAGCAGCAGCGCAGCCTGCTCACGCATGCGCCCTCCGATTACGACCTGCTGGCGCTCCAGCGCGTGATGACCGAGGAGATGCGGCACGGGTGGCAGATGTCGTACCTCTTGTGCACGCACTTCGGGGACGAGGGCAGGCGCGAAGCGGCGAAACTGCTCGAGCGCCGTGCCGACGAAGGGGAGCGCCTGCTCGGCTCGTTCAACGAGCTGGTGGACAACTGGCTCGACTTCTTCACCTACACCCAGTTCATCGACCGCGACGGCAAGTTCCAGCTCACCATGCTCTCCGTGTCGGGGTTCGATCCGCTGTCCCGCTCGATGACCCCGATGCTCAAGGAGGAGTCGTTCCACCTGGGCACGGGGAACAACGGCCTGTTGCGGATCGCGAAGGCGGGGAAGATGCCGCCCGAGCTGATCCAGAAGTTCTTCTACAAGTGGATCCCGACGGCGTTCGACCTGTTCGGCACCGACAACTCGTCGTCCGCCCACTGGGCGTACGTGTGGGGGCTCAAGGGGCGCTACGACGAGCGGGACAATCAGGTGGAGCCCGACAAGGCAAAGCTCAACGAATACAGCCGCGAGCTGTACCGTCAGGAGATCTCGAAGCTCGTCGAGCGGCTCAACATGTTTATCCCCGAGCGCGAGCGGCAGCTCAAGGTCCCCGTGACGCAGTTCAACCGCAAGATCGGCGTCTACGCCCACCAGCGGTACACGGTGGACGGAGAGCCGGTCGACGATCCGGCGAAGTACCAGGCGTACCTGGCCACGGTGCTGCCCCAGGCCGCGGACTATCAGCGGGTGCACGACATCGAGAAGGAGCCGGACTGGATCGAGCCGAAGAAGGCCGACAGCCTGCTCAAGCCATCGGCGTGATGTGACCGCGCTCGTGATCGCGCACCGCGGCGCGTCGGGCTACGAGCTGGAGAACTCGCTCGCCGCCTTCCGCGCCGCCGGGCCGAAGGGCGCCGATGCCGTTGAGCTGGACGTGCACTCCACCACGGACGGCGCCCTGTTCGTGCACCACGACGACGCCCTCGACGGATCGCGCCGCATTCCGCAGCTGACGCGCGAGCAGGCCCGCGCGTTCCGCCTGGCGAACGGAGAGCCGCTGCCGCTGCTGGACGAGGCGCTCCAGGCGGCCGGCACGCTCCGCGTGTTCGTCGAGGTGAAGAGCCTCGACCCGCGCTTCGACGATCGGCTGCTCGCCGCGCTCGAGCGGGGCCCCAACCCTTCGGGCTACGCAGTCCACTCCTTCGATCACCGCGTGGTTCAGCGGCTCGGTAGCAGGCGCCCCGCCCTGCCCCGCGGCGTGCTCTCTGGGAGCTACCCCGTGCGCCCGCTGGCGCCACTGCACGACGCCGGAGCGACCACCCTGTGGCAGGAGCGGTCGCTCGTGGACCGCGCCCTCGTCGATCTGATGCACGGGGCGGGGTGCCAGCTGCTGGTCTGGACCGTGGACCAGCCGGCGGAAATGGAGCGGCTGCTGTCGCTCGGCGTGGACGGGCTCTGCACGAATTTTCCCGACGTCGGCCGGCGCGTGGTGGATCGGTTCGCCGCATGAGCGCGCCCCGGGTCGCCGTGATCGGCGCGGGCACGATGGGCCACGGCATCGCCTACGTCGCGGCGCTCGCGGGGTGCGACGTCAGGCTCACCGACAGCCGCGCCGATGCGCTCCCACTGGCGCTGGACCGGATCACCGGGCTGTTGGCCGGCGCCGTGCAGCGCGGCAAGCTCACCGCCGACGAGCGGGCGGCCGTCGCCAGGCGCGTCCGGGGCGACGCCGCGCTCGGCCTCGCCGTCGCTGATGCGGGTGTTGTGATCGAGGCTGTGGTCGAGGACCTGGGCGTCAAGCAGGCGCTGTTTCGCGAAGTCGAGCACGCGGCACCGCGTGACGCGCTGCTCGCGACGAACACCTCCTCCCTCTCCATCGCCGCCATCGCGGGCGCCGTCCGCGACCCCGCCAGAGTGATCGGCATCCATTTCTTCAACCCGGTACACGCGATGAAGCTCGTCGAGATCGTGACGCACCCGAGGCTGGGACATGGCGCCCTCGATCGGGCGATCGCGCTCGCGCGGCAGCTCGGCAAGGAGCCGATCGTGGTGAAGGACTCGCCCGGGTTCGCCACGAGCCGGCTGGGCATCTTGCTTGGTCTCGAGGCGATGCGGATGGTCGAGGAAGGCGTGGCCTCGGTCGAGGACATCGACAAGGCGATGGAGCTGGGCTACAACCACCCGATGGGCCCGCTCAAGCTGTCGGACCTGGTCGGGCTCGACGTGCGGCTCGCGATCGCCGAGACGTTGCACCAGGCGCTGGAGGAGCCGCAGTTCCAGCCGCCGCGCATCCTGCGCGACAAGGTCGCGAAGGGCGAGCTCGGGAAGAAATCGGGGAAGGGCTTTTATGTGTGGGGCGGTTAGTGGAGCGATTCAGCCGTATCACCGACGTCCACATTCACGTGCAGCCGTGGCGCGAGCTCAAGCCCGCGGTGCTCGACGTGATGCGCCGCGGCAAGGAAGCCGACTGGGACGTGCTGCTCCAGCTCATGGACGACCCGGCCGCTCTGCTCGAGCTGATGGACCGGGCCGGCGTGTGGCGCGCCGGCCTCGTGAACTACCCCGCGCCCGACGTCATGGGCTTCACCGACGCCGCCAACGCGTTCGCCGCCCGCTACGCGGAGGCGAACCGCGAGCGGCTGCTGCCGTACGGCGGCGTGCATCCCCGGTTCACCCGTGATCCCGCGGGCGACGTGGACCGGCTGTTCGAGCTCGGGATCCGCGTCCTCAAGCTGCACCCCCCGCACCAGTTGTTCCCCGCGAACGCCTACACCGGGGGACTCGACGCGCTGGGAACGATCTACCGCCGCGCCGAGGAGCGCGGGTTGCCGGTGATGGTGCATACCGGAACGAGCGTCTTCCCA
>Ga0066683_10000789_pt1 | contig 11299 bp, 10 predicted proteins | sample GraSoiAngelo_132_FD_62296 | JGI IMG/M metagenome (GOLD analysis project Ga0066683, IMG submission 62296) | Grasslands soil microbial communities from the Angelo Coastal Reserve, California, USA - 14_0929_02_40cm | ecosystem: Environmental > Terrestrial > Soil > Grasslands | place: USA... | reverse complement strand
ACTTCATCGACATTTTCGACCGGAACGAATTTCAGTTTTTGTTTCGCCTCTTCCGGAACATCGATCAGATCTTTTTCGTTCAGTTTCGGAATGATCACGGTGGAGATGCCGGCGCGCATCGCGGCCAGACTTTTTTCTTTGAGTCCGCCGATTGGCAAAACCAACCCCCGCAAAGTGATTTCGCCTGTCATCGCGACGTCCGGTCGCACCGGCGTATTGGTGAAGAGCGAAGCAAGCGCGGTGAACATAGCGATGCCGGCGGACGGTCCATCTTTCGGCACTGCGCCGGCGGGAACGTGCACGTGAATGTCCATGTCCCGAAAGTCTTCCGGTTTTACGCCGATCTCGCCGTCACGGCTGCGGAGAAGGCTGAGTGCGGCTTGGACCGATTCTTTCATCACTTCGCCAATGTGACCGGTGAGGGTGACGTTTCCCTTGCCCGGATAACGAGTCGCTTCAATGTGCAACACTTCGCCACCGGCCGGTGTGTAAGCGAGGCCGGTGACGACACCCGGTTTGCTCGTTTTCAATTTCGTTTCGCGGACGTACTTGGCGGGTCCCAGCATTTGCGCGACTAATTGCGGCGTGACCGTCATGCGCTCGGTCTTGCCGCGGGCAACGCGCGAGGCGATTCCACGGCAAATCGCTCCGATCTGGCGCTCGAGTTCCCGCACGCCGGCTTCGTGGGTGTAATCGTTGATGATTTGCCGAAGCGCGTCGTCCTGCCACTCGCACTGTTCCGGCTTCAATCCATTTTCTTCCATCTGCCTCCGGACCAAATAGCGTTTCGCGATCTCAAGTTTTTCGCGCTCGGTGTAACCCGGCAGCGAAATCACTTCCATCCGGTCGCGCATCGGTTCGGGCACGCCCTCGATGTAATTCGCCGTCGCGATGAAGATGATTTGCGACAAATCGAACGGCACATCGAGGTAGCGATCGACAAAAGTGTTGTTTTGTCGCGGATCGAGAACTTCGAGCAGGGCGCTCGCCGGATCGCCGCGAAAATCGGCGCCGATTTTGTCGATCTCGTCGAGCATGAAAACCGGATTGCGTGTTCCAGCGCGGCGCAGCTCCTGAATAATGCGTCCCGGCATTGAGCCGATGTAGGTTCGCCGATGTCCGCGAATTTCCGCTTCGTCCCGCATTCCACCCAGACTGATCCGGACAAATTTGCGTCCAAGCGCGTCGGCGATCGATTGCCCGAGACTTGTTTTGCCGACGCCGGGCGGCCCGAGGAAACACAAGATCGGGCCGTGTCCGGTTGGATTCAGTTTGCGCACGGCCAGATATTCGATCAGCCGCTTTTTCACTTTCTCCAGATCGTAATGGTCGCGATCGAGAATTTGCTGGGCTTGATCGAGATCGAGATTGTCCTGGCTTGATTTGTTCCAGGGAAGGTCGGCGACGATCTCGATGTAACTGACGATGACGGAAAATTCGGGACTGGCCGGCGGAATGAAATCGAGCCGCTTCAATTCGCGCTCCGCTTGCTTCATCACTTCGGGCGGCGGCTTGGCCTCCTCGAGTCGCTGCCGCAATTGTTCCATTTGCTCTTCGCTACCGGTTTCGGCTTCACCGAGCTCGTGCTGGATCGCCTTGATCTGCGAACGCAAATAGGCGCGACGTTGCGCATCGGAAAATTGAGATGCCACGTCCTTCTGCAGTTTTTCCTGGATCTGCGCGATCTCGAGTTGCGCCGAGATGTGCTTCTGGACTGCGCGTACTCGTTTCTCGACGTCGGCTTCTTCGAGCAATGCCTGCTTTTGCGCGACATCGGCATTCAAATTCGGCGCCAGAAAATCCGCGAGTTGTTCCGGAGTGGCGATGTTCAGAATCATCAAGCGCGCTTGCTCTGGCGCTTCCGGCGTCAGCTCAAACAATCTCGCAGCCGAATCGCGCAGATTTCGAAACGTCGCTTTCCATTCCTTGCTCTCAGGTGGCGAAATGGATTTCACCAGGTCGACTTCCGCGCGAATAAACGGCGAAGTTGCAACGATTTTTCGCAATGTAAATCGGCTGAGGCCCTGGGCGATGATGAGCAAATGATCGTCGGCCTGGCGGATCATTTTGAGCACCAGCGCCGCAGTGCCGACGTGGTAAAGATCCTCAGGTTCCGGGTCTTCCTTTGCCTCGTCGCGCTGCGTCAAAACACCGATCACTTTTGTGCGCGGCAACGTTTCGTCGAGCAATTGAATCGACGCTGGTCGCCGGACATTGAGCGGCACGATCGTTCCCGGAAAAACAACGAACCCCCGCACCGGCAAGATCGACAATTCCTCCGGAATCTGTGGGACACGGCTTTCGTCGGTCATGTCCGCGGCAATTGTCGGACCGATGCTGGATTTCATTTCCAGTTCGGCCGGCACAGCGATTTGTTCTTCGTTCATCATTGTTTTAGCGGCAGCGAAATCCAGAGCAATCCGTTGCGTTGTTCGGCACTGGCTTGATCGATCTCCACTTCGGCTGGCAACGCGACCTCGCGCTCGAACGGTCCGTAATCGATTTCCATCGCCAGCAAACGCACCGCTCGGCCTTCGGCGTGCGTTGGTTCCGGCAACTCCCGCGCCCCGCGAATCAGGACGCGTTGCGGCTCGACCGTGAGATCGATTTGCGATCGTTCGACCCCGGCGAGATCGACACATATGCGGACGCATTTTTCGCAGCGGTAAGCGTTGATCGCCGGCTCCCAGGCATGGGGCGCAAATTGAAATTGTGAGCGGGCCAGCTCGTAAGTGACGTCATGTAACGCGCCGTGGAGCCAGCGCAATTTAATACTGCCGATCGGGTCCATTTCAAAAGTGATCTGCCTCTAAATAAACTACGCGGAACGCGCGCTCCGCGCGTGCCTCTTTCGAGGTAGCGCAGGGCAAACCGTTCGCAGACACGCGGCTACACCCCCAATTGTCCGATGTCGATTTTGCGCTTGCGGCTTAGCGCACTTTGCCCGGACCCCACAACGCACGTCCAGGTTTCGCACCGGTGTGTTCGCCGTCCTTGATCACTTGGGTGCCGTTCACGAAAACGTGTTTCACGCCAGTCGCGTATTGTTGCGGCTTTTCGAACGTCGCGTGATCGGCGATGGTCGCCGGATCAAACACGACCACGTCGGCGAACATTCCTTCTTTCAAAAATCCGCGATGATCGAGCCCGAGATTGGTCGCGGGTAACGCGCTCAATCTTCGAATCGCTTCTGGTAGCGCGATCGCTTTTTCGTCGCGGACATATTTGCCGAGGACGCGCGCGAAATTTCCGTAGGCCCGCGGATGCGGATTCGATTTCAGGAAAACGCCTTCCGGCGCTTGTGACGCTTCATCGGAGCCGAACGAAATCCACGGCTTCGCTATTTCCTTCTTCACGTTTTCTTCCGACATCATGAAATAAACGGCGCCGATGCGCGATTCGTCTTCAGCGACAAGGTCCATTGCCGTGTCGATCGGATCTTTGCCGCGGATCTTCGCGACTTCGGCGAGCGATTTGCCAGTGAGCGGTTTTAGTTTTTCCGATTTGAAGCCAACGAGGATGATGCGATCCGGCGAACCGGCGGAGAGATAAAGATTTTCCCATTTGTCGCTGTCGATTTTCACTTCGGCTTTGATTTTTTCGCGCGTAGCCGGATCGCGCAGCCGTTTGAAGAGGGCTGGATAGCCGCCGTCCTCGGTCCATGGCGGGAAACAGGCATCGAGTCCGGTTCCGCCCGCGGTATATGTGTACATGTTCGCGCGAATGTTGAGCCCTTCCTTCTGCACTGACTCGATCCGTGAAAGGAGATTGTCGATTTTGCCCCAGTTTTTCTGGCCGGCGGCTTTGATGTGATAAACCTCCGCCGGAATTCCGGCTTCGCGACTGATCCGGAGCAACTCGTCGAATGCTTCGAGCAGCTGGTTTCCTTCGCTCCGCATGTGCGAGATGTATTTGCCTTTGTATTTGGCGGCGACTTTGCAGAGTTCGATCAATTCATCCGTCTTGGCGTAAAACGCCGGTGGATAAATCAGCGACGTGCCGATGCCGAGCGCGCCTGCTTCCATTTCTTTGCGCACGAGCTCACGCATTTGATCAAGCTCCTGCGGTGTCGGCGGGCGATCGTCAAAGCCGATGACATTCTGGCGAATGGTGGTTGCGCCGATAAATGAAGCGACGTTGCAGGAAATACCGCGCTTTTCGAGAAACTGCAGATACTCAGCCAGCGTCTTCCATGTAATGTCGTATTTAATGTCGGCCTGCTGCTTGAGCATGAATTCACGAACACGATCGTTCAGCGGCCCCATCGATTCGCCTTCGCCCATGATCTCGGTGGTCACGCCCTGACGAATTTCGCTTTGCGAGCGACCATCCTGGATCAGCGATTCGGTCGACCAGGACAGCATATTGATAAAACCGGGCGCGACCGCCAGCCCGCGCGCATCGATAACCGTTTTCGCCGTTGCGTTTTTGTAATCGCCCACCCCCGCGATGCGATCGCCGCGAATGGCAAGATCGACATGTTGCGCTTCGCTGCCGGTGCCATTGTAAACGGCGCTGTTCTTAATAATGACATCGAAGTCGGCGGCAATGATAGAGACGCTTGTCGCCGCCAGGAGTAAGCTGAAACAGAAAATTGCGCGCTTCATTGCGCGATTGAAAAAGCGCGATCAGTCGATGTCGATCTCAAAACTTGAGTTTAGCTCAAGTCGAACAGCATGGCGCAGTCGCATTTGCACAGCATGGGTCTGTTTTTAAAAGCGCAATTCTACGGTCGCGCGCTTTGCAGGTGGTCTCCGGCGGTACAAGCGAGACGCGGGTGACGCCTTGCTCTTGGGCGACCCCTTGGACGCGATATGTCGATGGAAAGAAATTATCGTCGCCGTATTCGATTCGAATTTCCGTGTCCAGATTGAGTGGGATCATGCCGCTGACTTTGTTGAAAATTTTCAGGAACTTCCCGACGGTCATGTAATCGCGATCCGGATCGGAAGGCACCCAGAGTTGCGCGATCGTTTCCTGCCACTGATTCATCTGACCGCCGCAATCAACTGTGTGCAACGATACCGCTTTCAATTCCGTCAGATGATAGCCGCGGTGAACCGTGCGGCCGTAAAGATCGACAAAGATCAACTGATTGCTTGGCGCGCGACGCAGTTCCGAAATGAATTCGCCGGTTTTCATTTACTGAAGGTTGCCTTCCTTCGGCCGATTCGGCAGCAAACTTCCCCGCGCCGGCGTCGCTCCCCGTTCATGGCGTTGTCTTTCGCCATCCACTGTCGCAGGCCCAGCAGAACATGGCGTGCCAGCGGATCGGCCTGTTCCGTCCAGCGATAATGCGTCCACTTGCCGTTACGGCGCGCCTCTACCAATCCGGCCCGCTTCAAGTGGGCAAGATGTCGCGACACTTTAGGCTGCACCACGCGGAGAGTACCGGTTAGTTCACAAACACAGGTTTCCCCACAGGCGAGGAGATTGAGCAAACGCAGCCGGGTGGGATCGGCGAGCGTTTTGAAAAGAAAAGGCGGCCCGCTCTTACTCTTTCGTTTCATCGTTCATAACATATACGTCTATCCGTATATATGTCAATCGGCAACAAACTCACCAGGCTTTCTCTAGCGAATCGATTTTACGGTAAGGCAGCGACTATTTCGCCGAGTCCTTGAGCAGCTGCACCAATTCATCCTTCCAGAGCGCCGCAATCGTGTGGCTGCCGTGGCCGCGCGTTTTGTCGCTGAGTGGAATGACCCTCGCGCGACCGTGCGGAACGCGTTTAATTTCCCGCTCGAGAATTCCAAGCTCTGGTGGATTGATCAGATCGTCGGCCGAATTGATTGCGAGCAACGGTGCCCGAATTTTTTCGAGGTTCGGGCCGGGATCGTAATCGCGGGATGCTTCCAGCGCGTAAAGAACATCGTTCGCGTCGTCTGTTTTCACGATTTGTTCGACGAATTTGTCGAGCACTTCGTCGGTCTTCGCGAGTGTGAACGCTTCTTTTTGGCGCAGGACCGGATTGCTGCTCATGAACCAGAGCATTTCCGCAGCGGTGCGCAGACTCGGCGGTTGCGTTTTATATTCGCCGCCGGTCCAAGCCGGATCGTTCCGAATCGCGTCAATAATGATGCGCCGCCAGGCGCGATTGCGACCGGAAATTTGGGTCGGCAAACTGGCCAGCGGCATGAGAGCATCCATGAAATCGGGATGCGATTCACCCCAAAGCCAGGTGTGCATTCCGCCCATCGATGTGCCCATGACCAGTCGGGCGTGATTGACACCGAGGCCGTCGGTCAACAGTCGATACTGCGCCTCCACCATGTCGACGTAACCGTAACGCGGAAACTTCGCATGCAGAGCGTCGCTCGGCTTACTCGATTTGCCGTGGCCGATTCCATCGGGGAGCACGATGAAGAATTTAGTCGCATCGAGCGGCTGATCTTTTCCGAAAAGTTCGCCCGCGAATTCCGGGCGAATAAATTGCACACCGCTGCCGGTGGTTCCGTGCATGATCAAAATCGCATTGCGCGTCTTGCCTTGGTCGTCTTTGTCGATCTTGCCGAGCGTCCGATAATGAATCCGCAGCTCCGGCAAGCTTTCACCGGAAGCGAATTTGAAATCGCGGATCGTGTAATCGCCTTCGGTCGGAGGCGGATAATCGGCGGCTCTCGCGTTAGCAGCGAGAAACAGTAACAAGAAGCAAGAGACTCGAGTAATTGAAATCATCTTAATGGCGTTGCCGCTCGGCCTGAATTCGTTTGAGCAGCTCGGTGTGGGTTTTTTCGAGGTCGTGAGCAAATTTCACCGTTGCCTGGAGAGCTTCGGGATACATCTCGAAGCGTTTTCGCAATTTCTTGGCGGCCGGATCGTAAAAGAAGGAAATGTCTTCGTCGAGATTCGGTACGATTAGCTCGTCGCTGAGTTTCTGATAATGCGCCATGCGGCTCAGCCCCCAGCGGATAACCGATTCGTCGTTGCGCAACGCGGTGAGCGTCTCGACATCGAGGAGCTCGATGCCGCCGGATTGAAGCAGGGTGGCGAGGTCGATCGGAGTGTAGTCGGTCGTGAAAACAAACGGATGCAACCGGGGCATCTCGCCGGCGTCGAGCGCTTGCTGAAATTCCGCGGCTTGTCGTTCTTCTTGTGCCCCGTTAATTTTCCCGCTCTCAATTCCATCGCGCAGCGTTTGCTCGATCGATGCCAAAATCTGGTCGCGCCGTTTCGCCTCCTGGAGATGCTGCTGATAATTGTTCAGCCAGAAAGCGGCATAAACGCCGACGAAAACGAGGACCAATTCAGCCATCCAACGGCCAAGCCTCCAGAGATACGAAGCCTTTTCGTTCGTCTCGCTCATGATTCAATTTGGATGGTGCAATCGTCTAACATTATCCGTACGCCGATTCCAGCGACTTGACAGGATTCGTCTATTGGGATGAATGATTGCCGCTCCAAACAAGGAACCCGTGCAAAATTCATGGTCGCTTTCAAGCTTAACTGAGTTCGTCGCCGACTCGGTGCGAAACGCGCGCGAGGGCGGCGTTCCGTTTTATCATTTAGAGTTCGATCGTGTTTTCCCGGCCGACTTTTATGCGGAAATGTTGCGCACGATGCCGGACGAGAACGATTACCGGCCGATGTCGGGCAAAAGCAAGGTGGGAAGCAGCCGGCCGGATGGAAAACCGACCCGGACCAAGATTGATTTGTTTCCGGAATACATTCGCCATTTGCCGCCGGAAAAATTTGCAGTTTGGGACTTGGTTGGTCGCGTCCTTCGTTCAGACGAGGTAAAAGCTGCGTTAATCCAGCACCTCGGGCCGGGTTTGAAACGGCGTTTCGGAGAGAATTTCGTGGCCGTTGGAATGTACCCAGTGCCGATTCTGACCCGCGACATTCCTGGCTACCGCGTTTTCAAGCACACCGACAGTCTTTGGAAAGGAATCACAGTTCAGCTTTACTTACCGTCCGACAATTCCCATACGCATATCGGCACGATTTTTCACGAAGAATTGCCGGATGGGAGTAAACCGAAAAGAACGCAAATGCCATTCGCGCCAAACACCGGCTATGCCTTTGCCGTCTGGAATGACACCTGGCATTCGGCGAAGCCGGTCGGACCAGAGGTGAAAACGCGCGACAGCATTCTTCTGACCTATTTCGTAGATCGCGGCGTTTGGAGAACTTTGCGGAACCGCGGGCGGCGGGTTGGCAACTTTTTGCTGAACGAGCTGCGCAGTCTAAAGCGCAGTTGACTTACCAGGTCAAGGTGGCGTTGCCCGCAGAATCGGTGGTCGCGTTGCGCCCGACGAGACGCAGAAAACGGAACTTGGATGGGCCATCGTATTGAACGGCGTTTACAGGAATTCGTGTTGATTGAAAAGTCGCGAAACGTTTCGGCTGGACGCAAACACGATCCGCCCGGAGGACGGATTCGGTCGGGCGAACAATCAGGGGGCCGTTGGGTTCAGTGGCGACGGAATGGTGAGGCGGGCGCTGAACATTTTCTTTCCGTCGGAGAGATTGATCGAACCATCACCGATTCTGACAACGCGCAGAGTAACGCCGATAGATGATTCCGGGGGCCTGCAATGTGACTGCATCGCCTTCGGTGACTGCCTTGCCGTTGATTATCGCGAGTCGTGGATGACCGAGTGAGATCGGGCTCACGCGCACCAGTCATTGCTTAGTTCGATCATGATCGGCGCCGGAGAAGCAGCCGAAGCTGGTCCGGCCGCTAAATCGCGTGTTCTCGCCTTGATGAAGGTAGGAAAATCGAAACGGTTGCTTTGGTTACCAGCGTGCTGAGCGAAAGTAAGGGCGAAGATGAACAGCGCCGCGGCGCCGATGAAGATCCCAATGTAAAACCGGCGACGATTGTTGGATGGGGCGGCTGTTCCTTTTGAAAGAGAAACGGAACCGCGGCTATCAGCGCCCGACACGGTCTCGTCCGGATCGATAGAGCTGAGCAGACGCGGCTTCAAGTTACGGGGAACCAGCTGCATAAAGCCCGCAGAAGCATCGGACGGGGCATGCCTTTCCCAAGGAGGGCGATTCCAGGGGATTATGGCGGGCTTGTCGCTGGCTCGCCCTCAGATAAATTGCTCGCGCGAGACATCTCCACCTCGCCTTGATGGCGGCATTTCTGGTTGCGATTGGGCATTTCAACGCGATGGCCCAACAGCGAAACCCGCCGCAGCCGGCCGCAGACACGAGCGGGCTTGATTTCCATCAGTTCGGGTTGCTCGCGGCCCAAGACGGTGGACGTCGCAAACCGATCGACACTTTTTCGCGTGAGACGCTGATTCGAATCACCGGAAGATCGAGATATGTCGGCAAAGCCGGACGCAAATGGCAGGCGAACGATTTCGTTTTGTCCGGCGCATTGGAAACGCACGATTGGCGGACGGAGCCGATGGTGCTGGTCTCGTTAGGCCAACTTAAGGAAAAGCTCGGCCTCGATAAGACCGAGCGCCGTTTTTCGTTTGAACAATTGGTTGCGTCAACGGAATTGCAGCGGCTTACAAACGAAGCCCACGCCTTGAAGCGCGCTGAGAAAACTCTTGATCGTGTACAACAGGAGGCGCTCGCAGTAAGCGATCGGCTCGCCCTTTTGGCGAACATTATGAATGGCAGCGCTCTCTTGATTGTTCCCGCATCGAAGAGCGAAACCGACCCCTGGGTCGTTCCACCGGAGTTTTCCCGGTACTACAGCGAAACGCAGTTCGCGCCGATCCAGATCGAATTGCAAACAACGGCCACGAGTTATGCGCAGGCTGATGGATTCAATTTCAGTCGCGCCGCCAGCCGGCTTCGTGAAAGTTTACGCGCCCTAAGTCCTTCTATTTATCCGCAAGAGCGACAATTGCGGCTGGAATATTTTTACAATCATTTCGAAGCATTCTATCGCGCGATTTGGTTCTACGGACTGGCGTTTGTGATTCTGCTGGTCGCGCACGCGCGTGGCGGCGGCCGTTTGCTTCGAAGTGTCGGAGTATCGGTTGCGTCTCTCGCCATCGCCTTTCACGTCAGCGGCATCGTGATGCGCTGTCTGATCGCCGGCCGGCCGCCGGTGACGAACATGTACGAGTCGGTTATCTGGGTTTCGTTCGCTGCATCGGCGTTTGCGATGATCTTCTATGCCCGCTACCGAACGGTGATTTATCTTGTCGCTGCGCTGCCAGCGACATTTCTAGCACTCTTGCTCGTTCATCAGATGCCGATCGCGATGCCGGCAAGCATTGATCCGCTGGTTCCAGTGCTACGCGATAATTTTTGGCTGACCGTTCATGTATTGACGATCACGCTCAGTTACGCGGCGTTCTTACTGGCCTGGGCATTCGGTAATGTCATGTTCGTCCTCTATACGCTTCAACCTGTGAAGACGCGCGACAACGCGGCGTTGCATTTCTGGTTATACCGCATCATGCAGCTCGGTGTTCTTTTGCTGGCAGCTGGGACAATCCTTGGGGGCGTCTGGGCGAACTATTCCTGGGGACGGTTCTGGGGCTGGGATCCGAAAGAAACCTGGGCGCTTATCGCACTACTTTGTTATCTGACCGCGCTGCATGGACGATTGGCCGGTTGGTGGACTGAATTTGGTCTGGTGGTGGCAAGCGTGGTTTGTTTCCTGGCGGTGTTGATGGCGTGGTATGGCGTCAACTTTGTTCTCGGCAAAGGTTTGCATTCCTACGGATTCGGGATCGGCGGCGAGACTTATGTCGCGATTGGCGTGGTTCTCGATCTCCTGTTCGTGGCATTCGCGATTTGGCGCTACCGATCAACTAAACGCACCCCCTCCAGCACGCCGGCGGAAGCGGTGGCCGTCTAATCTGAGCTATTTCCGAGCAAACGCGCTTCGCAGATCTCGCAAAGCACGTGAAGAATGAACTTGTGCGCTTCCTGAATTCGAGCGGTCGAACCGCCTTTCACGATAAGATCGACATCGGCAATGCCAGCCACGGATCCGCCATCGCGGCCGAGAAGTGCGATTGTTTTTAATTTCCGATCGCGCGCCTCTTCGATCGCGCGCCGGATATTTTTCGATTTGCCGCTCGTGCTGATGGCAATAAGGACGTCGCCAGAGGCTCCAAATGCGTGCACTTGGCGCGCGAAAATTTCTTCGAAGCCGTAATCGTTGCCAGTCGCCGTGAGCAAGCTTCCGCCCTGCGAAAGATTCATCGCCGGATATGGCCGGCGATCTTCCACAAAGCGACACGCCAGCTCGGTGCAGAAATCGGCCGCATCCGCGGCGCTGCCGCCATTGCCACAAGCCAGGATTTTTTTCCCACTCGTTAGGCAATCGGTAACCAACTCCGCAGCCTTCGTGATTTGCGATTCAAGATCGATAATC
>Ga0066683_10000787_pt1 | contig 11305 bp, 9 predicted proteins | sample GraSoiAngelo_132_FD_62296 | JGI IMG/M metagenome (GOLD analysis project Ga0066683, IMG submission 62296) | Grasslands soil microbial communities from the Angelo Coastal Reserve, California, USA - 14_0929_02_40cm | ecosystem: Environmental > Terrestrial > Soil > Grasslands | place: USA... | reverse complement strand
GTGGGCGTGCCCAGGTCGCGCATGTGACGGGAGAACACCTCGAAGAAGGCCCCTAGCTGGTCGCGTCCGAAGCGCACGCTGATCCCCTCCTTCAGGGGCTTGCGAACCTGATTCCGGACCTTGGCCGCGAGACCGTCCCACAGCCGGCGGGGTTGCTGCGCCGGCAGATCGAGTACGACGGTGATCTTGCGGTGGGACACGGGGAGATCGAGCGGACGTGGCTTCGTGCTGCGCAGTTCCAGCAGGTCGACGCGTTGGCCCTCAGCTAGCTCGACGGCGCGGTCGACCAGTTGCTGCACGGCGCGCTCTTCACCGAGGGGGCCGCCGGCGTTGAGAAAGGGCATCGAGATGAGGTAGTGGCCGAAGAGTCGGCTTTGGACCCGGACGATCGGCAACACTCCGGCCAGCTGACCGTCCGACGATCGCGCCGCGAGGTAAATGCACTCGTGACCGAGCTCGCGCTCGACGATCGATTTCCATCCCCAGAGATGGCAATGGGTCGCTCCATCGGCAGCGAGCACGAACGTATCCCAGTCCGGCGGGGAACCCGTGAATCGCTCGACGGTGATCGTCATGGGCAGCCCGCCGATGCCTCGAGCGGGCATGGGAGCAATCGGGCCACGGTGCCCGCTCCCTGCACCGAGTTGAAGCGGAATTCCGTCAACAGCCGCTCGAGCCGCGGCACCGTGCGCCCCAGACCGCCGTAGTGGCGGATACGGGCCGGCCAAGAGACGCGGAGCCGGGGTTGGTGGGTGTCGACTTCCCACGGGTGGATGTAGAACGTTCCGGGCACTTTGCCCCGCTCGCAGTCCTTCAGCGCAGCGCTCGCGAGAGCGTACGGAAGCAGGCGGAAGTAGGCGCCTCCGGCGGCCGGGAGGGTCACACCCCAGCGGCGCACCGTGGCGGGCGGCAGCTCGACCAGGGTTCCGGCAGGCGAGGTGAGCAAGTGCGGACCCCGCGCACCACCCGGGTAGCCATAGCCGGGACGTGCGACCGGAAACAAACTGGAGTCGTAGGCATACCCCTCCTCGACAAGCACGTCCAATGCCCACTCGCGACCGGGCACGATGGAAAAGCTCGGAGCCCGGTACCCCAGCACCGGGGTTCCTACCGCAGCTTCCAGCACTGCTTTCGTGCGCCTTACCGACTCCCGAAATTGGCTGAGACTCTGCTCCGTGACACGCCGATGATCCCACCCGTGCGATGCAACCTCGTGGTGGGCGGTCGCGATCGCTTTGACCAGGAGTGGGTGACGCTCGGCGACCCACCCCAGGATGAAGAAGGTCGCCCGCGCTCCGTGCCGCTCCAGCAGGTCCAGCAACCGATACACCCCTGCCGTCACCCGGCTTTCAAACAGACCCCAATCCGACCGTGACACGAACCGCTCAAACGCCGAGACCTGGAAGTACTCTTCGACATCCACGGTGAAGTGGTGCTCGACACGAGCGTCGCCCGGCCGTTCGCCCACGCCGCGTGACCTCACGTTCCGCCTTCCATGTGGCTCACGGACTCGACGCCCAAGGTCGGCGTGTGTCGCACCGCTCCGGCTGCCACTGCTTCGACGAGCGCGCGCACGCAGCGATCGATCCGCGAATAGCTGCGTTCGAAGACCTCCTTCGGCTGCTCCACGGGATCCTCGATCTCCCGGCGCTCGATGTGCGCGGGATCGAGGTCGCCCAGGAGCAGTCCGTCACCGCCGAACAGCACTCGCAGCGCGCGGCGCTGCATGCTGTCCATTACGACGACGAGATCGGCGGACTGCACCTCGAGCGGAGTCAGCACGCGCGAGCGGTGTCGCGAGAGATCCAGGCCACGCTCCGCCGCTACCTCGACCGCCCATCTTGGGCAGGGGCGGCCTGGCCCCACGAATCCGGCCGATTCGACTCGCACGACTCGCGGCAGGAACGAAAGCAGCAGCCGGCGTAGCAGCGCAGCCGCGTACGGACTACGGCACACGTTGCCGTGACACACGAACAGCACGGCGCCTGGCGGAGGACGCCGCCTGAGGCGACGTAGCACGGCGGCGCGGCGGAGCGGGTGAAGCAGCCGCTCGGGCGTGCGCCGCACCTGCCGCAGCCGTTCCATCGGGGTCACGGGATCGGAGCTCGCGCGTGGCCCACGGCCGCCCTGCGTGGTGGGTTGAGCGAATCGGGTGCGAGGGGCTCCATCACTCCCGGGCGCTGAGCAAGAGCCGGGCTGATGGAGCGCGCTCACCGCGAAGGCACTATCCCGTTACATGGCAACCTGTTGCGCAGGACCGCAGGTACCCGGGCTACGCCGCCGCTGTCCTTCCTGACTGCTGCAGGACGGCGACAAGGAGGGGACGTCGCAGGCCTGGTCCAAGGTCACCGTGTGAGCTATCAGGAGCCACGAGAAGCGCAGCTCTATTCGCGCGGACGTGTGGCAAGGCTGCCACACGAGAGATCCAATTCCGCCACCAGGGGCTCCTTGGCCCCTGATCGCCCGCCGAGCGCCCTTGCGACCGAGCGCGCGACGCGCCGACCCGTCGCTCCGCAACCGGCCACAAAGCGGTACAGGGGACCGAAGGCACGCAGCGAGGCGAAGCCCACGAAGTACAGCCCGGGGACGGTGCTTTCGAACCCATGGCTCAGGATCGGAATTCCGGCATCGGTCCGTAGCCCCGCCTTGACCGACTCGTCGAGCATCCCGAGCCGGTTCACGTCGACCTTGTACCCCGTGGCCAGCATCACATGATCGGCCAGCAGATCGACACCGTCCGAGATCGACACGGCCACGCGGCCGTCTGCCCGCTGGAGGTTCACCACCTGGTGACCTTCGTGCAGCCGTGCCTTGCCGACGACTCTGTTCCTGAGCCAATCGGTCGCACCCGACCTGTAGTTGCTGTTGTAATCGTCCTTGCGTCGCTGCGGGAAGCGGTAGAAGAAATACGGGAAATGGTCCAAGACCCAGTTGGGCCACCCCGGCGCGATGCTCGCGTTGGGCGCCGCGAGACGCTCAAAGAGCGTGCGCTCGTTCGTGCGATCGGGCTGCAGCCATAGGAGCGCCCGTCGTGATACTATGTCGACGAACGCACCGGCTTCGTGGAGCAGAGCTGCGAATTCAACCGCGCTCTGTCCGCCGCCAATGACGACCACTCGTTTTCCCTGGAAGCGCTGGAATTCGCTGTGCTCGCTGGAATGCGAGACGATGGCCGCTGGGAGACCGTTGTACTCTGCCGGTCGGTAAGCGTAGTAATGCAGACCCGTGGCCATGACCACCGCGGACGAGTCGAGCTCGCGCCCATCCTCGAGCGCCAAGCGAAAGTAGCCCTGGCGCCGCGCGATCGACGCGACGTACGTCTCCTCGACCTGCGGCACCACCCGGCTCTGGAACCACAACCCATAATCGATGAACGCTTGGATCGGTAAGGGATAGCACTTCTCATGGTGTGATTGTCGGAAAAACCGCTCGAAGCCGTGCTCCTTCCGCGGGTCGGATAGGTTCGTGGCCCACCAGTGGGACCGCAGCAGCATGCCCTTCGGCATGCGAGTGCGCCAGGTCTCCAAGAGCTTACCCACGACCGCCACTCGCAGTCCTCGACCCAGGAGATGCGCGGCGGTCGACAGGCCGTACGGACCCGCGCCAACGACCACGACATCCCAGCGAACGTTCATGAGAAGCCCTTTCTCAGCCGGGAGACGATCCGCGCGATTCCATCCCGCGTGAAGTTCGCGGTGGCGGTGATTGCGGGTAACGGATCGTCGCCCGCAGCATAGTCGTAGCCCATTGGGCGCAGGAACGTGAAGCCGAAATCGAGCAACGCGCGAACGGGCGGAGTGACGCCCGGTCGGCCTCGCTCACCCAGCGCCTGGAGCGTCGTCTCGATATCCCCCCCGAGGTGGCGCATCCAGCCTCCGACGCGGTAGCCCGCGATCGTGTCGATGGGACCACCACGCGCCCACTGATAGATCAGATACGGAAAGTCGACGCCGGCGCGCACCGCGATCTCGACGGAGGCGGACAGGCGGGGGTTGATCTCCATCAGGTAGGGCACGCCCGCGCGGTCGCGTCGGAACTCCACCTCAGAGTATCCCTGCAGGTCGATTTCGCGTACGAGCCGTTCCGCCTGGCAGCCGATGTCATCCGGCACGGCGATACTCTGGCGCAACACCGACTCCCCACCCAACGGTGGTCGCGTTCGGGTTGCCCGCTGCGCGAATCGAGCATGCATCCGCCCGTTGGCGTACAGAAAGCTGACCGCCTCCCGCTGCCCCATCAGCAGCTCCTGCCACAGCGCCGCACCGCCGAAGCGGGTCAGCTCCCTGACCGCCTGCGCTGCCTCAATTTCACTCGTAACGAGCCGCGGACCCGCCCACGCCCCTTGCGCGCCCTGCCACAGCCACGACTCACACGGCTTGATCACCGCCGGCAGTCCGATTTCCTTCAGCGCGACGGGTGCGTCGCCGATGGCGTGGACGACGGCGCCGCGGGGCGCACGCAAGCCGAGGCGCGCGGCGATCTCCAGGGTCCGCTCCTTACTGACGGCAACCGCTAGGGCTGGCTCGTTCGCAAGCGCAAGCCGTGCGACTGAGTCAAAGCGGTCGCGATGACGCCGGAGCAGAGCGATGGTGCCGTCGTGCGAAGGAATGACTACCGGCGTGCCTGCCGAAACGAGCACTTCCTCCAGATGCGCGAGATACGGCTCCGTCCCGTCGGCGACCGGGAACACGTACGCTCGCTCGCACCAGCGCGATGAGAAGGTCGGAACCTGGTCGACGGTTTCGACGGCCGCCACGCTCAGGCCCCGACGGCCGAGCGACCGCACGGTTACGAGCGACTGCCGCAATCGCGCATTCAAGACGAGCGCGTCGAATGTCGTTCGGGTGCGATCGCTCCCGGTTCCCACCGCAGCAGGGGAGTTCGGCAGGCTCAGGGTGGACGATGTCACCGCGCCTCGTCGTAGTTGGAACGCGCGTCCTCGCGCGGCTGAAGAGCACCGCCCGCGCAAGAGCCGGGCTGATGGCCGGCCCTCGGTCCTCGCAACTATCTCACTGTCTGCGAGCGGGTTAGGTCTGATCCCGTATCCCGACGCGACGCTTGCCGCTGTTGCAGTCTTACTACAGCGGGGGAGGGACGCGTGGCTCCGCGGCGGCGCGGCGCTCCGGCGACTGCCACTGCTCCCATCATCCCTCCGCGTGTAACGCCTGAGCCACAGGTCGAGTTCAAGTGTTACGTCCCGGCCACTGGTTGACACGAGACGTCGGGACAAGAATTCAGCCCACCGCGAAGCCGGGACGTGACTCGGCGTGGCACCGCCTTTGCCCGTGGCGCTTGGTAGCGTATGACGCCCATGGCGGCAGTGCTAGTCGCGGCAGTGGTATTCTCCGCGTTCCCTCCACGGATAGCTGCGCAGCGCGCCCAGAAGGACGGTCGCTCCTGGAACACGTCGCATATCGCCCTCGCGAGCGCATTCTCCGTTGCCCTGTGGATCGACGCTGGCCAGACGCGCGAGGCTATGCGGCGCGGCTACCGCGAGACGAATCCAATCCTCGGGCCGCATCCGAGCGTCGGTCAAGTAAATACCTACACGGCAGTCGCCGGTTTAGCCGTGCTGGGCACGGCGGCAGCAGTAGGCGGGCGCGTCCGGCCGTGGCTTCTCGCGGTCGCGCTCGCGGTCGAGACGTTCGCCATCACCTCGACCGTGCGGCAGGGCGTCGCGATCAGAGTTCCTTGAGGCAGGCGCACCACCGCCTGGACTCAGTGGCCCGACCGCACCACCTCGACGGACACGCTCGCCCTGAGTCCAGCCACGATCGTCAGGTCCGTAGTGCCGAGCGCTATGGGCTTGAACGTGAGAACCGTCGCGAGGCTGTCGGACTGGACGCTGACCAGCTTCACCAATTGCCATGGTGTGTTGAATGCCCGCCTCGCGTCTTGCAGGGTACGCGACAGCGGTGCGGTCGGGACGAGGTTGCCATACTCGTCACGGGCCCTGAGGGTCAGTGCGAATGGGACTCCCAGCTGCACGGCGATGCGACCACGGTCGACTCGCGTCCCGGCCCGCTCGAGCCACAGCTCCACGGGAACACCGGGCAGCACCAGCACTGTCTCCGGCAGCTGGATGGCCTCCACTGTTGCCGTGATCACCGCGCTCCCCGCGCGCGTCCCAAGCGTCACGTCCACTTTCGCCTGGCCCATCGAGTCGGTGACGGCGCTGTCGGGGGCGATCCGCGCATTCTGGGCCTGGAAAGCCACCAGTCTTCCCGGAAGCGGCCGCCCGGAGGGGCTGCGTGCCTCGAACAAGAGTGGCGCCGGAAGGCTGGTGCCCGCGACGCCGCGCTGCTCGCTGCCGGCGAGGAAGCCGCTCCTCGCACTCGAGACGGGACCGGCGAGAAACGCCTCGACGAGACCGAGCGCTTGCCCGCGAACTCGAACGGCGATCCGGCCCGGGCGGCGCACAGCCGACGCCTGAATCGTGAAACCCGTTCGACCGAGCGAGTCGGTGGACCGGGTGTCCGGGGGGAGACCCATCTGCGCGCTCTGGGGTTGCAGCTCTACGGGCTCGTCCGGGACCGGGTTGCCGAAGGCGTCGCGGACGTCCACCTGAACCGTGACGGCCCCCTCTTCCCGACCCAAGTCAAGTCGTTGCGGCTGGATGTCGGCGCCGGCGGGCGCTGCGGCGACGACAGCGAGCGCGATTGTGGGTCGCCCAGGCAACACCGCCCCCCCGCCGGTGAGCACTTCCAGGCGGTAGGTCTGCACGCGCGGCCCAGCGGCCACGTGAAAAACTGCGAGGCCGCTGTCGGTTGTGACCGCTTCCGGGTTGCGAGCCGGCGCGCCTGGGATCCCTGAGCCGCCGCGGAGGGCGAGCCGCACCCCTGGCTCCGGTGTCTCGCCGCGCCGTGCCTGGACGCGAATCACCACGTCGCTGCCGGCCGCCGCCGTCACGCGGCTGGCCAGGGGGACGGCCTCGAGGGCGGCTGATACCGGAAGCAGCTCGGGCGCCGGTCCTCGGGGTGCAGCCCCGCCGCGCGGCGTCGACGTGCGAGCCGTGCAGCCGCCGACGCTACTCATCACATCTGCATCCGCACCGAGATCGCGCAAGTCCGCCCAGTCCCGCTCGGTCGGGCGAAAGGCAAGACAATTCCGACGGATCAGACCCGCAATCTCACCCCTGCTGATCAATGCGGTTGAGAGCAGGCGAATGAGGTCCGTCTTGCGCAGGGGTTCCGAGCCTTGACCCGTCAAGCGACTCGGGAGCGGCAGAGCGAGCAAGCCAAGCACAAGCCTTATCATGGTCGCGGGCATGCGGAGCCTTCGAACTGGCGCTCCACCGCATCGACTGCGCCGTACAGCGCCTGGTCCCGCGCGCTCCGCGCTGAATCTCGGGTCACGGGGGCCCCCCCGCCCGCGACGTTGTAGGCCATCCAGCGCACTTCCACGTCCGTCATGCCGCGCCCCAGGTCAAAGCAGGTCATCCGGTGACTCTCGAACAGGCGGGCGCGCAGATCGAAGGCGGCCGTAGCGGCTGCGACGCTATCGGCGAGACGGTCGATCCGCTCGGCCGCTACGGCTGGCGTCGGATTGCCACCGGCCGAGCGTCCGACGGGCCACGCAGCGCCTCGGGCGAGATACAAGCCGACCAGGCCGGCTGCCGGCAACAGGCCCGCGAGTCCGTACATGCCGTAGCGCGCAGCCCGCCGGAGCGTGCGAGGCTCGGCGGACGGCACGGGAATCTCCTCGGCAGCGAACTCTTCGGGAAACAGGATTCGCGTCTGGGTCCCCGCTCCCGCAGCTACCGCGACGTCACCGGCAGCGACTATGTCTTCCGCCCTGCAGTAGTTCACCCAAGGCACAGCCGTCGCTTGACGCGCGTCCGCTGAGCGGGGATCGCCGCCTAGCACTTCGTAGAACGGAAGATGCTCCTTCTGCCACTCGGGGCTCGCGGTATGGCAAAAGAATCCGCCGCCGGGCTCATCTCCCGGCGCGACGACCAGCGCAACGTGCCAGGGACGATCGAAGAACGTCAGGTGTGCATCGGCCTCGGCGCGCGACAGCGTCGTGTCCGTGGGCGGGTGACCGTGGTACCACCCGACGAGGTGGCGCCGTGTGGCTCGCAACTCCTCATCAGCCTGGGCCCAGCCTTGCGCGATCAGGTGCTTTGCGTCGTGGCTGACGCTCGGCCAGGGCAGCCGGATCGTCGAATCGACGAGCACGTACGGCTGCCCCGTCTCGGGGCAATGCAACAGGCTCCCGGCGAGAAAGCCGCACCCACCCGCTCCGTCCGGGGCGGACAAATGGCCGTGCACCGCTACGAACGCTGGTTGCGTGATGAATACGCTGAAGGGCGGCTCCCGCTGACCCACGCCCGCACGTGGCGTCCAGCGAATGGACGAGCCAAGGGGCATAGGCTGCTCGACGTACCCCGAGCCACCTCGGGGGCTCTTGTGAACGCCTACGAGAACGCCCGGAGAATCGCCCTGGCTAGTGATCCCGCCGCTGATGTCGTCCACCAAGGGGCGGCCACGCAAGTTCCTCGCCGATCACATTCGATATAGGCTCCCCACCGAGGCCGTCCGCTGCGCGCGCGACTCAGGGCAACTAGTTGGTGGACTGCTGGTTGCAACGGTCACTTGAAAGTTGTGGCAAGACCAGTGGAAGGCGCGACCGTGGCGAGGTTCCGAGACTCCCTCGAGGTGTAGCATGTCTGCTACACTCCAGCGCGTGCCCCTCCTCGCAGCCTCAGAACAGCTTCCGCAGTGCCACGTCGCCGCTACCGTGAACCGTCACCGCTTTGTCGCCGAGCGGCGTGTCGAGAATGATGCGCCCGGTGATGCCGTAACCGACTCCCTGGCGCCCCAACAGGGCTCGGGCCCCGGCGCCGACGCCTGCCCACTCGAAGCGGACCGGGACCACCACCTGGCTGTGGTTCTCGGGCGAAAGATCGAGTGGTCGCTCCAGCAGCGCGTCGCCGAAATGCCGCTGCTCGAGGTCGAGCCCGATCTCCACCCGGGTCGAGCGCAGCCGGTAGCTGTTGGGGTTGTACACGTCGAACACCAGGTCGAGCGTGCCGCCCGTCAGCCCGAATCCTGTGACGTTGATCTGTTTCAGCTCGACGTCGGGCTCACGGAACGCGAGGCCGCGGACGGTGGCACAGCCACACACCACCACCCACACCGCCACGGGGAATGGGGAAAGGGGAATGGGGAATGGTCGGCCCACTCTCACGTTTCCCCTTTCCCCTTTCCCCCTTCCCGCCTCAACTGTCGCCAGAACTCCATTCGCTCCCTCACCGTCTTCTCGTACCCGGACTCCGTCGGCTCGTACCAGCTCGCCCCGCGCAATGCGTCTGGAAGATACTCTTGCGGGGCATAGGCGTGCTCGAAAGCGTGCGCGTACTTGTACCCGTCCCCGTAGCCCAGCTCCTTCATGAGCTTCGTGGGGGCGTTTCTGATGTGGAGGGGGACGCCTTCGGCGGGATACTCCCTGGCGGCGTCGGTCGCCCGGCCGAACGCTTCGTACACGCGGTTCGACTTGGGCGCGGTCGCGAGATAAATGGTGGCTTCCGCCAGGGCCAGCTCCCCCTCGGGACTGCCGAGGAAGTGGTACGCGTCCTTGGCGGCGAGGGCAAGCGACAGCGCCCGCGGGTCGGCGAGGCCGATGTCCTCCGCGGCCATGCGCACGAGCCGGCGCGCGATGTAGAGCGGATCCTGCCCGCCCGCGAGCATCCGGGCGAGCCAGTAGAGCGACCCCTCGACGTCGCTCCCCCGCACCGCCTTGTGGAGCGCCGAGATGAGGTTGAAGTGCTCCTCGCCGCTCTTGTCGGATTTCGCGAAGCGCTTCTGGAGCGCGTCGACGATGACGGGATGCGTGATGCGGGATCCGGGATGCGCGACCAAGTATTCCGCCGCTGCCTCGATCGCCTGGAGCGCGCGTCTTGCATCGCCGTCGGCCTCGCGCGCGAGCAACGCAAGCGCATCATCCTCGATCTCCAGGCTCGACGTGCCAATGCCGCGCTCCTTGTCCTCGAGGGCCCGGCGCACCAGCGTCTTGATGTGTTCCGGCGTGAGCGGCTCGAGCACGAACACCCGACAGCGCGACAATAGCGCGCCCGTGAGCTCGAAGCTCGGGTTCTCAGTCGTGGCGCCGATCAGCGTGATGACGCCGTTCTCGACCCAAGGGAGAAAAGCGTCCTGTTGCGCGCGGTTGAAGCGGTGGATCTCATCGCAGAACAGGATCGTGCCCCGCCCCTCGTACTTGAGGCGGTCCTCGGCCGCCTTGATGATCTCGCGCACCCGGCCGACCCCTTCCGTCACCGCCGAGAACGGCTCGAAGTGACGCGCGGTGTAGCGCGCGATGATGCGCGCCAGCGTCGTCTTACCGGAGCCCGGGGGGCCCCAGAAGACGCACGAGCTGATGTCGCCGCGGCGGATCAGCTCGCCGAGCGCCTTCCCGGGCCCGAGGAGATGCTCCTGGCCGAGGAACTCCTCGAGGGTCCGCGGGCGCATGCGCGCGGCGAGGGGCTCGGCGGAGCGGGAGAAGAGGGTCGGGTCAGACACGGGAAACGGGAAGTGGGAAACGGGAAACGAGCGGCACGAAAAGAGCACCACTTCGCGGAATCGCGGTACGAACCACTCGCGTGCGCCGACTTATGTTCGCCTCGTGAGACAGCTCGAAGCTCTGGACGTGTGGCGCGGCGCGCTGGACCTCGCTGAAGTGGCGTATCGCCTGACGATGGAAGCACCTCTCCAGCGCCATTTCGCGCTGGTCGACCAAGTTCGGCGTGCCGCGATCTCCATTCCTGCTAACATTGCCGAAGGCTACGCCTTGAGCACCACGATGCAATTCGTGCGCTGCCTGCGGATCTCGCTCGGGTCTGCGTCCGAACTGCGTAGTCACCTCGAGCTCATCCGTCGTCTAAACCTAGCGCAAGCCGTGCCGACGGCGCAGGCGGCCGTCCTGTGTGTGCGCGTCATATCGATGCTCGTCGGGCTCCTTCGAGCACTCGCCCGCCGGACGGGTGCACGTTTCCCGTTTCCCGTGTCTCGTGTCCCGACTAACGCACCGCCTCCAACAGCGTCTTCGTGAGGAAGAAGCTTCCCGCTCCCGCAAAAAACGCCGCCGGCAGCTTCCACCCTCGCTTGCCCTGGAATTCTGGCACCAAGTTCGACGCCGCCACGTAGAGCGTCACCCCCGCCGAGACGGCGAGGCCGTGCCGCACGAGGAAGCCCACTGAATCGGTGAGCAGCACGCCCGCGAGCGTCGCCGCGCCGAGCAGCGCCGCCGAGCCCACGGCCTGCGCTCCCGACCGGCCCGCCGCCATCATCAGGCTCGCGATCGTCAC
>Ga0066683_10000786_pt1 | contig 11306 bp, 11 predicted proteins | sample GraSoiAngelo_132_FD_62296 | JGI IMG/M metagenome (GOLD analysis project Ga0066683, IMG submission 62296) | Grasslands soil microbial communities from the Angelo Coastal Reserve, California, USA - 14_0929_02_40cm | ecosystem: Environmental > Terrestrial > Soil > Grasslands | place: USA... | reverse complement strand
CCTCGAGGTCCTGGCGACGAAGCGCGATACGAACCCCCCGAAGAAGCACGGGAACATCCCGCTTTGACGGACGCCCCGGCGCGGTCGACGGACGCATCAGGCCGGCCGTCTTTGCGCAAAGACGGCGGCGCGCGTCGCCCACCGTTCACCAGGCTGCTCGTCGCGAACCGCGGCGAGATCGCTGTCCGGGTCTTCCGCGCCTGTCGGGAGATGGGGATCGAGACCGTGGCGGTCTTCAGCGACGCCGACGTGACGGCCGGCCACGTCCGGGCGGCCGACCGCGCCGTCCGCCTCGGGCCCGCGCCGGCCGGAGAGAGCTACCTGCGCGGCGACGCGATCGTCGCCGCGGCGCTCGAGACCGGCGCCGAGGCGATCCACCCGGGCTACGGCTTCCTCGCCGAGCGGGCATCGTTCGCCGCCGCGGTCGATGCCGCCGGGCTGACATTCATCGGGCCGGCGAGCGGCACGATTGCCGCCCTGGGCGACAAGCTCGCCGCGCGTCGGTCGGCGACCGCTGCTGGCGTGCCCGTCGTGCCGGGCACCCTGGAGCCGGCTCCGATCGATCGCCCCGACCAGGTCGACGCCGTCATCGCGAGCGCCGAATCGGTCGGGTTCCCGGTCCTCGTCAAGGCGGCGGCCGGCGGGGGAGGCCGGGGGATGCGGCGCGTCGACGACGCTGCCGGACTGCCCGCCGCGCTGGATGCGGCCGCGGCTGAGGCTCGAGCCGCGTTCGGCGACGGCTCCGTCTATCTCGAACGCGAGATCCGGCCCGCTCGCCATATCGAGGTCCAGCTGCTCGGCGATCGGGCGGGGGCCGTCGTCGCGCTTGGCGAGCGCGACTGCTCGCTCCAGCGCCGCCACCAGAAGCTCGTCGAGGAGGCGCCGGCGCCAGGTCTGACCCGCGACGAGCGGCGGGATCTCCACGAGATGGCCGTCAGGGTGGCGCAGGCGGCCGGGCTCGAGAGCGCGGCGACGGCGGAGTTCCTCCTCGATGACGACCGCCGGTTCTGGTTCCTCGAGGTCAACACGCGGCTCCAGGTCGAGCACGGCGTCACCGAGCTCGTCGCCGACCTGGACCTGGTCCGCGAGCAGATCCTCATCGCGGCAGGTGAGCCGCTGTCGGCGATCGTTCTCGGAGCGGCCGAGCGGGCAACCGAACCCGAACGGCATGCGATCGAGGTCCGCCTGTCGGCAGAGGACCCGGCCCGCGACTTCATCCCGATGCCGGGGGTGATCGGGGACTGGCGGATGCCGTCGGGCCCAGGCGTTCGCGTCGACACCGCCGCGGCCGCCGGCGATCGGGTTCCACCCGAGTACGACCCCCTCGTCGCGAAGATCCTGGTGGTCGACGCGGACCGCGACCAGGCGCTCGATCGGCTGGCTCGTGCGCTCGCCGAGACCGAGGTCAGCGGGATCCAGACGACGCTGCCGTTCCACCGGCACATGGCTGTCGACCCTGGCTTCCGCGCCGGGCCGCTCCCGATCGACTGGGTCGACGAGCACTGGGCCGAGGCGCTCCGGCCGCGCCGGGAGGCCGCCCTCGAGGCGGCTCGTTGGGCGGCCGCGGCGGCGGTCGCGAACATCCCGGCGCGGTCCACAGCTCTGACGCTGGACGGCTCGACGCCGTGGATCCGTGCCGGGCGCCAGCGGGCGATCGAGCGGTGGCCGCGGTGAGCCGCCGCGTGCGGGTCTCGCTCGTCGAGGCCGCCGGCCCTGGGGGCCGGGACGCCGCCGAGATCGATCCGGACGCCGACGAGGCTCCACCCACGAGCCGCACGGCGATCGTCGCACCGCTCACGGCGGGTCGCGATGGGCGGAGCCGGGTCGAGGTCGTCGTCGATGGCTGGCGGTTCGAGCTGGTGGTGGAGGATGCGGCCCGCGCCGAGCTCCGCCGGCGGGCGACGCGGGAGGAGGACGCGGCGGCGGCCGACGGACCGGCCGAGATCCGCGCGATCATTCCCGGAAGAGTGGCGGCGGTTCGGGTGGTCGCCGGCGACGCCGTCGAGGCAGGCCGAACCCTCCTGATCGTGGAGGCGATGAAGATGCAGAACGAGCTTCGCGCCCCGCGCGCAGGCACGGTCGAGCGGGTGGCCGTCGGAGAGGGCCAGACGATCGAGAACGGCGACGTGCTGGTGGTCCTCCGGTGACCGGCAAGAAGGAAGCGGGGCCGGGCGCGGCCGAGTCCGTCGAGCGCTGGCGGGTCACGACCCGGGCGCGGGCCCTGAGGGCTGCCTCCGAGCGGCGCGAACGCTTCGCGACGAGCTCCGACATCGAGGTCGCCGACCTCTACACGAACGCCGACCTCGACGCGCTGGGATTCGACCCTGAGCGCGACCTCGGCCTCCCCGGGGAGCCGCCGTTCACCCGTGGCGTCCAGCCGACGATGTACCGGAGCCGCCTCTGGACCATGCGCCAGTACGCGGGGTTCGCGACGGCCGAGGAGACGAACCGTCGGTTCCGCTACCTCCTCGAGCAGGGCCAGACCGGTCTGTCCGTGGCGTTCGACCTCCCGACCCAGATGGGCTACGACTCCGACGCTCCCGAGGCGAGCGGCGAGGTCGGCCGCGTCGGCGTCCCGATCAGCAGCCTCCCCGACATGGAGATCCTGCTCGCCGACCTCCCACTGGGCGAGGTCAGCACCTCGATGACGATCAACGCCACCGCGGCCATCCTGCTGGCGCTCTATGTGGCGGCCGCCGAGGACCACGGTGTCCCGCGCGATCGGATCGCTGGCACGACCCAGAACGACATCCTCAAGGAGTACATCGCCCGAGGGACCTGGATCTACCCGCCCTCGGCGTCGATGCGCCTCGTGACCGACGTGTTCGAGTTCTGCGCTCGTGAGCTGCCCCGCTGGAACACGATCTCGATCTCCGGCTACCACATGCGCGAGGCCGGTGCCACGGCCGCCCAGGAGCTCGCCTTCACCCTGGCCGACGCCATCGCCTACTGCGAAGCAACTGTCGCTCGTGGCCTCGCGATCGACGAATTCGCTCCGCGGCTGAGCTTCTTCTTCGCGGCCTGGTCCGAGCTGTTCGAGGAGGTCGCGAAGTTCCGGGCAGCGCGACGGATGTGGGCCCGGATCATCCGCGATCGCTTCGGGTCGTCGAACGAACGTTCGATGGCTTGTCGTTTCCACGTCCAGACGGCCGGCTCCAGCCTGACCGCACAGTCCATCGACAACAACGTCGTCCGGACAACGGTGCAGGCGCTGGCCGCGGTCCTCGGCGGTGCCCAGAGTCTCCACACGAACGCGCGCGACGAGGCCCTTGCGCTGCCGACAGAGGCATCGGCCCGACTCGCCCTTCGCACCCAGCAGATCCTCGCCCACGAGAGCGGCGTGACCGAGACGCCGGACCCGCTGGCGGGCTCGTACTTCGTCGAGTCGCTGACGACCGAGCTCGAGCGGGCCGCCCAGGCCTACCTCGACGAGATCGACGCCATCGGCGGCACGCTCGCGGCGATCGAGGGCGGGTTCCAGCAGCGCCAGATCCAGGAGTCGGCCTATCGCGTCCAACAGGCGATCGAGCGAGGCGACCTGATCGTGGTCGGCGTCAATCGCTATCGCGACGACGGGGCGGACGAGGCGAAGGCGGCGCTCCAGCAAATCGATCCCGAGGGAGAGCGCCGCCAGATCGAGCGGCTGCGTCGCGTGCGCGCCGAGCGCGACGCGGTCGCCTGGGGGGCGGCCCTCGATCGGGTCGAAGCCGCCGCCCGCGAGACCGACAATCTCCTGCCGCCGATGATCGCCGCGGTCAAGGCACATGCCACGGTCGGTGAGATCAGCGATCGGCTCCGGACGGCGTTCGGGGTCCATCGCGAGCTCATCACGGTCTGAGGAGGTCGTCGATGCCCGCACGAGTCGAGAGCGCCCCGACCGCGATCCGGCGGCTCGGAAAGGTCCACCACGTCGCGTTGATCGTCCGCTCGATCAAGGAGGCGTCGCGTCTCTGGCAGGAGTCGCTCGGCCTCGAGCTGGAGACGATGCTCGACATCCCGCAGGACAAGGTCCGGATCGCCTTCCTGACCGTCGGCGAGTCGAAGGTGGAGCTGGTCGAACCAACCGACGACACCACCGGGGTCGCGCGCTTCCTTGAGAGCAAGGGCGAGGGCTTCCATCACGTCTGCTTCGAGGTCGCGAACCTCGCCGAGACCCTGCTTCGCCTCGAGATCGACGGCCTCGAACTGATCGACAGCGCGCCCCGCCGCGGCGCCGAGGGCCCGGTCGCCTTCATCCACCCGCGGTCCTGCCACGGGGTCCTGGTGGAGCTGATCGAGGCACCGGGCGGCCCGGCGTGGCAGAGCCTCGGCTTCTAGGTCAGGCGGCCCTCACAGCGCCCAGGCGAACAGGACGTCCGCCGAGCGGTCGGCGGCACGGGCGAACTCCACGAGGTCACCAGCGAGCTGGCGGATCCACGGCTTCTCTTCCCGCGGGAGCTGGCCGATCTCCTCCTCGATCAGGTCGATCCACCGACCCGCCACGGAGTCGACCGCCTGATCCGACAGACGGGCGATGGCGTCGAGCCAGGCCGGGTCCACGCGTTCGATGACCCGATCGCCGGCATCGTCCGGTCCGTCCAGCTCCCGGCGGGCGTCGATGAAATCCGACGGGTTGTCCGACCCCGTCACCGACCGGGCGGCCTCCGAGAAGAGGTCGAGCCACGTGGGATCGAGGCCGCCACCGAGGGACAGGTGGGCGTCGAACCGCGATCGGTCGTTGAGGCCGGCCCAGTCGTCGACCGACAATGCCAGCAGGATCGACCGCTGGTCCCCCGCCACCAGGTCCATGAGTGCTGCCATCCGGCGTCTCGCCTAGCCCCGATAGCCGGCGTCGCGGAGGAGCTGGGGGAGCTCCGTGGGCGAGCCCGCGACGCGGAAGCCGGCGGCCTCGAGCGCCTCCACCTTGGAGGTGGCCGTCCCGGCGCTGCCCGAGATGATCGCCCCGGCATGGCCCATCCGCTTGCCCTCGGGCGCCGTGCGGCCGGCGATGAACGCGGCCTTCGGCACGTCGCGGAGGTGCTCGGCGGCCCAGGCGGCGGCCGTCTCCTCGGCGGCACCACCGATCTCGCCGATCAGGACGATGGCGTCCGTCTCGGGGTCCCCGGCGAAGAGCTGCAGGGCGTCCAGGAAGGTCGTCCCGATGATCGGGTCGCCGCCGATGCCGACGCAGGTCGACTGGCCGACCCCGGCGTCGCTCATCGCCTGGACCGCCTCGTAGGTCAGGGTGCCCGACCGCGAGACGACCCCGACCCGGCCCTCGCGATGGATCGATCCTGGGATGATCCCGACCTTCGCCTGGCCCGGCGTGGTGGCACCCGGGCAGTTCGGCCCGATGAGGCGCGCGCCGGCTGCGCGGACCAGCTCGACCGCAGGGATCATGTCCAGCGCCGGAATGCCCTCGGTGATGCAGAAGATCGTCTTGATCCCGGCCGCCGCCGCCTCCGTCACGGCGTCCGGCGCACCGGCCGCGGGAACGAAGATGCAGGAGGTGTCCGCGCCGGTCTCGCGAACGGCGTCGGCGATAGTGTCGAAGACCGGGACACGCCCGTCGAGCGCCGTCTGGCCGCCCTTGCCGGGCGTCATCCCGGCCACGACCTGCGTCCCGTAGTCCAGCATCGCCGCTCCGTGGAACGAGCCTTCGCGGCCGGTCAGGCCGTGGACGACGACGCGGCTCGAACGGTCGATCAGGATGCTCACGCGGGGGCGCCTCGCGAGGCGGCCACCGCGCGGCGAGCCGCCTCGTCGAGCGTCGCCGCGGTCTCGAAACGGGCCTCGCGGAGGAGGACCGCAGCCCCCTCGGCGTTCGTCCCCACGATCCGGACGACCATCGGGACGTCGCGTTCCTGCTGTTGGCGGGCCTCGATCAGCCCCCGCGCGACCTCGTCGCCCCGGGTGATCCCGCCGAAGATGTTGACGAGGATCGCGTCGACCTTCGGATCGGCCAGGATCAGCCGCATCGCGGCGGTGACCTTGTCGGCCCGGGCGCCGCCGCCGATGTCGAGGAAGTTCGCCGGCTCGCCTCCTGCCCGCTTGACGAGATCCATCGTGGCCATCGCCAGGCCCGCGCCGTTCACCATGCAGCCGATCGTCCCGTCGAGCTTGATGAAGGTCAGGCCTGCCTCGCGCGCCGCCCGATCGGCCGGGTCCTCGTCGTCGGGATCGCGGAGGTCCTCGAGCCCCGCGTGGCGGGCGAGCGCCGAGTCGTCGAGCGTGATCTTGGCGTCCAGGCACTGCAGGCGCTCGCTGACGGCCCCAGCCGCGCCCGCCTCTCGGACGACCGCCAGCGGATTGATCTCGACGAGGTCCGCGTCATAGGCGTGCATCGTCCGGACCAGGCCGGTGGCGATCGCGACCGCGTCCTTGAGGTGGTCTCCGAGCCCCAGGCGGAACGCCATCTGGCGGGCCTTGAAGGGGAGGAATCCCGCCAGCGGGTGGGCCGGGATGGTCACGATTGCTTCGGGTCGGTCGGCGGCGACCTGCTCGATCTCGACCCCGCCCTCCGCCGAGCCCATGAGGATCACCCGGCGGCTGGCCCGATCGAGGACGGCGGCGAGGTAGAACTCCTTGACGATGTCGGCCGCCGGCCCGACGAGCACCTTGTGGACCGCGATTCCCTTGATCTGGAGGGCGAGGATCGCGGCCGCCACCCGCTCCGCCTCCTCGGCCGAGCCGGCCAGCTTTACCCCGCCGGCCTTGCCGCGGCCGCCGACGAGGACCTGGGCCTTGATGACGACCTGCTTCCCGCCGGCGGCGAGGAAGCGGTTCGCGGCGGCGCGCGCCTCGGCCGCGGTTTGGGCGACCTCCCATGGCGGGACCGGCAGGCCCTGCGCCACGAGGAGCGACTTCGCGTCGGCTTCCTGGATCTTCACGCGAGGCGGACTCCTTGGGCGCTCGATCGATCGTGAGGGTCCGGGCCCGGGCCCCGCGAGATCGTGCGGCGCCGGTGGCAGGGATGGTACCTCGACGAATCCGGAACCGATCGCGTGAGTCGGCTCGCCATACTCACCGAGCGTGGCCACCCCGGTCGCGCCATCGCCGAGGGGCGAGATGCAGCGAGACCTCGTGGAGCGAGCGCGGAGAGGCGATCATGACGCCTTCTCCGAGCTGGCAGGCGCCGCGATCTCCCGGCTGGATTCCGCCGCCTGGCTCATCCTTCGGGATCCTGAGCAGGCCGCCGACGCCGTCCAGAACGCGTTGGTCCGGGCCTGGCGTGATCTGCCCACGCTGCGGGACCCGGGACGCTTCGATGCCTGGCTGCATCGCTTGCTCGTTCGTTCCTGCATCGACGAGGCCCGCCGGCTGCGGCGCCACCGGATCGATGTCCCGCTGATTGCCCTCGACGCGCCGGGGACCGCCGACGACCTGTCGACGATCGCCGACCGTGACCAGCTCGAACGCGGCTTCGTCCGGCTCGACCCGGACATGCGAGCTGTGATCGTCCTCCATCACTACCTCGACCTCCCCCTGCCCGACGTCGCCGTCACCCTCGGAATCCCGATCGGGACGGTGAAGTCGCGTCTGCACCGCGCCATGGGCCTGTTGCGAGCGGCGCTCGACGCCGACGCCCGGGCCGGCCGCGAGATTTCGGAGGGCCGTCCGGCATGACGACCAACGACGACTTCTCGGTCCGGCTCGGCGACTGGCTCCGCGAGGACTCGGCCGGGCGCGTGCCCGGTCACCTCGACGAGGTCCTGCTCAGGACCGCGGGCGTGCGGCAGCGGCGGTGGTGGTCGAGCCCCGGAAGGTGGCTGCCCATGAACGTGACCGCCACGCGACTCTGGGCCGTCCGGCCGACGTCGCTCCGGACCGTGCTTGTCCTTGGCCTGGTGGCCCTCATCATCGCGGCCCTGGTCGCGGTGCTCGTGGGGTCGCGACGGCCGCTCCCGCCGCCCTTCGGGCTGGCCCGCAACGGCGCCCTCGTCTCGAGTGCGAACGGGGACCTGTTCACCGTCGATCCCAAGACCGGGACCGGGACGCCGTTGATCGCCGGTCCGACGTTCGACTTCGGCCCGGCCTTCTCCAGGGACGGCACCCGGGTCGCGTTCGCCCGCGGAGCCCCGACACCCTGCGGCGAGCCCGACTGCGGGCTCATCCTCGTCGTCGCCAACGCCGACGGAACCGGGCTCCGGGAGATCACGCCAGGTGAGCCCGGGCTCGACTGGCTCGACTGGTCGCCCGATGGGACGCGCATCGCCTTCCTGTCGTACGTGGCGGGGGTGTCGGGCCACGTCCTCAACATCGTCAACGTCGACGGCACAGGCCTGATGACCCTCGATGTCGGCCACCCCGTCAACCAGCTGTCATGGTTGCCGCCGGACGGAGCGGAGATCCTGTTCCGCGGCGAGCATCTGCGCGAGAGCGATCCGCCGCCCGGGATCTTCGCCGTCCGACCCGATGGCACCGGATTTCGTCCGATCTCTACGCGGCCGGCTCTCGATCCGAACGACTTCAACGACGTGGCCGTCTCGCCAGACGGGTCGCTCGTCGCGTACCGGGCGGTCGCTCCAGATCGGCCGTTCGCGATCCGCATCCTCGACCTCCGGTCGCGAGTCGAACGCGTCCTCCCGACGCCGTCTGATTCGGGTATGGGCGGGCCGCTCTTCTCGCCCGACGGTCGGTCCGTCGTCTACCTCCGCTGGTATCCGGACTCGTCCACGCAATTGGTCGTGGCACCGGTCGATGGCTCCAGCCTGGGCATCGCCATCGGACCGCACGGCCCGCTCGGGTCGGACGGACCGACGATCAACAACTACGGCTTCTCGCCGGACGGACGGTCGGTGTTCGCCAATTACGACGCCGAGAAGGTCGCCCGGCTGCTGCCAGTCGACGGATCTCCGGGCGAGGTGATCGCTCGAGGCGAGCTCGCCCTGGTCAGCTACCAGCGTCTCGCCCCCTGACCAGACCCACGGCACGGGCCGTGGTCCCCACCACCTGGAACCCTCCCGAAAGGAGCACCTGATGACGCTCATGCCTTCGAGGCGCATGTTCGCCGGCCTCGCCGGCGTCGCCCTCCTGCTCACGATCCTGCCCCCGTTTCGGCGACGACGCCGGGCCAGAACGGGCTGATCGCGTTCCGTCGCTTCGGCGCCGCCGACCAGTCCAACAGCACCCTCTTCGGCATCAACCCCGACGGGACCCACGAGACCCGGATCACCCTCCCCGCCGACAACGTCGTCGACGCGATGGGCAACTGGTCGCCCGATGGCACCCAGATTGTGTTCACCCGCACCAGCTCCTGTGGCGACGACTGCGGCACTGATGAGCTGTACGTGGTGAACGCGGACGGCTCGAACGTCCACCGGATCGCGACCACCACCCCGACGATCGAGTCGCCGGCCTGGTCGCCCGACGGCCGGTGGATCGCCTTCTCGATGTCGACCGACGCCGGCGACGGTGGAGTCCTGGTCGCCATCTGGGAGCTCCATCCGGACGGTTCCGGACTGCGCCAGGTCACCCAGACGGTCGCAGGACAGTCCGAGGACCACGCAGTCCAATTCTCGCCCGACGGCAGCCGGATCGTCATCGAGCGCCAGTTCGCGTCCTGCGGCTTCTGCCCGTCGATCTTCACGGCTAACGCCACCGACGGCGGCAACCTGACCCGCGTGTCCCCGCGCGGGCTCAAGGGATTCGACCATCCCGACTGGTCGCCGGACGGCCGCTGGGTGATCTTCCGGACCGAGGCCCGGGCCGGCGCGTCGTCGGGCGTCTTCGTCGCCCACCCGGACGGCAGCCACCTCCAGCTCATCCTCGACGGCACGCGGACCGGGAGGCGGTTCCGCTCGTCGACGTTCTCGCCGGACGGCGCCCAGATGGTGATCTCGATCATCCCGGGGCCGGACGCGAATGCGGATCTCTGGATCGGCCGCTTCGACTCAAGCGAGCACCTCGCCAGCCTGACCCAGCTGACCCGGACGGACGCCTTCGAGAGCTCCGTCCGGTGGGGCAGCTCGCCGCAGCTCGGCGGCTGACCGCCGGGCGGAGGCCACCGCCTGTGGACCGCCGCCGCCCCGATGGGCGGCGGCGGCTCCGCGTGTCGCCCGGATACAATCGGTCCATGGCCCACCGCGTCACGCTGATCCCCGGCGACGGCATCGGGCCGGAGCTGGCGGAGGCGACTCGCCGCGTCCTCGACGCCTCGGGCGTCGCATTCGACTGGGAGGTCCAGGAGGCGGGGGAGGCGATGCTGGCGGCCCACGGGACGCCACTGCCGGAGCCCGTTCTGGAGTCGATCCGCCGCAACCGGGTCGCCCTGAAGGGGCCCATCACGACCCCAGTGGGGGAGGGCTTCCGGAGCGTCAACGTCACCCTTCGCCAGACCCTCGGGCTCTACGCCAACTTGCGGCCCGCCCGCTCGATCGACGGTCTCCGCACGCGCTACGACGACGTCGACCTCGTCATCGTCCGGGAGAACACCGAGGATCTCTACGCGGGGATCGAGCACATGGTCGGCCCGGACGCCGCGGAGAGCATCAAGATCATCACCCGCGCCGCGTCCGAGCGGATCGCCCGCTTCGCCTTCGACTACGCCGTCGCCAACGGCCGGCGGAAGGTCACCGCGGTCCACAAGGCGAACATCATGAAGCTGTCCGACGGCTTGTTCCTCGAGAGCTGCCGGACCGTCGCCGAGGACTACGCCGGCCGGATCGAGTTCGAGGACCGGATCGTCGACAACATGTGCATGCAGCTGGTCCAGAAGCCGGAGCTGTACGACGTCCTCGTCCTGCCGAACCTCTACGGCGACATCGTCAGCGACCTCTGCGCGGGGCTGGTCGGCGGGCTGGGCGTAGCGCCCGGGGCGAACATCGGGACCGACGCTGCCGTCTTCGAGCCGGTCCACGGCTCGGCCCCCAAATACGCCGGCCAGAACAAGGCCAACCCGACGGCATTGATCCTCAGCGGCGTTCTGATGCTCCGCCACCTCGGCGAGCAGGCAGCGGCCGAGACGGTCGAAGGCGCGCTTCGGGCGGTCATCGCCGAGGGCCGCCGAACGACGTCGGACCTCGGCGGCGACGCGGGCACGAGCGAGTTCGCCGACGCGATCGTCGAGCGCCTCAGCTCTGCGGACCGAACGACGAGCGACACCCAGGCGCCGGCCGCCGCTCGATGACGACGACGCCGACCGTCCTCAAGCCCGCCGGGACCGCCGCCCGGGGACTGGGGAGGACGAACCGTCGCGACACGTGGTGGGTCGCCCCCGGCATCCAGGCCGTCCTCTTCACGGTCTGCGCGACGTACCTGTTCTTCAGCGGGATCGTCTGGAACCCGCTGTTCGGGACGCCGTACCTTGTCGACGGCTATCTCTCGCC
>Ga0066683_10000780_pt1 | contig 11325 bp, 7 predicted proteins | sample GraSoiAngelo_132_FD_62296 | JGI IMG/M metagenome (GOLD analysis project Ga0066683, IMG submission 62296) | Grasslands soil microbial communities from the Angelo Coastal Reserve, California, USA - 14_0929_02_40cm | ecosystem: Environmental > Terrestrial > Soil > Grasslands | place: USA... | reverse complement strand
ACGGGGCCAGGAGCGGAAACCAAATTCGGATAGGATGCCATCCCTAGAATGGCCTTGATCTGCGGGTTCACAGGAATGATGTCATAACCCTGCTCCACCAGATACGCCGCCACTCGATGACTGGCACGCCAGGGTTTTTCCGAAAGGCCCACGATCGCGATCCGCCTGAATTGCGTAAGTATCGCGCATATGGTTTCGTCGGCAGCGCCTTCGTGCTTCATGGTACAATCTGTCATTGTCTCATCCTGGCTGCTGGACCTAGCAATCTATAGGGAAACAGCTTGAGCTGCAAGCGTCTTTACCTTATCGACGGAATGTCCCATATCTACCGGGCCTACTATGCCCCCATGCAACGCCTGAGCACCTCCAAGGGTCTGCCGACCAACGCAATTTTCGGCTTCACCACGATGCTGCGCAAGCTCATCGAGGAGCAAAAGCCGGATTACATCGGTGTGGCCCTGGACGTCGAGGGCCCCACTGTGCGCCACGAGATGTATGAAAGCTACAAGGCGACGCGGAAACCGATGCCTGAGGATCTGGTCCGGCAAATCCCGTACATCCTGCGTGTGTGCGAAGCGTTTCGCGTTCCTATGATCGGATTCTCCGGCTATGAAGCGGACGACGTCATCGGCACGCTGTCGCGAAAGGCCGCGGACCAGGGGCTCGCCGCCATTATCGTGACCAGCGACAAGGACATGTTTCAGCTCGTGTCGGATCACACCCTGGTCCTGGACCCGCGGAAGGATAACCTTCTCCTCGATGCGGCAAAGGTTGTGGAAAAGATGGGCGTGAAGCCCGAGCAGATCGCCGACTTGCTCGGCCTGATGGGCGATACCATCGACAACATCCCGGGTGCGCCGGGGGTCGGTGAAAAAGGCGCGAAGGAGCTGATTCAGACCTTCGGGTCGATCGAGAACTGCCTGAAGAATTGGGACAAGGTAAAAAAGAAGACTTACCGGGAAAGCCTTCGCGACAATGCAGAATTGATCCGCATGAGCTACGATCTGGCAACCATCCGCCGCGATTTGCCGATCGATCTGGATCTCGACGCTCTGGTGCTTTCTGAACCTGACGGCAAAGCTGTATTTGAGCTGTTCGCTGAGCTTGAATTCAAAAGCCTCGTGAATGAGTTTCGTGGAGCGCTGAAAGTAGAAGCCCCCAGCGCGGAGTGGCTCTCGGGTGAAGCGGCGTCGGATTTCTTGAGCTCCCTGGGGGCCCAGGAGTGCTTCTACTTCGCTCTTGGCTTCCGAAGAGGGATCTTTTCACGGAGGGTGGCTGAGGCGGTGTGTGTTCAGGGGGAGACCGGCTCGCCCGCTTTGGTGAACCTGCAGGACCAACCGGTTCGCGATGTCTGGGCAAGACTGATGCAAAACCCGGCAGTCGCCAAGATATGCTGGGATGTAAAGCTGGCCCAGCTTTCGCAGGAAGGCCGGGACATCCACCTTGCCCCCAGGGTGGAAGACCCTATGCTGATGGCTTTTCTCACGGCTTCCCACATCGGCGACTACTCGCTCCGGCGTTGGGCGCTTGACGAACTCCGCGTCGCCCTTTCCGAGCCGGTAGAGAGCGACCAGGCGCTCCTCCCGGAGCAGCCCCGAGAGGCCCTCGGGACCCACCTCGCAAGCGAGCAGGATGCCTTACGGAGGCTCTTTGCATTGCTCTCGCCGCGCCTTGAAGAAATGGGACTCCGGAAGGTGTACGAAGAGATCGAGCTGCCGCTGATCCCGGTCCTGGCAGAGATGGAGCGAGTAGGGGTAAAAATCGACCGGGCCATGCTGGCCGAGATGTCCGGGAAAATGGAACAGGAACTGGAACAGATCACGCAGAGGATCTATGCGGCCGCCGGCACTGAGTTCAACATAAATTCCACCAAGCAATTAGCCGAGATCTTGTTTGAAAAGCTGAACCTGCCGAGCGCGAGGAAAACCCGGAAGACGGGAGGTTACAGCACCGATCAGGCGGTGCTGGAGGAACTGGCCGTGTCGTACGAGTTGCCCCGGCTCATCCTGGATTACCGTCAGATCGCCAAACTAAAGTCCACTTACGTGGATGCCCTTCCAGGCCTGATTCATCCGCAGACCGGCCGTGTGCACGCCTCCTTTAACCAGACGGGGGCCGCGACGGGTCGAATCTCCAGCTCGGACCCAAACCTGCAAAACATTCCCATTCGAACGGAGCTTGGCCGCCTCATTCGCGCGGCCTTCGTTCCCGACGCGGGTAATGTATTGATCTCGGCGGACTACTCCCAGGTCGAGCTGCGGGTCCTCGCGCATCTGTCGGGAGACCCGGTCTTGATAGAAGCATTCCGCCGGAATCAGGACATTCACACGCGGACGGCGGAAGAGGTCTTCGGCGAGGCGGCCAGGCAAAACCCTTCGGAATTCCGGCGCCGCGCGAAGGTGATCAATTTCGGAATCATCTATGGCCTTTCCGCCTTCGGGCTGGCGCGGCAGCTGGGGATCAGCAGAGAGGAAGGCCAGGCATTCATAGACGCATACTTTGAGCGCTATCAAGGGGTCCGGGTCTGGCTCGACAAAACCCTGGAAGAGGCGCGCAAAACGGGACGGGTCAGAACACTTTTTGGCAGGGTCCGGCCCATTCCCGACATTCTCACCAGAGACTACAATGCCCGGAATTTTGCCGAGAGAACTGCTCTGAACAGCCCCATCCAGGGAACCGCCGCCGACATTATCAAGCTTGCGATGATCCGCATATATCGTGCTTTCAAGAACAGGGGGTTTTCGGCTAAAATCACGATTCAGGTCCATGACGAACTCGTGCTCGAGGTGCCGGAGGCGGAATCCGAGGAAGTACAGAATCTGGTCCGGCATGAGATGGAAAATGCGGGCGCTCTCGACGTTCCCCTGGTCGTCGACCTCACGGCTGGCAAGAACTGGAAGGATATGAAATAGGTAAATCCGGTTACGGGCCTCCAAAAAAGTGGCGCCGGCGTCTCGCCGGCACTGACCATGTTAGATATAAGGAAATGCCGGCTGGAAGCCGGCGCTACCGGCAACGTCACTGACGGACTAGTGAAATAATTCGGAACCGCGCGGGTCGCGGGTCGTTTAAGTATATGGTCCTCTGGAGATTGCGGAAGAGAGTGTCGATGGCTGAGACCGACGGGCAAACGCTTGAACTAAGAGGGTTGGGGCTTGGGCTGGCCCAACCTGCGTCGAGCACCGATAACGACCTCGTGCGTGAGTTCATCGCCGGCAATGAAGCCGCTTTCACCGAGCTGGTCACAAAGTACAAGGATGCCCTGACGAATTATCTGAATGTCATGGTGGGCGACTATGACATCGCGGTCGATCTCTGCCAGGAGACTTTCATCAGGGTTTACAAAAACATCAGCCGGTACAGCAACATCTATCAGTTTTCGACATGGATCTATCGCATCGCGACCAACCTGGCCATCGATGAGATGCGCTATCGCAGGCGGCGCGGCCAGGTCTTTTATAGAAACGTGTGGGGCAAGAACTCTCCCAAGGACGAGGAGGGACCCGAGTTTGAGATCTCCGACGTGCGGGCAGGGCCCGGGGACGAGGTCCTGCGCAAAGAGAGCGAGCGGGTTTTGAGCGAAGCCATACGCTCGCTGCCGGAGAAGTACCGCACGGCTTTCATCTTGAAAGAGATTCAAGAATTGCCGTATGAAAGCATTGCGAAGGTTCTGAATTGCTCTTCGGGGACGATCAAATCGCGACTGCACCGGGCGCGCGAGCTCTTGCAGCGGAAACTCGAGCATTACATTTGACGACTATGGACTGCCGCTCTTTTCAGAAAAACCTCGAAGATTACCTTGAAGGCGGGTTGGATTTTGCGGGCCGCTTCGGGATGGAGCGCCACGCGCAGCAGTGTTACTTCTGCGGAAGAGATATCGCCAACGCGCGCGAGCTCGCCGAGATGGCGCGCGGCCTGAAACCGGTAGTTGCGCCTCCCCACTTCGAAAGCGCGGTATTGGCCCGTATCCATGCAAAAGACCCGCGCTCCTGGTTCTGGAGTTTTTGGATTTACGGTCCGGAGTGGCCTTCCGTGAGATCTCTGGCGTTAGGCGCCTGCGGTCTGGCCCTGATCGGGTTTGCCAGTTTTGCCACTTTGAGCCATTTCAAGAAAACCCTGCCGCCGGAATCGGTGAGCATAAGCGGGCCCGAACAGTTCGTGGCCCCAACAAATCCGCAGCAGACTACAAGTCCAGTCGTCACGTTGCCTCCCGCTCCCGCGGAAGCGCGCGCTGCGCGGCCGCGCGGTCCGTTCGCCGCAGAGATAAAGAGCGCTGCGAGCGCCCGAGTCCGCGAGCGTTCTCGATTCTCCACGGACGAGGCGGACAGCGAAGGATTGCACGAACCTGCCGATCTTGACTACGTGGAGTTCCCGGTTCCAGGCCCGGATAATAGTCAGTTTATTATGCGGTTGCCCAAGACGATCCGGATGCGCTACGGCCAGCCCTCCCAAGAGCATTTCATCCGGAACGTCAGTCACTGAACGTGTCCATGATGCTCAAACTCGAATCGGCATTTCGCTACACTCTTCCTCTGGCGATCGGCCTTCTCCAGTTCTCCTCCGCGCAGGCTCAACAAGGCAGTCCGAACGCGCAGGAGGCAGCTGGGATCAGCCTTGTCCGAGTGAACATCACCACCGAGACGCGGGGCGACGGCGAGACCGTGGTTCTGGACGGACGGCGGATTCCCAATTATCATCCGAAGATCATCGAGATGTTTCCATCCACCGGGATCGTGCTCGACGCGTCAAGGCACGTCCTGATCTTCCTGGGATACCGCTGGGCTGATATTCAAGGGAGGAACCACCGCATCGAGATCATCGCAGGCCAGGGCCAAAAACTGGCGGGCAAGCTCATCGGAATCGATCAGAGCACGGGTGTTGCAGTGGTCGAGGCGCAGGAAGGAAGCCTCCCCGGGACCGCTCTTTGCCTGCGTTGTGAGATCCGGGACGGGGCTACCGTAGTGACGCCGGTCCTTGAGGATCAAGGCATTTCCCAGTTTGAAAGCGCGAAGATCGTCTCGGTGACAGCCAACGGGAATGAATCCCAGAGCGGCTGGGAGGTAACGATAAACCGCCGGCTTCCCGGGATCGGAGAGCCTTTGCTGGATGTCGAGCACCGAGTCCTTGGATTTATAGCAAGCCAGAAGCCATCGCCGCAGGACCCTATGGGAGTGCATACGGTTGTCTTTCCCATGTCGCAGTTGCTGACCTCCGCGGAGAAAATAATTCGGGCAAAGGGCGACATCCGGACAGGCTGGCTCGGAGTTTACCTGGACGATTTGCCTCCGTCTTCACCCGGCGGAGTCCGGATCCGGAGCATCCTGGAGGCGAGCCCGGCGGAGAAGGCGGGATTGCTTCCTGAAGACGTGCTGGTGAAATGGAACGGCACGCCGATTCGAGATGCGCTTCAGTTCATCCGGCTCGTGCAGGAGACCCATGCGGGAACCGGGGTCGAGTTGGAAGTGATCCGCGCAGGCAACGCCATGACTATCCCTGCGGTGGTGGAAAACCGAAAGCCGGAGGAAAATCATGGAACCATCATCTTCAAGTTTCCCGACGAGATCTCCCTTCCTAACTCCCGTGTGGAGGGGGAAATTACCTATCTTAAATCGCCCGGGCGACCGGTCCAGCAGGACCACCCTCGAATCGGGATTCAGATAGTGGCTCTGACGCCGCAACTCGCCGATTACCTGCAGGTACCCGGGCAGGCAGGATTGCTGGTCTCCGCGGTCGAGGACAAGATGCCCGCCGCCACTGCGGGGGTCCAGGTTGGAGACGTTATCGTTTCCGTGGACGGCCAGCGCTTTCTCGACCCCGGCGACTTTTCTTCCTATGTGCACTCACGTTCCTGGGGCAGCAAGATTCTGTTGAAGGTGCTTCGCAAAGGCGTCGAACGCAGCACCGCACTTTTCCTCAAACAGCCTCTTCTCGGGCAACATCGCAAGCCGTAGCGAGCAGACCTCATACCGCCGAGGGTAGGGAACCGCCGATGCACGCCGATTCACGCCGGTGAGCGGCGCCGAACATCCGCGTGCATCGGCGGTTTCAAACAACTGGGCTTGTTCCATTTCTCTTTTATCAACCATGCCTCTCGGACGAAATTTGACCATTTTGTGAACTTTGTGGCCACCAAGTGGACCTAGTCGGGCAGGCTGAAGGCTGAACTCCAAACCTGAAGCCCGCATGGAGTTCAGGCTATTGCCGCACATGGGCGCCTGAAAAGTTCCGACTCTGACGGGCAGCCTGAAGACTGAACTCCAAACTCGTGGCGCGGCACAGTCCCGCAAGTCGGGCAGAGTATAATGACTGCGCTGTGGTATCCAGGTACGCTGTAACTCGAAGAGAGATGATGCGTCTGTCCGCAGCCGGCTTGTTGGCTGCGGCGATGCCGGAATTCGGCAACCACGAGCAGCGCGCGACTGCGAATCAAAATTCCGCTGCATATCGGGGCACACACGAGCAGCTTCTGGATGACATTCAGCGCGCGACCTTCGATTTCTTCTGGAACGAGGCGAGTCCAACAACCGGGCAGGTAAAAGATCGAGCTTTGGCAAACGGGAACGATTTGCGCAAGATGTCGAGTGTCGCGGCTACCGGATTTGGACTGACGGGATTGTGCATTGCCGATCACCGGGGTTACGGGAAATCGGCAGAAATACGGGAACGCGTTCGAAAGACGTTGCGGTTTGTCGTCAACCAAATGCCGCACGAGCACGGTTTCTTCTACCACTTTATCGACATGGAAACCGGGAAGCGGTGGGAAAAATGCGAGGTGTCGTCCATCGACAGCTCTCTCCTCCTTTGCGGCGTGCTGACCGCGCGCCAATACTTCGCAGACCAGGAAATCCAGGATTCCGCCACGAAGATTTACGAGCGTGTTGACTGGCCCTGGATGCTGAACGGCGAGTCGACGTTCTCGATGGGGTGGACACCGGAATCGGGATTCCTGAAAGCGCGTTGGGAACACTACTGCGAACTGATGATGATATACCTGCTCGCCATCGGTTCACCGGCCCATCCAGTCTCGCCCGGCACATGGAATGCGTGGACAAGGCCGAAAATCACCTATCAGGGTATCGACTACATCTCGGGCAATGATCCGTTGTTTACGCATCAGTACTCGCAGGCGTGGTATGACTTCCGCAATAAACGAGACGCTTACGCGAATTACTTCGAGAATTCTGTGAAGGCCACCAAGGCGCACAAGCTGTTCTGCCTTTCGCTTCACGACAAGTTCCCCGGCTACGGCGAGGACCTGTGGGGAATCTCCGCGTCTGACTACGTTGGCGGATACACCGCGTGGGGTGGGCCGCCGTCGCAAGGGCCGATTGACGGCAGTATCGTCCCATGCGCGACCGGGGGATCGTTGCCCTTCCTTTTCGACGATTGCATACGTGTGCTGCGCACGATCCGCGGACATTACGGGCAGAAGGCGTGGACCCGCTACGGTTTTGTGGACGCGTTCAATCCTCTGACCGGGTGGTATGACTCCGATGTCCTGGGAATCGACCTCGGGATCACCATGTTAATGGCAGAGAACTACCGCACCGGTTTTGTGTGGGAAACGTTCATGAAGAATGCAGAAGCCCGGTCTGCAATGCAGAAGGCAGGATTCCGCCCCGCCTGAGTAAACCGCACAAAAAGAAGCCACCGATGAACACAGAGCAGCAAAGCCGCAACCAAAAAAAATCCCACCACGAAGACACGAAGAAATCCTTTGCGATTCTTCGCGTCTTCGTGTTTTCGCGGTGAACAGGATCTGTGTTCATCTGTGGTTTCGTTCATACTTTTGGTTGCCACCGGGCACTGAAGACTCATTATTCAGGCGAACGAACGCGGCCCTCGCGCGCGCGGCGTCCTGTTTGCGCCCGGCACGGGCATACGCGGCACCCAGGGCGAAATAGACCTTTGCCTCCTCGGGAAAGCCTTTCTGTCTCCGGCAGGGCAGCGGGGCTAAAAGCTGAACCTTGCCTGCAGTTCGACGATACGGCCGGCCAATGCGCCCTGAGTCTGGCCGAATTGCCGGTTGCTGGTCGTGCCGTCGAAGCTGATCGTGTTGTTGACGTTGTTGAGGTTCAGCTTGTTGAAGACGTTGTAGAAATTGGCGCGAATGTCCAACTTCGCATTCTCTCCAAGAATCGATACCTTGGGCAATCCGAAGGCCTTGCCCAGGGTGAAGTCGACGTCGAAGTAGTGCGGGCCGCGAAAACTGTTGCGTCCGACCCCTGGCGTCTCAGGCTTGGGACCGTTTCCAGGAAAGTCGGGTCCCTGTACAAATGCCGGCACCGTAAAGTAGGCCAGCGCGCCGTTCGGGAAGTTGGCGTTGAACCCCGCCGGGGAACCGCTCATCAACGCGTCGTTGCTGTAGTCCGTCCCCGCAGCACCCGAATACTTTCCAGGCCGCAGGGCGCAGTACCCGCTGCCCTGATATATCAGGTTACAGCCCGTGTTCCCATATTGTGGAGTCCATGGGAAGCCCGAGTGGGAATTCAATATCCAGCTCAGTTCCCAGCCGCCGGCGATCTTCTCCAGCCAACCGCGGCTTCCCGTGAAAATCCTCGGCGTCCACACACCCCAAAGCTTGAAGTCATGCCTGACGTCGAATTCTGCCGGACCCCGTGCCAAGCCAATGTCATAGGGATACAGGTCTATGTAGTAATCATGCGAACCTTGGTCGATGGTCTTGCTCCATCGATACTGCGCGTCGACCTGAAACGAGCGGGCGAAGCGATGCTGAAGCTCGGTCAACAGCGCGTTGTAGCTGGCGTTCGCCGTGTTCGAATACCAGTTAAGGTTTCTTACTGACGGATTCAACGGGGCGTAAATCCAGTTCAAGTTGTTCTGTATTGTGTAATGGCGGGTCTGGCTGCCCTGGTAGCCAAGGGAGGCGACCCAATTGTGCCCGAGATCGTACTGCGTTTCGAGCGAGTAGCGATAGGTGACCGGCGTCTGAACATCGTTGGGAACGGCTTGTAGATTTACAGCCTGACCCATGGGAAGTCCGGTTGCCGGATCAAACGTCAGAATTGCATTTTGATTGACCGGCCAATCGGAGAACTGATGAACGTCGGCGGGGACGGCATAGAGGAGCTTTGCCGGATCGAAGGTAAAAGCGGCCACGAGAGGGGGGTTGAAGCGCCCGTTGAGCGTGATGGCTTCCTGCATGCGGTTGTAGCCGACGCCGAAGCCGCCGCGCACGACCAACCGATCTCCACCCCCAAGCAAATGGGGCAGCCACGCAAATCCGATCTGCGGACCCCAGTTGTTTTTGCTGGCCTGGTACAGGTCTCCCCCGACCTTGAGTCTCAGACCGGAGAGGAGGCCCGCACCCGAGCCGAGAATCGGGTTGCTGATGTGGTTATCTTTTTCAGAGAGAGGACTGAAGTATTCCCAGCGCAGGCCGAGATTGACCGTAAGATTCGGTTTGCATCTCCAGTCGTCCTGTACAAAAAAGGCGTAGATGCTGGAGCGGATGTGCTTCTTGACATCCGTCGGGCGGCCTGTCAAAGGATCAAAATTCCCATTCTCCTGATAGGGGGCGTCATTTGCGAAGTCCCACAGGTTCTTGAAGTTGTAGGAAGGCCGCGCCGACCACGGGGCCTGATCGTCGTTCTGTTCCTTGTAAATGTCTGCGCCGAATTTCAGCGAGTGGCTGTTTTGCACCTTGGATAAGGTGTCTCGTATATTGTACGTGGTCTGGTTGAAAATGCTGGGCCCGGGCGCACCAAAGGAATTGACGCCCACGGGGCCGATACCGTCAATGTTACCCGCCGGCAGGCCCCAAGGCTCCTGAGGATTCGATTCCACTTCGTTCCAGTGCCAGCGCGTGACGTTGAACCGGGCTTCGTTGAGGAGCGTCGGGCCGAAGGCTCGATTCCAAAGCAAAGCTTCTGAGTAATTGAGCCTGTTGTTATTCCAGAGATTTGCGGCACGGATCGCGCCATTATAAGAAGTGTTGTCCACCGGCACCCAGTAGATGCTGAAGGCGATAAGGTCCTTGGTAGTCACCTGAAAATCGAGACGGCCGTTGTATTGCACCGCGGTGTTTTGGGTCGGATTGGTGGTCTGGACGAATATAGCGTCCGGGACACCGTCAAAGCCGTTGCCGACACCATAAGGAGTGGCCGGCTGGCCAAAGCTGGGATCACGTGTACCGAGTGCGCCGGTCAGCGGAGATCCCAGATCCAGGCCATTGGGGGTGTCGTGGCACTGTGTGGACGGAAGACCGATCTGCGCACAGGTCCTGCGGATGATCGCGTTGAACGACGCGCCCTCACCGGGGAAGGAAAGTATCTTTCCCGCGATGCTGCTTGGCGCCGCCGCACTTTTCAGGAACTCGGGTGTTTCGTACCAGCCCGTCCCCGTGTTCACGGAACTGTTTCGCAGCGTCTCGTAGGAGAAGAAAGCAAACAGTCTGTTCTTGAGGATCGGCCCGCCGGCGCTCCCACCGAACTGGTTGAAGCGGCCATTCTCACGCTGCAACCCTCTTTGCTCGGGGGTTGTTGCCCCGGGCCCCACTGGACCATTCCACCGTTGGTAGGCGTTCAGCCCCGGACGGTGGGCTTTGAAGAACAGGCTGCCGTGGTAATCATTGGTTCCGTTCTGGGAAACCACCATGACTTGCGCTCCGCTGTTACGGCCGTTCTCGGCGCTGTAATTGTTCGAGATAATTCGGATCTCCTTGACGGACTCCTCGTTCGGGGTGATCACAGCGGCGCCACCCCAGGCCAGACTGTTCACTTCGACACCGTCGATCTGGTAACTGTTCGAGATGTTCCGAGTTCCATTCGCGTTGATCTGTACCTGGTTCTCCGTCTGGAAAATGCTGCTTGTGGCGCTGGTTCCTCCCGGTCCCGCGCTGCCGGGCAGGTTTTGGCTGCCGCCTCCGGCACTCCGGGAGCCATCGCCAAAAACGCCGGGGGCGAGGCGCAGCAATTGAAAGGGATCCCGGCCGAACGACGGCAACGCCTGGACCTCTCTGCTCGTCAGCGCTCCCGATATTTGCGCGCTTTCCGTGTCCAACAGCGGCGTGACGGACTCTGTGACGGTGAGCGATTCCGATATCTGACCGAGCTCCAGTTGCACATTGACCGACTGCATCTGCTCGGCAGAGACCTGGACATCTTGCAGGAGTTGTTTCTTGAAACCCTCCTTCTCAACTGTGAGTGTGTAGCGCCCCGGCGCGAGATTCGGGATGGTGTAAACGCCGTTGGCCACGGTTGTGGCCGTGCGCGAAATGTTGGTCTCTTTGCTCGTGAGGGTGATCTTGGCATCGGGCACCACGGCGCCCGTTTGATCTGTGACAACGCCCTGAATGCCCGCGCG
>Ga0066683_10000777_pt1 | contig 11333 bp, 8 predicted proteins | sample GraSoiAngelo_132_FD_62296 | JGI IMG/M metagenome (GOLD analysis project Ga0066683, IMG submission 62296) | Grasslands soil microbial communities from the Angelo Coastal Reserve, California, USA - 14_0929_02_40cm | ecosystem: Environmental > Terrestrial > Soil > Grasslands | place: USA... | reverse complement strand
ATTGGTTTCTTCAAGTTCCTTCTGTCGCTCAAGATCCGCTATTTGTGGTGAAATCTGAGAAAGCTTCTTCATCCGCTCCTGACTATCGTGAAGACCTGCGGCCAACGCTTCCCGTCTTGCTTGTATTCCCGCGAGACGCGCCGTTTCAGAAGCGAGGTCAGATTGTCCGCTACCAGACGCAAGCGGGCCAGCTGTGGAAGGAAGATTCGGAAACTCCTTTTCGAGCTTTCGACACTGTCTGGTAACGTCGTCAATCTCCTCCTGGTTCGCTTTCACCAACTTGCTCTTCGGCATGTACTTCGCCAGCAATTCCAGCTTCGCCTGATGAAGCTGCGGCAATCTCGAGATAAGGACTTGATACTGCTGCTTTACTTCGCTGGGGATTTCCGCAGCGGACGGGCCTTCCTTGTCTAACTTCCCAGCCGTTGCCGCGAGAGATCTAGGGACCATTACAGTAGCGGGCGCGTCCTCTCCACCCGGAGCGCGCTCGGTCGGCGGCGCGCTCACCTCCTCGGGAACTGTCCCTCCCAACTGGAGGACCTTCGCCTTTTGTTCCGCTAGCTCAGATTCTGTGATGTTCAACTGGTCCTCTGTTTTAGCCCCTTCAGCACTCAAGGCCGCGATGCTTTCGACGAGCGGAGAAGCAATCCCTACCTTGCTCCTCAACGACCGCAAGGAATCCTCCGTCTGATTCAGCCGCGATCGGACCTGATCGGTTTGCTGGGTTACGAAATCAAACGCGCCAATGGAACGGTGAACTTCGAGATGTTTATTGAAATACCGGTTTACCAGTTCCTTAAGAACTATGGTAGCGAGACTCGGGTCGCGGCTCTTGTAAGTTACAAAAATGATGTTGCTTCCCTTGCGAACAGTCACCACAAGTCCCTTGGTGATTACCGTAGCCGCCGCTTCTTTGCTCGGCGTGCCTGAAGCATGCGGGAGCAGACGGTTGGGTCCGATGGCCTCAGCCGCCTGGACTGCCAGATCCCAGCTAGTTAGAATTTCCACCTCCGAGCCGAGAACGTTTTCAGAGGCCGCCTGACCCAGACCGGCCGAACCGCGCGCACTTTCGATTGGATCGATGCCACTCCTTTCCAGAACGTACCGCACCAACAGCTTGGCTTCCGATTGGTAAACAGGCGGATAAAACAAATAAACAGCCATCCCCGCAACTAGACCTGCCGCCACGCAAACCAAGATGTTCCGCTTGTGCTTGAACAGGGCAGACAAAATGTCGCTAATGTTCAAGCTGGAATGTTGCAACTCGGGCCTCGGCTCTCTGGGACGGGGGATCCGGTGAGCGACCAGGGTCTCTGGCAAGGGTTGTGTCATGTCAGGAGGTTACTCTTCTAATCCAGGTGGGGATAGATCACGGAACCAGCAAACCGATTGAGCACTAAAGGCAACCTCCGAAAAATCTTGTTGTGGAATCCCGACCCGTCGCGCCCACTACTGTCCCATGCCTTCTCCTCGATATCAAACTTAAAATATTCGATCAGCTCTTCCTCGGTGCCCCATCCCATCTTAAATCGTCGTAATCCCTCGTTCTCGATGTCGGTTCTGCCGAAGTGGAGCAACTGACAACCACGCTGCATCAAAAATCGGATCGCTTCCCACATCACCAAGTTGTTCCCACGAAATTCCTGGTAGGACGTGTCAGAGGCACCGAACTTGTAGACGGCATTTTTGCCGAACTGGAGGAAAACCGCAGCGGCAATGAACTTTGCGCTACTTCCGGCAAGAACTACAAAGCCATGACCGCCTTTGATGGCTTCTCTATATATATTAAGAAAGAACGACCAGGGCTGCGGAGGGATGCCATGTCGCCGCCGTGTTCTGACGTGAAGACGGTAGAATTGCAGAACCGCCTCGCGCGTTGTGGACACCTGAACATTCAAGTCGCTTTTCTGGGCTTTCCGAATTGCGCGGCGCACCGGACTCGCGAATCGAAGTAGCAACTCCTCGCTCTCCTCAGACAAGCGAACTTTGTGACCATAGAATTGCCTGGCGGATGGCGCTGACGCTGGCAGCATCCCGCGGCCTCCCCGGATTTCAACGTATCTCCAGTTTCGTTCGCGGGCCAGTTCCGACATCCTGCTTAAAACCTTCCCCGACTCACCTTCGGCAAAAATAAGCGGACAGCAGAAATCGCTAAAGGGAAGACAAATGCCCCTCCGGCCGGTAAAGGAGCTCTTGATCTCCATGATCGGAACCAGGGCTACTGGTTGGGATTGCCGGAAGAAAGCAAGATAGAAAGGTTTATGACCATAGGTCTGAACAAGCACTTTCGCCCAAACGGCGCTGTGAAAGAAATTGCCGTCAGGATGCGAAACGACCAGTCGGTCCCAATCGGCATCGTGGAGCGGATCGAGTATTCTTAAGTCAATGCTCGAGGCAAGATGTCGGTTATTCATCCCAAATTCGCCTAAATCTTTAGTCTCGATGAATTCGACGTGGCTTTTCATTCTGTTGGACGTGCCGAAGGGAACGATCTCTCCCAAAACTCGAGGCTGATTCGCAATTCTCAGGCCATTACCCCAGCGGTGGTCGCCCCGCGGAGGCCCAGCGCCACGGCTGCGATTTGCGCCTCAGTTAATTCCGGAAACATCGGAAGTGAGATCAATTCCGAAGCGATGCGTTCCGAAACCGGGAGACTTCCCGTTTTATAGCCCAGAGCCTGGTAAGCCGTTTGTAGATGGATCGGGACTGGATAATGCACCCCGCATTGAATTCCCCTTTCGTTGAGAAACGAAATAATCTCATCCCTTTCCTCGACCCGGATCGCATAAACGTGATAAACGTGCCGGGAATAAAGGGCCTCGGACGGCGTTACGATTTCCTCAATCTCCTCGAGTGCTTGGTTATATTGCAGCGCGTGGGCACGCCGCCGCGAATTTCCGCTTTCCAAGTGTCGAAGTTTGACCCTGAGGACGGCAGCCTGGATGCCATCCATCCGGCAGTTCCAACCCACCATGCTATGGTGGTACTTGCGAACCTGCCCGTGATCTCGAAGGACGCGCAGCTTTTCTTGCAGTCTTGGGTTGTTGGTCACAATCGCGCCCGCTTCACCAAACGCGCCAAGGTTCTTGCTCGGGTAAAAGCTAAAACATCCGGCATCACCAAGTGTGCCGGCACTTCTCCCCCCGTATTTGCTTCCGTGGGCTTGGGCCGCGTCCTCGATGACGAAGAGATTATGGTTCCGCGCGAACTCAAGAATTGGATCCATGTCGGCCGGCTGGCCGAACAAATGCACTGGAATGATGGCCTTGGTGCGAGGGCTAAGCGCCTCTTCAAGCCCGGCCGGGTCCATCGTGTAGGTGGCCTCGTTAACATCGACAAACACCGGCCGAGCTCCACTGTAAGTAATGGCCTCGGCAGTGGCCATAAATGTATTGGAAACGGTGATTACTTCGTCGCCCGCCCCAACGCCGCACGCCAAAAGAGAGAGCCAAAGCGCTTCTGTCCCACTGCCGACGCCGATAGCGTACCGGCATCCACAATAAGACGCAAAATCCGCCTCGAACTTTTCGACGAACGGTCCGCCGGCAAAGGCGCCGCTGTCAATCACCTCGCGGATCGCGCGGTCAAGCTCAGACCGGAGAGCCGCGTGGTGAGCGTTAAGGTCGAGAAATGGTACTCTAATATGCATTGGGTTTCGCAGGCGCTAGGATCGTGGCAACGTTCCCCACCACGGTCGTATTTTGGGACACCTCTATTATAACTGTGGTTCCGGCGCGACAGTTGCGCCTTCTCCTACCGTTATCCCACCCAGAAACGTCGCTCCGGAACCAACGGCTGTTCCATGCAACAGTTTGCGACTCAGCTACCCGCGGCTTCTAGCGGCGGGACCACTCTCAGAGCCTCCGCCGGTTCGCAACTGCCGTTAGCAGATTGCGACAGAATCACAGCCGCGCCCTTCGCCTTAAGTGAGGCGGATGCCGCTTCGAGGATCCGGACGAGTTCCAATCCTTCCTGACCACCGCTCGCCGGCTGCGTGCTAGTCTTGATGCAATCAATAAAATGCCGGCAAACCTCCTTCAGCGGTTCCTCTTGATTAAGGTGAGGAATGTAACTATCCCCGTAATGATATGAGTACTGAAATTCCGCAAACGTGTCGTAGTGGGGAGGTCGTTCCACCCGAACATCGTAAACTTTGATTTTCTCGTGCGTCTGCAAATCATCATAGACAATCATTCGCCGGCTGCCGACGATGGTCATCTCGCGCACCTTTCTCGGTTCAAGCCAGCTGCTCTGAATAGTAGCAAAGCGCCCCTGCCGAAATGTCAGGGACATGTTGGTCACGTCTTCGACCGCGGGAGTGACGTGTCCGTTGCCCTGGCAATTCACTGCGATCGGGAGCTCCCCAAGAATATGCAGGATGATGGAAATGTCGTGCGGGGCAAGGTCCCAAGTCACATTGATGTCTTTCTGAAACAGACCCAAATTAAGGCGCCGTGAATTGATGTAACGAATGTCACCAATGTCACCGGCTCGAACGAGTTCGGCGATTTTACGAACCGCCGATGAATAGAGAAAGGTGTGATCCACCATCAAGACCAGACCTTTAGACTCGGCAATCTCTATTAAACTCTCGCACTCGGCTGAGGACGCCGCCATCGGCTTCTCGATGAATGTATGCTTTCCCGCGAGAAGGCTCTTTTGCGCCAGCGGGTGATGAAACTTTACCGGTGTAGCAATTACGATTGCGTCTAACTCGAAGTCCGTAAGAAAGCGCTCCCAGTCTGTCACCGCGGTGACCTCCGGGTAAAGTTTCCTAATGTGCTTCAGACGCGCTTCGCTGACATCGCACACCGCCACGAGATTGCAGTTGGGGACATTACTGAAGTTGCGGATTAGGAGTGGGCCCCAGTAGCCGCAGCCGACTACCCCCACCGAGACTGGCTTTGTCATATTTTGTTCGCTATTCCGTTCGCCCCTCCGTCGAAACGGCGCGGATAATAAGCGGGGTTTGGGGGAGGTCGATCCCGAGAGGTTCGCGGGCGATTGAGCACCTCCTTTATCAAAGCAGGAATCGTCCTGAACATGATGGTCAGATCAAGCCAGATCGACATGTTCCGAATGTAAAATAGATCCATGGCGATCATTTCTTTGAAGGTCGTGTTATTCTTGCCGTTGACTTGCCAGTAGCCGGTGAGGCCAGGCAACGCGTTTACTCGCTGCCGCTCCGATGGCTGGTAGCGCTCGAATTCCCTGGGCAAGCACGGCCGGGGGCCGACTAAACTCATTTCCCCACGAAGAACATTGAAAATTTGCGGCAATTCATCCAAGCCACTCGCTCGCAGGAAACGCCCCCCAGGAATGAGGCGAGTATCACCCACGGCATCGAGCTTGGTCATCGGGCATTCCGACCGCATTAAATCTGCAAAGTATTCCTCGTGCCTCCGAGTCTCGGCGTTTACGTACATGGTCCGAAACTTGAAGAGCATAAAGGGACTCCGTCGATATCCCACGCGTTCCTGACGATAAAAGATAGGGCCCCGTGAAGTGAACCGAACCAATCCCATCACCAACGTCATGACCGGCAGCCAAAACGGCGAACTCAGGACAATACAGGCCACATCGAGAATCCGTTTCCAGCGCAGCATACGAGCGGCCGACACCTCGGCCGCGTCGTCGGAAGGAAATATCGCCGCTGCAATCGCCCCGTTGCCCGATGGCCGACGTAATGTCTGCCCGTCGCTTCGCGATTCGAAGTTAAGCGCCGCGGCACGATCGGAAGATACAAGTTCCACGATAATCTTTTGAAGAGACGCCGGGTAAGCGTGGTTCAGCGACGCCGCACCGTTTCTGGACGAGCCAACATTACGCCGTGGCTCCGACTTGCCGCCGACATGGAGTTGAGTCTCATTGAGACCACGATTCATAGCTCCGTTTGCAGCTTGTTCCCCGGACGAGCCAACTGAAGGCTCGTGTCGAAAAAAATAGTGCAGGAAGCCTTGTGCGCGGGCCGTCCTGGACAAGCTACCGCCCTTGGTCGGTCGCCCACTTTTTGGGACAAAACCACTCATTCATTATGTCTCGCTGTCATCCGAATGACCCGAACTCCCCCTTGTCCGGCATTCACTATGATTTTCAGACTCATTAGACAACAAATTGCCCTCGTAGGTCAATCAGATTGTAATATTTTACTGTAAACATTTTGAACCGCTTTCACGGGTTTATATGATGTCATATGGAAGCTTCTATCTGGCAGGCCTTTGCCTCTCTGACGACGCCGACTACCAATAGCCTAACCGTTTTTCGAATGCTTTGGGGCAAGGCGGAACAGTGACGAGGCGGCTCATGGTTGACGACCAACGTTCCCAACACCGAACAGTCCATCATCTTCATACCGATTGATCGAGGACGTGCGCCAATTCAGCATGTTGGACTTTAGTCTTATAGGATCGCCGGATTCGTGGAATCCCGGCGATCGCTATCGCAACAGCCGCCTTGCTCAAGGAATGAGGGGCCACATTTATAAGTTGAAAATTATTTTGTTGATTCTTTCGTCGCTCTTGCCTTGGAGATGGTTCGTTTAATTGTAATCACGCTCATCGTTGAACGTAATTTCCGTCGCTGCTTCGTCAGGTTACGAATTGTCAAAACGACGTGACGATTCGGTGACAACGCGCGATTCCGCTGCGATTATTTGGTCGTGTGTCCGCCCCGAAAATTTGCCCATCTGCCGCGTTGGTCACGAGCGGTCGATTGTGTTCTAATTCCCAAAATACACACGGGCCTGTAGCTCAGCGGTAGAGCAGGGGACTCATAATCCCTTGGTCCCTGGTTCGAATCCAGGCGGGCCCAAATTTCATTTTCGATTTTCAATCGCCGATTTGCGATTGTCGATCTTGTGCAACGATTTGGGCTTTTTGCCCTCGCCCTTGTTGAGATCGTAATTCTTACCGCGCTCATTTTCGCCACTCGCTGCGCGAATTATCAGGACGTTTTTGTCGATGGAAATATTTATTTCACCGACGCCGATTGTTACGCCCGGATGACGCGCGCCCGAATGTGTGCAGAACACCCCGGGCTGATTATTCGCCACCACGATTTCGAGAATTTTCCGGAAGGCACGACGCCGCACACCACTGCGCCGCTCGATTATTTGATAGTCTCATTGTCGATCTTGCTCAAACCGTTTACGGCGCAGCCAATTGATTTCGCCGGCGCTGTGGTCTCACCATTTCTTGGGTTGCTCGGCGGCTGGTTTCTTTGGTGGTGGTCGCGGCGAACGAAACTTTGTTATCGCTGGGTCATGCTGATTCTTTACGGCATTAGTCCTATTTTGGTTCACGGAACGGAACTGGGACGACCCGACCATCAATCGTTGCTCATCGTGCTCGTCACGATTGGCGTCTGTGCGGAGTGGAGTCTGCGAACCGACCAATCGCGAAATTGGAGCGTCGTTAGCGGAATTGCGTGGAGCATGGCGCTTTGGGTTTCGTTTTACGAGCCGCTTGTCTTGTTCGTTCTTCTTTTGCTTTTTGGCCTAACGAAGGATCGACATCTTCTTTTTGGTTCGCATCGGCGAACAGGTTGGATCGTCTTTGGAGCGATCATCTCGATTTCGTTGCTCGTTGAGCGGCGCGTTCCGGCATTCGCGATTCTTCAATCGAATCAGTTATTCCAAAATTGGTCGCGCACGATTGGCGAACTCAGGCATGTCTCGCCGCTGGATCGAATCTGGTTTGCTTGGGCCGGCTACATGATCGTTGTCGCACCGATTCTGATTTGGCAATCGCTTCGCAAGCGAGTCGCGCCGCCAGGTTTTATTGCGCTCTTACTTGTCGCGACATTTCTGCTGACGATTTGGCAGGCGCGCTGGAGTTACTTTTTCGTCGCAATCTTTTTCATCGTATTGCCGGGACTGCTTGCGCCGATCCAATCGCGGGCCGCCGTGTGGTCGGCGTTTGTTTTGTCGATCTTGCCGGTGCTTCAATTCTGGGATGCGCGGCTTTGGCCTAACGAAGTCGCGCTTTCGGGTCGAATCGAGCGTCGAGATGAATCGAAACAGTTGCGAGAACTGGCGGTCGCCATTCGCTCGGAGCAGACGCACCCGTTTCTCGCGCCGTGGTGGCTGTCGCCATCGATTGCATATTGGTCGGGTCAACCCGGCGTGGCCGGCGTTTCGCATGAAGCTCTGCCTGGAACGGCCGACAGCGCGCGTTTCTTTCTGGCAACAGACTTCCTTGGCGCGCGTGAAATCCTCCGTAATCGGCGAGTGGAATGGGTTTTAGGCTATGACTGGGGGCGGGTGGCCCACAATTCTGCTCTTCTCCTCGGCATTCCGCTTCCAGACCAGCCCCTGTGCCGTGTTCTTGACCGGAGCCCAAACCAGGGGCCGCGGTTTCTCGTGCTTTCAGGGCAAAACGGAACAGCGAAATTGTTTCGATTTGCAGATAAATTATAAAAAAGTCAGCTTTTCGCTCCCGAACCCGTTGACAACGTGAATAACCATTACAATACTAACGCGTGTTGAAAAAATTCATCCCGCAGAGAACGATCTCGTCGATCGGAGAAGGATCGCTGAGTTCGGGGAATGATGATTCCAACCGAGCCGCCTACGGCGACCAACCGAAAACATCAACAAGCGATTACAAAAAGTTTATGGCTGAACATTCAGGCAAAGACGTCCTCTCCAGCGACGTCGAAATCAAAGGCACGATCAAGTTCCAAAAGGAGCTCTTGATCGATGGTAAAGTCGAAGGCGAAATTAATTCCGATGGGGCGTTGACGGTCGGCGAAAACGCGGACATCCGCGCTGAAGTCAAAACAAAGTCGATCACGATTTACGGCAAGGTGCAGGGGAACATTACCGTGAGCGAGCGTTGCGAATTGAAATCGAAATGCACGCTTCAGGGAGATTTGAAAGCCGCCCGCCTCATCATTGAGGAAGGCGCCACCTTTATCGGGAAATCGGAAGTTTCCAGCGGGATGAGTGTCAAAGCAGCATCCAGCAGCCGGCCAGAAGTTGTTCGCCACGAAGATTCAGTCAAGCCTGCCTTCGCGGCTCGCGGTTAATTTTTGACCCTCGCCTACTGAACTAGTGATCAAGTCGTCGCCTGCCAAGGCCAGTGTGGAATGCCCGCACTGTGGCTTTAAGCAGATGGAATATGTGGCGGCGAAGACGACCATCTGCCGGCAGTGCGGTCGCTCCTTTTCACCTTCAGCGCCTAAGCTGGGACCGAAACTTAAGGACGAATCATCCGCGCCGGAAGAAGTACCACTTCATCGCAAATTCGAAGCCATTTGGAGCCGGCAACACAATCGCGTCGTCTCTTGTTTCGAATGCAAGCGCAAACACGAAGTCAGCGATGCCGCGAGCTCGACCAATTGTCCAGGTTGCAGCGCGCACATCGATCTCCGCGATTACAAAATCACAACCAGCTTCAGTCGCACCATTCGCACTCGCGGCGACGTGCATTTGACCACCAAGGGCGATCTCAGCAGCACCAGCGTGATTTGTACCACGGCGATCGTTGAAGGGAAACTCCGCGGCAATCTTGAGTGCGAGGATTCGATGACGATCAACCTGGTCGGGAAAATTCCCGGCCGCATCGGCGCTCAACACATGGTTGTTGAGCGGAAATCCGACATCCAATGCTTTCGGCGCGTGAGGGTGACGAACATCGACATCAAGGGGCGCATGTCCGGTGAAATCCTGGCCAGTGGCGCCGTGACTATTCACAAAGGCGGTGCCCTTGACGGGAACGTGACCGCGGAATCAATCGCGATCGAGAAAGGCGGAATGTTTTCCGGACAGCTTGTGATCGGTCGAGCCAACCTCACTCAGGGCGAGTTGTTGGCGGAAGCGAAAGCGGCCGAAAAAAAGGCTGAGTCAGGGGTGCCGCTGAGCGCAGCTCAGCCTTTACACGCAACGTAAGTTTTTCCTCCATGCGAAGACTGCATCCGCGCAGTCCATACGAAAAACTCGGCGGCTACGTTCATCTCCCGCGTTTGATCGACAAGGCCAAGCTGCATCGCAAAGGCTTGCTCGACGGCTACAACTACAAGACCGTCGGCTTCGACAAGCATCTCCTGAGCTTTCTCAAAATCGAGGGCGATGCCTTCGAAGAGGCAGTTCATCGTTTAGAGAACGATGACGCAATTTTGAACTGGGTCGAAACGAGCTGCGTAAAACATTCGAGCGACGAGATCGAGCACTGGAACCAGGCGATGATTTCACGGCACCCCGATACTGCCGCCAAAAAAGCCCGGTTCAGTCATTTTCTAAAACAATCCGGCGGTGGCGGGCGCAAAGATATTCGGACCTATTTTGATCTGATCGAGTTCGACGAAGGCAGATTGAAATAGGTAGGGGCGGTTGATTCGTTCGCTTCCCGCTCACTCACTCACTCTCGCGGGCTTTCCCGTCCATGTCGCTCGGCTCCCGCCGGCTCCATTCACCGAACCGCCCGGAGCGCGTGGCTGTTGATCTTCGCCTGGCGAGTCCGAGCCGGACTGGCAAGTCAATCGCCCCTACCTGAAAAGATCTTGTCCGCGTTTTCGAGCGTCTCTTTGCTGCCGATGTCGAGCCAACGCCCTTTGATCTCGAAAGTGTTGACCGGTTTGCGGGTGTAGAGCCATTGTAAGAACAACCCGGGCTGATCGGGATTATTTCCGGCGGCGAGGTAAGTCGTGAATAACGGCAGCACATCGCGCGAGTAATAATAGAGCGCGACCGCGGCCAGCGTGCTCTTCGGTTTCTCCGGCTTCTCTTTGAAATTTGTGATCACACCATTTTTATCCACAGTCACGGTGCCGTATTTTTTCATCGCTTCGAGGTTCCCGACGTCGTGAACAGCGACGGTGGCTGCCGAATGCTTGGCCGCATTCACAAAGTCGCTCAGCGGTTGTTGGAAAAGATTGTCGCCGGCAATGACGAGCAAATCCTCGTCGGTCAAATTCTCGCGCATCAAAACCAGATTGATATCGCCAATCGCGCCTAATTTATCGTCGTCGCTCTTTGATCCGTCGTTGATGATCTTGATGGTTATCTCACGATGCTGTTCCTGGTAGCCATTGGCCCAGTTCTGAAAATCGCTGGCGAACTTGGCGTTGGTCACGATGTAAACCGTGCCCAGGCCGGGAACATCCGCGAGATTGTCCAAAAGCCACTCGATGATTGGTTTTCCGCCGACCTCTAACAACGGCTTCGCCTTGTTCAGCGTCAGCGGGTAAAGCCGTGTTGCGTATCCGGCGGCGAGAATGAGCGCGTTCATTCGAATCGCCGGACGATAAGCATCCGGCCTAAGTGCGCCAGCTCATTCACCGCGTTAATTATTTGGCGGCGCCGCCTAAAACAGCCGAGCGCAAGCGCCGCTGCA
>Ga0066683_10000776_pt1 | contig 11334 bp, 11 predicted proteins | sample GraSoiAngelo_132_FD_62296 | JGI IMG/M metagenome (GOLD analysis project Ga0066683, IMG submission 62296) | Grasslands soil microbial communities from the Angelo Coastal Reserve, California, USA - 14_0929_02_40cm | ecosystem: Environmental > Terrestrial > Soil > Grasslands | place: USA... | reverse complement strand
GCGGCGTGATCGAAGCCGCCGGGCTTCGCGTGGTCGGGCAGATCGACGAACCCTCGATGTCGGAGCGCCACGTCAGCGCCCGCCCGCGAGCTCGGCCACCAGCCGCTCGACGTTGGCCACGATGCGCGTCCGCGCGGCGTCGTAACCGTCGCTCACCGCCGGCACGTCCCACTGCTCGACGCGCTGGCCGCGCGCCGGCGCCACGTCGCACCCGAAGCTCACCACACGTGTGGCGGCGTCCAGATCGTAGCGGGTGATGGGCCGAGGACGAACCGGCGCAGGCGTCAGGCCATCACCGGCCAGGCCTTTCACCGCCGCCGGCGCCAGCTGCGCCTCCGGCTCCGTTCCGGCCGCGGCCGCATCGATAGCCAGCCCGCGCGCGGCGGCGAGACGACGGAAGTGCGCGGCCGCGATCACGCTCTTGGCGGCCCCGTGCAGACAGACGAACAGCACCCGACGAGGCGGCGGCACGCTCGACGTCTGCGCCTGGCAGTACGCGTACAGCGCGTCGTACATCGGGAACTGGCGCGCCATGTTGTCAAAGTCGTCGCGACTCGTCGCCTGAAACCCGGTCGCCGCTGCGTAGAGTCCCGGCGATTCCGGCGTCAGGCCGCGATCGTCGGTGTCGGCGCCGCGCACGATCGCGGCCAGCGTCGTGAGCGCAGGATCCGCGAGCTCGTACCGATCCATGAACGCGTCGAAGGAGCACCGCGCGCCGTGGTGACCGAGCTCGACGTTGGGGATGTCGTACGGGATCGCGTTCTCCCGCTGGCTCGCGGCGAGAACGTCGCGGGCAGGGACGAAGAGGAACTCGGGTTTGGGATCGATGAAGCGACTGATGAGCCACGGGCACGCGATGCGGTCGACGCGCGCGCGCTCACGAGTGATCCATTTCATGCTGTCCTCCTATCGCAGTGCGATGATGATGAGCCCCGCCACGGCGCCGGCCGCGATCAGCAGGGGCTCGGGGATCTTGAAGCGCCACGACACGCCGAGGGCGATCGCACTGATGGCGAGCGTCGGCACGTCGACGATCGCCCGGCGCGCGAGCACGACACAGGCGCCCGCGATGGTGCCCGAGGCGGCCGCGGTGACGCCCGCGACGAAGCCCTTCACGCGGGGATTGGCGCTGATGCGATCGAACCACGGGAACGGGATCACGACGAACAGATAGACCGGCAGGAACACCCCGATGGCGGCGGCCAGCGCGCCGGGAAACGCGGCCACGAGGTAACCGATGAACGCGACCGTGATGACGATCGGTCCGGGCGTCAGCATGGCGACCGCGACCGCGTCCAGAAACTGCTGATCGTTGAGCCAACCGTATTCCTGCACGACGCCGCCGTAGAGGAACGGGACGATAGCGAGGCCGCTGCCGAAGACGAACGCCCCGGCCTTGGCGAAGAACCACAAGATCTGGCCGAGCACCTCGGGCGTCGCGACGACGACGAAGCACGCGGGAGCCGAGCGCTTCAACCAGGCCGGCGGCGCCTGCACGACCATGGCGGCCAAGCCGCACAGCAGAAAGAGCCACAGGATTTCCGTTTCGGTCCACGCGGTGACCATCGCCATGAGAGCGAAGATCACCCACTGCAGGCGATCCTTCGCCATGGTCAGCTTGGCGAGCTTGTACGCGGCGATCGTGATGATGCCGATGACGACGGCGCCCACGCCGTAGAAGGCGGCTTGCATCCACGACAGCCCTCCGAAGCGGACGTAGAGCCAGCTGATCGCCACCGTCATCACGAACGACGGCAGCACGAACGCCAGCGCGACGAGCGTCGCGCCGCGCACGCGCGAATGCACGTAGCCCAGACAGATTGCCAGCTGCGCGGCCAGCGGCCCCGGCGCCAGCTGCGACAGCGCCAGCGACTTCATGTATTCCTCTTTCGTGAACCACCGGCGCTGCTCGACGAGGTCGCGCTGCATGTACCCGACGAGCGCGACGGGCCCGCCGAACCCGAGGCTGCCGAGGTAGAGGAAGTACTCGAGCAGGTCGACGGTGGTCGGGCGGGTCACGCGCGCACCGCCGTGCGGAGGATGCCGAACACCGTCCCACTGCCCATGACCTTCAGCGGCGCCAGCCGCCATACGACCAGCGCGGCGGCCGTCACCACGAGCACCGCGATTGCCGGCGCGTCGGGTGCCGCATACGGCGCCATACGGACGAGCGCGACCGCCATCACGCCGACCACGCCCGGGACGATGCCCTGGATCACCGCGCGCGCCCACGCGAGATTCCGCACGCGATCGAACAAGGGCAACAGCGCCAGCATCATGACGAATGACGGCACGAAGCTCGCGGCCGCGGCCACGGCTGCGCCGGTCATTCCGAGCGTCTTGTAGCCGACGTAGGCGGCGACCATGATGATCGGCCCCGGCGTCAGCTGTCCCAGGGCCAGCCCGTCGACGAACTCGCGCGGCGTCAGCCAGTGCAGGCGGTCGACGACCTGCTCTTGCATCAGCGCGATGATCGACAGTCCGCCGCCGAACGTGAACGCGCCGAGGCCGGTGAACACCGCCGCGACACCGCCGAGACTCGGCCCGCCCGTCGCTGTGGCCGGGACCGCGAGCAGAGACCAGGGGACGAGGCGGACGAGCGCGATGGCCAGCGTCAGGGTGCTCAGCACGACGAGGCCCGCGCGCCTGGAGTAGAACAACAAGACGCCCACGCCGCCGGCGAGGATCAAGATGGCCGCCGCGCCGAGCGGGCTCTGCAGCGCGGCCACGGCGGCGCCCGCGGCGATGAGCGCGTGCGTCCGCGAGCGCAACGCGGACTTGCCGAGGCGGAAGACCGCGGAGACGAAAATGGCGAGGACCACCGGCCCGAGACCGTACAGCGCGCCGCGCAGGAGCGGGCTGACGCCGAACGTCGCGTAGGCGGCGGCGAGGACGAGCATGACGACGAACGCCGGGGCGGTGAAGCACAGACCGGCGAGGAGCCCGCCCCACCAGCCGGCGCGCTGATAGCCGAGGAAGATGGCGAGCTGCACCATCGTCGCCCCGGGCAGCACGTTCACGAGGCCGAGTCCCTCGAGAAAGCGCGGCTTCGACGTCCACTGCCGCCGTTCCTGGATCTCCGCCTGCATGACGCCCATGATCGCGGGACCGCCGTACGCCGTCGTGCCAATCTTGAGGAAGCTCGTCGCGATTTCCTTCCACGTGGCGAATGACTCAGTCATCGAGCCTCACCTCCGTGCCACGCCCCGTCGCGCGTGCGGACTCGTAGACGACGACCGCGGCCGCGACGTCTTGAAGCGCGGTGCCTGAGCTATCGAAGATCGTGATCTCGTCATCGCGTGTGCGTCCCGGCCGGCGACCGGTCACGACGTCGCCGAGCTCGGCGTGCACGCCTTCACGCGTGAGCAGGCCCGCCGCGAGCGCGTGCTGCAGCTCGCCGATCTCGGCGCACTGCTCGAGGACATCCACCACGAGCGTCGCCGACGCGACCAGCGCCGGCTCGAGCTCTTGCTTTCCGCGATTGTCCGCGCCGACAGCCGCCACGAACGTCCCCGGCGCGACGTCGGCGATGCCGAGAAACGCGCGTCGCGCCGGCGTGCAGGTGACGCAGACGTCAGTGCCGCGCACGGCGGCATGGAGATCTTTTGCCGCTTCGACCGCGAAGCCGAGGTCCGTTGCCGCGCGCGCCGCGAAGGCCTCGGCACGCGCGTGATCGCTGTCGAGCACCCAGGCGCGCTGCAGCGGCAACACGGCAGCGAGAGCCGCGAGCTGGGTTTCGCCCTGAGCGCCGCAGCCGACGATCGTGGCCGTTCGCGCATCGCGGCGGGCGAGGAACTTCGCGGCCACCGCCGTGGCGGCACCGGTGCGGAGCGCGGTCACGCTGGCGGAGTCCATCACGGCGAGCGGCCGGCCCGTCTCCGCATCCGCGAGCATCACCGTGCCCTGGATCGTCGGCAGACCATGACGCCGCGGGTTGTCGGGGAAGTTGGCGTTGACCTTCGCCGCCACGTAGCTGCGCTCGCCGCGCAGGCCCGCCACCTTGACGTGAACGCTGCCGGCGCCCGCCGACACGCCGAGCACGCCCGGCCCGAACGTTTGTTGCTCCGCGTGAAGCCGGAACGCGCGCTCGACCGCGGCGATGCAGTCGCTGAGCGGCAACAGCTCGAGCACGTCGCGTCGTGACAGGGCCAGCATCATCGCCTCGCCGTGGTGACGTACAGCCCCTCGAACATCGCCATGCCCTGGGCGAGCACCTGGTGATCGTCGGGCGACGCGGCGAGCAGCGCGCGGATGGCGACGTCGATGCCGCGCGCCTCCTCGTGCGGGTACTTGCCGTCGCGCAGGTCCGCTTCGTGGACGACCTCGGCCAGCCGCGCCAGACGGCGGTCGCGGAGGCGCGCGCGCTTCACGAATGTCTCGAACGTGCAATCCTCGCCGTGATGGCTCAGCTCCACGCCCGGCGCGTCGAATGCGATCGCGTCCTTGGGAAACTCGGCCGGCGGCGCGAAGACGAACACGGCCTCGGGATCGATGAAGCGCTTGATCAGCCACGCCGACGCGATGCGATCGACGTGGGGCCGGGGTCGCGTGACCCAGCGCCGCCCACGCAGCTTGGTGAGATCGAGCGTCGGCGCGGGCGCGGGACGAGCGGATTCTGGACGTCGGGTGCGCATGGCGATGGCCTCCTCGAGACGGCGCACCTCGGCGCCGCCGGGAGCGCCGAAGTAGTCGATCGCACGGACGCGTTGATGCTCTTTCGCCAGGCGAGCAAGCTCGTCGTGCGTGCGGGTGCTCGTACTCGCCGTTTTCCGATCGAGACTCTGGAGCAGCTTGCGGTAGCGCGCGGCCAGGTGCTTGTAGTCCTCGTCGCGCGGCGCGTGGAAGAGTTGGAGCACCTCGGCCGGGCTGATGTTCTCGATCTGTTGCACGCGCACCAGCGTGGCGTCGCCGCCGTCGCGCTGAATCTCCTGAGCGAGCCACTGAAAGTCCTCGTACCGATCCGGCGTGTCGGGCAGGAGGTACGCGGAGCGCTTGAGCGGGACGGCGCCCAGCGAGCGCAGCCGCCGCCAGACCCGCACACGCAGGCTCGAGGGCGTCGGTGGCACGCCCACCAGCAGGAGAAGAACTTGTTGCTGGCTCACGATGTCGAATGAAACAGTAGTTTCATTTGACTGTCAAGCCGAAATTCCCATCCCTTCGCGCGCGCCGCGTGCGCGCACGCGCCACTCCGGATAAGGTCGCGGAAACGCAGAGGCCGGTAATTGAGGAGCGAGCCGGGTTGCCGGCCGCCCGGAACGCGGGGGCGGTTTTAGAGGAGCGAGCCGGGTTGCGGGGCGCTCGGAACGCGGGACGGTGTCAGAGGAGCGACGCGGCTTTGCCGAGGCGCTCCGAATGCGGGACGGTGTTAGAGGAGCGACCCGGCTTTGCCGGGGCGCTCCGAAGGCTGGGGGGTATGGGGGGCCATTTCGGGGCCCCCCATATCCAAGGTCGTCACGCGCCGCAGCTCGCGAGGATGCTTCGTGTCCTCGAACGGCGTCGCGCGGTGCATCGTGCAGCGGTTGTCCCAGATGACGAGATCGCCGACGCGCCAGGTGTGGCGGTAAACGAACTGACGCTGGGTGGCGTGCTCGATGAGGTCGCGCAGCAGCAGGCGTCCCTCGGGCACGGGCCAGTCGATGATGCGCGAGGCGTGTGACGCCACGTAGAGCGCGCGCCGGCCCGAGCGCGGAATCGTACGAACGAGCGGGTGGACGGCGCCCTTGAGCGCTTCCTCCTCGTCCTTCGAGAAGTCGAAGCCGAGCGTCTGTCGCGAGTAGGCGATCGAGTGGTGCACGCGCATCCCTTGGATCAATGCCTTCGTCTCCGATGGCAGTGCGTCGTAGGCGGCGCGCATGTCGGCGTACTCGGTGTCGGCGCCGACGGGCGGAATGACCTTGGCGTGCAGCATCGAATAGCGGCCCGGCGGATCCTGAAACGACGCGTCGGTGTGCCACAGCCGGTTGCCGAGGGTGTACGCGCGGCGCCGATCGTCGGACTTGAGAATCTCGCCGTCGGACCCGAGATTCGAGATGTCGCCGAGCGCCTCGTTGCCAAACCGATTTTTCTGGATCGCGGCCGAGCCCAGCTTGGTGTGCAGCGCGCCGTCGAGCCGCTGCGCGAACGCGAGGTGCTCGTCGTCGGTGAAGGGCTGATCGTGGAACACGAGCACCGCGTACTCGTCCATCCCGGCGCGGATCGCGGCCAGCGTCTCCTCGTCGTGGACGCGACGCAGCTCGATCGGGCCGGCTTCGCCGACGAAGAGGGAATGCAGCTGCTTGAACGTCAGGCCCATGGCGCCGAGCTTATCATCGCTCCGCGAGGGTCGCCCACAGCGCCGGCAACCGCCCCACCGCCTCGGCGGACAGCGGACCTTTCGCGATCGATGCGGCGGCGTACTCGAGATGCTCGAGACTCGAATAGCCGAGCAGCACCGTGGAGACGGCGGGACTCGTCAGCGCGAACCGCAGCGAGGCCTCGACGAGGCTGTCCGCGTGGCCGTCCTTGACCAGCGCCTCCAGCAGCCGCGCGCGGCGGACGTCCTCCGCGTACTCGGGAGCGGAGGCGATCGGGTCCACCGTCGGCACGGCGATCGGATGGCGTGCCTCGGACCCGCTGAGCGCGCCGGCCGCGAGCACGCGGATCACGATCACGCCCGTGCGACGCCTGGCCGCATGGTCGAGGAGCCGGCCGAAATCCTGCGCCGGAAAGCGCGGGGGCAGCGCGTGCGCCGCGCTCGGGTTCAAGAGATTGAAGCAGACCTGCGCGGTCTGCACGATCCCTGCGTCGAGCACCTCGTGCAGCGCCGCAGTCTCGCCGAGCGCGGTCATGCCGTAGAAGCCGATCTTGCCCGCTTCGACGAGACGGATCAGCGCGGGCACGATGGCGTCGCGCATGTCCTTGACCGACACGCTGCGGCCCATGCGCTCGCGTGTGACGAGGTTGTGGCACTGCAGCAGATCTACGCGCTCGAGCCCGAGTCGCGCGAGGCTCTCGTCGACCGAGCGTGCGATGGCCGACGGCAGCTCCGCCGCCGGCACGTCCGGCACGCGGAACTTCGTACCGACATAGACGCGCGGCTTGAGCGCGCGCAGCACGCGGCCGAGATTCGTCTCCGACTGGCCGTCGCCGTAGAGCGGCGCGGTGTCGAAGTAATTGAGGCCGAGGTCGACGGCGCGGGCGACGGCCCGCTCCTGCTCTGCGGGCGTGCCGCGCACGAGCAGGCCGCCCACGTTGCCGCAGCCGAAGCCGAGAACGCCGACGCGCAGTCCCGTCCGCCCGAGCGTGCGATAGTCCATACGAGCGTCACCTCCGGAGGGGGATCATATAATGACGTCGATGGGCACGCGCTCGAAGTCCGGCTACGACCTCGGCCCGCTGGCGGCGCCCGAGCGTGAGCGTCTCGCACGCGGCCTCTCCGCCGAGGAGCGTCGGGTCCTGCTGGATCACGGCACCGAGCCGCCGTTCTGCGGCGGCCTCTTGACCAACAAAGAGGCAGGCGTGTACACCTGCCGCCTTTGCGGGCTGCCGCTGTTTCGCTCGACGACGAAGTTCGAGTCCGGCACCGGCTGGCCGTCGTTTTCCGAATCGTTCGATCCCGAGCACATCACGTCTCTACGCGATCGATCGTACGGGATGGAACGCATCGAGATTCGTTGCCGTCGCTGCGACGGTCACCTCGGCCACGTCTTCCCCGACGGGCCGCCGCCGACAGGCCGCCGCTACTGCCTCAACTCCGCGTCACTGGCGTTCGTCGCCGGCGATCCGCCGCCGCCCGACGTGTTCGCTTAAGTAAGTCCTACACGCGCACTTCCGAACGCGGCTGGCCTGATCCGTGCAGTCGCAGACGATCGGGAGGAGCGCCCTCATGAGCACCCTGACTCTCTCGACACATCACCGGCTCTCGCCGATCTTCGTGGCGGGTCTCGCGTTCTTGCTCGCGATGCTCGCGGTCACGAGCCTGGCGGCCGCCCACGTGGTCCAGGTGACGACCGCCATCGACATCGCGGACGTGAACTCTCCGCACGATTTCGAACAGGCGCTCGCCGCCGCCGTCGAGGACGCGGCCAATGAAGCGATCGGCTTCGAGCCGGCCGTCGTGGCGCTGACCGGCATGCGGATCGTCGGCGACCGTGTGCTCGTCGGCATTCTCTTCGCCGACGAAGCCGGCAAGGAGATGCTCGAAGGTCTGGCCCAGGGTGGCGGTGATGAGCAACCCGACGAAGACTCGATCGTGAAGCCGACCAAGATCGAGATTTAGGCATATGGGGGGCCCCGAAATGGCCCCCCAAACCCCCCAACGCTCGTCGCGCCTCGGGAAACCCGTGACGCTCCTCGGCCCCGGGACGCGCCTCGACCACGGTTGACACGGTAGCGGGTGGCGCCGATACTCGCGCGCACACGGAGGCCCCCATGGCACACCGGCGCGTGAGTCGACGGCAGTTCCTGATCGGCACGGCAACGACTGGCGCGGCGCTCGCGTGGGGCACGCGCGAGGCGCCCGCTCAGAAGAAGGCCGCGAGCCTTCGCCTCTGGATCCTGAAGACGTACGTCGAGCCCACCAACAAAGCCGTCGAGGCCAGCGCGCAGCGCTGGGCCGCCAAGCACGGCGGCAGCGTGACCGTCGAGTACTTCACCTTCGAGGACATGCAGACGAAGTACGTGGCGGCGATCGAGAACAAGAACACCCCGGACGTCGGCCAGCTCGAGACGAGCGCGCCCGCGCGCTTTGCCGGAATGGGTCAGCTGCTCGACCTCACCGGCTTCGCCAAGCAGATCGAGAGCCAGGTCGGCAAGCCGCCCGCCAATGTCGCGCCCGTCAACATCATCGACGGCAAGTTGTGGGCGATCCCGTGGTACATCATGGCGCCCTTCTGGTACGTGTGGCGCGACGAGTTCGAGAAGAAGAAGGTCAAGCTGCCGACGACGTTCGAGGAAGCGAAGCAAGCCGCCCACGCGCTCAACCGGCCGACGGACAACTTTTACGGCCTCGGCCAGTCGTGGAATCGCACGGCCGACGGGTACGGCGTCATGCAGAGTTTGATGTACTCGTACGGCGCGAGCTGGGTCGGCAAGGACGGTAAGTACCGCTCGATCAAGACGCCGGCCATGCAGAAGGCGATGCGCTGGGCGACCGACATCTACAAGGAAGGCATCCAGCCCGCCGACACGCTGACGTGGACGGGCTCGGGCAACAACGAGAATTTCATCGCCAGAAACATTGCGCAGACGTCCAACGGGCCCAGCATCACGTTCGCGATGGAGAACGCGGTGGCCAAGGCCACCGACGCTGCGGACCGCAAGAAGAAGGAGGAGGCGCTCGCGAATCATGTCGCGCTGCCCCATCCGGCCGGCCCTGAGGGGCTGCGCATGTGGGCCATCGCGATGAGCTTCGCCGTCTTCAAGAACAGCAAGGATCCGGAAGCGGCCATGAGCCTCGTCGCGCACCTGCTCTCGCCCGAGGAGACGCTGGGCGTGATGAAGGACTCGTACGGCCAGTTCGCACCCGTCCTCGACAAGGGCCGCGCGGCGTCGAAGGACTACTTCAACAAGAACGAGAACTACCGCACGTTCGGCAAGGCCGCGGAGTGGTTCGTGCCCACCGGCTGGCCCGGACCGATCACCGCCGCCGCCGCCGAGGTGCAGGCGAGCAACGTCCTCACCGACGCGCCGGCGAAGGTCATCGTCGACAAGTGGTCGGTGGATCAGGCGATCGAGTGGGAGGACAAGAAGATCAAGGAGATTTACGGCACGCTCGGCGCGTGAGGCTGCCTCGCGACACCGGCGCCGCCGTCGTCTTTCTCTCGCCGCTCCTGATCCTGGTCGTCGGCCTGATCGCGTATCCGTTCACGCGCGCGATCTGGCTGTCGCTGACCGACAAGCTCGTGGGCTATCCCGAGCGCTTCGTGGGCCTCCGGAACTATGCCTACCTGCTCGACGACGACACCTTTCACGAGGTCGTCAAGAACACGCTCGTCTTCACCGCGGGCTCGCTCGTGCTCAAGGTGCTCACGGGGCTCGCGATGGCGCTGGTGCTCAACGGCGTCTGGCGCTGGCGCAACTTCTTCCGCGGGCTGTTCCTGCTGCCGTGGATCACGTCGACCGTGATCATCGCGCTCACCTGGCGCTGGATGTTCGACGCGTTCCCCGGCCGCGGCTTCTTCAACAGCGTCCTGCTCGACGCGGGCCTGCTGCGGCGCCCGATCGCCTTCATGGCCACGCCGGCCGGCGCGATGGCCGCCGTCATCGTGGCCAACTGGTGGCGCGCATTCCCGTTCTTCGGCGTGTCGTACCTGGCCGGCATGCAGGCGATTCCGCGCGAGCTGTACGACGCCGCCTCCGTCGACGGCGCCGGGACCTGGCAGCGCTTTCGCCACGTCACGCTGCCCGGACTGAAGCACGTCCTCATCGTCACGATCGTGCTGTCGTTCATCCTGACCATCAACGACTTCAACATCGTGTACGTCATGACGCGCGGCGGGCCCGGCACGGCGACGCAGGTCTTTGCGACCTATTCCTACGAGGTGGCGTTCAATCAGCTGCGCTGGGGGCGCGGCGTGACGATTTCGATCTTCCTCGTGCCGGTGATGGTGGTCGCCATCGCGTTGGTAAGCCGCTATCTGCTGCGAGAGCGGGAATGACCGTGCGGGCGTTCACGATCATCGGCCTCGTGGCGTTCCTGCTAATCGTGCTCGTGCCGTTCTGGTGGATCGCGAGCATGTCGTTCAAGACGTACGAGCAGGTGCAGTTCGCGACCAGCATCTACGTGCCGCGGCCGTTCACCTGGGAGAACTACACGGTGCTCTGGAGCGCCACCCGCTTTCCGCTGTGGCTGCGCAACAGCGTGGTGACCGCGGTCCTGGTCACCCTCATCACGACCGTCGTGGCGAGCCTCGCCGGCTACGCCGTCGCGCGCCTCCGCTTCCCCGGTCGCGAGTTGTTCGCGAGCCTCATTCTGGTGCTCTACCTCGTGCCGCCCGCGCTCTTGTTCATCCCGCTCTATCGCGTGCTCGCCGAGCTCGGCGCGACGAACAGTCTCGCCGCGCTCGTGTTGTCGTACCCCACGTTCACGGTCCCGTTCTGCACGTGGCTGCTGATCGGCTTCTTCAAGGCGCTGCCGAGGGAGCTCGAGGAGGCCGCGTTCGTCGACGGCGCCACGCGCGCGGCGGCGCTGACGCGCGTGCTGCTTCCGCTGGCGGCGCCGGGTATCGTGGCCTCGGCGATCTTCGCGTTCACGCTGTCGTGGAACGAGTTCCTCTACGCGCTGGTCTTCATCCAGGACGAGACGGCGCTCACGGTACCGGTGGGCCTGAATCTGCTGATCTACGGCGACGTGTT
>Ga0066683_10000771_pt1 | contig 11350 bp, 18 predicted proteins | sample GraSoiAngelo_132_FD_62296 | JGI IMG/M metagenome (GOLD analysis project Ga0066683, IMG submission 62296) | Grasslands soil microbial communities from the Angelo Coastal Reserve, California, USA - 14_0929_02_40cm | ecosystem: Environmental > Terrestrial > Soil > Grasslands | place: USA... | reverse complement strand
GAGGGCGCGGGTCGCGATCCAGGGCACGAAGCCACAGATGAAAAACGTCGTCCACACGAGGACGTTGAGGACGCCGTGGAGCGTCACGCTGTGGTAGTAGGACTTCACCAGCGGCGTCGATGGGTACACGTTGACGCCGGAGTGCTCGAGCGCCTGGAAGAGCCCGGTCACGACGCCACCGAAGAGGGCGACGAGCGCGATCGCGAGGAAGGCCGCCGTCAGCCGGTTCTCCGACGGTCTCATCGCATCACCTCCGCGGTCTTCTTCGGCTCGACGATGATCTTGCCCGCCATCGTGTGATGCGCGATTCCGCAGTATTCGTGACAGACGATCAGGTACTCGCCCGGCTTGTCGAAGTGCGCCTGCGCGTGGGCGATCTGGCCGGGGAGCAGCATCACGTTGACGTTGGCGTGCGGGATGAGGAGCCCGTGCACGACGTCCTTGCTCGTCGCCCAAAAATGGACCGTCGAGCCGGTGGGCACGCGGATTTCGTTCGGCGCGAACGCCCAGATCTGAGCCGTCATCCGCACCTCGTACTGACCAGGCGCGATCTCCACGACGCCAGGCGTCTTGAACATCGCGCTCTCGGCGACCTTTGTCGGGTCGATGCGTCCCTCGTCGCCCGGCAGGTGGATGCCCGCGCCGAACGCCGTGACGACGAGCGCCACTAGCATGCCGACGGGGATCGCGAAGCTCGGGAGGATCCAGGCGAGCTCGTAGAGGTAGACCGTGGTGCCCTTCTTCATGGCTGGACTCCCCAGAGTCGCAGATACGCGTTGGTCCACAACGCGGCCAGCAGGAACAGGTAGATCAGCATGAAGAGCAGGGCGCCCTTGGGGTGGTCGTTCTCGTCCATGGAGCCTCCTTGGCGTCGCGTCAGGACGGACTCAGCTGAGCTCCCGCTTCTTGGCCTCGAACTCCTCCTTACCGATCTCGCCGCGTGCGTAGCGCTGACGAAGGATGTCGAGGGCCGGGTCTGGCCGCGAGCTCCGGCCTTGTCCGACGAGCCAGCGAATACCGAGGACGATGCCGGCGATCACCAGCCCCCAGAACAGGAGCATGATCAGCATCATTCCCACGCCCCACACACCCCAGACCATCGGATGCATGCCCCAGTGCCACTCGTCATAACGCTCCTGCGCCCACGCACGGACCGGCGTAAGCCACGCCGCCAATCCCACGAGCGATATCCAGAATCGCTCCGCCCGCATACGCTCCTCCCCTCGCTGGACCGATTGATCCTTCCCGAGAACCCACCCCAAAGTGCTAGCCTACCGCCACCCCGGCCTCGTCCAGCGCTCGCACCGACGAGCTCTGGCGCCGTGCGCCTCTGCCACGAGCCCAACTGACGCTCTCCCGCCTTAGAGCAGCCGGTGCTTCGAAGCGTACGCGACTGCCTCGAGGCGGCTGTGCACGCCGAGCTTACCGAAGATGTTCTGGACGTGGTTCCTGACCGTCGCCGGGCTCACGCGAAGCTTCTCGGCCGCTCCGGCGGTGTTGAGCCCCTGCATCATGAGGCGCAGGACGTCGAGCTCGCGCCGTGTGAGTGCGTTGGCGGCGTCGGGGCGCTCGCCGCCCGGGCCGGCAGCCGCGAGCCGGCCCTGGACGAGCGTCAGAAGCTCCTTGGTCGCGGTGACATCGCGGAAGAGGTGGATCGTCATCGGCCCCGCTTCGCCGCTCGCTGGCGCCGCGAGGGTAGAGATGTTGAGCCACACAGGCTTGCCCGCCTTCGTCCGCGTACGCATATCGAAGCTCTGTACAGGTTCCGCGATCTTGACGAGCGTCATGACGTGACAGCCCTGATAGCAGAGGCGGTTGTCATTCTCGTCGTGCCCCACGAACACGTCGCAACATGGACGGCCGACGACATCGCGTGGAGTGTAGCCGAGGATCCTTTCCGCCGACCGGTTCCAGAGGACGATCCGGCTGTCGGCACCGATGACGAAGGCGCCGTCGCCCGCGCGCGCGAGCGCCAGGTCGAGGCTCGGCTCAACGAGCGGCATGGCGCTGATAGGTCGGACAGCGCTTGAAGTCGCCCGGGACACAGAAGCGCTCGATCTCGTCGCGTGTCGGCACTTTGACGCGCCCTCCAGGTAAACCGCAGTAGATCGCCGCCGAGAGCCCGGCGCGTAGGCTCGCGCTCAGGCCTGGTCTCAGGAGTGGACACTCCCTGGTCTCGACCCGCTCCGGCAGAGCCATCTCCGCCCTCCTCTACCGTACGAGGTGCGAGGGCCATGCCAGACGAGGACCCCAGGTTTTTCGGGTCATTGCATCGAGGATCCGTACTGCAGGCGCCGCACCTGGGGCGGAAGTGTCCCACTTCCAGCGGAGACGCCGTCACCGGCGCGCGACGAGCGCGGGCATCGCTGCGAAAAGGACGAACAGCAGTAGCGAGATGCCTCCGGAGACCGAGCGAAAGTTCGCTAGGTAATCCGCGATCGACAAGCCGCGGAGCCAACGTGCGCTTATGACCTCGGCGATGAGCAGCATTCCCAGCGCCATGAGACCAACGGTCGCTCTTGTCTTGAACGCGGACGAAACGGCGTGGTGCCGGATCGTCCACCGCGCTGCAACGATCATCACCACGAGCATCAGGGAAACCTCAAATAGGAGGCCTGCCGTCCGGCGGAAATATGGGACCACCCACAGCTCGCGGATGGGACCGAAAACCCAACCGGCTGCAAAGACCAAAGCGAAATAGAGCGCCCCTACCTTCAGGGTGCGCATGTCACGGCTCCCACTAAGAGCTCTAAGCGCGCTCGTCTAACGGCTATGGACGGGAAGCGCCGGCTGCCACTGGCGGCGGAAGGCCCGGTCGAGACAGCGACGGCCGCAGGCGACCGCCGTCGGCGGATCGAACGCAGTACAACTCACGATTCCGCAAAGCCGCCGGAGTCCCGGCATGCCCCATGCCTCGAACTTCACCTCGACGTCGCGCTCCGTGAGCGCGCACGAGAACGCGGCATGTCTGGTCTTCATGACTCGCTCCCTCCTTGCCTGGCCAGGGTGGGCTCGTACTGGCACAACGGGTCCTCGCCCTAGACGCGCGGGCGCCCGCTCGAAACGCGCGCCCAGCATCAGCGACGGTCCCCCATCGGTACGAAGTCCCGCCGCGCCGGCCCTGTGTAGATCTGGCGCGGGCGGGCGATCTTCTGCTCGGGATCGCTCCGCATCTCCTGCCACTGGGCGAGCCAGCCAGTCGTCCGCGGGATCGCGAAGAGCACCGGGAACATCTCGACCGGGAAGCCGAGCGCCTCGTAGATGAGCCCCGAGTAGAAGTCCACGTTCGGGTAGAGCCTGCGGGTCACGAAGTAGTCGTCCTGGAGCGCGATGCGCTCGAGCTCACGCGCGATCCCGAGGAGCAGGCTCGGCCGCGTGACGGCGAACACCTCGTCGGCCATGCGCTTGATGATCTTGGCGCGCGGGTCATAGTTCTTGTAGACCCGGTGGCCGAAGCCCATCAGCTTCGCCTCGCCCGCCTTCACCTGGCGGATGAACTCAGGAATCCGCGCGGGCGACGCGATCGAGCGCAGCATCCGGAGCACTGCCTCGTTGGCGCCGCCGTGGAGCGGGCCGTAGAGCGCGGCCGCCGCGGCGGCCAGCGCCGAGTACGGATCCACCTCGGACGAGCCGACCGCGCGCATGGCGTTGGTCGAGCAGTTCTGCTCGTGATCGGCGTGCAGGATGAACAGGACGTCGAGCGCGCGCTCGATCGCCGGATCGGGCTTGTACTTCAGCTCGGTGGTCTTGAAGAGCATGTTCAGGAAGTTCCCGACGTACGAGAGATCGTTGTCGGGGTACGCGTACGGCTGACCGAGGATGTGGCGGTACGCGAACGCGGCGATCGTTGGCACCTTTGCGATCAGCCGGTAGATCTGCAGATCACGATGGCCGGGGTCGTGGTTCACTTTTGCGTCGGGGTAGAAGGTCGAGAGTGCGGCGACGGTCGAGATGAACATGCCCATCGGGTGCGCGTCGTGGTGAAAGCCGTCCATGAACTTCTTGACGTTCTCGTGGACCCACGTGTGGTGAGTGACCTGCCATGCCCACTCGTCGAGCGCCTTCTGGGTCGGGAGCTCGCCGCGGATCAGGAGGTACGCGACCTCGAGGAACGTCGCCCGCTCGGCGAGCTGCTCGATCGGGTAGCCGCGGTACCAGAGGAGTCCCTTCTCACCGTCGATGAAGGTGATCGCGCTCCGCGTGGACGCCGTGTTGACGAAGGCCGGGTCGTACGCGAGGAGCCCGAAGTCGTCCCCTCCGGTCTTGATCGAACGCAGGTCCATCGCCCGGATCGCGCCGTCTGTGACCGGTAGCTCGTAGGTCTTGCCCGTCCGGTTGTCCAGGATCGTCAGGGTGTCCTTGGTGCTCATGACTCCCTCCTCGCTTCCACCAGGCGGATGCGCACTCGACCCTCCGAGGCAAGCATCGACAGGATCGACGCCACCGCGTCCTCTGACATCCCGAGACGGCGCCCGATCTCTACGGGAGCCATCGGGCCGTACTCGGCGAGAACCTCCAGGAGTTCCTTGTCCAGCGAGTCCCACCACGCAGCGGTCGACAGCGGGCGGGCGGCGTTCGCGATCATCGGCTCCTCTTCCCCTCGAAACCGAACCGCTGGCTCAGGCATGGTCCCCCCTGTCGTCCAACGAGTCGCAACCGTCGTGCCAGCTTCGCGCGTATAAGCGCCAGGCGAACGGATGGAATCCCTAGTGCATCCGGCGGGGCTGCGAACGGGGCCGCGAGGCATCGGCGCCTCAGCTGGAGACCGAGCGCCCCACGGCCTGCTGGACGGCCGCCGTGAAGTCCGCCGCGGCGAATGGCTTGGCGAGATAGGCGAAGGCGCCGGCCGCGAGGGCCGCCTGGCGGCTCGCCGCAGCTCCGAATCCGGTCACCACGATCGCCGGGATAGGTGTGGGCGCGCAGCGGGCGGCGCGGACCACGTCGAGCCCGTCGCCGTCGGGCAGGCGGAGATCCGAGATCACCAGCGCGAGCGGCTCGCGCTCGATGACCGCGAGGCCGTCGTGCCGTGAGCCCCTGGCGATGACCCGGTAGCCCTGGCGGCGAAGCAGACGCTCGTAGCTCGCCACGAGGTCTTGCTCGTCGTCGACCACGAGGACGTGATCCATCATGCAGCCGATCCGTCAGGTCGACTTCACGAACGCCCGGAGGAGGTCGGTCTCGGTGATGATCCCCACCAGGCGGCCCCGGTCGACGACCGGGAGCGCCCCGATCCGGTGATCGAGCAGCATCTGAGCCGCCTCGCGCGCGTCGGCGCCGGAGCCAATAGTCACGACGTCCTTCGACATGACCGACCCGACCGTCATCCGCGCGAGCAGGTAGTTGATCTCCCACACCGACAGGCTTGTCGCGGGCGACGGCAGATTCAGGCGGATGTCGCGGTCGGTCACGATCCCGACGAGCTTGGGCCCGTCAGTGACCAGGAGGTGGCGGATCCGCTTCTCGAGCATCGGTGGGCGGGCCTCGAGCACCGGCATCGTCTGCGGTGCGGTGATGCACGAAATGGTCATCAGGTCCTGGACTTTCATCATGGATCCCCCCTCCGATGGAGACGGGTGGCGAAACACAGCACTTCCTCGGCGATGCTCCAGGGATCCTGGACGTCGGTGTAGAGCGTGAGCTCTGGGCGGAGCGAAGGCTCGTAGTCGAGCGTGAGGACCGGCGCCTCCTCGGCGGGGTCCGCCACGCGCGGAGTGAGAGCGAGCGTGCCCAGGCGCCACCGGGCGGCGCGCTCGCGCTCGACACAGATATCCCGGGGACAGACGAGCTGGACCTCCCTGAAGCGGGCGATGACAGCGCGGGCGAGCTCGCGCCACACGCGGCGGGGCGCAGCCGCGTCCACGATCACCGCAACGCCAGCCTCGGCGAGGAGCTTGGCGGTATAGATGAGCGCGCGGTAGACGATCTCGCGCGTGGCCTCGAGCTCCACCCGGCCGCCGAGCAAGCGGTGCCGCAGCTCCGCGAGCTCGAGCACCCTGACCGGCACGCCCTGCTCGGCGAGCGCACTGGCAACTGTCCGGGCGATCGTGGTTTTGCCGCTGCCCGGCGGCCCGCTGATCCAGATCGCCCAGCCCCCGCCGGGCGCCGGCGCGCCCGCGAACCCGTCACGGGCGAGCTCCGCGGCGAGGTTCACGATCCGCCGGATGGCGCTCCGGGCATCCTCCGTCGCCGTGTCGATGAAGAGCTCGGGAGCGAGCGCCGGTTCGTAGGGAACGTCTACGCCGGGGACGGCCGCGCCGGGCTTGCCGGCCTGGGCGTAGATGCCACGGGGAGCGTTGCCCTCACGACGGTGGCGTTCGCGCTCCCGGCACACCTCGAGCGGACACTCGAGCTGGACCTCGGCGAACCGCTCGATCGAGGCGCGCGCGAGGTCCCGCCAAGCGCGCCGGTGGGCCGTCGTGTCCACGATCACCGGCACGCCCGCCGATACCAGCGCCGCCGCCATGTATACGAGCGCCCGGTACACGACGTCACGCTCCGTCGCGGAGTAGGTCGGCGTCGGCGTGAGAAACTTCCGGATGGCGTCGAGCTCGAGCACGACGACGCGCTCGCCGACCGCCTCAAGCTCGGCCGCGGCGCCGCGCGCCAGGCTCGACTTGCCGCTTCCCGGGAGCCCCGTGATCCATATCGCCCAGCTCATCGTGGCGCCCGGAACGTCGCCGGCAGGGTCTCGGGATCGAACGGCGCGGGATCGAGCATCGCCCGGGCAAAGCGGATCAGCGCCACACGCGTGTCCGGCACGAGCGCGGGGTACCAGCGCGGGTGGGCGATCACAAGCGCCCGGAAGGCGAAGAACGGCGGCAGCACCTCGAGAAGCTCGGCGTCCCCGGAGGCCGTCAGGTACGTGTCGAGGAACCGTCGGAAGAGCGAGAGGAAGGGCTCGACGACGGTCGCGGGATCGACGAGGGCGTTCTTGCGGAGCCCGAAGAAGAGGTAGTTCACGCCGAGCGCCGAGACGTCGTCGGCGGGCTCGCCCCATTCGCCACGGCTCCGGTCGAGCATCGAGAAGTCTACACCCTCACGAAAGAGGATGTTCCAGGGGTGGAAGTCGCCGTGGGTCCGCGCGAGACGATGACTCCGCCCGCGCAGCCGCCAGCGCCAGGAGACCGCGGCGCGCTCGATCGCCTCGCATGCGGCGGGCGGCAGGAGCGGGAACGGATGCGGGTAGCTGTCGAGGATGCCCATGAGGCACTCGCCGTGGCCGATCAGCTCACGGATCCGCCGCTGGTAGAGCGTGGGCTCGTCGCGCTTGGCGGCGTGGGCCTCGGCGAGGAAGCGGGCGAGCTCCTCCGCGCGGGCCGTGTCGAGCTCTGTCCCCGGCTCCTCGAGCATCCGGTCGAGGTCCAGCCAGTAGAGCTGCCCGTCCGCCTTCTCAACGAGCTGGAAGAACTCGATCGCGTCGCCCGCCGAGACGAGCGCGCCCGAGTCACGGACGAAGCCGGCGTCGAGGCTCCGCACGTGGCGCGGAAAGCTGTTGTAGGCGGCGTGGCCATAGAGCGCCTGCCACGCCCGGTCGGCCGGGTAGTCGTGCCCGAATCCTTGCGCCGGCTTGGTGCGCGACACCACGAGCGAGCGCGGCGCGCCGTCGATCACGCACTCGACCCCGAACGGCACGCCGTAGCCGAACCCCTTGGGATCGAGGCCTCTGGCGGGGGCGCCCTTCAGGGGCTGGAGCGCGAGGATCTCGACGCGCGAGCGAAAGACGCTCGCGAGGTAGCTCGCGAGCCCCTCCCGATGGATCACGCCGGCAGGACTAGCCACCTGTTTTCGGCGGCTGCTGGGCCGCGGCGCCGGGGCAGAGCTTCTCCATCTCGGCACGATGCTGCTGCATCATCGAGTTCATCTGCTTCATCATGTCGACCATCCCGCCCATGCGGTCCGGCATCGGCCCCATGCCCCGCATGTCCTTCATCTGCTCCTGCATCTGCTGCATCTGCTCCCACATCTCTCCCATCATCGTCATCATCCGCACCATCCGTTCCTGCTCGGCGGGGGGGCCGGCCGTCGGATCCTGGGCGAGCGCTGGCGCGATGGAGACGCCGACCAGCGCGACGAGGACGAGCAGCCTGACAAACGTGTTCATGGATCCTCCTGTGACTGCGACCGGTTACTTGCCCCGAACGGTCAACACGGGGCGCGGCGCCGCGGAGACGACCCGCCCCGCGACACTGCCCAGGAAGAACTTCGCGAGGCCCGAGCGCCCGTGTGTTCCCATCACGATGAGGTCGGCGCGTCTGGCCACGCGCACGATCTGTTCGTGCGCGACGCCTTCCATCAACCAACCCTTCGCCCTCACCCCTGCCGCCTTCGCGCTCAGGACCCGCTTGGCGAGCTGCTTCTGCGCCCAGGAGCGACTGGACGCGATGAGCTCGTCGTACACCTTTGGCGAGATGTAGCCGTCGCCGGGCACCGGCATCACCGGGCTCAGAACGTGGAGGATCGTGAGCTCGGCCCGGCTCGCCTTCGCCAACTCCACGGCCTTCTTCAAGGCCGCTCGGGACGCGGTGGAGAAGTCGGAAGGATGGAGAATACGACGGATCATCTGAGGGCCTCCCACGCCGCACGCGCGGCGACTTGAAATTCCGTCTGACGCATGAGGAACACCGGGACCTCCGACTGGCGCAGCACCGCTTCGGCGCCGGAGCCGAAGAGCAGCCGGCCGAGTCCGCTCCGGCCGTGCGTCGTCATGGCGATCAGGTCCGCGCCCGCCTCGCGCGCGCCCGCCAGGATCTCCTCGGCGGGCTCGCCGCGACGGACCATCGTCGTGGTCTTCACGCCCTTCGCCCGGAGCTCGACCGCGATCGACGCCAGGTACTCTTCCGCCTCGGCGCGGCGCTTCTCGGCGTCCTCGAGCTCCACGTACCGCGTCCCCTCGATGACCGAGGGCCGGATGGGCAGAAGGACGCGGAGAAGCACGACCTCCATGTCGAGCGGCCCGGCGACCTCGAGCACGAAGGGGATGATTCCCTCGGCCACGATCGAGCCATCGAGCGGGACGAGCGCGCGCTTATACATTGGTCGCCTCCCTCGCCGGTGCCGCTCCCCACTGGGGTTCGACCGGTGCGCTGTCGGCGCGGACGATCAGGATGCGCTTCCGGGTCCCGCGCAGCACCGACTCCGCCACGCTGCCGAGGATGAGCCGCCCTAGCCCGCTCCGGCCGTGGGTGGACATCACGATCAGATCGGCCTTCTGCGTCTCCGCCGCCTCGACGATGGCTGCCGCGGCCGGGCCGTACCAGACGTGGGTCTCGACCTTCTTGAGACCCCGATCGGCGAGCCGCCGCGCTACCGATGCGAGGTACTCCTCGGCCTCCCGCACTACGTCGACCTGGGCGTCGACGGGATCGGCGCCGGGCAGCGTGTGGGCCTCGGCCGCGCGCAGCAGGCTGAGCGTTCCGCCGTTGGCGATCTCCACCGCCCTCCAGAGCGCCGCCTCGGCTAGCACCGATCCGTCCAGCGGAACCAGGATCTTGTCGAATTTCATCGCCGCCCCCTCCCCTCGTAATGTTTACGAACGACAGGACTCATGAGCAACCCGGATGCCAGGGGAGGAGACGAAGGAAAACGGAGCGTTACAGCTGACTCGCGACGACGGCGTGGGGCTGTGAGACCCCGGTGGGACATCACCGCCCCGTCGGGCGGCTCGAGGACTCCGTCGAGGACGGACTACTTGAAGCCATAGGCCAGCGTGACGCCGAAGTAATGAGCCGTGTAGTTCTTGAGCTCGTTGCCGAGCCAGATCGACGACACGCCCGGGATGAACGGGTTCAGGGTATCCGTCCGCCAGTCGGTCTTCTCAAACGACTCGAAGGTTCGCCGACCAGTTCTTGAGGAAGTAATACCTCAGTGACGTCTCGAGGCGAAGCACCGTATCCTCGACGGCGGGGAACCGTTGGGCCTTAGCCGTGGCGTTCCGAGCCGCGGTCCCGCTCACAGGCGCGGTCGGGTTCCGCGTCTCGATCATGCCGAGCGCGTTGGGTAGCTCGACGCTCGTGGAGCTGAGTTATGTTTAGAGGTGTCTACTTCACCATTTCCGCGAGCGGCTGACCCTTCTTCGGTGCCTGAAAAACGAGAATCTTCAACGGCGCTGTCGTGCTCGCGTTTCGCGCATCATGGGCCTTCATGGGCGGCTCATGGAAGGCCTGGCCAGCATGGAAGGTGACTGGCGATTCCCCTGGCTCTTGTACGGTTATGGAGCCGTCCAGAACATAAACGAACGTATGGGCGTGATGATAGTGCTGTCCGGCATCCACGCCGGGCGCTATCTCGGTGACGTACATGTTGGCTTCTCTCTCGCCGTCCCCCACGAGACCGGTCTTAATAAGAATCGTCTGCTTGACAGGCATTTGGTCGGCAGTCGAAATGTGGCTGCTGATTAGTCCCACGATGATTCCCGCAGTCAACGTGAAGGTTAGCATCAGAGCCATTCTTAGTTGGGTCATAGAGACCTCCGTAATCGGTTGCGAATCGCGCTGCGAGGTCCTCGTGAGCTTCCGTAGTTTGACCGTCGTTCTAAGCTACGGCGTGATCACCACGAGGTGAGGACGCTGACCGACCGGCATCGTGGCCATGGCCTTCCGCTGAGCCGTGTCGACAATGACAACGGCATTCGCGTCAATCGCAACGACCCACAACTCCTTGCCATCGGGCGTTAGGGCGAGCCCGTGAGGTCCACCGGCCACCAGGACGGTCCCGACGACCGCACCCGTCTTCGCGTCCAGCGCCTCGACGTTCTGCGAGCCGGCGTTTGCGACCCAGACCACCGCGCCGCCAGGGGCGACCACGACATCCTCGGGATCCGTACCCACGACGACCGACTTCAGCTCGTGTCCGTGCTCTGCGTCGATGATGGAGAGGCGGTTGGCATCAGCATTGACGACATAGAGGAGCTTGCCGTCGGGACTCACGGCCACCTTGTGGGGGCCGGCCGCCGTCGGGATGGTCTCGACCAGGCTGTTCGTGGCCGTGTCGATCACGGAGATATCGCTGCCGTCCATGTTGGTGACGTAGACCCGCTTACCGTCAGGGCCGATCTCAACATCATGGGGGAACTTCCCCACGGCGACGGTCGCGACCGCCTGATGGGTTTGCATATCGTGGACCGTCACGTCGTTGCTGCTCGGGTTCGAGACGTACAGATAACGACCGTTCGGCGTCACGGCGCAGGCATGCGGGTTCAGCCCCGTCCCGCCCATGGTCATCGTCGCGTAGGTCTGCGTGTTGATGACCGTGATCGTGTTCGAACCCATGTTCGTGACGTAAACCACCTTCCCGTCCGGCGAGGGCGTAATGCCGTGAGGAAACTTGCCGACCTTCACCTTGGCCAGCACCT
>Ga0066683_10000769_pt1 | contig 11350 bp, 13 predicted proteins | sample GraSoiAngelo_132_FD_62296 | JGI IMG/M metagenome (GOLD analysis project Ga0066683, IMG submission 62296) | Grasslands soil microbial communities from the Angelo Coastal Reserve, California, USA - 14_0929_02_40cm | ecosystem: Environmental > Terrestrial > Soil > Grasslands | place: USA... | reverse complement strand
CATCTCTATCCATGGCCGCACACTGACGCAGATGTATCGAGGACAGGCGGACTGGAACGCCATCGCCAGGGCCGCGAAGGTCGTGCACGAGACCTCCACGCTGGTCCTGGGAAACGGTGACGTCGAAAGCATGACCGACTTGGTGGAACGGGTACGGGAAAGCCATGTCGATGGTGTCTTAATAGGACGGGGCTGCCTGGGGAATCCATGGATCTTCCAGCAAAAGGAATGGGCGAGGGCAGAAATGCAACGGCCGACCGGACAGTCGCCGGTCGGCGAGGTGAATCTTGACGAGCGATTCAACGTGGCACTCGAGCATGCCCGGCACTTCGAAACGCTCGGCGGCTCTTCTCGTTTTGCCGCCATGCGGAAACATCTCGGCTGGTACTGCAAAGGGTTCCCCGGCGCCGCTGAGGTCCGCGCGCGCATGTTCAAGGCCACCAGTTCCGGAGATGTTCAACAAGTCCTGGATGGAATTACAGACGATCTGAAAGACCGTTGTTGACGATCCTTCTCGCCTCGACATCGCCCCGCCGCTATCACATTTTATCGCTCCTGAGATTGCCGTTTTTGATGATCCCGCCGGCTTCGGCTGAAATCACGTCCGATGCCCGCCTACCGGAGCGCGAGGTGCTGTATCAGGCAGAGAAAAAGGCCGCATCGCTCGCCGCAGCGTTCCCTGGCACCGTGGTCATCGGCAGCGATACGCTGATCAATCTCGACGGCCAGAAGATCGGAAAACCTCGTGATGCATCGGACGCGCGGGTCATTCTCAAGCGCTTGCGCGACCGCGAACACCAAGTTGTGACAGGGGTGGTTATTCTTCGTACCGGCGATTCCAGGCGCTACGAAGGCGTGGAGATAGTGCGGGTCAGAATGGCGGCCTCTAGCGACGCGCAGCTTGAAGCCTATGTTTCCAGTGGAGATCCGTTCGATAAAGCGGGTGGCTATTCATTACAAGGCGGCGGACGAGAGCTAGTGGCCGGGCTGACTGGAGATTATTTGGCGGCCGTCGGTCTCCCGCTGAAGGCCGTGGCCGAGGGACTCGAGCATCTGCACGTGCCGGTCCCCGTGGACGTGGCCGCCCTCTACCGAGATCGTGAATTTCTGAACTGGAAGACGTTTAAAGAATGCTAGTGGGAAGTGGAAGCCGGCAGGTACAGGCCACAGGAGAATTGCATCTTCATCGCATCATGGAAACCCATGGAGAGCGGCGTCAATTCCTGCTCGAGGATAAGCGCCAGATAGCCCGTGAAGGGATGCGGCGCGGTGGGAATGAAGACCAGCCGCAACCGGCCGACCGGCGAACGTTGCAGCATTTCCGGCGCATCCCCGATCATCAATCCGATGGCGTACAGTCCGAGGCGGGGAAAGGGCAGTAGGACGACCCGGTTCTCTCGCTGGCGATCGAGAAACGCGAAAATGTCGGTCACGGATTTGAACGTGGAATAGATGCCCCGCACCAGCGGGATCCGCAGCAATGCCGCCTCCGACGCCTTCAATAGATTCCCGCCCACGAAGTTCGAGGCCAAGGCCCCCGCGCTGAGAATAATGAGGAGCAAGATCAGCGCACCGAGCCCCGGAATCGTGAATCCCATTCGCGGCCCCAGCAATGATGCCAGGGCTCCGTCCAATGTCGTGAACAGTGTCTCGAGGATCATGAACGTCCCCCAGATGGGAATGAGGACGACCAAGCCGGTGAAAAACAGACGTTTGAGTCGGGCGACGGCGGGCATGTTAAAAGCCGCGCTGCTTGTCGGTCAGCGGCCGCAAGCCTGCATGCTCGGCGAGAATGTAGCGGTCGAGGAACTCGAGCGTTTTCCCCCACGCTGTCGCAGCGGCGTCGGCATGGTACGTCTCAGGCCGCGTGTCATCGAAGAAGCCACGGGACGCGTCAGGGTACGTCTGAATCTCAGAGACGACCTTGTTCTCAGCGAGTTTTTGTGACAGTTGCTGGAGCGCCATGTCAGTCACGGAATCATCCTGACCGGCGCGGTGATAGAGCACGGGGCAACGGAGCGCGCCCAATTTGTCGAGAGGAATGTGGCCATAAAAGGATACCGCCGCCCGTAATTGGCGTCGGTCGCCGGCGAAGCTCAGCGCGTGGGAGCCGCCCATGCCGAATCCCACGACGGCGATGCGATTCTTTTTCACGTAGTCTTGAAAGTTCAAATATTCCACCGCCGCCAGGAGATCTTGCATGACGTGCTGGTGATTCAGTCTGCCCATGAGCTCGCGGGCATGGCCGCCCTCGGATGCCACAGCTCCACCAGTGCGGCTGTACTGATCCACCGCCAGCGCGACAAACCCATGGAGCGCCAGCCGGAAGGTCAGATCCTGGACATGACTCGTGAGGCCCCACCAATCATGGAGGAGGAGGACGCCGGGGAAAGGCCCGGACTTCTGCGGCCAGGCCTGAAAGCCCTTGACGTTGGTCCCTTTGGTGCGTTTCGTGCCTCCATAGGGATCGACGGCGACATCCAACGGATCCGGCATGCTGCTCCCAGTGGGAAACCGCACGTTGGCCGAGCCAATATCCTGCCGCTGGAATTTGGGCGCTGTGGTATTCATGCAGGTTCCTTATTTCTTCACGCTGCCGGCATCAATATTGATGAACGGCATCGCCCCGCCGCCGCCGATGACTTGTGGAAATTTTCCATCCCATTTCTCGATCGCGCGAAGCTGCAGGATGATGGGGCTGATGGTCTCCTTTTGGATGCGTTGGGATTCGGCCTCAGCTCTAGCCGTCACGACCTTCTGCTCGCCTTCGATCCTGATCCGCTCAAGATCCCGCTGCGCCTTGAGTGCCAACTGCTCTGCCGTCTGTTTCGATTCAATGGCTTCGTTGAAGCCTTTGGAAAACTGAAAGTCGGTAATGTTCAGCTCATCGAGGAAAATGAAACTGTTGATCAGACGGGCTTGCATGGCGGTCTTGATCTCGTCCTTCACCATCTGCCGCTTCGTGATGAGCTCCTCGGCCGTGAACTTTGCAGTCACGCCTTTCACGACTTCCTGAACCGATGGGTCAATAACCCGCTTCTCGTAATCCAGGCCGATCTGCTGGTAGATTTTGTTCACTTTGTCCGGCATGAGGTGATAGTTCATGACGATCTCGGTCGCCACCGTCTGGAGGTCTTTGGAAGCCGCGGTCGCGCGCGTGTCTGACTTTCTGATGCGAACATCCATCTTGATCACCCGTTCCACCACCGGAACGATGAACGAAAACCCCTCAGGAAGAATCACGCTCTTGACACCATGGAACTGATTGAAGACGACACCTCGCTCCCCGGCCCCCACGATGACGAATGGGGAAAAGATCCACAGCACCAGCAAGACGGCGACCGCGATGATGATGGGGCCCATCTTTTTAAGGCCGGGCACCTCGCTGGCCGGGTCAAACTCTTTGCTCAGTGCCATAGGTCTCCTTTGAAAAACGTTGTGAGATGCGCTTATTCGCTGCTGCCGAGCATATCTGCGATCAGAGGGGTATTGCGGTCATAGCAATTCGGGCAGACCGTGTCGAAGATGGCTTCATGATCGGACGCGACATTATGGTCGTCCACGAGATGGGCTTCCATGACCATGGCATAGCAGGCGTCACAGAGCTGAAAGGGGCCTCTCATCAAACTGATCGTTCGCATCACGGCGCTCGGTTGGAAGCATTATGCTTCGGCAACGATATGAGTGTCGGTTTCCTCGACGCCATCGATCGTGTGAATCTTGGTGATGACGACATCGGACAAGGCCTTCTCGTCGCCGACCTCCACGAAGCTGAAAATGTCGGGCTGTCCGAAACATGGATGGACCGACTGTACGCCGGTGATTTTTCTCAGGACTTTGACGACATCCTTCGTCTTGCCGGCTTTCACTTTGATCAATATATAGGCCTTCGTCGCCATCTGATCGCCTCCTCCTTGTCAGGTGTGGTCCGGAATATAGCAGAACGAGCTAGGGTGAAGCAAAGAAGCGCAGATTCACTGAAATGGCATAATCGCTCGCTGTTGCTCATAGATTCGATGGATGTCCTGGTCGCGCTGCTGTAAACGGTCCTTGGCCTCCCAATAGACGCGACCCATCAAATTGAAGTCCTCTTGACCCACGTGAAATGCATCCAACCCCGCGAGAACGGCCGGCCGCGCCGAGAGGGGGTGCGTAGCGGCATGACGCAGGATCGCCTCCAAGGTCTGGGACGTCAGGGCACGGGGCGCTATCGGTGTGAGCCCGGATTGTTCGGCGCTGCGAAACGCCTCTGTCAGCCAACCACGAACAGCAGGATTTCTGCTCTTTGTTAGGGCCGCCTGGGTCTGAATCAAGGCGTGGATCAGGGCATTGGCATCGGGGGAAGATTCGGGCGGGAGCACACCAGCATCTTCGAAAACCGCCAATAAAGCCATCACATGGCCAACGAGGGGCCGGCTTTTGGCCTCCGCGGACATCAAGGAAAAGAGCAAGAACAGAATGGCAAGGACAAGGCCACTCGTCTTTGGACGCATTCCCCATTGTACCTTTTCACTCTTGGCGCTGTCTCACCGGTGAATGGCTCAGGAGGTGACATGCTAGCGAAAGTCTGTAGCGCCGCTGTGAACGGATTAGAGGCCTATCCGGTGCAGGTGGAGGTGGATCTGGCCGGCGGACTGCCGCTGTTTACGGTGGTCGGGCTTCCCGACGCGACCGTCCGGGAGAGCCGAGACCGTGTCCGTTCGGCGTTGCGCAACAGCGGGTTTAGTTTTCCTCAGCGACGTGTGACCGTCAATCTCGCGCCGGCCGACCTCCCCAAAGAAGGCGCCGGCTTCGAGCTCCCCATTGCCGTTGGTATTCTCGCGGCGGAAGGACTCATTCCTGCCGAAGCGCTGGATGGCATTGTGCTCGCCGGAGAAGTGTCGCTCGAAGGGGCGATCAAGGCAGTGCGAGGCGTGCTGTCCATGGCGGTCTATTACCGGGGACGCGGGATCAGGGGATTGCTCGTGCCGGCTGAAAACGGTGCCGAGGCAGCGATCATCGAAGGCCTGCCGGTCTATGCGGTCTCAACGATTCCGCAGGTCGTCGAATTTCTTACCGGTCGTCAACCGCTTGCCGCTATGGAAACGAGCGCGTCGCTTGCCCGTCCAAGGACAGGCGGCCTTGACTTTGGGGAGGTGCGAGGCCAACAGCATGCAAAGCGTGCGCTGGAAGTTGCTGCCGCCGGCGGACACAATGTGCTCCTCGTGGGGCCCCCTGGTTCCGGCAAGACGATGCTCGCTCAACGATTGCCGGGCATTCTTCCCGAGATGACCCTGGACGAAGCGATCGAGACCAGCAGGATTCACAGCGTCTCGGGTCTGTTGCCCTCGGGTGAGCCGCTGCTCTGCACGCGGCCCTTTCGGTCACCGCACCATTCCATCTCCGATGCGGGGCTGATCGGAGGAGGCACCATTCCCCGGCCGGGGGAAATTTCCATGGCCCACAACGGCATTCTCTTTCTGGACGAAATCCCAGAGTACCGGCGTAATGTTCTGGAAGGCCTGCGCCAACCGTTGGAAGATGGGACGATCGGGATTACCCGCGTGGCGTGCGCGCTCTCGTATCCTGCGCGCGTCATGTTGATTGCCGCCATGAATCCGTGTCCCTGTGGCTATCTCGGAGATCGGGTCCGGCCTTGCCTCTGTAGTCCGATGCAAATCCAAAAATATCGCGCCAGAATCTCCGGACCTTTGTTGGATCGGCTGGATCTGCACATTGAGGTGCCGGCCGTGCCGTTTCGTGAGTTGGCGGGCGATGGGCGGGGAGAAGAATCCTCGACGATTCGCGAGAGAGTGGTGTGTGCCAGGGCGCGTCAAATCGAGCGATACAAAGGGTCGCGGACCCGTTGCAACGCGCAGCTTCGGCCGGCGCAGATGCGAAAATTCTGCCCATTGGACGCGGCGGGGAGGTCGCTGGTCGAGCAGGCCGTCACGCGCTTGGGCCTCTCGGCTCGCGCCTATATGCGGGTGATCAAGGTCGCTCGAACGATCGCCGATTTGGAAGGAAATGAGTCAGTATCGGCCGCTCATGTGGCAGAAGCGGTGCAATATCGAAGTCTGGATAGGCCTGTCCTGGTGTGTGACCTGAAGTAGAGGCGTTCGCCCGAAAAAATCCTAGAAAAGTGGAGCCTGAGGACCAGGAACAAGGCCTGCGAGATCCGGGTCTTCTCCATCCTTAGGCCGGGGAGGTATCGCGGATTTCTCCTCTTTCCGCTGGGCTCGGCGGGCTTCCTTTTCTTTCTGTTTGGCTTGCTTGGCACGCTCGCGATCACGTTTTGCGAGCGTTGCTTTTCCTGGTCTGGCGATAAGACACCTCCTGAGCGCCGTAGATTGAAAGACGGCAGGAACGTGTGCACGTCCCTGCCGGATTCAGTTATTTTATGCTACTACAGAATCGTTTACCAGCGTCCAGTGCGACTTCCACGGTCTGCGCCGCCGCCGTATCCTCCGCCGCCGGTACGCTTCTCCTGAGGTTTAGCCTCATTGACGGTGATGGTCCGACCACCCATCTGCGTGCCGTTCAGTGAGGTGATGGCCTTTTGGGCCTCTTCAGACGTCGCCATTTCGACAAAACCGAAGCCCCGGGCCTGACCCGTCTGTCGGTCGGTGATGATTTTCGCCGAAGTCACAGCCCCTTGTTGTGAGAACAACTCCTGCAGTTGTTGCTCCGTTACAGAATAGGGCAGGCCGCCGACATATAACTTTGTACCCATCGGGTATCTCCTTTACTGATGCGACGCTTTCTTGGCTGTAAGGAATGACAGGGCGAAGGAGAGCACCGAAGGCGCAGAAGGATAGGCGTCTTTCAGGGCAGGCTTTCCGATCAGATCCCTACTGCAAGGACAATCGCGCTGGGGTCTGTCAATATTGTGCGTGTCACCGTCAGACCCCTTACACGATGAAACGCATCTAGAGGTTATCATAGCGGTGCCTTTGTAGGCAAGTTAAACGATGAGGACGCAAGGGCTACGAGGCCCTTCGTGTGTACGGTATAGCGCACACGACCCGTCCGTACTTGGTGGGGTCTTCAATCACCGCGAAGGGCTTCGGCCGGATGAAGCCGGGAGGCGAAATCGGCCGGATACAGACCGAAGATAAGTCCTACGAGGGACGAAAAACCAAAAGCCAAGAGAATGCTCGGGAGTGAAATGATAGTCGGCCAATGTGCGATCTTAGACGCGATGGAGGCCCCTCCAATTCCGACGGCAATGCCGAGCAATCCCCCGACGCCGCTCAGCACTATGGCCTCGAGCAGAAATTGCAGGCGGATATGCCGTCGTTTTGCGCCCACCGCCATGCGAATGCCGATTTCACGAGTGCGCTGGGTCACCGACACCAGAAGCACGTTCATGATACCGATCCCGCCGACCAGTAACGAGATCGAGGTGACAGCCAGCAGTAAGTGTCGCATAGACTCGCTCGTCGCCAATTGTATCTTCGCCACCTCGCGGTTATTGTTCACCGCAAAGTCATCCTCCTGATCGGGTCTGAGTTTGTGCCGCTCCCTCAGGATGCGTTGTGCCTCCGTCGCGACTCGATCCACGTGATCCGGGGATGCGGTCGAAAGATAGCCGATACTGATGGATCCGATAAACTGTGTCCCAATGACCTTGCGCTCTGCGGTCGAAAACGGCATGAGGATGATATCGTCTTGATCGGCGCCATACGCGTCGAATCCCTTCGGGGCGAGTGTGCCGATGACCGTGAACGGCATATTCGACAGGCGCACCGTGGCGCCCACCAGTTCATCCCCCTCATCGAATAACGCCTCCACGACCGTTCGGCCGAGCAGGACGACCTTGGCCATGCTGTCTTCGTCTGCCTGGTTCAAACCGTGGCCTGAGGAAATGCGCCAATCTCTAATCGCCAGGTAACTGGGCGTCACGCCCGTGATATTCGTGTACCAATTGTGTTTTTCATGCACGACCTGTCTGGCGCCCCATTTTTGCCATCCCACCTTGCTGACCTCGGGCAGGCCTTCGAGGACCTGTATGTCGGCGATCGTCAGGCTCACCACCCCGCCATGTCCACTACGGACACCGCTGCTCGTGTATGCACCGCGCAAGATCATGATCATGTTTCGACCGAATGTGGCGAGCTGATTCTGTACCGCAGCTTGCGTGCCTTCGCCGATGCTCATCATGACGATGAGTGACGCAACACCAATCACGATCCCGAGCATGGCCAAGGTCGAGCGTAATCGGTGTCGGTCGAGCGCTCGCAGCGCGGCCATCATGGTCATTATCAGGAATGCCATCGGGCCCAGCCCCCCAACTCCCGCAACTATCCCGCACTTCGTGGCCGCTTTTCCAGCCGGAGGATGACCGTAGAGGCTTATCCGTTACCATCAGGACGGGGCGCGATGTCTTGAAATCAGGCGAGGATACTAGAAGCTGCCAGTCAGAGATGAGGCCAGAGTCAGTTCGAGTGTGATGCGCGGTTGCTACATGCGTTGGTTGCTGAAATGAAAGTGACGCGGTGCCTTGTCTTCTGAATCAAAGGCAAAAATCCAATCCAAGCGGTCATGACGATATTTGTAGACGTACCATTGCCCTCCGGGCTGTGGTTCCACGAATATTCCGTTCCTCTGAGTCTTGAGTTTCGTCCTAACCATCCCTGCCAGACCCCTCGACCAGCTCATTGTAGTCGGTGGTGTGGAAAAGTAAGAATACAACTGAAGTGCTAATCTCGCGGCAGCAATTCCTACTAAAGTAGGTAAAGGTCGCTCACGGTAATCAAACCCTGGGCAAATTCCCGGGACCTTGTCGATTGCAAGCTTCCGACTGAGGCGGTGTAAAAGGTGGGCGTGACGAGCTTCACCCCTTGGAAGTCCAACGCGACAGAAAAACCCTGATTCAATAATGATTCGACCAGGGCATTGACCCTTTTCCCGTCATAGGCCGTACTGCATACCGGGCCGATCAGGACTAAGAGCGACAGATGAACAGTCTCGAAATTGGGCATGGTGCTATCGATTCTGCTGGCTGGCAGCGGCATGCATGATGAGCAATATCATGGCGGCCTCTCGCTTCTCAACAATGCGAGGTTGTGTAGGTATGGAATCTTGTGCTGCCAGATGCGAAGCGTTTCTTGCCGGTCTTGCCGGAATGGTCTCTGTTGGCGCGATGACTTCAGAATACGACCCGTCCCGCAAGGCAGAAGGGTCAAGAGTAAGTTGCTCGCTTGATGAACTCGCGACACAGCTCGACAGCGCGACGGCAAGTAGAATGACAAATAGTCCTACAAACATTCACACAATGTGCATGACGGGCCCCATCACACACAATAGATAAATTCGGCTTTATTCCCGTGAAAATGTCATTAATACCGAAGGGTCATCGGACATTTGTTGCTGGCTGGCAGCATTTTTGTCCAAATCAGTTGGTCGAAAGGTATAGCTAATTGTGCGGTTTGCTCAAGTTGAAGAGCTGCACGGCCTTGTCACCAGAATCAAAGGAAAAAATCCAATCCAAACGGTCCTGATGGTACTGGTACAGATACCATTGCCCTCCGGGGCGTGGTTCCAGCAGTATCCCATTTCTGCTCGCCTTCAATTTAGTGGCCATTTCCTAGGGTCCTCTATCTGAAAACAACTATAGTCCTGTACCCCTAGATTTGAAATCAGACTAACGTCTTTAAGACCAAGGTCTATTGTGTGTCTTTGATGAGACGCAGTAGGGGGCGAAGGATATGAGATGGCGGAGCATCGGCCATTACCAGCGAAACGGGATGGAGCTGGCGAGAGGAATCGAACCTCCAACCTGTGGTTTACAAAACCACTGCTCTGCCGTTGAGCTACGCCAGCGTCCGAGGCGGCATTTTAGCATATGGCCGCGCGCCAAAGGAGTGGGTGCGGCATTGACCATGCGTTGGACCTCATGGGATACTGCCTTCGAGAAGGAAGACCCATGGTGACACTCAGATTATTGGGGAATCTCAGGACGCCCTCGGGAGAGAGCGTATTGGAATGGGAGTTGAAAGAGCCCATGCCATTGCGGCAGCTGCTTGATACGCACCAGGACGAGATTCCTGAGGTCATGGCGATGTTGGCGGAGACGGAGTGCATGCTGACCGTCGGCATCCGCATCGCCAGCCACACGACGATCGTCAGGGACGGCGACACGATCAAGGTGACGCCGCACAACAGTGCCCTTCACGCCGCCGATTTTCCGACCTGGCATGGAGGCACGACCTAGGCCGCTACGCGCGATTCTTTTTGGCTTTCCTGCGGGCTTCTGGCTCGAGGATCCGCTTGCGGATGCGGAGGTTTGCCGGGGTCACTTCCACCAGTTCGTCCTGCCCGATGTACTCCAGCGAAAATTCCAACGTCATCTCGCGAGGAGGGGTAAGGACAATCGCCTCGTCCGACCCTGATGCGCGCATGTTCGACAATTGCTTGACCTTGCAGATGTTCACATCCAGGTCTTCGTCGCGGGAGTTCTGGCCGACCACCATGCCTTGATACACGTCGACTTGGGGCCCGATGAACAGGGCCCCGCGCTCCTGGGCCATATTCAACCCGTACGCGTTGCTCACCCCCGTCTCATGCGCGACCAATGATCCATGCGTGTCGGATTGGAGCGTCCGCTCGTGCGCCTTTTCATATCCGTGGAAGAGATGATGCAGGACCACCGTCCCTCTGGTCTTCGTGAGCAACAAGCTTTTCAGGCCGATCACCTCACGGGTCGGGAGGTGGTATTCGAGGTGAAGATTATCATGTGCCGTCAGCTTCATATGGCGAAGTTCGGAGCGCCGTCGCCCCACCTCCTCGATGACCGTGCCTTGGAACTCGACGGGCACTTCGATCGTCAGCTCTTCATACGGCTCCAACATCACACCGTCTTCTTCCCGTAGAATGACCTTGGGCTGCGAGACCTGCATCTCATAGCCTTCGCGCCGCATGCTCTCAATCAGCACGGCCAGGTGAAGTTCTCCGCGGCCCGCGACCAGAAATGCGTCCGCCGAATCCGTTTCTTCGGCGCGCAGCGACACGTTCGTCTCCAGTTCCTTGAAGAGCCGGTCTCGAAGGTGTCGGGACGTGAGGTATTTTCCTTCACGGCCGGCGAACGGGCTGTTATTGACCGAAAAGGTCATCTGGACGGTCGGCTCGTCGATCGCGACCGGCGGCAATGCCACGGGATGTTCCGCGTCCGCGATCGTATCACCGATGCCGATCTCCGGCAGGCCGGCGACCGCGACGATTTCACCTGCTTCGACCCGCTCCACCTCCGTGCGCCCGAGCCCTTCGAAGACGAGCAGGTCCGTCGCCTTGCCGGGAATTTGCCGTCCATCCGCCGTCATCAGCATGAGCGCCTGCCGCTTTGCGAGCGATCCGGACAGCAGTTTGCCGA
>Ga0066683_10000768_pt1 | contig 11351 bp, 7 predicted proteins | sample GraSoiAngelo_132_FD_62296 | JGI IMG/M metagenome (GOLD analysis project Ga0066683, IMG submission 62296) | Grasslands soil microbial communities from the Angelo Coastal Reserve, California, USA - 14_0929_02_40cm | ecosystem: Environmental > Terrestrial > Soil > Grasslands | place: USA... | reverse complement strand
ACCGACTACTGGCTGGCAACTGAGCTGCGAGGCATGGTCGATGACCTGCTGGGAGAAGACCGGATCCGCCGAAGGGGCCTGTTCCAGCCCGCCGCTGTTCGCCGGCTGGTTAGCGAGCACCGTGCAGGGCGCAGGGACTGGTCTCTACAAATCTGGCAGCTGCTCACGCTCGAACTGTGGATGCAGATTTTCATGGATGGTCGAGGACATGAAACAACTTAATCAAGCGCTGGAATTCGCCAAGGAGCGTTGGGTACTGTGACTTACGTGTCAAATGGCGACAAGAACTTTGGCAAGAACGCCTCGAGGTCTTTGGAGGCGGCTTGTCCGCTCGGCTGGACGACTAACGGAAGTTGTCCATCCGTTACGGAAGCAAGCGTATCGATCGAACTGCCCGGCTGCGTCAGGATAAAGGCCACGGGCCGAATGGCAGGGTTTCGTTGGTTGCCTGACCGGTCGAGGACCGGTCCCGGTTCCATTCGAGGATAATCGTGCGAACGACTGAAACCACGTTGGCTGCGCAACTCAGTCTTGAGCGCGGGTCCCCTGTAACGTTAGGCGATGATCAGTAAAGTTCCTCATGCTTGGCACGGCCGTCATCGGCCGCTCGAACGTCCGGCGGAACGACGACGGAGCCCGTATTTTCGCTACGGCAAGCGTCTGCTGGACCTCGCTTTGACTCTTCCGGTAATGGTGTTGCTTTCACCCGCTCTGGCCCTGATCGCCCTGCTGGTCCGTCTGAATCTCGGTTCTCCGGTTCTATTCCGCCAGTTGCGTCCCGGCCTGAATGGAAAGTCATTTAGCCTTTACAAATTCCGCACAATGACCGGCGCCCGCGATGCACAGGGCAGTTCGCTTCCTGATGCCGATCGTCTCACATCGTTTGGCCGTTTTCTGCGTGGCACGAGTCTGGACGAGTTGCCGGAGCTGCTGAACGTGCTTAAAGGTGAAATGAGTCTGGTGGGCCCCAGACCCTTACTGATGCAATACCTGCAACGTTATACGCCGGAGCAGATGCGTCGCCACGACGCGAAGCCCGGTATTACCGGCTGGGCTCAGGTGAACGGTCGTAACGCCCTGACCTGGGAGCAGAAGTTCGCGCTCGACGTGTGGTACGTAGACAAGCAGTCGTTGCGGTTGGATCTCAAGATCATAGCCATCACGGTGTGGAAGACTGTGAGGCGGGAAGGAATCAACCAACCAGGACAAGCGACCGCCGAAGAGTTCAAGGGCACGATCACCCGGGCGGCATCGTGATGCGTCGGGGTAGTTTGCCTTGCACAGGGCTTGATGCTGGGCATTGGCAGTAGCGTGATACGCGGCCGGTCCGTGGGCGGCAGTGGGTGCGGGGGCGGTCCTCATTCACGACCTGGAAGCTCATATCAGTCCTTACGGGTCTGAAGGTCTATGAAAGAATCAACTGCGCACATTGGGGCGAGCACCGGGCGGGCAGAAGCAAGGCGCCGCGTCACCGGCGATGCCGCACTCCATCGTCAGGTCGCGCCGTTTCGCATACCGATGTCTTCACCGGACATTACCCAGGCGGAAGTCGACGCCGTCAATGCCGTCTTGCGCACACCGCATCTGAGCATCGGCCCGTGCGTTGATGAATTCGAGCGGCGCGTCGCTGACTATGCGGGCGCGCGTCATGCCGTCGCCGTCTCCAGCGGCACCGCCGGGTTGCATCTCGCCGTCATTGCGGCCGGCGTCACCGACGGTGACGAAGTGATCACCACGCCGTTCAGCTTCGTCGCTTCGGCGAACGTCGCCCTGTACGAGAGGGCGCGGCCGGTGTTCGTGGACGTCGACCCGGAGTCGCTGAACATCGACGCGAACCGTATCGAATCGGCTATCACGCCTCGCACGAAGGCGATCCTGCCCGTTCACGCTTTCGGACAGCCGGCCGATATGGACGCGATTCTCGATATCGCTCGCCGGCACAAGCTGATCGTGATCGAAGATGCGTGCGAGGCAATCGGCGCGGAGTACAAAGGGCGCAAGGCCGGGGCGCTGGGACACGCGGGCGTATTCGCCTTTTACCCCAACAAGCAGATGACAACCGGAGAAGGAGGGGTGATTGTCACCGGTGATGACAACTGGAACCACTTGTTCCGCAGCCTGCGCAACCAGGGGCGAGATGTGTTTGACGCCTGGTTGAATCACAGCCGCCTTGGCTACAACTACCGCCTGGACGAAATGAGCGCGGCGCTGGGCCTGGCGCAGATCAACCGTATCGAAGCGCTGCTGGCCAAGCGAGAACGAGTCGCGGGCTGGTACGCGGCGCGGCTTCAAAAAATAGAAGGCGTGACCGTGCCGTTCGTGGCGCCAACCACCACCCGCGCCAGCTGGTTTGTGTACGTTGTGCGTCTTGCGCCCCATATACAACGCGACCAGATCGTCAGGCGCTTGGATGAGCGAGGGATCCCTTGCCGCCCTTATTTCCAACCGATTCACCTCCAGCCATTCTACCGGCAACGCTTCGGTTGTATGCCGGGCGATTTCCCCGTCACCGAGCGCGTGGCTGCCTCCACGCTCGCGGTGCCTTTTTTCGGCAACATGTCTGAAGAACAGGTGAATGCGGTCTGCGACGCACTGCGGGAAGTTCTAGACGAGGCAGCCGCAGGCAAAAGTATGAACGAAACCACAGATGAACACAGATAAACAACGACCTGTCCAGCCGCAACCAAAAAGCCGTCTGTTCTTCGCCTCTTCGCGCCTTCGTGGTAAAGCCTGCTTCCAATCCGCCACGAAGACACGAAGACGCGAAGAATCACGAAACGGATCTGTGTTGATCGGTGGTTTCATTTTGTACAGCCCAGAATTCGCGTTGTTGGGGTGCAACCGGCCTCCATGAGGGCGTCATTGAGGCGTCTCGCCACCCGCGACCGCGTTTACCAGACTCTCGTCCACATAGGAAAGGAGCCAATCCAGGGCGGGAGAACGGGCAAGCGTATCGCACAGTTATTTACCGGATGGCCGCCCCCGGCTGAGTTCCCCTCCCGGCTCGGACACCCTGATGGACTGACGTTAACGAGAATATTTCCTGTGGTTGTGCAAACGCGCCCTGTAGAGCTAACGCAGAATCACGTATCTGATGGGAGATCCGCCACCGTGCAAACGCCTCTCTTGAAGTATCGACATCCAATCATAGTCCTCTCTCAGCTTTTCCTGTTCGCGCTGACTTACTATTTCAGCTTCCTTCTGCGCTTCGACTTCAACCTGCACGAACCTTTTACCCACTCCTTCCTCAAGACCCTTCCGGTGGTGGTGTCTGTCAAGCTTCTTGTTTTTTCGTATTTCCGGCTTTTCCGCGGCTGGTGGCGCTACGTTGGGATGAGCGACTTACTGGATATCATTAAGGCGGCGGCGATCAGCGCTCCTCTCGTTTATCTGGGAGTATACCTGGCGCATGGCATGCTCTTTTTTCCCCGCTCCGTCTGCGTGATCGATCTGACACTGACGATCTGTGCAATCGGGGGAATCCGGTTTGCGGTTCGAGCGTATACGGAATCAGCTCGAGTACACCTGGCCGATGCGAACACTCTTATCATCGGAGCGGGCAGCGCCGGCAGCGCAATAATTCGTGAGCTCAGGGGCAATGGGAAGGTGAAATACGACCCGGTTGGGTTCATCGATGACGATCCAACCAAACAGGGGATGAAGCTTCAGGGGGTCAAAGTTTTGGGAACCAGCGAGCATCTGCCCCGAATCATAAAGGAAAATGACGTCGCTCACATTCTCATCGCTATGCCGTCGGCCGCAGGCAAGCAGATACAAAGAATCATCGACAAGTGCCGGGCCTGCAAAGTCGATTTCAAGACACTGCCGGCGTACGGAGATATCATCAATGGTTCCGTTTCCGTCGGCCACATCCGCAACGTGAGGGTGGAAGATCTTCTCAGACGGGCGCCCGTGCAGATGGATCTCGGGAGGATCCGGGAGAAACTCCAAGGCAAGGTTGTTTTGATCACGGGAGCGGGAGGGTCGATCGGCTCCGAACTGGCGCGCCAGGTAGCAAACGTCGAACCCGGGGAATTGGTGCTTTTCGACCAGTCGGAGAGCGACCTGCACAAGATCGACATCGATCTCGCAGAGAACTTCCCAAGGCTGGATTATGCCGCGCTGGTCGGAGACATTCTGGATCGCGACCGTCTGAGTGACGTGATGGCCCAACACCGCCCGCATTTCGTGTTTCATGCGGCAGCCTATAAGCATGTCCCCATGATGGAGAAGAACTGCTTTCAAGCGGTTACCAACAACATCTTTGGAACGTATCACGCTGCCCATCTGGCGAGGGAGTTCGAAGTCCAGGACTTCGTGTTGATCTCGTCCGATAAAGCCGTAAATCCGAGTAACATCATGGGAGTGACCAAGCGGGTCTCGGAGCTCCTGATCCTCGGGCTTCAGCACCAGAGGACACATTTTGTCTCCGTCCGGTTTGGAAATGTGCTCGGAAGCAAGGGGAGCGTCCTGCCTCTGTTCGAAGAACAGATAGCCCGGCGAAGACCTGTCACCGTCACGCATCCGGAGGCCCGCCGGTATTTCATGACCATTCCCGAGGCAGTGCAGCTGGTGCTCCAGGCAGCGACCATGGGTAAAGGCGGCGAGATCTTTGTGCTCGACATGGGTGAACCGATAAAGATAGTCGATGTGGCTCATGACCTGATTCGCTTGTCGGGGCTGGAGCCCGAACGGGATATCCCCATCGTGTACACCGGACTGCGGCCCGGGGAAAAACTGTTTGAGGAGTTGAAACTCGACGAGGAAGGCATCAAGCCAACTGCCCACGAGAAGATTCGGGTTCTTGAGGGCGGCCGCGTCAGCTCCCGTCAGGTCGAGATCTGGATAAAAGAGCTTGAGGCCCGCACGAACGCCAAAGACGTAAACGGGCTGATAAGAAAACTGAGGGAGATAGTGCCGGAGTATTCGCCCAGTCAGGAGATTCTTGCCCTTGCTCAAGAATCCGTCTACGAACCATTGACCATGAGCATGAGCGCGGGTTCTCCTTCGGTCAAATGGACACGAAAACAATCCTCGTAGAAAGGCGTGTGCTTTACCTGGCGCGCCAACGTTTATTGGCTAAGCCCTAGCTCGATAAGCCAGGGCGAATGTGCGATCCGGTGCAAGCAGAATGTGTTGAACCACAAATTATCTGGATTGCTGATAACATGCAACTGGTCAGTGAACATTACGTAACCCTGATTGGTGATGATATCGTAAATCTCGGAGCGGTCGTCCTGGATTTCCACCATCAGCATTGGCCGGATATTCGTCAGTGCCGTAAGCATACCCTGGATCACGGGCAGTTCGTAGCCCTCGACATCGATCTTGACGAAGCTGGGCGACAGTGCGCGCTCTGCTATGAAATCATCGAGCCTGACGACATCGACGTCGATTTTGCCCAAGCCTGCGTCACGGTAATAAGCGGCCGCGCGGCTGATTAGGAAGCCCTCAAAATTCTCCTTAAACGAATTATTCTGGCCAGAGATCGCGTCGACGTAAAACGGCAGGGTTGCGTTGGCGCTGCCAACGCCTTTCTCGATCACGGTGACATTCGCCTTGCCGCGCACATTCTTCTTCAGATAAGGCAGGTTGTTCGGACCAGGTTCGAATACATAGACAGATCCCTTATTGGCCAGATTGGCGAAATAGAGCGACACATAACCGATATGACCGCCGATTTCGATAATTGTGTCGGCCGGCCGAATGAGCCGCCGAAACAACTCCATCGTATCCTTCTCCCGTTTCTTGCCATAAAACCAATATCCTTTATGCTTGAATGAGTGAAGGAATACCTTGTCGCCGGTAAAATGATGGGTGATCGTGATGTCGCCGGGATTGAGCCGGGCAAAGAGCGGGAGAATCAGCCGCCTGAGCAGCTTGACATTCGCCAGATTCATAGTCGCTTCATCAGCGTCGAACGGTTATATTTTAGATCGGCTGCCGCAACAAAACCAACGGCGCCTGAAAAAGAAAAACGTCAGATCTTCTCATCCCATCTCCCTGGCGAACTGAATGTGTGAATCCCTTCTTGCGCGCTACGCCCTGTGACTGTGGCAATACCGCCTGATTGTAACCCGTCAGTTGCCGGGGGTCGAGAAAAAGGCGGCGTCCCGCTCGACGGGACACCGGGTACGAAAATCGAAACAATGCCTTGCAACTGTCGGATTACGCCTGATTCCACAATGCTGTTGACATTCCAGGGTCAGAGACCCTATCCTTCGGAGGATATTGAAATTTGGAGCTTATTCGCGATAGCGCTACCGACTTTCCTCACTCCGAAATTGGGCAAAGCACTCGCAATCATCCCGCGTACCCGGTTAGATTTGAATCGGCCTCCCCGAAAGTGAAACGAAGGAAGCATCAATGAAAGAAAAGTCCACACTTGCCCGACAGGATCCGGTTCTGTATCCCGAACCTCGCGCTATTCCTGGGGAGGTACCGCAGTGGGCAGTAATGCTCCGGTACTTCTATCGTCAGCGCTTCCGGCTCCTTTTTTATCTGCTCCTCTTTCTAGGAATCGGACTCGTTGGGTTCCTCCTGTATCCTAAGACTACGGAAGGGCTCTTGACGCTCACTTTTCCGGGGATCGAGAAGCATGAGTACCCGAGCGGGAGGCAGTTCAGTGTCGAAGACTTTCGTAACCCTCAAATCCTTCTAAGCGCTCTGGGCGACGTCGGAATACCGACGGAAAAGATCGATCTCAGAAAAATCGCAGGCAAGGTGTACGTCACGTCGATCATTCCTGATGAAGTATTGAACCGGTGGAAAAAGCAGGCAAGAGACGGGGCAATCAAGGAAAGTTATTATCCTTACGAATTTAAAATCGCAATTGAAATGCCGGGGCTTTCCGATGAGCAGTGCATTCGATCGTTCGACGCGCTGGTCAAGAGGTATCAAGAACAGGTGAAGTACGAGCAGCGTACAGCTCTCAGCTTCCTCTCCGGGGGACGAGCCACCTCCTACCACGATCTGGCGCAACGCTATGACTACTGGGACATACCGAATATCTTTGAGCAAATCTATAGCTCGATGTTCAGACAGTTGAACACTCTCATCGGTGAGTCTGTCAAAGCCCGCGATTCGAGGTTGCAACTGAAGTTCCGGGATCTCGAGCGAAACCTCGCCATATGGTATGGGTCCCGGCTTCAGAGTCTCACGGCCGTAACTATCACTGGGGGGTTAGTCAAGGACAAGGACCTCATGATCAAGCGAATCCAATTTCAACTCGACGATCTCGCGATTCAGATTCGGCAAAAGACCGTTGAGGCGGCCGAGGCTACCCGTCTGCTGGAAAAGGTAGATCGCCCGAAGACGCTGCTGGCGGGGCAGCTCTCCAGCAGGGAAGGGGGCATGCCTATGATCGACGCCTCGGCTATGGACCGGCTCATGAAGTCCGATTATGTCGGGCCGGTAGTCGGGAGGATATCCGGACTCCAACAGGAGATCCAGGGGCTGGAAGCTACGAAAGCCCGGCTTCAATCGTACCTCGTGCTTCTCCCGAAATTCTCCAACATCAAAGAAGAACAACTCCCTTCGGGTTATCGAGAACTCGTGGAAACGACCTCAACGGAGCTGCACTCTGTCATTGGCGACTATAACAAGGTCTTGGATGAATATCTGACTGACGCTATCTCAAGTCTCGTATTCGTCCGCCAGGCTCCCACAATAACGAGGGCTGGATTCTCATCAGGATCAGCTCTCTTACTGATCCTCGCCTCCAGCTTTTTCTTGGCTTTCGCTGCGACAGGCGTCGAACACGTCTTCCGAATCGCAAAGCATCAGATAAACTAGGTTCGGAGTTCAGCCTTCAGGCTGCAAGGGGTGTAATTAGAAGTGCGAGTCACGTTTCATAACATGCGGTAACGTATTCCGCCCCAGCGGGGCGAAAGGAAATTAGCCGGGGGTGAGCGAAGCGAACCCCCCGGGCAGAAGAGGAACAATGATACGCACCCCGGCAGGGGTTGCAGAAGCTCCCCGCGCCCCTGCCGGGGCGGATTCGTTTATTGCAATATTCCGGGGGTTCGCTTCGCTCACCCCCGCCTAAGCTTCCAGCGCCCTTCCAGGGCGCCCCGCCCGATCTGGAAAAATACGTTGGTGTATTTATGAAATCATGTCCTTGGTGACTCGCACTTCTGATTACACCGGGCCGCAAGTTGAAGCTCGAACTCCGGGCAAATGTTTGGAGTTCAGCCTTCAGGCTGCAAGCTAAAGCTCGAACTCCGGACATCGATGAAATCCTGATAGGAGCGCGCCAGCTGCGGTAGAATCTGGGCCGCCGGCTGTGAGAGATTCTTTCGATTCACGAGCGCAGGCGTTCCCTCGGATCAAATGACCACGAAACGCGTTGTCGTCGGGATCTCAGGTTCGAGTAGCCCCATTTATGGCATTCGCACTCTCGAGGCGCTCCGCTCCGCACAGGACACGGAAACCCACCTGGTCCTGACCGAGGCTGCCCACCGGACCATCGAGCTTGAAACCGATTGGAAAGTGGAGGCGGTACTGGAGCTCGCGCATGTCGCTTACGACAACCGGGACCTTGCAGCCAGCATCTCGAGCGGTTCCTTCCAGACCGATGGGATGATCGTCACGCCGTGCAGCATGCATTCCCTGGGCGAGATCGCCAACGCCATTTCCACCAGCCTCCTGACGCGCGCCGCCGACGTCCATCTGAAAGAAAGGCGCCGGCTTATCTTAATGGTGCGCGAGACTCCCCTGCACCTGGGGCACCTGCGCAACATGGTTCGAGCCGCGGAGATGGGGGCGATCATTCTTCCCCCTGTGCCGGCTTTCTATCATCATCCCAAAAGCATTGACGACCTCATCAACCATAGCGTGGGCAAGGCTCTCGATCTGCTCTCGATTCCCCATGATCTCTTCCAACGCTGGCAGGGCAAGTGACACTCCCACGTGGCAGTTCAAATTCGCGGCGAGTTCTTCGCGTCTTCGCGGTTAATTCGGGCCCATTCTCACCGCCAAGCCGCTAAGTGCACGAAGGGAATCGCGCATGAGCGAAAAACTGAAGGCAAGCGACTACCGGTTCATCCTCCTCTGCCTGGGGATCTGCGCAGCCAGTCTGTTCATTGGAATTCGCTATTTTTACCGGGCGTTTCCGGAAGCGTCGATCGACTTCCGGGTGACCCGTGATTCCTCTTTGCCTCTCGCCGAAACATTTCTGAGCTCGCAGGGATTCTCGACCCCGGGCTACCGGCATGCCGCGATGTTTCGATACGACGATGAGGCGAAAGTCTTCCTGGAACGCGAGCTGGGACTGGAAAAGGCCAACGCCCTTATGGGACGCGACTTGCGCCTCTGGCGCTGGGCGCACCGCTGGTTCAAGCCGCTTCAGAAGGAGGAATTTCGCGTCGAGGTGACGACACGTGGTGAAATCGCCTCGTTCCTTCATTCCCTGCCGGAAGATGCCGGGGGAGAGGATCTGACCGCCGCACAGGCCCGGGGAGTCGCCGAATCCTTCCTGGCCCTCCAGATGGGCCGAGACCTCGATTCCCTCGAGTTCGTGGACAGCCAGTCCCAGAAGATGCCCCGGCGCACCGACCACGTCTTCACCTGGAAAGTGGCAGGAATGGAGTATCAGAGCGCCACGTACCGAATTTCAGTTGCTGTAAACGGCGATCGCGTGGATGGCTACTCGGAATTTTTGAAGATCCCGGAAGAGTGGACCCGCGGCTACGCCCGCCTCCGCTCGCTCAACGAGAGCACGGCGCAGGTGGATTTGCTTTTCTTCGTCTTTCTCGGGATCGCCATGCTCGTGACTCTCAGCCGGCGCGTTCGCGCAAAGGACGTGCGCTGGAAGACAGCCCTGGCCCTGGGTAGCATGTCCTTTGTCCTGCAGTTCCTGGCGTCTCTGAACCTTTTTCCGCTGTCCGAATACCGCTTCGATACCACGGGCTCTTACGGCAGTTTCGTGGGAAGAACCCTCTTTTCCGCCGTCCTGAGCGGCATGACCCTGGGGGGCATCATTCTGTTGCTGACCGCCTGTTCGGAGCCCGTGTACCGGCAGGCGTATCCTCAACATCTTGCGATCTCGCGGATGTTCCGCTGGAATGCGATACGAACGCGCAGGTTCTTCATCGGATCCCTGGCAGGGATTACGTTGACCTTCTTTTTCTTTGCCTACGAGATCGGCTTCTATCTTGCCGCCAAAAGGCTCGGGGCCTGGTCCCCCGCGGAGCTGCCTTACACGGACCTGCTGAACACACGGTTCCCCTGGATCTTCGTTCTTCTGGGAGGTTTCTTCCCTGCCGTTTCGGAAGAATGGATGTTCCGCGCATTTTCCATTCCTTACTTGCGTGGGCTGCTGCGCTACCGCTGGCCGGCGATTTTTCTTTCTTCTTTCATCTGGGGATTTGGTCACGCAAACTACCCGAACCAGCCCTTTTTCATCCGAGGCATCGAAGTCGGGATCGTGGGGCTCATCCTGAGCTGGGCCATGCTTCGTTTCGGCATTCTCGCGCCCCTCATCGCACATTACAGCATCGACGCGTTCTACTCCGCTTTCCTCCTTCTCCGCTCGGGCAATACTTACCTGATCGCAACCGGCGCCATCACCGCGGGGATCAATCTCATCCCGGTCCTCTTGGCCATTGCGGCCTACATTGCGACGCGCGAGTTCCGCAGCGACAACGAGGCAACCAACGCGGCAGAGGGTACGATTCCGGCCCAGCCCGAAGCGGCGGCGCGCGCCGAACCCCGGGCGCTCCCTACGTATCTCCCCCTCAGCCGAAAGTCAATGTACGCCGCCTTCGGAATCCTGGCCCTCGGTGTGCTCGCATTGACTGTTCAGCCTCCACGGTTTGGCGATTCTTCCAGATTTCGCATCTCGGCTTCCCAGGCCGAGAAGGCTGCAAATGAGTTTCTCTCCCGCATGGGATTCGAAGCGCAAACCTTCCGGCGGATCACGCAGCCGGCAAATCGGACCGATGCAATCGCCACACAGTACGTCTACAGCAAAGGAGGAATTGCCAGGCTGAATCAGATCTATGAAGAACAGACGCCGGCCTTGGCCTGGCAGACCCGATTTTACAAGCCACTCGAAAAGGAGGAATTCCGCGTCAATGTGGACCCGGCGAAAGAAAAAGCCGCCGCCTTCCGGCACTCCCTGCCCGAAGACGCTCCCGGAGCCGATCTGACGGAGGGGCGGGCGCGGGAAATCGCGGCCGAGTTCTTAAAAGCCCGGGGTTACGACCTCGGATTGTACGAGCTGAAAGAGACAAAATCCGAGAGACTCAAAGGCCGCCGGGACACGGAGTTCGTTTGGGAAGCGCGTTCGGGCACGCCAGGCGCTCTCGAAGAGGCGCGCGTCCGCTTACAGGTAAGTGTCGTCGGCGACA
>Ga0066683_10000766_pt1 | contig 11353 bp, 13 predicted proteins | sample GraSoiAngelo_132_FD_62296 | JGI IMG/M metagenome (GOLD analysis project Ga0066683, IMG submission 62296) | Grasslands soil microbial communities from the Angelo Coastal Reserve, California, USA - 14_0929_02_40cm | ecosystem: Environmental > Terrestrial > Soil > Grasslands | place: USA... | reverse complement strand
GCCACCCGACTCGGGATCGCAGGCCGGATCGTCTTCGCGGGGGAGGTTCCCCACGAGGACCTTCCGGAGTACTTCGCGGCCTGCGACATGTTCGTCCTGCCTTCCGTGTCCCGCCTCGAGGCGTTCGGGATCGTCGCCCTGGAGGCGATGGCGAGCGGGAAGCCCGTCGTCGTGACGGACATCCCCGGGGTGCGGGAAGTGATCACGGACGGGAAGGAGGGCCTCCTGGCGGACCCCGTGAACCCGGAGGACCTCGCGTTGAAGATGCGGGTCCTCCTCGCGGACGACCGGAAGCGGGCGGAGATGGGCCGCGCGGGGCGGGAGACCGTGGAGCGGAGGTTTTCCGTCCCCCTCATGGTCGACCACATCGAGGCGGTCTACCGGGGAGTCGCCCCGCGGGCCTAGGGGACGACCTCGAGCGCCACCGGCCTTCCCGCGTTGTCCCACGCCGCCCACGTCGCCTCGTCGTACGGCCTTCCCGTGATGATGTGGACCCCGCCGAACCTCGAGAACAGGTGGAGGTCCTCGTCCGACGGATGGAACACCCCGCTCGGATGGGAGTGGACCGTGCCCACGACGCTGAAGTCCGGCGGCATGTTCCACAGCTGGAAGATTGCGTGCCGCTTCCCTCCCACGGTCCCGGGGATCAGGAGGAGCTCCGTGATCACGCCCGCCTCCGCCCGCAGGATCGCCCCGAACTCGTTCGGGTACGCGTCCTTGGACGCGGCGAGAATCATCCGCAGGGTCTTGCGCCGGATCGCGGTCGGCCGCTGGAACATGGGCATCGGGTCACGGCTTCGCGAGCTTCTGCTCGATCCGCTGGTAGAAGTCGTCCCGGAAGCGGATGAACCTCGCGGCCCTCTCGCTGGCGGTGAACTCGAGCCCCTCGTCGCCCTTGAGGGGGACCTCCCGCTGCCCGTCGAGCACGAGCAGGCACTCCTTCGGCCTCGTGAGCCGCACGGAGACGCGGCTCTTCGGCGGGAACACGAGCGGCCGGAAGTACGGCGCGAACGGCGCGATCGCGGAGACGATGATCGCGTCCACCCGCGGGTCCACGATCGGCCCGCCGACGGACATCGAGTACGAGGTCGAGCCCGTGGGGGTCGCGACGATCACGCCGTCCGCCCGCACGCGGGCCGCGACCTGTCCGTCGACGCCGACCTCGAACGCGCGGATCTTCGAGACGTGAGCGGTGTGGAGGACGGCCTCGTTCAGGCAGTCCGGGAGACGCCGGCCGTCCAGGGTGCCCGCGATCCGCATGCGGGTCTGGACCCGGTAGTCGCCGGCGAGGACCCTGGGCAGGAACGCATCGACCTCGCTCGCCATGATCTCCGCGAGGAAGCCGAGGGAGCCGCTGTTGATCCCGAGCACGTCTCCCTCCGCGACCTGGAACGCCCGCAGGATCGTCCCGTCCCCGCCCACCGCGAGGATGGCGTCGAACCTTGCGTCCTGGAACGACGTCCCCTTCTCCTTCAGCGTGTCGGCGATCTCCTTCTCGAGGGAGACCTCGTGCGCCTTGCCAATCGCCTTCAGGATGTGGCGGCACAGCTCCGCGGTCCCCGGGATCTTCGGGTTCGCGGTGATGCCGATCCTCACGGGAGCATCTCCAGGATCTGCTCGTCCCCGAACGCGATCAAGTTCGTGCGGGCCCTCGGGCTGAGGTCCATGTCCAGGGGCCTCCGGTCGAGGCCGACGACCCCGCCGCCCGCTTCCCGCACGATGAGGACCCCCGCCGCGACATCCATCGCCCGCAACTCGTGGCCGACCTCAGCGCTATGAAGATAATAAAGGTCCGTCGCCCCTTTCGCGACGAGGCACAGGTCGAGGGAGGCGGCGCCGAAGTTCCGCACGCGGCGGGCGAGTCCCGCGACATCGGACGCGTCGCGGTGCGCCTTCTCCCCGAGGTAAACGTCGAACACGGTGTCGTTCGGGGCGAAGGGCTTCCGGACCCGGATCGGCCGGTCGTTCAGAAACGCGCCTTTCCCCGCCTCGGCGTGATACGTGTGCCCGGTCACGAGGTCACGCACGAGGCCAGCAGTGACTTGCCCGAGTCGCTCCACCTTCCCCGCGCGCGCAGTCCGGACCGCCGCGACGGACACGGCGTAGGCAGGGACGCCGCGGACGAGGTTGTGTGTGCCGTCGACGGGATCGAGGACCAGGGTCCACTCCCCCGCCTTCTCGACCCGCCCCGCCTCCTCGCTCAGCACGGTGTACGGGAGGTTGTGGGACTCCAGGAACTGGAAGGCGGCCTGTTCCGCGACCGCATCGATCCGCTGGGTGTGGGCGCCCGTCGCGCCCATCCCGACGACCTCCCCCACGTCGCCCCCGAACGCCCGCACGGCGGACTGGACCGCATCCGCGACGCCGGAGAGGACGGCCTTCACGGAGGGCCCACGGGGGCCGCGGGCTAAAGACCTCTCCGGCCCGCCGGGGAAAATTTATATAGAAGTCCCCGCTTAGATTGGCCGCTCTCAGACACTGGAGGAGCTACTTATGATGCCTGCAGGAACGCCGATCTTCGTACTGAAGGAAGGGACTCGAAGGGACCGGGGCAAAGGGGCCCAGTTCAACAACATCGCCGCCGCGAAGGCCGTGGCGGACGCGGTGCGGAGCACCCTCGGCCCGCGGGGGATGGACAAGATGCTCGTGGACTCCCTGGGGGACGTCGTGATCACGAACGACGGCGTGACGATCCTCAAGGAGATCGACATCGAACACCCGGCCGCGAAGATGCTCGTCGAGGTCGCGAAGACCCAGGACGAGGAGGCCGGCGACGGGACGACGACCGCCGTGATCCTGGCGGGGGAGCTGCTCAAGAAGGCGGAGGACATGATCGAGCAGAACATCCACCCGACCGTGATCGCGAGCGGGTACCGGCTCGCGAGCGAGAAGGCCCGCGAGGTACTAGAGAAGATCGCGTCGAAGGTCTCGCTGAAGGACGAGGACATTCTGAGGAAGGTCGCCATCACGGCGATGGCGTCGAAGTCCTCGAGCGGCCACCGGGACCACCTCTCGGACATCTGCGTCAAGGCCGTGACGATGGTCGCGGAGCAGCGGGCGGACGGCTCGTTCTACGTGGACGACGACGACATCCAGATCACGAAGAAGCAGGGCGGCTCCATCGCGGACACGCAGCTCGTCGAGGGCGTCATCGTGGACAAGGAGCGCGTGCACCCGGGGATGCCCGTCCAGGTCGAGAACGCGAAGATCGCACTGATCGACGTCGCCCTCGAGGTCAAGAAGACGGAGATCGACGCGAAGATCGAGATCACGGACCCGAGCCAGCTCCAGGCCTTCCTCTCCGAGGAGGAGAACATGCTCCGCCGGATGGTCGACACGGTCAAGAAGTCCGCCGCGACCGTCGTGTTCTGCCAGAAGGGCATCGACGACCTCGCGCAGCACTTCCTCGCGAAGGAGAACATCTACGCGGTCCGGCGGGTGAAGAAGTCGGACATGGAGAAGCTCGCGAAGGCGACCGGCGGGAAGGTCGTCACGAAGCTCGACGAGCTCACGAAGAGCGACCTCGGGAACGCGAAGCTCGTCTACGAGAAGAAGATCGGGGACGACGAGATGACGTTCGTGACCGGCTGCAAGAACCCCAAGGCCGTCTCGATCCTGATCCGCGGCGGCACGGAGCACGTCGTGGACGAGGTGGAGCGGTCCCTCGAGGACGCCCTCAGCGTCGTCGCGTGCGCGGTCGAGGACGGCAAGGTGATCACGGGGGGCGGCGCGTCCGCCACGGAGATCGCCCTGGGCCTCCGGGACTACGCGTCCAGCGTCGGCGGGCGGGAGCAGATCGCCATCGAGGCGTTCGCGGACGCCATGGAGATCGTGCCTCGGACCCTCGCGGAGAACGCGGGCCTGGACCCGATCGACACCCTCATCGCGATCCGGAAGGAGCACAGCAAGGGGAACAAGCACGCGGGCGTGAACGTCTTCACGGGCAAGGTCTCCGACATGCGGAAGGAGAACGTCGTGGAGCCGATCCGCGTCGGCGCGCAGGCGATCTCGAGCGCCACGGACGCCGCGGTGATGATCCTTCGGATCGACGACGTGATCGCCGCGAAGACGGGCGAGGGCGGCAAGGGCGGCGGCGGCCCGAAGGGCGGCGAGGACGGCGGCGGCGAGGGCGAGGAGTTCTAGGACCCCCCTCGAGGGGGAGGGCCCCAATGAACGACGAGGACGGCGGACCCGCGCGGGGCTCCTTGCCAGAGGTGTTCCGGCGGGTCCTCGAGCGGCTCGACCGGTTCGCGCCCCTCCCGCCGGGAACCCGGTTCCTCCGGACCCTCGGGCCCGGAACTCCGGGTCCCCAGGCGGTGTCGATCGCGGAGCGGGAGCCCGCTACGGACGTGATCGAGGGGCCCCACACGATCTTCGTCACGGTCGAGCTGCCCGGGGTCTCCCGGAAGGACATCGACCTCCACGCCACGGAGACGACGCTCGTCGTGAGCGCGAACTCTCCCTCGTGGAAGTACTACCGGGAGATCCCGCTCCCCGCGCCGGTGCGCGTGGACGTGATCACCGCGACGTACAAGAATGGGGTCCTCGACGTGTCATTGGAGAAAAGAGATAAGACATGGCGTATCCCAGTGAACTGAGGTGGACGATGGCGGACGACGTCCCTGAGACCCAGGCGCCAGAGGCGGCTCTGGACGCGGCCCGGCTCCAGCGGGAGCTGGAGGAGGCGAAGGGCCGCTCGGACGATTTACTCGCCCGCCTCAAGTATCTTCAGGCGGAGCTCGAGAACACGCGGAAGCGGGCGGAGCGGGAGGTCGACCAGGCCGTGCGCCTCGCGAACGAGGGCCTCGTCGCCCGCCTGATGCCCGTGCTGGACGACCTCGACGCGGCGGCCTCCGCCGCGCGGGGGAAGACGGGGAAGGGCCTCGCCCTGATCCGGGAGAACGTGCTGAAGGCGATGCGGGAGTTCGGCCTCGAGGAGATCCCCGCCGAGGGTCAGGCGTTCGACCCGTACGTGCACGAGTGCGTCCAGCTGGTGGACGACGACGCCCTGCCGGACGGACAGGTGAAGGAGGTCGTCCGCAAGGGGTACAAGTTCCAGATGAAGGTCCTACGACCGGCACAGGTCGTGGTCGTCAAGAAAGAACCCAAGACACAGGAAGGTGAGCAGCATGCCTAAGATCATCGGGATCGACCTCGGGACGACGAACTCCGAGGCCGGGTACATGGAAGGCGGGGCGCCGAAGATCATCCCAAGCGCGGAGGGCTCGACGTATGGCGGGAAGATGTTCCCGTCCGTCGTCGCCTTCACGAAGGACGGGCAGATCCTCGTCGGCGAGCCCGCGAAGCGCCAGGCGGTCCTGAACCCGGAGCGCACGGTGATGCAGATCAAGCGCAAGATGGGGACGGACTTCAAGGTCACGATCGCGGACAAGTCGTACACGCCACAGGAGATCAGCGCGATGATCCTGCGGAAGATCAAGACGGACGCGGAGGCGTTCCTGGGGGAGAAGGTCTCCCAGGCCGTGATCACGGTCCCCGCGTACTTCAACGACAACCAGCGGCAGGCGACGAAGGACGCGGGCCGGATCGCGGGCCTCGAGGTCCTCCGCCTCGTGAACGAGCCCACGGCGGCGGCGCTCGCGTACGGGCTGGACAAGAAGGGCGAGGGGAAGATCTGCGTGCTCGACCTCGGCGGCGGCACCTTCGACGTGACCCTCATGGAGATGGGGGACGGCGTCTTCGAGGTCGTCTCGACGAGCGGCGACACGCAGCTCGGCGGGATGGACATGGACAACGCCCTCGTGAACTGGCTCGTCGCCGAGTTCCGGTCCGGGACGGGCGTCGACGTCGCGAAGGACCGCCAGGCGATGCAGCGGATTCGCGACGCGGGGGAGAAGGCGAAGATCGAGCTGTCGAGCACGCTCGAGACGACGATCAACCTGCCGTTCCTCGCGCAGAAGTCGGACAAGCCCCTCCACCTGGAGAAGCGGCTCACCCGCGCGAAGCTCGAGGAGCTCATCGAGCCCGTGCTCGCCCGCCTCGAAGGACCGATCAAGCAGGCGTTTAAGGACGGCGGGTGGCAATACTCCGACGTGAACCACGTGATTCTCGTCGGCGGCCCGACCCGCATGCCCGTCGTCCGGGAGCGGTTCGAGAGGGTCCTCGGTCGGCCGGCGGAACGCGGCGTGGACCCGATGCAGTGCGTGGCCCTCGGGGCCGCGATCCAGGGCGGGATCCTGAGCGGCGAGGTCAAGGACATCCTCCTCCTCGACGTCACCCCGCTCTCCCTCGGCGTCGAGACCTTGGGCGGCGTCTTCCACAAGCTCATCGATCGGAACACGACGATCCCGACGCGGAAGTCGGAGGTGTTCACGACAGCCGCGGACGGGCAGTCCACGGTCGAGGTCCACGTCCTGCAGGGGGAGCGGTCGATGGTGGGGGACAACGTGAGCCTAGGGAAGTTCTACCTCACGGGCCTCCCGCCCGCGCCGCGGGGGATGCCGCAGATCGAGGTCACGTTCGACATCGACGCGAGCGGGATCCTCACCGTGACCGCGACGGACAAGGGGACCGGCAAGTCCGAGAAGCTCACGATCGTGGCCCCGCAGCGGATGTCGAAGGACCAGATCTCGAACGCGATGCGGGACGCGGAGGTCCACGCGGAGGACGACCGCCGCGCGAAGGAGCTCGTCGAGACCCGCAACCAGGCGGACGCGCTCATCTACGAGACGGAGAAGATCCTCCGGGAGATGGGGGACAAGATCTCCGACGCCACGAGGAAGTCCGTCCAGGAAAAGGTCGACGACCTGAAGAAGGTCCTCGACTCGAAGGACATCGAGAAGCTCCGGAAGGCGATCGAGGCGCTGAAGCGGGAGGCGATGAAGACGGGCGAGGAGGTCTACCGCAAGGGCGGGGCCGACGCGACGCCGCCGCCCCCCGGCGGGGAGCCCGCCTCGGGAGATACGCCGGAGGGCCCGAAGGTCGTCGACGCGGACTACGAGGAAGTCGACAAGTGAGAAAGCCATAAGCCACGTGGCGGGAATCGGAAACCACCATGGGAAAGCGGGACTACTACGACGTCCTCGGGGTCCCCAGAGCCGCGAGCCCGGACGAGATCAAGCGGGCGTACCGCCGCCTCGCGAAGGAATACCACCCGGACATGGCGAAGGGCGACAAGAAGGTCGCGGAGGAGCGGTTCAAGGAGCTCTCCGAGGCGTACGAGGTCCTCGCGGACGACGAGAAGCGGAAGATCTACGACGCGTACGGCCGCGAGGGACTGAAGCAGCAGGTCTGGGGCGGGCAGGACTTCGACTGGTCCCGCTTCACCCATGGCGGCGACGTCCGGGACCTGTTCGGCGAGGACTTCTTCGAGGCCTTCTTCGGCCGCTCCCCCTTCGGCGGGAGCCTCTTCACGGATCTCTTCGGCGGGCGTGCCGCCCGGAGGGGCCCGAGGCGGGGACGCGACCTCCAGGTCGCGGTCGGCGTCCCGCTCGACGAGCTGTACCGGGGGACGCGAAAGGAGCTGCAGATCCCCCGCGCCGCGCCCTGCGAGACGTGCAGGGGGACGGGGGCGAAGGGCGGGCGGCTCGTGACGTGCGCGGCGTGCAACGGCCAGGGCCAGGTGAGCCGGAGCCAGGCCCGGGGGTTCTCCCAGTTCATCAGCATCACCGCGTGCCCGAAGTGCGGGGGCCGGGGGCAGTGGCCGGAGAGCCCGTGCCCGGCGTGTGGCGGGCAGGGCCGCATCGAGACGACGTCGACCCTCCACGTCGAGATCCCCGCCGGGGCACCGGACGGCCTCCAGCTCCGCCTGGCCGGGAAGGGCGAGGCGGGCGACCCGGGCGCTCCACCCGGCGATCTCTACGTCGTCGTCCGCACCCTCGAGCACCCGCCGTTCCAGCGGGACGGCCGCAACGTCCTCGTGGACTGGCCGATCACGATGGCCCGGGCCGTCCTCGGGGGCGACGTCGAGGTCCCCACCCTCGACGGGGGCGCCCGTCTCCGCATCCCGCCGGGGACCCAGACCCATACGGTGTTCCGGCTCCGCGGGAAGGGGCTCCCGGACATCGAGACGGGCCGCCGCGGGGACGAGCTGGTCCGGGTCGTCGTCCGGACGCCGGAGCGGCTCACGTCCGAGGAACGCAGGCTCTTCGAGAAACTCGATTCCGTGACGGGGGACCGTGCGGGCGACGCAGGGCCCCCGCCCCCGGATCGCTTCGGGTGATCACGGGAACGGGAGGCCCGCCAGGATTGAGACGGCCTTGAACAGGGCGTACAGCCCGATGAGGCCGCTCGCGACGATGGCAATGATCACCGCGTCCCGCCCCATGGGCGAGGGGTTCCGCAGGTTCTTCGTCGATTCCGCCAAAATCTCCCCCGGGTCAGGAGCGGAGATGGGGCTGCACGGTATGAATACCATGCGGGACGGGTATCGAACGCGATTCCCAACTCCGTCAACACGCGCGACCTCGCAATGTTTTAGCGGGGCCCGGCGGTTCCTCCGCCGATGCGAAAGGTCATGGGCCTGATGACCGAGGACTTCCGCCTCTACCACGACCTCGTGGCGGAGCTGAAGGCCCGCGACATCCCGTTCGTGAGCCTGTCGTTCTCCCGCCGGATCCCGGAGAACGTCGGGGTGATCGTGACCTCCCCGAAGGAGGTCGAGCGGGTGGGGAAGCGGAACGTCGTCGCGGTCGAGGACATCGGAACCGCGATCGCGCGCGCCCTCCAGATCCTCCAGGGGAAGACCCGGTGGGAGGAGGTGCTCGTGGGGATCGACCCGGGCGCGGAGCCCGGGGTCGCGGTCGTCGGCGACGGCCAGGTGCTCGCGACGTACCACGCCCCCGCCCCGGAGGACGTCGCCGGGATCGTGCGGGAGGCCCTGCGCACGTTCCCCTCCTCCCGCCAACGGGTCCGCGTGGGCCACGGGGACCGGACGAACCGGAACCGGATCCTGAACGCGCTCGCCCGCGAGGACCTGGTCTCCGAGATCGTGGACGAGGCGGGGACCACGGACCGGACCGAGGAGCCCGACATCGACGCGGCGATCAAGATCGCGTTCGTCCCCGGCGTGCGGGCCCGGCCCCCGTACGACGTCGAGCCGACGCCGGGCGAGGTGCGGGACATCCAGCGGAGGAGCCGGGTCCGGAGCGAGGGCGGGGTGACGATTACGAAGGCGCTCGCGTCCCAGGTGGCCCGGGGGGACATCACGCTCGACGAGGCGATCCGGAGGCAGCGGGAGCACGCATGAGAGCGGACCTCACCCTCCCTTGACCCAGTCGTAGCGGGCCTCGATGTCCTTGCGCTTCTTGAAGTACATCTCCTCCGCGATCTCCCCCGCCGCGAGCTGCGCCTCGAGCTCCGCCAGGGAGCGGCGGAAGTCCTCCCGGAAGCTCTCCCGGTAGTCGTGCACGGCCTTCTCTAGGAGGTCCACGAGCCCCTTCCCGCGCGGCGTGACCTGGTACACGATGCGCGGCCTCCCCCCGGGAGGGAACACGGCCGTGCGGTCGACGAGCCCCCAGTTGAACAGCTCGAGCAGCTGCTTGTCGATCGCCTGGCGCCGGACCTTCATCTTCTTCGCGAGGTCCTCGGGGTGGTCGAAGCCCTGTTGCAGCAGCTTGAGGATCTGGAGGCGCGTCGGTGACGCGGCGATCCGCAGGACCTCGAGGGGGTCGTCCGCCACGTCGCGGCATGGTGGGGTCGGGATTCAAAGCTTGTTCAACATGCGGGTTGAGCTTGTCCCTTAATCTGTGGAGGCTTTCCTCGGCGCCCGTGAAGCTCGCCTAAATAGACGGGCGTCGTTTGGAACCCTCATGTCCGAGAAGAAACCGGTCAAGAACGCGACCGAGGTCACGATCTACCTCGACACCGAGGTCCGAACGCCCTACAGCGTGGTGCTCCGATGAACCGGGCGGAGATCCTCCGTCGGCTCGAGGAGCGCCTCGCCCGGGGCGAGATCTCCGAGAAGACGTACCTGGAGATCAAGGCCCGCCATGAGGCGATGCCCGAGGAGGAGGCGCCCGCGCGAAGGGACGGGGACGAGGGCCGCCCCGAGGACATCGGCCGGCTCATCGAGCGGGCGATCCACGAGTCCCTCGAGCCCGCCCTGCGGAACCTACCGGAGCTCGAGCGCCGGGTCCGGGACTCCATCGAGCCCACGCTCCGCGGGATCGAGTTCTCCGACTTCGGCAAGGGCGTCGTGACGACGAACGGCGCCGTGAAGATCGCGGGGAGCGGCGTCGTGACAGGCCACCCGGTGCGGACGCGGGAGTTCAAGTCCGCGGGAGCGGGCCGCGTCGCCGGAGACCTGGAGGCAGACTTCGCGAAGACCGCGGGGTCGTGCGTGTTCGAGGGCAACGTCAACGCGCGCGAGTTCCACGCAGCGGGGTCCGCACGGGTCGCCGGGGAGCTGCGTGCGAACGAGATCCACACCTCCGGTTCGCTCTCCGTCGGCGGCGACCTCGAGGGGCGCGAGGTCCACATCCGTGGCAGCGCGGACGTCGGGGGCCGCACGATCGCGCGGGAGTTCATGCTCGCCGGCGGCGGGAAGTTCGGCGGCCCGATCGAGTCGAGGGAAATCAATATCGAGTTGAGCGGGGACGTGACCGCGCCCGCCCTCGTCGGCACGGAGATCCACGTCCAGCGCCCGGGCGGGTTCTACCGGGGCCGCTGCTCCCTGAGCGTGGACACAATTGAGGGCCGCGAGATTACCATCGAGTGCGCGACCGCGAACCGCGTCGCGGGCGAGGAGGTCGAGATCGGGCCGCACTGCCGCATCGGCGTCGTCGAGGCCCGCGAGCTCACGGTCCACGAGTCCTCCGAGGTGCGCGAGCGACGCACGTACGGGGGACGAAGCGATCACGCGGGGCACGCCGGGCATGCCGGCGCACCTCCTCCGCCGCCCCCTGCGGCCCCGCCAAACCCGCCGAGCCCGTCGGTCCCTCCGACGCCGCCGGAGGGCCCGTCCACCGAATGACAATGACGTGGACAATTTTATAAGGGCCTTGGAGGTTTGGAACCTCGCGTGCCCGAAAGGGTCGTTCTCAAGGTCGCCGAAGCCCCCCAGTCGGACGTAGGCCTCGGCCGCGCGCGCGTCGACACGAAGACCCGCATGGCCCTCGGCGTGGACGTCGGCGAGATCATCGAGATCATCGGGAAGAAGTCCACCGCCGCGAAACTGTTCCGCGTGATGCAGGAGGACGAGGGGAAGGGCATCGTCCGCATCGACGGGCTCGTGCGTCGGAACGTCGGGGTCTCCATCGGGGACAAGGTCGAGGTCCGCAAGGCGGAGGTGTTCGCCGCGGAGCGGGTCACGATCGCGCCGATCATCTCCGAGGGCCACAAGATCAGCTTCGGCCAGGGGATCGAGAACTTCGTGAAGCGCGGACTCCTGAAG
>Ga0066683_10000765_pt1 | contig 11355 bp, 10 predicted proteins | sample GraSoiAngelo_132_FD_62296 | JGI IMG/M metagenome (GOLD analysis project Ga0066683, IMG submission 62296) | Grasslands soil microbial communities from the Angelo Coastal Reserve, California, USA - 14_0929_02_40cm | ecosystem: Environmental > Terrestrial > Soil > Grasslands | place: USA... | reverse complement strand
TCGTCGATCCGCTTTCGACGCCTCCGAATGCGAAGGCGATCGTCGACCAGAAGATGATGTCCTTGAGGCTCGTGCTCGGCACGAACGCGTGCGCGTTCATGGACGTCGCCGATCCGAGCCGGCTCCAGGTGAGGCCCCCCAGCGCGATCAGCAGCAGCGCGGGAGCCCACCCCGCGATCGCACCGGCGTTGTTGAGCCATTTCCCCACGTTCAGCCCGACAACGTTCATCGTCACCGCGACGGTCAGGCCGCTTGCGGCGACGAGGATGAAATAGGTGCTGTTCGACGACAGCCCCTGCCACGCCGGCCCGCCCATGAAGAGCGCGTTTGCCGCTCCGAAATACAGCAGCCCGGGAAAATACGGCAGGTTCGATCCCCAGTACGTCCATCCGGTGATGAAGGCCGCGAACGGCCCGAACGCGCGCTTGCTCCAGACGTAGATGCCCCCTTCTTCGGGGTACCGCGACGACAGCTCCAACGTGGAGAAGACGAGCGGGACGAAGAAGCCGAGCGCCGCGATGATCCAGATGACGATCGCGCTTGGGCCCGCCGCCGCCGCCACCGCGATCCATCGCAGGCTGAAGCCCGTGACGACGTAGTACAGGAACAAATCGCGGAACGTGAGGACGCGCCGGAGGGTCGGGAGCGTCGGTTGAGCCAGGTCGGTCGGATGGGTGACGTAGGTCGGGTGGGTCTCGTGGGTCGGATGGGTCTCGTGGGTCGGGTGGGTCTCGTGGGTTTCGTGGGTCGGGTGGGTCGGGTCGGTGGGTGTCATCGGTACAACGCCGCGCGGCTCCGCGCCGACACACTGCTCCCCCGCTTCTTCATGCCCGAGCATGTGGGTATTCGGTACACGTCATGTGGCGAGCGCGATGTGCCTGCACTCGCTCGTGGTGAGCCCGTCGAACCACGAGCCACCATGTCGGCTCGTCCTTCGACAAGGTCAGGACGAGCAAAGCCCGATATTCTCGGTCGTCGCGCCTTGCCATCGGGACGCCTCGCGGCCTCGATGCAACGCCGGGACTCTTACCACGGACTGCTGGTGATCGCGCGAGTCATGCGCGGATTCTACGCGCGGGAACGCTCCGCGCGCCAGCCGCCATCGACGAAGACGAACCGCGTCTCGGCGAGCGGCTCATCGCCGGCGGGATCCGGGTGCAGGGGATCGCCCGGGACGAGAAGCATGCGGACCCCGTCCTGCTCGATCAGCGTCGGCTCCCGCCTGACGACGCGGCGCCGGCGCGCCCAGGCGAGCGCCTCGTCCACCGACGAGAAGGGCTCCAGCTCGCGCACCGTGCTCCAGGTGGGTGGCGGCAGCACGATTTCGCGGTTCTGCGACCTCGCGATCGCGACAGGCGGCGTCATCCAGACGCTCTGCGTGGTCTCGGTGTCGTCGTGCGCCGGCATCTGGTCCGGCGGCACGCGCGTCATGAAGAACCGCGTGTCGAACTGGCGCCTGTCGATCGGCGGCGTCACCCAATGCGCGAACAGCACGAGCGCGTCCAGCGCCAGACGGAGACGCTCGCGTTCGATCACGGCCCGCAGCGTTGCCCTTCCGCCGTGCACGTCCTTGCGATCCTGGTTGAATCGCGCGTGCCCGGCGGCGCCGGCGAGCGACACGAGCTCGCCGCGCGCGTTCCTGGCGAGCAGGACGCCCGCTTCCTCGAACAGCTCACGCGCGGCGGCCACGTGATAGGCGGTCGCTTCCGCGGGCGGCAGGACGGCGAGCTGCCGCGTGGCGTGTGCGATGCCGTCGCACCACTCTTCGTCCGCCGTGTGATCCGCAGCGTCCACCCGTCCGCCGGGGAACACGTGAGCGCCTCCCATGAACGCGGTGCCTTCATGGCGCCGGACCATGAACATTTCCGGACCCGACGAGCTGTCGCGCAGCACGACGACCGTCGCGGCTGGACGCGGGTTGGTGACGATCGGGCCCGGCGGGGCGGCGCTCACAGGCCACAATAGTAGTTGATGACCCGCGCAGGCCCGGACCTGGACATGAACGGCAAGCTTGCCGCCCTGCTGCGGGACTTCGCGGCGATCCAGAGGTCGAAGCAGAAAATGTGGGGATACAAGCGCGCGGCTTCGGCGATCATGGCGCTGGAAGAACCGATCGAATCGTTTCTCCAGCCCGACGGCACGCTGCGCAAGATCCCGAACATCGGTCCCTCGTCTTCCCGTGTGATTCAGGAGGTGCTGCAGACCGGCTCGTCGCCGACCATCGAGCGCGCGCTCGCCGGAAGCGGCCAGACGGGCGACGTCGAGCGGCGCGGCGATCCCGCCGGTCACTTCCTCAGCCGCGCGCAGGTCCTCGCCGCGCTGCGCAATGCGAAGCTGACCGGTCCGCGGCTCGAGGACTATCACGGTGATCTCCAGATGCATTCGACGTGGAGCGACGGAAGCCAGACGCTGGAGGAGATCATCGAGGCGGGGATCGCGCGCGGCTACAGCTTCTCCGCCGTGACCGATCACTCGTACGGGTTGCCGGTTGCCGGCGGCGTATCGATGGCCGAGCTCACGCGGCAGCACGAGGGAATCGACCGCCTGAACGAGACGCATCGCGGGACCTTCCGGTTGATCAAGGGGATCGAAGCCAACATCCGGAAGGACGGCTCGGTGGACATGGAACCCGGCGAGCTGGGACGCCTCGAGCTGGTGGTCGCGGCGCCCCACTCCGCCCTGCGGATCGCCGGCGATCAGACGGCTCGGATGGTGGCCGCGGTCACCACGCGCGGTGTGCACATCCTGGGTCATCCGCGCGGCCGCAAGTACGGATCGCGGCCGGGTGTGGCGGCGGATTGGGAGCAGGTGTTCAAGGCCGCAAGGCGCGCGAACGTCGCGATCGAAATCGACGGCGACCCCTCGCGGCAGGACATCGACTACGACCTGGCGCGCCGCGCGGTTCAAGCCGGCTGTCTCTTCGCGCTCGACAGCGACGCGCATTCCACGGGCGAGCTTCGCTACGCAGAGACGGCGATCGCCCACGCCCGCCTCGCCGGCGTCCCGACAGAGCGCATCGTCAACTGCTGGCCGCTGGATCGACTGCTCGCGTGGCTGGCCTCACGGTCCGGCTGAAGAGCGTGAAAAAAATCTGGTAGTGTCCGCGTTCAGGCGGACCCTCCCAGCCACAGCGACCGACCCGTGATCTCGCGGTGATCCAGACCAGCCGCGCGATCCAGTTTCGCGACGATCGGCGGCAGCTCGGTGCGAAGCCGCCACTCGTCGGCGCAGCCGCCGGCCGATTCGAACGCGTCGCGCCACCGGTTCCACCAGCGGGCGACGAAGCCGGCGAGCGGCTCGAGGATCAGCACGCGATCGCCGTGGCTCGCGCGAGAGACCAGGTGCGCCAACAGCGCCTCGCGCGCCGGATCCGCCAGCTCGTTCAGCGTGAACGCCGCGAGGATCGCCGCGGGGCCTTTCGGCAGATTCGCCGTCGCGATGTCGCCTTGACGGAGGGTCGCCGCCATCCCGAACGCCCGATACGTCCTGGCCGCCTCGCCGACTGCCCACGGATGACGATCGATACCGATCACTCGTGGCGGTTTTTCGCACGATCGGGCCCACGCGACACCCGATGCGCCCGTTCCGCAGCCGAGATCCAGCAGCGTCGAGATGCTCCGCCTTGCAGCCGGCAGCGTCTCGACGATGTGCGTCACCAGCATGTGGTGAAGCGGTCCATAGAAGAGCGCGAACGCCGCGCGCTTGCCCGCGCCAGACAGCGCGGCGCCACCCGCCAACTTCTGCCGGCGCTCGACATAGGTGGACGACAACGCGCGCAACGCGCGCGACACTTGCGAAAACGTCAGCGCGGCGAGATGTCTCGCTTCGAGCGCGGCGATCCAGCGGATGAACAATTCGTCGTGTGCATTCACGATGGCGCGCCCCGTACGGACGGGTTTCCTGGCTGAATTCGGCCGCCGGTGTATCCCTCTCCCCTGTGCCGCGCGGCGTTGCTCGTCGGTCGACTACTCCCGGTATTCTCCCTCGTCTGCACCTCCCGCTCGGCTCGAGCCTTCGCGCTCCGGACGTGCGGGGCGGGCGCCTCGGCGCCGTCATTTGGCACTTCTTAGCTCAGCAGCGCGAGTGCCTGCGCCGGGTATCGAGCTTGCTTCCTGGCGCGCGGCACGTCACGCTTCCCATGACGTGTAGGGCGAACCTTTCATTCGCGCCAGAGGCGTTTCGGCGACCCTGAAAGAGTCGCCCGAGTTTCGTCCTTCCGTTCGCAAGCGTTCAATGGAGGATGTCCCATGCAGACTTCTCTCAGGTTTCTTGTATTCCCGCTCGTGGCGCTGATGCTGGCGTCGTCGTCGGTGTTCGCCGGCGAGCAGCACGTCGTTTCGCCCAGCCGGCTGGCGTCGACACTCGCCGACCACATCGCTCAACAGGACGCCAATCGCGTGGTGATCCATGAAGCGCTCGCACGGCCGGAAGTGCGGGCCGTGGCCTCGTCCCTCGGCGTCGATCTCACACGCGCGACCGCCGCGGTCGACACGATGAGCGGCGTGGACCTCCAACGCGCGGCCAGCGCGGCTCAGCAGGTGAATCAGCAGCTCGTCGGCGGTGCATCGACGGTGGTGATCTCGACGACGACGCTCATCATTGCGCTGCTGCTGGTCATCATCCTCATCCTCGCCATCAAGTAACGCATGATCGCCACGCTGGTCGCCGCGCTGTCGCTTGCCTCGTCGGCGATCGACGTGCCGTATCTGCCGCAGACCGACGCCCTGTGCGGCGGCGCGGCGGTGGCGATGGTGTTCCGCTATTGGGGAGACGCGCACGCTGACGTGCAGGAGTTCGCGTCGCTGGTCGATCGACGGGCCGGCGGCATCGCGAACGATGTGCTCTCGGACGCCGTCGCAAAGCGGGGTTGGCGGGTTGGACGGATGGAGGGTTCGCTGGGCGCCCTGACCGCGCGTGTCCGTGACGGCCAGCCGGTCATCGTGCTCGTGCCCGACCGCGGCAATCGCTATCACTACGTCGTTGTCACGGGCGTGAACGAGGATGGAGTGATCGTGCACGACCCGGCCTGGGGACCCTCTCGAGCGATCCGGGCTCCGGATTTCGAGCGGGCCTGGCGGACGGCGAAATTCTGGTCGCTGATCATCATGCCGCCCGTGGCGCCGGCGGTGGTTGAGGCCGACGAACGGACGCCCGCGGCTGAAGCCAGCCCGACAGCACCGGACCCATGTGACGAGGTCCTCAGTCGCGCTCTCGCAAACATTCGCGAGCAGGGTTTCGATCGCGCGGAGATGCTTCTCGGAGAGGCTCGCGCGCAGTGTCCGAACGCGGCGGGCCCGCTCGGCGAGCTGAGCGGCGTGCGATTCGCACAGCATCGCTGGGCGGATGCGGCGGCGCTCGCACGCGATGCGCTGGCCCGCGATCCCCACGATGGTTATGCCCTCGACGTGCTCGGTTCCAGCCTGTTCATGCAGGACGACGAGGTCGGAGCGCTGCGAGCGTGGAACCGGATCGAAAAGCCGCGCGTGAACCTCGTGCGCATCGACGGTCTTCATCACACGCGTTATCAGACAATCGCGGAGACGCTCGCGATTCAACCGAACCGCCTGCTCACCGCCGATGTGTTCGAGCGCGCGAGGCGGCGACTCGGTGAGCTGCCGGATCACTCCGCTGCGCGGCTCGCGGTCCGCCCGGAGCGCGACGGCTTCGCGACGGTCGACGTCGTGGTCGCGGAGCGGGCCACGCTACCACGCGGACGCGCTGAATGGGTAGACGCCGCGCTCCGCGCTGGTGTGGATCGCGAGGTCGGCGTAGCGGTTCCCGGCACCACCGGTCAGGGCGAGGTCTGGTCCGCGAGCTGGCGCTGGTGGAGCCATCGGCCCGGCGTCAGCATCGGATTCGCTGCGCCGCGGGTGCATGGCCTGCCTGGCGTCTGGCGCGTCGAGGGAACCTGGCGGTCGGAAACGTATGCGACCGGGGAAACGCGGCTGGCATCGCTCCTCACGCGCGAAAGGCGGAGACGCGCCGCGCTGACGGTCAGCGATTGGTTGACCGGCCGCGTTCGGTACGGGCTCTCGGCCGGATTCGACTCGTGGAACGCCGGCCGGAAAGCGGCGTCAATCGGCGGCTCGCTCGAGCGGCACATGCTCGCCGATCGGCTGTCGCTCTCGGCCGAGGCCTCGCAGTGGGTTCCGGTCGCCGGCCCCGCGTTCCACACGATAGCCGCGCGCGCGGCCGCACGGACGTCGACAGGCACGCAGGGGTGGGTCTACCACGGCGAGATCGGCGCGGAGCGCGCAGCCGACGCGGCGCCGTTCGGGTTGTGGCCGGGCGCCGGCGACGGTCACGCACGCGCGCCGCTGCTGCGTGCGCATCCGCTCCTGGACGATGGCGTTGTCGACCTGACGAGGCCGGCGGTCATCGGCCGCACGCTGGCGTACGGAAGCGCCGAAGCGCTCGGGTGGCTCGAGCGGCCGTCACTGCTCCGAGTCGGCCTCGCCGGCTTCGTCGATGCGGCGCTCGCGTCACGAAGGGTGGCGCCTGGCCGCGAACCGCTTCAGATCGATTTCGGTGCCGGGCTGCGCGTCAAACTGATCGGAGCAGCGGGTGTGGTGCGCGTCGATATCGCCCACGGCATCCGCGACGGGGCGAACGCGCTGACGTTCGGCTGGCTGTTTGCGTCGCGCCCGGAGTAAATACAACCGTGAAGATCACGAAAGACGACGAAGATCACGAAGAAGAATTCTTTGTAAAGAGCCTTCTTCGTGTTTTTCGTGGATCTTCGTGTTTTCGTGGTTGCATTTTTTAGTTAGCGCATTTCCAGAACGCCCTGGTCATGGACGTCGATCCGTCCGGCTTTCCCGTCGAAGCGATTCTGAGGAGCAAACGTGCCTCCGAGCAGCATGAAGGCCATCACGCGCGCGGCTTCCGTCCAGGCCAGCGGGCGCCCCTCGACAAGAACACGCCCTGCCGCAATCGCTTCACAGATCGCGTCCGGGTCCGGCATCGCATCCACCAGAGAATACGTCGTGCCCAGCTGCCACAGGCGGTGCACGTCACAGTTGCCGACGACAGGTTTGCCGTAGCGAGCCGCCCAGCGCTCCGCGCGGCGATTGAAATCCACCGAGCGCGTGAACATCGCGTTGCGTTCCACGGCGTCGAACAGATCCGGGTGGCGCTCCAGATCGCGTCCCAGGCAGACCGATGAGGGGAAGAAAGCGTGAGGCGCCACGACGAGGCCCGGCTGCCGTGATTTCAACCGCGCGAGATCGCTGAATGTCCGCACATCCTCGGCGCCGCTCTTGAAATTCAGGAGCAACACGTGCCGTCCCTCAATCGTGCGCTCGACGCCGGGTATCAGGACGATTCCGCGCTCGGCGGCATACGAAGCCAGGCGCTCGACATCGAGCTGCCGTTCGTGCAGGGTGACGGCCAGCGCGTCGTATCCGAGCGACGCGGCGCGGTCAATCAGCTCGATGGTCGTGTGGGGAATCCGGTCGACGGGGTCGTCCGAGGTATGAGTATGCAGCTCGACCTTCAACATCGCGTCGGGCTGGAGTACTACAGGATCCAGGCCGTCGCCTGTCTGCCTGCCTGGCCGGTACTGGTGCTAAGAGTTTAGTGACTCATTCCGTTCGACTTGCCGGCCGACGCCGGCCGCGAGGGTCAGGCCGGAGAAGTCATCGATCCAGGTGATTTTTTGGCACGCCGAGATCGACTACCGCTCAGGCTGCGACCTCCGTCGACAAAATCGAGCGCACACCTGCCAGCTTGCCTGGCACTCGATTTCACAATTTACGGCGTGTATTTCGTGACGGCGATCGGTGCCCCATTTCAGAAATACAACGACATATTTGGCTACAGACACAAAGACACAGAGAAGAAGACGCTTCAGGTAGCGCGCTCGACGCGGCGCCGCGTATCGGCGGGCGAGGCGTCTCTCTGTCTCAGTGTCTCAGTGGCTTGTCCAAATCAATACGTCAGCGTACTTACGAAATGCCGCACTCAGCTAATCATGACTTTCCGCGGCGCCTGCGAGTTCTGTTCGAGGAACGATTTCTTGCTTTCCAGCTCCTGCTCGGTCGGCTGCACCTTGCCGGTGACGTCGGTGACGCGCGACACGATTGTGTGGGCACCCGGCGTTGCGCCGTTCCACGTATAGGTGAACAGCTTCCACCCGTACTTTTCTTTCGTCGACGGATCCATCGTGGCCGCCTGCCACGGTCCCTCGTCCACCTTCACCTCGACCGATTTGATCGGCGTGCCGTCGTTCAGCACGACGCCCGTCACCTTGTGCGCGCTGCCGTTCCTGGTGACGCGCGCGACGAACGACTTCAGCTGCATGTGGCTGATCGCGGTTTCGTTCCACCGCATCTCGCCGTCGATCATCTCGCCCCTGAAAGTACGATACCAGCGCGCCTGGTACTTGCCGAGATACGTCTCTTCCTGGAGATGGATCTGCGCGAGCCATTTGACGTTGGACACGCCGTACCAGCCCGGCACGATCAGACGGAGCGGAGAGCCCTGGTGCCGCGTGAGCGGTTCGCCGTTCAACGCCCAGGCCAGGAAGGGCCTCCCCGACAGCGCCTGCTCGCGATTCAGGCTCCGGCCGAACTGGTAATCGACCTTGTACTTCTGCGTCCGCCACTCGACTTCCTCTTCGCCGTGATCGGCGCCGAAAAACACGAACTCCCGCGTGGCGGCCTTCACGCCCGCCGCATCGAGCACCGTCTTCAACGGAACACCGGTCCAGCGGCCGTTGCCGCACAGACCCTGGAGCGGACCGCGGTTGCCCGAGCATTCGAACCCGGCCACAAGGTCGGTGCTGCCCATCTTCTTCAACTCGTCCAGCGAGATCGACTTCGGCCGATCCACCAGTCCCGAGACTTTCAGCTTGAAGGTCGCCGGGTCGACCTCGGGATGGCCGTAGTGCTGGGTGGTGGCGAACTTGTCTTTCGGTGTGAACGGACCATCGATCGTGCGGACATCGAGGAGTCGACGGTCGGGGGGCGTTTCCCACCTGACGTTCTCGGGCAGATCGGTGAAAGGCACAACGGTCTCGCCTTGGGCGAGGGCCGGCAGCGCCCATTCCGGTATACCCAACACGCTCAGGCCCGCCAACGCGAGGCTTCCCCTGAGAATCTCCCGACGGGTGCTCTGGTTCATCATGATCGGTCCCTTTCGGCAGCTGCTTCGTTGACGTGCAGCACGATTCTTATCACGACCCGCACCTCCAGGGCTATCCCCTGCCGGATTCAGGCAGCTACTTGTCTGCCCTGCCAGGGACTTCCGCGGGAGGCCGGCGGCGCGATCCACGAATTCCTTGGTCGTTGAGCGGAATGCTCATGGTACCCGAGTTGCGATTTCCGGCGCGTGCCCATCCTTGCCTGGCGTCCGCGCGCACCGAAGCCACCGCCTCGAAACGTGCCCTGTGCGCAAGACGGGCGCGTGCCTGGCGCGTACGCTGGACGAGTCCGCTTTCGTCCGGCCGATCTCGAGACACTCCCCCCGGTGCTGCGCCTGGCGGTCGGCCGTGTTGTGAAGGTCGCGTTCGCCGGAATCGCCCTTCCTGGCGACCCGTTTACCGGTCAAGGGCTCTATCTGGAGTGGTGCAGCGATGACGTGTTCGACGGGTTTCTGATACCCGAGCAGGATCTGGAATTCCTCGGAGCGTAGTCGGCCCGCGGAAATCCCCTTCGCCGTGCCGTTCGTGGCCGTTTACGCCTGACATCGCTCTCCTTCAAAGACAACAGGAACGACTCGGTCAGCCATCGCGGCGCCATCCACGCCAGCCGCAACTCGTGCATCGGTGTGGCCGGCGGCGCGTGAAGAGCTTCACGACATACTCGTAGCCGCGTGTGCGCGAGCGGACCATGGCCTCATCGCAACGGGGACACCGAAGACGGTGTGCGACTTCGCGCAGACGAAGCAGGCGCTGCTGCTCAGCCCAGATCAGCGCGAGGTCCTCCTCGCCGACCTCGAAGGACTGACTGATGACCGGCGATCGGTCGTAGTGGACGACGACTTCGATGCGGTCCCTCCCCGCGAGCGAGAAGCATTCAATCGAACGACCTGCTTGAGTTGTCAGGGTCCACACCGTTTTCGGCCGGCCGGTCTCGTTCGCCGGCGGCGCCGCCGAGGGCGTCACTTCGTCCGCGGGACCGCGATCATTTGTAATCACAGTGTTGGGGGTGCTCATTCTACTCGCCGAACCGCCTGGGTACCAACGTCGGCAGTGTCCGCCTGCAGGCCGACCAGGGTAGCAACGTCGGTTGTGTCCGCCTTCAGGCGGACCGTGGCGGTGAATTGTCTCTCGGTCGAGGTAAACGCATCGCATCTGCGATGCGCTCGGGTCGGGACCTGCAAATCCGAAACTGTACAGTTTTGAACAGCTTCAGAGGTAGCGCGCCAGCATACTCACCTTAGCATGGCTGCGTCGAAGATGGGCGATGCTGGCTCCGCGCTCGCCGTCATCGTCGGCGATCCCGGCGAACGCCAGAGCATTCGAGCGGCGCTCGCCGACTGGGAAGGCGGTCCGCTCGATATCCATTGGGCCGACACGTTGGCGCAAGGCGTGGACCTGCTCGTCAAAGGTCGCATAACCGCCGTCGTGCTGGGTCTGACGCTGCCTGATTGCGAGGGTCTCGACGGGTTCGTCACGGTATCGAACGCCGCGCCGCAACTGCCCGTGCTGATTCTCAGCGCCGTCCGCGATGAAGGCCTCGCTCAGCAGGCGGTCGCGCGCGGCGCGAGCGACTACCTGCTCAAGACACATCTCGACAGCCACTCCTTGCGGCGCGCGATTCGAGGTCTGATCGAGCGCACGGCCGTGGAGGAGGCACTGTTCGCCGAAAAGGAACGCGCCGAGGTGACGCTGAACTCCATTGGAGACGCCGTCCTCAGCACGGACCTGGCGGGCCGCGTCACGTATCTCAATGCGGTGGCGGAAGCGATGACAGGCTGGCGTCGCGAAGAAGCTGCGGGACGCCCCCTGGCCGAAGTGTTCCACATCATCGACGGCGAGACACGGGAGCCGGCGCAGAATCCGATGGAGCTGGCTGTTCAACAGAACAGAACGGTGGGAGTCGCGGCGAACTGCATCATGGTCCGGCGGGATGGCGTGGAAATGGCCATTGAAGATTCCGCGACCCCCATCCACGATCGAAAGGGCCAGGTGACCGGCGCCGTGATCGTCTTGCGCGATGTGAGCGCGGCGCGCGAGGCATCGCTGCGGCTGTCGCATCTGGCGCACCACGACTCGCTGACCGATTTGCCGAATCGACTGCTCTTGAACGACCGGCTCGCCCGGGCGATTGCGGTCGCCGGGCGCCACGGGAGAAGGCTCGCGGTGCTTTTCGTGGACATCGACCACTTCAAGCACATGAACGACTCGCTGGG
>Ga0066683_10000761_pt1 | contig 11358 bp, 11 predicted proteins | sample GraSoiAngelo_132_FD_62296 | JGI IMG/M metagenome (GOLD analysis project Ga0066683, IMG submission 62296) | Grasslands soil microbial communities from the Angelo Coastal Reserve, California, USA - 14_0929_02_40cm | ecosystem: Environmental > Terrestrial > Soil > Grasslands | place: USA... | reverse complement strand
CGGCCAGGGGGTAGGCCTCCAGGCACTCGCCGTCAGGGACCATGACGAGGTTCCCACCCTCGTAGCGGCCGAGGACCTCCCGGAACCTGGCCGGGATGCTCACCCGCCCCTTGGCATCGACCGTCGCTGGATAACGTCCCCTGAACATTGGTTTTGGAGCTGTTGGACCCACTTCATCCCACTTTGCCCCACTTAATTGGCGAATTTACAGTTGCCATTTCGGCCTGTCAAGCGAAAACAGCACGATTTTTTAAGGAAATACGCTACCCAGGCGTTTGGCGCACGGATGGGGCCGTCGTCCCACTGGCCCCGCGCCGGATGGTGGAAGTCGACTGGTTAACGGGGCGGTAGTGCTGAATGGCTTCGGGGAGCCAGGCCTCGATCTGGGCGATCCGGGTCTGTGGAAGCGGGTCGGTCGACAGGAATTCCGGCTGGCCGGCAGGAGCAGTCCCACCGTGGGGTCCCGAAAGCCTCTATCTTGCGCGGGCCTCGCGGATGAAGCGCGTGAGCGGTGCGCGCGCGGTCGCCGTTCGCGGCTCGAGATCGGCCATGCACAGGAACGGGCAGCGCGCCTCCGACGCAGCGGCGTCGCCGGCCACGCGGAGCGCGCGTGCGGTGGGACCGATCGAGACGAAGACGTGGAGCATGCGGCCCTCGCGCACGCAGTCGCCGATCACGTCGGGCGGCGTCTCGAGCGTGGGCGCGTCGGGCGCGGGCGAGATCACGAGCGAGCGCACGCTGCGATTGCGCGCAAACCACGGCAGCTCGCCGAGCGGGTCGAACCCGTCGGGCAGCGGCGCGTCGAGCTCGACCAGATAGCGGAACAGCCCGAAGTACCCGGGCAGCGCCCGTGCGAGCCGGCCTTCGAGGACCGGGAGCGTCGACTCCGCGGCCACCGGGCTGATGATTCGCAGACCGATCGCCCGACCGATGACCGTCGCAACGACGTGGCGGCTCGGAGGAGGTTGATCCATGGGGCGCTCGACGCCAACGCAATCTCCGCGCCGACCCACTGCTCCCGCCAAGTGTCTGAAAATTCAGACACCACGGGCGGGACGGCCGACAGCGGATTGGCCCGTGGATGTGCAGCGACGCCCAGTAACGAGCCAGGGGATACGCTGGAAGCATGAGGATCCTCGTCATCGAGGACGAGCGGAAGGAGGGTCACGCTGTCGACGTCGCCGCCGAGGGAGCCGCGGCGTACGACCTCATCGTGCTCGACGTCATGCTGCCGAAGCGAGACGGCTTCGCCGTCGCGATGCCGTCGCCGACAAGGTCGCCGGGCTCGACCTGCTGCGGCGGGCGCGACACGGTGGCGAGGCTGGCGCAGGATTCGGCCGATTGAGGAGGACGCGATGACGGACGCTCGAGCCCCGCACGTGGTCGTGGTGACCGGCGCATCCGCGGGAGTCGGACGCGCCACCGTGCGCGAGTTCGCCGCACGCGGCGCGCGGATTGGGTTGATTGCTCGCGGCCGGGCCGGCCTCGAGGGCGCGCGCCGCGACGTCGAGCGTGCCGGCGGCGTCGCGCTCGTTCTCCCGCTCGATGTCTCCGATCCGGCGGCGGTCGAGGCGGCGGCCGAGCGTGTGGAGCGTGAGCTCGGTCCGATCGACGTCTGGGTGAACAACGCAATGCTCTCGGTATTCGCTCCCGTGAAGAGCATGCAGGCCGAAGAGTACAAGCGCGTGACCGACGTGACGTACCTCGGCTACGTATATGGCACCCTCGCCGCCCTGCGACGCATGCTGCCCCGCGACCGCGGCGTGATCGTGCAGGTCGGCTCGGCGCTCGCGTACCGCGGCATTCCGCTGCAATCCGCCTACTGCGCCGCCAAGCACGCCATCCAGGGGTTCATGGACTCGCTGCGCTGCGAGCTCCTGCACGACGGCAGCCACGTGCGCGTCGTCATGGTGCAGATGCCGGCCCTGAACACGCCGCAGTTCGGCTGGGTCAAGAGCCGGCTGCCACGCCGCGCGCAGCCGGTGCCGCCGATCTTCCAGCCGGATGTCGCCGCGCGCGCCATCGTCTGGGCCGCCGATCATGCCGACCGCGAGGTATGGGTCGGTGGTCCCACCGTCACGGCGATCGTCGGCAATGCGCTCGTTCCGCGACTCGCCGACGCGTACCTGGCTCGCACCGGCTTCGATGCGCAGCAGACGGACGGCGCGCCGCCGCCGGATCGGCGCGACAACCTCTGGGCTCCCGTCGACGACGCGACCGACCACGGCGCCCACGGCGACTTCGATGCGCGAGCGCACCCGCGAAGCTATGAGTTCTGGGCGCGCACCCACCGCAACGTCCTGGCGGTGACCGCCCTTGCCGCCGGGCTCTCGGGGCTGGCATGGATGCGGCGGCGGCGAGCGCCATGAAGCGCTCTCACGGCAAGCGCCGAGACGCCGGACGTCAGCGATTACGAAGCCGCACGCGGGTCGTCAACACCGTCTCCACGGTCGAGCCGACCACGGAGTAGTCCGGCCGGGTGGCGAGGGCGACTTCCACGCTGCGCACGGCGGCGGGCGCGAGCGTCGGCGCGCCGGCGGTATCGAAGTACGTCAGTCGAAAACTCCGCACACCGTTGACGATCGGCTGCAGCCCACCGCCGGCGTCGCGGCGGAGCACCGTGCCCACCAGCCGCCACGTCACGCGCTCGCCGTTGGCGGCGATGACGCCGTCGCCGTCGAGGTCCTGCTGCAGCACGATCGTGTCTGGCGCGGCCAGCGCGACCGCGTCGAAGTCCCGGCCGCCGCGACCGGCGACGCGAAGCTCGGCGGACAGGCGGGCGAGCGCCACGCGGGCGCTCTGCTGCGTCTCGACGCGCGCCATGCCGAACGCCCACGCGCGCCGACCTTCGTCGAGCAGCGTGAAGGCCGCGGCGCCGACGACGGCGAACATCGCGAGGCCGACGAGCAGATCGGCGAGGCTCACGCGGGCAGCGTCGTCGACGACGCTGCCCGCGTCAATGTCCAATGATCAGTACGCGCGACTGGTGCTGTCGCTCGTACTACGCCGCGACGAGCATCCCGCGCAGATGGAATCCCACCGAGCCTGTGGAGGTCGTGGCGGTCGCCGTCGCGCCCGTCGTCGTCGTCGTCTCGGGGACGTTCATGAGCTGGACCGTTTGACCGGGACCGAATTCGATGCCGGTCGTGAACGGCAACGGCGTGCTGGTGCGTGCGGCGACGCACAGCGGGCCGGTGATGCTCGAGTCACTCTGCGTGATCGTGCCCGCGAGCGTCTGCACGCTCGTGCCCGGCATCGTGGCCGTGGTCGCGCTCGTCGTCCCGGGCGTCGTCGTGCTCGTCGCCGTCGTGCCCGTTGGCATCGGCGTGCTGCCGGTCGCTGTCGTCGTGCTGCTCGTCGTGGGCGTGGCGACGGCGGCCGCGGCACCGGCGCGATTGATGGCGGCGCCGCACGTCGGCGCGTCGCCGGTGTTCGTCACGACAACGTCGGTGACGATCAGCGTCTGACCCGGCGGCACCGTGAACGCGGTCACCGCGGTCGTGCCCGCCGGCACCATGCGCGTGATCTCGACCAGGTTCAGCACGACCGGCGTTCCCGTCGACGTCGCCGGCGACGCGCTGACGCCCGGCACGGGCGTCGGCGAGATGCCCGTTGTGGATGTCGTGTCGTTGCCGATGGTGGTCGTGGTCGTGCCGTCCGAGCCGATCGTGGTTGTCTGGGCCGCGAGCTGACCGGCTGCGGCCACCGCGACGAGAACGGATAGACAGAGAACGAGCAAGCTCACGAGCTTCATGAAAAGGACCCCCTTGGGAAGGAACTGGCTCCGGCAGGCCCGCAATGCCGGTGCCAGTGAGCCCGTGGGCGCGACGTCAGCCGATCGCGGGCCGCTGCTGGCGCCACGGCCGCGCGCGCTCGAACGCCGCCGAGGCGCGTAGCACAAGCGTGTCCGCGAAGCGCCGACCCACGATTTGCAATCCGATTGGCAATCCGTCCTTCGTGAAGCCACACGGCACCGAGGCCGCGGGCTGGCCCGTGAGATTGAACGCCGGCGTGAACGGGATCCACCCGTAGAACGAGACTGCGCGCCCCGCGATGGCGCCGGGCGTGTCGAGACCGACCTTGAACGGCGCGCACGCGATGGTGGGCGTGAGCAAGAGATCGTACTTCTCGAAGAACGCGCGCGGGTGCTGCCACCAGTTGAGCCGATCGAACCAGGCCTGCACGTAACGTGTCGGCGGATTCTTCAGCGTCATCTCGATGAGCCGCAGGAGGCCGGGCTCGATCAGGTCGCGCTGCTCGAGATGCGGGGCCATGCGCGTGGCGATGCCGCCGCAGAAGATCTGCTCCCAGCACTCCATCATCGAGGGCCACTTGGGCTGGACCTCGTCGACGCGGCAGCCGAGATCGCGAAACGCCTTCGCCGCGCGCGCACACGCCGCGCTGATCTCCGGATCCACGACCTCGGCGAAGCCCAGATCGTCGGTGTACGCCACGCGCAGGCCCTTCAGATCACCGGCGAGCGCGCGCGCGTAGCGGGCGTCGTCCGCCGGCAGCGAATACGGATCGCGCTCGTCGGGCCCCGCGCAGATGTCGAGCGCGAGCGCGGCATCGGCGACGGTGCGCGTCATCGGCCCGATGTGCGACACACTCCACGCCGCGCTCGGCGGGTGCAGTGGGATGCGGCCGTACGAGGGCTTGAAGCCATAGATACCGGCGCACGAGGCCGGAATGCGGATCGAGCCGCCGCCGTCGGTGCCGACGTGCAGCGCACCGAGTCCCGCCGCCACGGCTGCGGAGGCGCCGCCGCTCGAGCCGCCCGGCGTCCGATCGAGCTGCCACGGATTACGCGTCGGCCCGAACACGAGATTGTGCGTGGCGCCGATCCAGCCGAACGTCGGCGTGTTGGTCTTGCCGATCATGATGCCGCCGGCGGCCTTGAGGCGCTCGACCATCGGCGCATCCTCGGCCGGCACGTTGTCGCGATAGAGCGGCGTGCCGAAGGTCGTGCGCACGCCCTTGGTGACCACGAGGTCCTTCACGCCGAAGGGGACACCATGCAGCGGTCCGAGCTTCGCCCCGCGCTTGCCGACGGCCCGCTCGGCTGCCCTCGCCTCGCGTCGCGCCTGATCGGCGTTGATCAGCACGAAGGCGTTGATGCGCGGATTGAGCTTGTCGATGCGCGCCAGCAGCGTGTCCACGAGCTCCAGCGGCGAAAGCTTTCGACTGCGGATCAGCGCGGCCTGCTCGGTAGCTGACAGCCAGTTCGGATCGTTCTCACGCATCGACGGGCTCCGCGGAAAGATAGTTGATGACCGGTGTCACGCGCAACGTAAATGAGAAGGTTTGCGAAACGAGGGGGTGATGGGAAGCACGGTTGTCGGGCGCAACGTGAATGAGGGGGGGTTTGGGGGAGGCCGCAGGGGTCCCCCCATCTCAATAGACAGCTCGCAACAGCCCCGTGCCGCGACCCACATCATCGCGAGCCCCGCAGCCGCGGGTCCAGCGTGTCCCGCAGCGCATCGCCGAGCAAGTTGCTGCCGAAGACGACGAGGCTGATGGCGATGCCGGGGAACAGCACGAGGTGCGGCGCCTTCTGCGCGTACTCGGCGGCGGAGACCGAGAGCATGCGCCCCCACGAGGGGTACGGCTCCGGGATGCCCATGCCGAGGAACGACAGCGTCGCCTCGACGAGGATGGCGCTGCCCAGCTGGGCCGTGCACAGCACGATGAACGGTCCCACGGTGTTCGGGAGGATATGCCGAAACGCCGTGCGCAGGTGGCGCACGCCGAGGGCACGCGCGGCCTCGACGTATTGCATCTCGCGGATCGACAGCACGCTGGCGCGGATGACACGCGACGCGCGCGGGATGATCGGGATGGAGATCGCGATGATCACGTTGCGCACGGACGGACCGAGGGCGGCCGACATGACGAGCGCCAGCACCAGCAGCGGCAGGCCCTGCAGGATGTCCAGCGCGCGCTGCGTGATGAGATCGGTCTTGCCGCCGACGTAGGCGGACAGCAGCCCGATGATGCCGCCCAGCACCGAGCCGAGCAGCGTGCTGCCGGTGCCGACGACGAGCGAGACCCACGCGCCGTGGACGATGCGTGAATAGATATCGCGGCCGAGGTGGTCGGTGCCCAGCCAGTGCTCGGCGTTCGGCCGGCCCAGCGTGTACGCCGCGTCGGTCGCGATCGGGTCGTGCGTCTGCAGCCACGGCGCCAGCACCGCCGTGACCAGCATGACCAGCATGATGGCGCCGCCGGCGGCGCCGAGTGGCTTGCGCCGGGTGAAGCGGCCGAGCGTGGTCCCCCACCCCGGCCGCGCCGGCGCGCCGATCACCACCAGATCGACGGGGACGCCGACCGGACTAGCCATAGCGCACGCGCGGGTCGAGCACGCCGTAGAGCATGTCGACGAAGAGGTTCGACAGGATCACGACGATGGCGATGAACATCACGAGGTTCTGCACGATCGGGTAGTCGCGCCACAGGATCGCCTGCACGAGGAAGCGGGCGACGCCGGGCAGGTTGAACACGGTCTCGGTCACCACGAGGCCGCCGATGAGGAACGCGAACTCGATGCCGATGACGGTGACCACGGGCAGGATCGCGTTCTTGAGCGCGTGGTGCCAGATCACGACGCGCTCCGCCTGCCCCTTGGCCCACGCGGTGCGGATGTAGTCCTCCCGCATGACCTCGAGCAGCGAGGAGCGCGTGATGCGCATGATGAGGGCGGAGGAGCGGTAGCCGACGGCGAGCGCGGGCAGCGCGAACTGGATCGCGTGCGCCCTGAAGTTCTCCGTCGGCCGCACGTAGGTCATGGGCGGGATCCAGCCGAGCCACGAGACCATGCCGAGGATGATGACCATGCCGAGCCAGAAGGACGGCATCGAAAGCCCGGCGAGACTGACGACGCGCAGCGCGTAGTCGAGCGTGGTGTCCTGTCGCACGGCGCTGATGACGCCCGTGGGCACACCGAGGGCGACGGCGACGATGATGGACAGGATGGCCAGCTCGATGGTCACGGGCAGGAGCGGCCGGATGATCTCCCACGCCGGGATGTCGTAGCGGTAGGACTTGCCGAGGTCGCCGGTGAGGATCTGGCGCATCCAGTCGAGGTACTGGACCCAGTACGGACGGTCCATGCCGAGCTCCTTCAGGAGCGCCTGCTTGTCCGCCTCGTTCACGTAGCCGGCCGTGGAGAACAGGATGTCGACGATGTCGCCCGGCGCCAGGCGCAGCAGCGCGAAGATGACCATCGACATGCCCACCAGGGTCAGGATGGCGATGCCGAGACGCTGGGCGACGTAGCTCTTCATGCGATTACTTGTCCCGCCAGACCTCCTGCATGCGCCCGAAGTTGTAGACGTTGTTCTGGGCGACGAGCCCCTTCACGTGCGGCCAGTGGGCGAAGTAGTCCATGCGCCACGACAGGATCGGGCGCGCGGCGTCCTCCTCGAGCTTCTTCTGGATGGCGTAGACCATGGCCAGCCGCTTCTTCTGGTCGATCTCCTGCGACTGCTGGTCGATCATCTTCGTGACCTGCTCGCTGCAGTAGTGCGTGTAGTTGCGCGGAGAGCCGCACGCGTAGTTCTCGTAGAAGTTGCCGTCGGGATCGTCGGCGCCGAGACCGGTGAGGTTGGCGCCGATCTGGTACTCGCCGCGCACGGCCATGGCGTGCCATTGCGCCGTCTCGATCTGCTTGAGCGTGGACTCGATGCCGATCTGCTTCAGCTCGTTGATCACGAACGAGGCCATGTCGACGTAGATGGGGATGGCGCGGGTGACCATCTCGACCTTGAGCGGCTTGTCGGGTGAGTAGCCGGCCTCGGCCATCATCTTCTTCGCCTTGGCCTTCTCCTCCGCCGCGTTGCCGTAGCCGGGCAGCGCCGCGAGATCCTTCTCGCCGAGCCCCCAGAACGCGTGGGGCTTGGGTGCCATGGCGGCGCCGACGACGCCGCCGCCCTGGTAGACGGCCTGGATGAGCGCGCGGCGGTCGATGGCGTGGCTCACCGCGAGCCGGATCTTCACGTTGTCGAAGGGCGGCTTCTTGATGTTCATGATGACGTTGTTGTTGACGTTCTCGCTGACCGGCGTCACCACGAGCTGCGGCACCGCCTTCTTGAGCTGCTCGGCCTGCGTCTTCGAGGTCTCGCCGGGATAGGACACGTCGACGGCGCCCGACTGCAGCGCGGCCGTGCGCGTGCCGCGCTCGACGATGACGACGTACTTCAGCCCCTCGAGGTACGGCCGGCCCTTGATGAAGTAGTCGGGGTTCCGGACGTACTCGACGAACTCGCCCTTGCGCCACTCCTTGAGCTTGAACGGCCCCGTCCCCACGCAGCTCGTCCGGTAGTTCGCCGGCGGGACGTGGGCGGCGTACACGGGACTGTAGCCCGAGGCCAGCATCATGAGGATCGACGGTTGAGGGCGCTTGAGGTGGAAGACGACCGTGTGCGCGTCGGGCGTCTCGATCTTCTCGATGTTGGCGTACCAGTCCTTGCGCGGGTTGATGCGCAGCTTGGCCGGCGCGTCGGCGCCCTCGCGCACCATGTCGAAGGTGAACTTCACGTCCTTGCTCGAGAACGGCTGGCCGTCGTGCCACTTCACGCCTTTGCGCAGGAAGAAGACGAGATTGCGGTAGTTGTCCTGCCACGACCACTTCTCGGCGAGGTCACCGACGATCGTGTCGAGTGATTCCACCTTCTTGGTCGGGTCGTAGATCACGAGGTTGTTGAAGCACGGCATGGACGGCCACACCGTCGAGCTGGTTTGGGTCTCGTGAATCGCGAAACCCTGCGGCAAGTCCTCGCGCTGGGTGATGTTCAGGGTGCCGCCGGTCTTGGGCGTCTGGCTGATGGCCGGCGATCCGAGCGCGATGACGAGCACGAGGCTTCCGATGGCGAGCGATATCGATGCGCGCATGCGCGACATGCGTTTCCTCCTCGATCGGTTGGGGGCGCTGAATGGTGGCTGAGTCTACGTGAAAAGCGCAGCGCCCTCAACTTCACGCCGGCTCGCCTCGGCTCCGGCTGCGGCTCGCGCTAGAGAAGGCGGAACAACAGGTGCACGCCGTAGATGGCGCCGCCGGCCAGCCCGCCGACCACGGTGCCGTTCACGCGGATGAACTGCAGATCGTCCCCCGCGTGCTCCTCGATGAGCCGCACGGCGCCCTCCGGGCCGAGCGCGCGAACGCCGTTGGCGATGAACTCCGCGATGCGGCCATGGTGGCGCAGGACCAGCTCCGCCACGCGCGCCCTCAGCCAATCGCCGATCTGCCTGCGCAGTGCGGCGTCGGTCACCAGCGCCTGCCGCGCGCGCTCCAGCCGCGCGGCGATCCACGCCGTGGCCTCCGAGCGTGGAGCGGCGAGATCGGCGAGCAGCGTTCGGCGAAGCGACGCCGCGAGGTCGTCGAGCAGCGCCACCACCGCCGGCGTGGCCAGCAGCTCGTTCTTCGCCGCGTCGACACGCGCGGCCAGCGCGGCATCCGTGGTCAGCCGCAGCTCCAGCTCGACCACGATCTCGCCGGCGCGGGCGCGCAGCGGGTGGTCGGGGTTCTTCGCCACCTCGCGCAGCCCCGAGTGCAGCGCGCTGACGATCCGCTCGCGGTCGAGCACGCCGAGCAGCTCGGCCAGGCCGATCCAGATGCGCGGGTAGACGCCCATGCGCGCGCGGTAGCGCAAGAGGAGCTCGTCGATCACCTCGGCCACGGTGGCGCGGACATCGGGGCGCTCCAGCGCGTCCGCCAGACCGAGCACGGCCGTCTGCACGATGCGCCGGTCCCAGCCCGCATCGCGCGCCACGCGCAGCGCAGCGGCGAGCGTGGGCGCCACCGGCTGAGCCACCAGCAGCGTGCGCAGGCGCGCCACGAGCTCGGACGCCGTCGCTGGCGTGAGCTGCTCGGCTGCCCAGCCCGCCACTGCGCGCGTGGCCGTCTCGAGATCCGCCCGGGACAGGCGCTCGGCGCCGCGCGCGAGGAGGTCGGCCGCGTCCACCCGCTCGATCTCCTGCACGAGGTACTGCGGGGTCAGCACGCGACCGCCGACCATGGCGCCGACGCGCTCGGCCAACCCCTCCCAGTTGGCCGGAATCAGCGCCGTGTGCGGGATCGGCAGCCCGAGCGGATGGCGGAAGATCGCGGTGACCGCGAACCAGTCGGCGAGACCGCCGACGACGCCGGCCTCGGCGACCGCGAGGACCCAGCCGCCCCACCACGTCGCGCGGAACGGAAACGCGAGCGCGGCCAGCGCCGCGGCGGCGAGCAGGACGCCGAGCGCGAGCTTCCGCTGACCGCGCACGGCTCAGCGTCCCAGCAGGAAGTCGAGCATGCGCTCGGTAGCCGGCGGCCCCGCCGGGTACGTGTGCGTGGCGCGGACGTCGCCGCCACTCCACGCGTGGCCCATCCCCGGCACCAGCCACGTTTCGAGCATGATTTTGTTTCGCGCGTCGCGGTGCACGGTGTGGACGGCGCCCTCCGCGGGCTCGGTCGTGGCGCCGACGGTGCCGAGGGCGTGCGCCAGCATCGTCTCGAGCGCCGAGAGATTCGTCGGATTCACGACCGCGTCGCTGTCGCCCTGCCAGAGCGAGGCGCGCAGCGTCAGCGCCTTCACGCCGGCGGTCCGAAGACATGCGGACGCCGCCACGCCGGGGTCCGCACCGAGGCCGCGCATGCACTGCATGGCGCCCGTCGCGCCGACACCGCAGCGGTAGGCGCCGCCCGCCATCACGCCGATGCCGGTGACCACGCGCGGCGCCGCACACGCGAGGTTCACCGCCATGAAGCCGCCGGCGGAGAAGCCGAGCACGAGCAGGTGCGGGTCTCGCAGCGCGCGCTCACCCTGGAGGAAGCGCGCGAGCGCGAGGATCTCGCCGACCTCGCCCGCTCCCGGCGCGACGTCGGCGGCGAACCAGTTCCAGCAGCGGTACGCGTTGTCGCGCCGGGTCTGCGCGGGATACACGACGACCAGCGCGCGGCGCTCGGCCGCCTCGTTGAGCCGCGTGCCGAGGGCGAAGTCTTCGGGCGTCTGCCAGCAGCCGTGCAGGGCGACGACGAGCGGGCCCGCCGCGGGCGTCGCGGGCGTGAACAGCGCGTAGCCGCGCCCCTCGTGCCGGCCGCTGGTGAACGTGCCGGCGGCGCTCACGGGTGACGCCACCGCGAGCGTAAGAAGCATGATCAGCACGGCTCGGAGGGCCATCTCAGCGGGCGCTACCGCGGCGGCGCGAGGGAAGGAGCACGCGCGCGGCCTTGACGTCCCAGACGCCGAGCGGCGTCAGGCGCGCCGCCGGCAGGAAATCGGCGGAGAGGAACAGCAGCGTGAACAACGGATCGTGAAACGCATAGCCTCGCTCGGCGAGGTGGCGGACCAGCTCACGCTCGTGGCGCGCGGCCTCCGG
>Ga0066683_10000755_pt1 | contig 11366 bp, 11 predicted proteins | sample GraSoiAngelo_132_FD_62296 | JGI IMG/M metagenome (GOLD analysis project Ga0066683, IMG submission 62296) | Grasslands soil microbial communities from the Angelo Coastal Reserve, California, USA - 14_0929_02_40cm | ecosystem: Environmental > Terrestrial > Soil > Grasslands | place: USA... | reverse complement strand
CGTCCCTGTCGGCTGCCCGAGCGCGTCCGGAGACTGTTTTCATGAGGGCACTCATCACAGGCGTGGCCGGCTTTATCGGATCGACGCTCGCCGAGCAGCTGTGCCACCTCTATTTCGTGAACGTCGGCGTGCCGACAGTGTCGCTGCGGTCCCTGCGCGCCACCATCCTCGGAGAACCGATCGCCGTCTTCGGCGACGGCGAGGAGACGCGCGATTTCACCTTCGTGTCCGACGCCGTGAACGCCAACGTCCTCGCCGCGACGCGGGGCGTGACGGGGCGCGTGTACAATATTTGGAGGCGGATCGCGAGTCTCGGTGAACCAGGTGCTCGAGCTGATCGGACGCGTCGGCGGCCGCCGCCCGGTCATTACCGTCAATCCCGCGCAAGAGGGGGACATGCGGCATCCGTACGCCGATACGACCCTCGCGCGCTCGGATCCAGGCTTCACCCCCACCGTCGGACTCGAAGAGGGTCTCGTGGCCGAGCATCAGTGGCTGGCTGGAATACTGTGAGTGTCGAGCGACCGAGGAGTCCGTGGTGGAAGTCCGCCGTCGCACCCGGGGCGGCGATGCGCCAGGCTCCCAAACGGGCTGCCAGGCATCGTTCATGGCTGGGCCTTGGGGGGGCCCTCGCCGTCGCGGCCCTGGTCACTGCCGCAGCCTGCGCGACGCGCACCCGCAGCAGCGTGCCGCCTGGCACGACCGAGCCCGACAAGTTCCTCTTCGACAAGGGCACAGACGCGCTCAATGCCAGGAAGTGGCTGACGGCGCGCGAGTTTTTCAAGCAGGTCACCGAGACGTATACGGCGAGCCCGTATCGTCCCGACGCGAAGCTCGGGATCGGCGACACCTACATCGGCGAAGGGACGTCTGAAGCCCTCGTCCTCGCGATCAACGAGTTCACCGAATTCCTTTCTTTCTACCCGACGAACCGGCGCGCTGACTACGCCCAGCTCAAGCTCGGCATGGCGCACTTCCGCCAGATGCGGCTGCCGCAGCGCGATCAGACGGAGACGCGGGCCGCGCTGAAGGAGTTCGAGACGTTCGTCGCCCGGTTCCCCAACAGCAGCCTGATGCCGGAAGCCAAGACAAAGCTGCGCGAGACGCGCGATCGCCTGAGCCAGGCCGACTATCAGGTCGGCTACTTTTACTTCCGCCAGAAGTGGTATCGGGGCGCCATCGACCGCTTCAAGTCTCTGCTCAAGGAGGATCCCGGGTTCACGGGCCGCGATGCCGTCTATTACTACCTCGCCGAGTCGCTCGTCAGAAACAAGCAGGAGGCCGAGGCCCTGCCCTACTTCGAGCAGCTTGTGAAGGAATTCGAGCAGAGCGAGTATCTCGTCGAGGCGCAAAAGCGGATCACCGGGCTGAAAACCCAGGTGACGAGCAAGACATCCGGAGGCTAGATGCATTCCTTCCGTCTCCCGGCCATGAGCGTCCTCGTCGCAATCGTCAGCGTCGCAGCCGGCGTGGCCGGCGCCCAGACCGATTCCACGGCGTTCTCTCCGCTCGAGCTCTCCGTGGCCTGCGCCCCGCCGCCGTCCATCGGGGGGCCGCCGCCGAACCCCCTCCGCCTCGTCGGCTCGCAGGACACGGTGCCGCGCACGCTGTTCGGCGCGCGAGACCTGGTCGTGATCGGTGGCGGCACGAACAATGGTGTGCTGCTCGGTCAGCAGTTCTTCGTCCGTCGCGGGAACCGCTTCGGCGTCAGCGACGCCGCGCGCGCGCACGGCGCCAGGACCCTGGGCTGGATCCGCGTCGTGGCGGTCAACGAATCGACTGCGATCGCGACCGTGGATCACGTCTGCGGCGCCATGGTGACGACGGACTATCTCGAGCCGTTTGTGGCGCCGGTGCTTCCTCCGGGCGCCGATCGGGACGAGGCGTCCGGCGAGCCCGACTTCACGTCGCTCGGACGCATCGTCGCCGGCAACGAGGATCGCGCCTCGGGGGGATCGGGCGACTTCATGCTCATCGATCGCGGGAGCGATCAGGCCGTGACCCCTGGCTCGCGATTCGCCGTGTACCGCGACATCGGCGTCGCCGGCATGCCGCTCGCCAGCGTCGGTGAAGCGATCGTGATCACGACGAGCGCGAGAATCGCGCTGGTGCGGATCACCCGCGCGCGCGACGCCGTCATCGCGGGCGACTACGTCGTACGACGCAGGTAGGGACCGGGGACTGCGTCATCCCGCCTTCCTGTCCGCGCTGCGCTGGTCGCGCGCGACGTTGAAATCCGTGACGCGCGGGCTGATGACCACGCTGAAGCGGCGGAAGTAGTCCGCTGCGGACGTCAGCGCGGTGACCATCACGACCCACAGGGCGGCCTGCCCCACGCGATCCAGATGGAACTGGCGCATCCGGCCGTGCGCCAGGATCAGCGCGAGGATCGCCACCACCTGCGCCACCATCTTGACCTTGCCGAGCGGCGAGGCGGGCACGGCGATGCCACGCGCATAGGCGAGGCTGCGCAGTGCGGTGACCGCGAACTCGCGTCCGAGAATCACCGCGACCATCCACGCCGGCGCGAGATCCATCTGCACGAGCGAGATCAGCGCGGCCAGGATCAGCAGCTTGTCGGCGAGCGGATCGATCATCTGGCCGAGGGGCGTGATTTGCTTGCGACGCCTCGCGAGGTACCCGTCCGCCCAGTCGGTGAGCGATGCGAGCGCGAAAATCACCGCGCCGACGATCTCGTTGGGGACGCCGAGAATCTGCCGGCCCTCGAACTTCGTCAGCAGCACTACCACGAGCAGCGGCACGAGGAAGATGCGCGTTACGGTCAGCGAGTTCGGGAGGTTCATCAGCGGCTCGCGCTCACATGATAACATCGGTGGTTGCCATGAAAGCGATTCTGCTCGCCGGGGGCAAGGGCACGCGATTGCGCCCGCTGACAATTCACACACCCAAGCCGATCGTACCGATCTTCGACCGTCCGTTCCTCCACTACCAGCTCGATCTCCTCAAGCAGGTGCCGGAGATCGACGAGGTGATCCTCAGCCTCAATTACCAGCCGCGGCGGATCGAGGAGATTTTCGGCGATGGCGCGGACTCGGGCATCGCGATTCGCTACGTGGTCGAGCCGGCGCCGCTCGGCACGGCCGGGGCCGTCCGGTATGCGGGCGAGTCGCTGCGCGAGTCGGTCGTCGTCTTCAACGGCGACGTGCTGACACAGGTCGACCTCGGCTCCGTCATCGCCCTGCACCGCGAGCGGAAGGCCAGGGCGACCATCGTGTTGACGCCGGTCGAAAACCCCAGCGCGTACGGCCTGGTCGAAGCCGACGAGCGCGCCAACATCCGCCGGTTTCTCGAGAAGCCCAACGCCGACGAAATCACTTGCGATACGATCAACGCGGGGATCTACGTCCTCGAGCCCGACACCTTCGACCGGATCCCGAAGGACACGCCGTGGTCGATCGAGCGGAGCTTCTTCCCGTCACTGATCGATCGCGACGAAACGTTCGTCGCCTACGTGTACCGCGGCTACTGGATCGACATCGGCACGCCGGAGAAATACATTCAGGTGCACCGGGACATCATGGACGCGAAGTACATCGGGCACCGGGGCCGACAGGCGGCGCGGTTTGCGGCCGGTCCGGCGACGGCGTTCGTCTCGCCCGAGGCGCGGGTCGAAGACGGCGCGATGCTCCAGGGCCCGTGCTTCATCGACGACGGCGTTGTCGTCAAGGCCGGCGCACGGATAGGGCCGTACAGCGTCCTCGGCCGCCAGTGCCACGTCGAAGAACACGCGGTCCTCGAGCACGCCATCGTGTGGGCGAACTGCCGGATCAGCCAGGAAGCGATCGTGCGCCGATCGATCATCGGGCGCCACTGCCACATCGGCCGCAGCGCCATCGTCGAGGACGGCGTGGTCCTCGGCGACAAATCCGTCGTCACCGACCATAGCCGGCTTTGACCATCAGTCATCGGGCCATGAACCATGAGTCATAAACCGTGAGCCATCAGCCATGAGCCATCAGCCATCAGCCATATCTCTGTCCTTGAACGCGGACATCTTCAAAGCGTACGACGTTCGCGGAGTCTATCCCTCCGAGATCAACGAGGACGCGGCGCGGGCCATCGGCGCTGCGTTCAGCGCCTACCTCGAGGCGAAGCGGATCGCGGTCGGCCGCGACATGCGGCTCTCGTCGCCGGCCCTCGCCGCGGCGTTCATCGATGGCGCGACCTCCCGGGGGACCGACGTCGTCGACTACGGGATGATTTCGACCGACATGCTGTACTTCGCCGTCGCCCGCGACGGCCACGACGGCGGCGTGCAGATCACGGCGTCACACAACCCGAAGCAGTACAACGGGATGAAGATGGTCCGCCAGCAGGCGTTTCCGCTCAGTGGTGAGGAAGGTCTGAAGGAAATCCGCGAGATGATCGCGGGCGGCACGCTGCCGCCCGCCGCGGGCGCTCGCGGCCAGGTGACCGCGCAGAACGTGCTCGACGTGTACGTCGAGCACGCGATGTCGTTCATCGATCCGCCGGTCATCAAGCCTTTCAACGTGGTGCTCGACGCGGGCAGCGGCATGGGAGGGCTCGTCGCGCCGAAGCTGTTCGAACGGCTTCCCTGCCGGACGACGCGACTGTGTTTCGAGATCGACGGCCGCTTTCCCAACCACGAGGCCAATCCGCTGATCGAGGAGAACCGCCGCGACATCGTCGAGCGGGTCGTTGCGGAGAAGGCCGACGTCGGGATCGCCTGGGACGGGGACGCGGACCGCTGTTTCTTCATCGACGGGACCGGCGCGTTCGTCTCCGGCGACTTCATCACGGCGCTGCTGGCCGAGGCGTTCCTGATCAAGCATCCTGGCGCGTCGATCGTCTACGACCTGCGCGCCAGCCATGCCGTGAAGGACACCGTCGCGCGCTACGGCGGCACGGCGCTGATGAACCGCGTGGGCCACGCCTTCTTCAAGCGCCGGATGCGCGAGACCAACGCCATCTTCGGCGGCGAAGTGACGGGCCACTACTACTTCCGCGACAACTTCTAGGACAACGGGTTCATCCCGGCACTGCTGATGCTGGAGTTGATGTCGAAGAAAGGCCAGCCCCTCCACGATCTGCTGAAGCCGCTCGCCGGGCGCTACTTCATCTCGGGCGAAATCAACACGAAGCTGGCGAGGATGGATCTGGTGCCGGCCAGGCTGGCGACAATCGCCGCGCGGTACGCGGACGGCCACCAGTACGAGCTCGACGGGCTCTCGGTGGAATATCCCGACTGGCACTTCAACGTGCGGCCGTCGAACACGGAGCCGCTGCTGCGGCTGAATCTCGAGGCGACGACATCGCAAATGATGGAGAGGAAGCGGGACGAGGTGCTCGCACTCATCAGGACGTGATATAAAATTGGCGAGCTGGTGATTTCGTGACTTGGTGATTCAATCACCAACTTACCAAGTCGCCAACTCACGAACTCTCAGCGTAAGTTCGAGTCTGCGGGCTTAGTACAATGGTAGTACAGAGGCTTCCCAAGCCTCGGACACGGGTTCGATCCCCGTAGCCCGCTCCAGCCTTCGCGCGCCAGGGCGAGCTTCGGCTGGCAAGCCAGGCACAGGCTCTCCGCAGAAGCACCCAGGCGAAGGCGGGCTACGCATTCGGATTGAATCGATACCCGACCCAGGGCTCCGTCACCAGGTATCGCGGGTTCGACGGATCCGGCTCCAGCTTCTTGCGGAGCTGTCCCATGAACACGCGCAGATACTCCGGCTGTTCCTGGGACGCCTCGCCCCAGACCGCCTCGAGCAGCGTCCGGTGCGTGATGACGCGATTGGGATGCCGCGCCATGTAGACGAAGAGCTCGAACTCTTTCGGCGTCAGGCGCACCTCGTTGCCGCGGGCGTGCACGCGGCGGCCTTCGAGGTCCACCCGGAAGTCACCCGCCTCGAACGAGGCGACCTCCGTTTCCGCGCCGCTTCGCCGCAGCGCGGCACGGACGCGCGCGAGCAGCTCGTCGATCCCGAATGGCTTCGTGACGTAGTCGTCGGCGCCGGAATCGAGCGCTTCCACTTTTGTCCGCTCCTCGCCTTTCACCGACAGCACGATGATCGGGACCGCCGAGAGCGCCCGGATGCGGCGGCACAATTCGACGCCGTCCATGTGCGGCATGTACAGGTCGGTGATCACGAGCTCCGGCCGCCACTCCTTGAAGTTGGCCAGCGCCGACTCGCCCTCCGCGGCGGTCCGCACCTGATACCCCTGACTGGTGAGCACCGTCCGCAGCACGCGCGTGATCTGCGGCTCGTCGTCGACCACCAGCACACGCGATTTCTCCGTCGTGGATGTCATCATTTCAGATCCTCACTGCTTGCCGGCCGTCACCACCGTCACCGGGCGATCAGCGTCGGCCGGCTCGAACGCGGTCGGCAACGTCATGACCACCGCCGTGCCGATCCCTCCGGGCGGCGTCTCCATCCAGATGCGTCCGGCCTGGGTCTCGACGAGCCGCCGCGCGATCGGCAGCCCGAGGCCGATGCCGCCGCGATGCGGGTCGTGCGATTCGCGCCCCGGGACGCGGAAGAATTTCTCGAACACGCGCTCGCGCAGATCCTCCGGGATGCCGGGACCCTGGTCTGACACGGTGATCCTCACGTGCCGGTCGTCGTCCCGCGCGGCGTGGACGGTGATCGTCGTGCCCGACGGTGCGTACTTGCTCGCGTTGTCGAGCAGGATGTACATCACCTCGGAGATCGAGGACGCATCCACCGACACGGCCGGGAGGGCGTCGCCGAGCGTCACGACGACGCGATGATCGCGCGTCACGGTGTCGGCGCGATGCAGGCCCGAGCGGACGACGTCGTCGACGCGGACCGTGCGCAGATGGATCGGCTGCACCGGCCCGGCGGGATCGCCGGTCGAGAGCCCTTCGATGAAGCGATTCAGCCGGTCCGACTCCTCGTCGATCACCTGGAGGAGCTCGCGTCGGCCCTCGCCGGAGAGCTCCGAGGTCTGACGCCAGACGCCCACACGGATCAACGCCGTGACCGCGGCCTTGATGGACGTGAGCGGTGTCCGCAGATTGTGCGTCAGCGCGTCGAGCAGCGCCGCTTTGAGCTGCTCGTTCCGGCGCGCCGCCTCCGCCTCGCTCGCGCGCTCGAATGCGCCCTGCAGTTCCTGATACAGCCGCTCGATCTCGTGCCGCCCGGCGTGAGCCTCGGCGGTGCGCCGCTCCGCCCGCGACGCGAGCTCGCCGGCAATCACCGCCGTGACGATGAAGGTGACGAAGGCAATCCAGTCCTCCGCGTCCTCGATCCCGAACCCGGCGGGCGGGAGGACGTAATACGAATAGGCCGCGGCCCCCGAGGCCGCCGCGATCAAGGCCGGGCCGGTCCCCCACAGTCGCGCCACGACGACGACGTCGAGCAGCAGGAGCGGGGCGGCGACACCGGCGTAGCTGACCGACGCCAGGCGGAGCACGGCGACAATCGGTCCGACGGTGAGGGCCGCCCCGATGTATTTCAGCCCACGCACCATCCGATTATAGGACCGGCGTGACACCGGCACGAGGCTACATATTCCTTACGGGTGCGAATGTGAGCGTGTGGGGTCGCGTGCAGGCCTTCAGGCCTGCCCTGCCTCCGCCGGCCTTGACCTGGCGTCGAAAGCCGCTAGACTTGAACGGTGGTTCACTTTTCGAACCGCCGTTCAATGCGGGCCGACGCCCGGCGCCTCGAAATCATGCGGGCGGCGGCGCGCGTCTTCCGTGCGCGCGGCTTCGCCGCCGCAGGCATGCGGGATATCGCCGACGCCGCCGGCCTCTCACCCGGCAACCTGTATCACTATTTCCGCGGCAAGGACGAGCTCCTCTTCTTCTGTCAGGACCGCTCGCTGGATCGCCTGCTCGAGGCGCTCGCCGCGGCGCGGACCAGCCGCCGGCCACTGGGCCCGCGGCTGCGCGACGTGGCCGTCGCGCACGTCCTCTGCCTCCTCGACGAGGTCGAGGGGTCGGGCGCGCACTTCGAGGTCGATGCCCTCCCGCCGCGCCTGCGCGCGCGCATCGTCGCCAAGCGGGATCGGTACGAGCGCGGCGTGCGCGCGCTCGTCGCCGGCGGCGTTCGGCGCGGCGCGCTGCGCGCGTCCGACCCGACCGTCGCGACCCGTGCGTTTCTCGGCGCGCTCAACTGGACCGCGCACTGGTTCCGCCCCGAGGGTCCGCAGTCACCGCAGCGGGTCGCCGAGCTGGTCGCCGACTACGCCATCGGCGGCTTGCTCCTCCGCAATCCGCAGTCCGCAACCGGCAATTCGCGAGACGCCCATGCCAAACGCACACGTCGCTCTCACGATCAACGGCGAGCCGACCGAAGTCGCGTTCGCGCCGTACAAAACGCTCCTGGAGGTGCTTCGTGAGGATCTGAACCTCTGCGGCACCAAGCACGGCTGCGAGCTCGGGGAGTGCGGCGCGTGCGCGGTGCTGCTCGACGGCCAGCCGGTGCTCTCGTGCCTGGTCATCGGGATCGACTGCGACGGGCGCATCGTCACCACGGTCGAGGGCCTGGTGACGGGGGGCCGGCTGCACCCGCTGCAGGAGACCTTTGCGGATCTGGGCGCCGCACAGTGCGGCTACTGCACGCCCGCATTTCTGGTTACGGCCAAGGCGCTGCTCGACGAGCAGGCGCACCCCACCCGCGATCAGATTCGCGAGGCGCTCTCCGGCGTGCTCTGCCGCTGCACCGGCTATCAGCAGATCTTCGAAGCCGTCGAAGCTGCGGTCGATCGCGCTGCGGCCCCGGACACCGGCACCGCTGAAGCGGTGCCCTACGGTTCTGGCGAGGTAGAGCCCCGCGAAGGTGCCGTCGTAGGGCACCGCTTCAGCGGTGCCGGTGGTGAGAAGCCGCGATGAAAATCATCGGAGCTCCCCGGCGGCGCGTCGACGGGCGCGCGAAGGTCACCGGCCAGACGAGATTCGCGGACGACCTGATGCTGCCGCGCATGGTGCATTGCAAGCTGCTGCGATCCACGATCCCGCATGCGCGCGTCGTGCGCGTGGACGTCTCTCGCGCGCTCGCGCACCCCGGCGTGCACCTCGTCCTCACCGGGAGGGACTTTCCCGTGTCCTACGGCATCCTCCCGGTCAGCCAGGACGAGCACGCGCTGGCGATCGACCGCGTCCGATTCGTCGGCGATCCGGTCGCCGCCGTGGTCGCCCGCGACGAGCTGACGGCGTTCGAGGCGCTCGATCTCATCGACGTCGAATACGAGCCGCTGCGCACGTTCAGCGACCCCGAAGAGAGCCTTGCCTGTCCCGAGCCCCGCATCCACGAGTACGGCGATGCCGGAAACATCCACAAGCTCGTGTCGCTGCGGTTCGGCGACGTCGACCAGGCTTTTGCCGACGCCGATCGGGTGTTCGAGGACACGTTCTTCTATCAGGGCAACACCCACCTGCCCATCGAGCAGCACGCCGCGGTTGCGGCGAGGGACCCTGACGGCAAGCTGGTGCTCTGGTCGAGCACGCAGACCCCGCACTACGTGCATCGCGCGCTCGCGAAAGCGCTGGCCATGCCCGCGGCTCACATCCGCGTCATCGCGACGCCCAACGGCGGCGGGTTCGGCGGCAAGAGCGACCCCTTCAATCACGAAGTCGTCGTCGCGAAGGCGGCGCTGCTGCTCGATCGTCCCGTGAAGATCTGTCTCACGCGCGAAGAGGTCTTCCACTGCCATCGCGGGCGCCATCCGGTGCTGATGCAGTTCAAGACCGGAGTGAAACGCGACGGCACGATCACCGGCATGCACGTGATGACGCTCCTCGACGGCGGCGCGTACGGCTCCTACGGCGTCGCGAGCACCTTCTATACGGGCGCGCTGCAGACGGTGACGTATCACATCCCGGCGTATCACTTTCAGGGCTGCCGCGTGTTCACGAACAAGCCGCCCTGCGGCCCGAAGCGCGGGCACGGGACGCCGCAGAGCCGCTTCGGTCAGGAGATACAGCTCGACAAGATCGCCGAGGGATTGTCCATCGATCCGGCCGAGCTGCGCCTCCGGATCGTCGAACAGCCCGACACGCTCACCGCGAATTACCTCCGCGTCGGCACGATCGGCCTCGCCGAGTGCATCCGGCGCGTGACGCACATCGCCGATTGGGCCAATACCTTCGGCAAGCTTCCGCTCGGCCGCGGCGTCGGTCTCGCCTGCTCCTCGTACCTCTCGGGCGCCGGGCTCGCGATTTACTGGAACGACATGCCGCACTCGGGCGTACAGCTCAAGCTCGATCGCAGCGGCGGCGTCACGGCGTTCTGCGGCGCCACCGAAATCGGCCAGGGTTCAGACGATGTGCTCGTGGGGTGCGTGGCGGAGGTGCTGGGAATCGAGCCGATCGACATTCGCGCGGTGACCGGCGACACGGACCTGACGCCGGTCGATCTCGGCTCGTATTCGAGCCGTGTGACGCTGATGATGGGGAACGCGGCGATCCAGGCCGCCGAGCGCGCTCGCGATCTGCTCGCCGGCGCCGTGTCGCGGAAGCTGACCGTCCCGAAAGATCGGCTTGTGTTCGCCGATCGGCGCGTCTTCGACGCTGGCGATCCGGCCGCCGGCGTCAGCTTCGCCGAGGCCGTGTGCCTGGCCGAAACGATGCACGGGACGATCGGCACGACCGGCTCGTATACGCCGCCGCGGTCCGCGGCGCGCTTCAAAGGCGGTGGCGTGGGGCCGTCGCCGACCTACTCGTACTCCGCGGCCATCGTCGAAGTCGACGTCGACGTGTCCTCCGGCTGGATCCACGTGCCTCGCGTCTGGATCGCGCACGATATCGGCCGGTCCCTCAATCCGACGCTCGTCAGAGGGCAGGTCGAAGGCAGCGTCTACATGGCGGTCGGGGAGGCGCTGATGGAGGAACAGATCTTCCGCCGCCTTCCGGCCCGGCTGTCGCATGCGCTCGTCCACAAGTTTCCGTCGATGCTCGAGTATAAGAGCCCGACCACGCTCGACATGCCGGAGGTGATCACCGAGCTCGTCGAGAACCCCGACCCCCGCGGTCCGTTCGGCGCGAAGGAGGTCGGCCAGGGTCCGCTGCTGCCGGTGATGCCGGCCGTCGCCAACGCCGTCTACGACGCGATTGGCGTCCGCATCGACGAAGTGCCCATCACGCCGGAAAAGATTCTGAGAGCGCTCGACGCGAAGGCCGCCGGCAAAGCGCCGCGCGTCGGTCCGGCGCGCTTCCCCGACATCAGCTGGCCCGAACCTCTCGACGTTCCGCCTCCCTGGAAAAGTGGGGACGGCAAGGCAGAAGTCAGGAGTCGGAAGTCAGAAGTTGCAAGTGAAAGGTCAGAAGGCGTAGGTACGGACGCCGGAGCGAGAAGGCTTCAGCCGAGCGGTGATCGGTCATGATGCGAAGGCTTCAGAACCGTGGCGCGAAGGCT
>Ga0066683_10000750_pt1 | contig 11384 bp, 11 predicted proteins | sample GraSoiAngelo_132_FD_62296 | JGI IMG/M metagenome (GOLD analysis project Ga0066683, IMG submission 62296) | Grasslands soil microbial communities from the Angelo Coastal Reserve, California, USA - 14_0929_02_40cm | ecosystem: Environmental > Terrestrial > Soil > Grasslands | place: USA... | reverse complement strand
CCGTCGATCTGCACGATGCGGAAGAACGCAAGGTGGTTATAGGCGTCCGCGAGCTCCGGACTCGGGCCCAACGGCTCCAGAATCGCGATCGCCCTGTGCAGCTGTGCTTCTGCGGGACCGTGTCGCATGCGCGGGTAATACGAGTCGGAAAGGGCGACCCGCACGCGCGCCGCTTCGACCTCGCGGCCGGCAGCGTCGAACAGCGTGACCGCCTCTTCCAGGCACCGCTCCGCCGCACCCGCCGCACCCGGCCGGTTGGCGTAAAGGAGGCAGGTGCCCAGGCGCTGGAGCGCGGAGGCACGGCGCAGCGGTTCCGGTATGTGCGCCAGGGCTTGTTCGTAGAGATCGGCTGCGTCGGTCATCGACCACGTTTCCTCGGCCTCGCCCGCGGCCTGCAAGCACACCGGCACGGCCTCGTCAGTGCGGCCCGCGGCGATGAGGTGGCGCGCGATGTCAACCGCGCCGGACCCTGGCTGATTTGACAACGCGTCAGCGGCTCGGCTGTGGAACTCCTGCCGCTCCGTCGAGACCAGGTCTTCATAAACCGCGTCCCTCGTGAGCGAGTGGCGAAAGTGATAGGTGCCGCCGGCGTGAGCTTCCTCACGCACGAGCTGCTGCTGGACGCAAGCCCGCAGCGCCTCCCGGATCGCGCTCAGGTCTTGGCCCGCGACGGCGATAAGGGTCGCGTCGGTGAACCTGTCGCCGAGAACCGCGGCCGCGCGCAGCATGCCAACCTGCTCCGGGCTGAGCCGGTCCAAGCGCAGGAGGATCGTGTCGCGCACTGTGCGGGGCAGCCGGAGCTCGCTCAGCTCTTTGCGTTCCCAGCCACGCTCTGTACGAAAGATATCGCCCGCCTCAAGCGCCTCTTTGATCAGCTCTTCAATCACGAACGGGTTGCCGTCGCTGCGCTCGAGAAGCAACTTGCTGATTTCTTGGCTGCCCGGCTCGTCGAGGATGGCCTCGACCACCGAAGCGACCTCTTGCACATCAAGGGAGTTCAGCTCTATGACCTGGGCCAGGGCGTTGCGCCGCCAGGCCTGCAAATCGTGGAGCAACGGGTGGTGGCGGCCGAGCTCCTCGGCTCGGTATGTAACCAGCAGCAGCATGCGTGTGCCCTGCACGCGGCGCGCCAGGTAGTCGATCAGCTCCCGGGTCGACGCGTCAGCACCGTGCAGATCCTCGATCACGAGCAGGAGGCCGGCTTCCGCGGCCACTGATTCGAGCAGTTGGAGGATGCCTTCGAAGAGGCGCAGCTTCGCGTGATTGGGATCGTCCGCCTCGGCCGGCAACGTACCAAGGCGCGGAAAGAGATTGCCCAGGGCCACCGCGGATCGCCCGAGGTTGGCTCGGAGCGTCTGCAGATCCGCGCGGGCGACGTAGTTACCAAGTGCCTCCAGGAACGGCAGATACGGCATCGCCATCGGAGCCTCGGAGCATGCCCCGGTAAACACCTTCATGCGCAGGCCCCGGGCTCGGTCGCCCGCCTCGCTCACGAGCCGTGTCTTGCCGATGCCGGCCTCGCCCGCGATCAGCACCATACGACCCTCGCCACGCGCCGCCGCGAGCAGCGCGTCCTCGAGTTCGATGAGCTCGGCCTCTCTGCCGACGAGCACGGGACACAGCGCCCTGACCGCGGCCACGATGCCGCGAATCCTAGTCCTGGGTACGCGTCGTGACCGGGCTCCCGTTGACGAAGCAGAACTCGCGCAGGACAGATGCATGGAACGCAGCGAGTCCGGTGTAGCCCACGTTGGCGACGTACGCATACAGGTCGGCAGGCACAGCGCGGCCGAGCCGTTCCTCGAAATACCACCTGTGCAGCTCGTCCACTGCCAGTCCTGCGGCCTCGAGCGTTGGGTCTTCCATCCCTTGCGCGGCGAGGGCCGCCTGCTTGGCCCGCAGTCGCTCGACCAGCCGCGGATAATCTCCCGACACCCGGAGCTGATCCAGGATGTAGCCCTTGGCGTCGAGCCCGGCCAGGCTAGTGATCCAGCCGACACGAGCCTCATCCTCGAGCAGGCCCTGCAGGCGGGCGTCGTCGACATGGTTCGCCCCCATCCAGCGCCGGCGGTCATCGGCATTGGTGACGTTGTGCCGGCTCCAGAGGCGCCTCTCCGCGAACACTCGCTGAGGCCCGCCCTGCGCAAGGCCTTGCACATAGGAATGTTTGATGGCGAGAACTCGTGTCAGCGCGGCCTGTTGCACGCGAAGGTAGGCCTCGCCCTCGAGACGCAGCTCGTCGAGGACCGAGTCGAGCAGGATGACATCAGATTCGTCTGACTCCCCGGCCAGGCGCCAAGCCGCCTCCCACATCGAGGAGTTCTCGAACGCATAGCGCACGGCCTTCGGCGCGAGCCCGGATGCGAGCCGATCTCGGATGGTACGCAGCATCGCCAGCGCGTCCTCGCGCTTGAGTGAGGCCCTGCCCACCGGCAGCCAGGCCTCCAGTGCTGCGAGCTCGGCGGGAGGCAGCCCCACCTCGCGGGCGTCCTGCACCACACGTGCGTATCTGCGGTCTGGATAGAAGAGAGCCTTCGCGATGGACTCGACCGCCGCGGCGATCGGTGCCGTCAGAACGCTTGCCTGGACAGCCAGGCCGAGCGTGTGACGAATGTCGACCATGGCGTCGGAGAGGGCGCGGAAGCCAAGCTCGGCGGGAGCCTGCGCCACGGCGACCTCGTCGTCGTCCCCCAACGCGCCGGTGCGGTAAGCCTCGAAGATCGAACCCACGCCTTCCATGCCAAAAACCTCGAGCTCAGCGGCGCGCAGTGCGCCCATGCTCGCCGCGCCGAAGACATGAATGCCGCGACTCATCGCCCAGAGGATCTCTTTGTGCCAGACCGCCGGCTGGCGCTCGAAATGACCATCGATGATGCCGATCACCTGGGGGCCTTTCCGTGCCGTGCGGTATACGTCGCCTTCTGCGGCCGGAGGGAGGTACGTGGCCTCGAGCTCACGCTGCGCCTCCGCCGCGCTCAGGGTGGGCCCCGTGAAGATGACAGCGTTCACGACGGCGCGGCCAGCATGGCCTGCGCGCGCACGCCGGCAACGTAACCGGGCACTTCATGCGGTCCATCGAGGCCGGGTATCAAGACACGCACTACCGGGAGCTTGAACGCGGCGTTGGTGAGGTCGATGGCGACCACGTGATTCACACCGGCCTTCCGCAGGCGGGTCAAAAGCCAGGCGACGTCATCCTCAAAAGTGTCGGCATCGCAGTCGGGTGCGTCGCGAAAGTTGCGCGGTCCGGGCCGCCCGGCGTGAGCACGCAGTTCGTCCAGGACTCCGGCATAGCGATGGCGCGTATAGCTGTCCCGGCCGACGTCATCCCTCGACCCCGATATCTGCACGAGCCTCGTCTGCGCGGCCTCCGTCAGGGCGCGCAGAAGCGCGATCGCGCGCGATGGGTGGCTGCCAGCCCCAGCCGCCGGCGGCAACCAGCGGGTTGGATCTTCGGAAGCATTGAAGACGACACAGTAGAAGGACGCGATGTCGATGTCTGTGGTCATGTCCCACGCGCTGACCATGAGGCCTGCTGCCTCGAACTTGCCGATGACCTCCGCGCAAGCCACGTCGTCGATCGTGGACAGGTCAAGCTGCCGAGACTCACGATCGCCTGGCTGACGGAGCATCCAGAGCGTGTTGGCGTCGCGCTCGACGACTTCACAGATCGCGTGGCTGATCGCCTCGAGCATATGGTTGCCTGATGCAAGTCCGTTAGACGAAGCTGCGAAGCATCCGCTGCCGGCCGGCTGGGGCCACGTGTAGTCGGTGTGGACCAGCTCGTAAGGGACGAAGGCGGGCTCGCCGTCCATGAGATCCCTGCCTTCGCACCAGAGCAGCCGCAAATTCGGGTGAAACGAGCTTGTCGCCACGGCCGGCCACTGCGACGGATCCACGACTCGATGGGCATAACGCAGCTCGTTGAGGCTGCAGTAGCGCAGCGGCAGCGTGATCGTCTCGGCGTGGTAGCTCTCTATGGACTCCATCAGGCCGGACGCCCTGGCCGCGGCCAGGGTGAGGCCTTTGCCTTGTGCCACCGCCAGCGAGCGCGCGTTGGGCCGGATGACCATGACGACCGGAACGCCGACCACGTCCAGGCCCGTGACATTGCCTATGCGGGTGATGCCCATGACGGGCGCCAACCGCCACGCCCGGCGGACGGTCTCGTCAGGCGCCACCGAACGGTGCGTTCCGGCGCGATAGGCCTTGACCAGCCCCATGCAGCGCCAGACCGCTAGGAGCGCCCGCCCATGTGGAAAGTCTTGTGGTGAACGACGCCGTTAGGAGCGAGCGGTCCGAACGCTGCGTCGAGCAGTTGGAACAGCTCCTCAGGCAGGGGCATCGTCATAAACTGGTTGCCCCGTCTTTCCGCGAAGGCTTGGGCCCCCTCGAGCAGGTCTTCCTGTTCTTCGCGCAGGATCTCCTTCGGCGTGTCATCGTCGTCGCGGATCCAAAAGACTCGGCCCGTTGCGCCCGAGATCAGAACCCCAGCGTGGAGCGGTTCCTCAGCCATGGCTTGTCTTCACCTCCTGCTCGATGCAAGCCGGACGCCGCCTCAGCAGCGGGTGGCCGAATTGTATTCGTGGGCTGGATTCAGTCAAGCCACGCGGCTTCGCATTCCAGCACGAACTGCAGCAGCTCGACGAGCTGGCGGTGCAGCGGCCGGTTTCCCTCTCGCCCCGCTCGGACCTGGGCCATCCTGCGCACGTACTCGTGGTAGTTCTCGCTCATCTCTCCCGACCTCCTTCGACGGCCAGCATGGAGGCCGAAGGGCGCGCGGCCTATGCCGCGCATCACGCACCGCCTGTGCTGTTCATCACTCCCCGCGTCGCCGCAGCTCGTCTGGCCGCAGCAGCGTGATTCGGCCGCGGTCGAGGCTGATGTAGCCGAGCGAGGCGAAGCGCGAAAGGGCGCGGTTGACGTTCTCGCGGCTGGCGCCTACCAGGCCGGCGAGCGTCGACTGCGACAGCGCGAACGTGCTCTGCGTCCCGGCCAGGTCGAGGAGCTTGCGCGCCACGCGCCCGGGGATGTCGCGAACCGCCAGGTCGACGAACGCCTCGTCCTTGGTACGGATGTAGGACGTCAGCACGTTGACCACGCCCCACATCGCCGCGGGGTGGGCCGTCAGGAACCGCACCAGCGCGGGCCGGTGGATGACCAGGCACTCGGCCTCCGAAAGCGCCCTGGCGTCAGCGCTTCGTGACGCACCTTCTTCCAGAGCGCCCAGCTCGCCCAGCGCGTCGCCCGGGCCGAGCACCGCGAACACCACGTCGCTGCCCGACTCCGTGGCCCGCGAGATCTTCACCTCGCCGCTCGCGACGATGAGCAGGTGGTCGGCGGGGTCGCCCTCGCGAAAGAGGTAGGAGTCGGCCGGGTACTTCCGCCAGCGTGATTCCTTCAGCAGGGCAGCCAGATCTCCAGGGGAGGCGCTGTCGAAGAGGCGCGACCGGCGGAGGACGGCGAGCGCGTCATCCGGCTGCTTCATGCGCCCTACATCATCCGCAAACGTCTCCGGCGTGTCAGGCAGCGCTGATCGGTTCGGTGCTAGTTTTCGATCGTGGCTGCCCTCTGGCTGGCCGGCGAGGCGCTGCTGCCGAGCCGCATCCAGATGGCGTTTACGCTCGCGTCGCACATCCTCCTGGTGCCGCTCGGCGTGGCGATGCCGACGCTGACGCTCCTGATGGAAGGAATCGGGATCTGGCGCAAGGACCCCATCGCGCTGAAGATCGCGCGGCGCTGGTCGGTGGTGATGGCCGTGCAGTTCGCCGTCGGCGCAGTGACCGGGACGATCCTCTCATTCGAGTTCGGCATCTTGTGGCCGCGCATGATGGGCCGCTTCGGCGCTGCGTTCGGCCTGGGCTTCGCGATCGAAGGCCTCGCCTTCTTCATGGAGGCGATCTTCATCAGCATCTACCTGTACGGCTGGAAGCGCCTTTCGCCGCGGGCGCATTTCCTCACCGGCCTCGCTCTCCCGCCCGCCGGCCTGCTCGGCGCTTTCGGGGTGCTATCGGCCAATTCCTGGATGAACACGCCGGGCGGGGTGACGATCGACGCGGGCCGGCTGGTGAGCGTCGACACCATGGCCGCGCTCTTCACGCCGGCGCTCGCCTACGAGTTCTGGCACTTCCTGCTCGCGATCTACATCACCGCGGGATTCGTGATCGCGTCGGTGTACGCGGTCGCCTGGCTGCGGGGCAAACGAGACCACTACCAGCGGCTCGCGTTCGCGGTCCCATTCACGGTCGCCGCTGCGCTGACGCCCGTGCAGTTGGTGGTCGGTGACCTGGCCGCGCGCGCACTCGTGCAGGACCAACCGGCCAAGTTCGCCGCGATGGAGATCACGTGGACGACGCGCGACCACAACCCTGAGGTCGTCGGCGGCGTGCTCGACAGCTCGGGCGCCATCCACCTCGGGGTCGAGCTTCCGTCGCTCGACTCGATCCTGGTCGGCTATTCGCCGAACGCGGTGATTCGCGGGCTGACCTCGTTCGCGCCCGACGCTCGGCCGAACATCGTCGAGAGCAACATCGCCCATCTCGCCTTCGACCTGATGGTCGGCCTCGGCACTGTCGGCGCGGCACTCTCGGCGTGGTACCTCTGGATCCTGGCGCGGCGGCGCAAGCTGCCCGACAGCGTCTTGTTCTACAGGCTCGCCGCGCTCGCCGGCATCGGGTCGTACCTGGCGGTCGAGTCGGGATGGGTCACCACCGAGGTCGGGCGGCAGCCGTGGATCGTCTACGACGTGATGCGCGTCTCCGACGCCGTGACCGACGCGCCCGCGGCGTTCGTGTGGACGATGCTCTCGGTACTGGTCGTCGTGTACGCGCTGATCGCGTACTTCTTCATCACGCTGCTGCTGAAGCTCGCGGCGAGGTGGCGGCGCGAGGATGCGACCGAGGCGAGAGAGCCGGAGGTTCGCGTCCCCTACGGACCACGGGCATGAGCGCCCTGCTTCCCAACACTGTCGCGCTGGTGCTGCTGCTCGGCATCACGGCCTACAGCACCGCCGGCGGAGTGGATTTCGGCGCCGGCATCTGGGATCTGCTCGCGGGCAACAGCCCGACCGGCCACAAAGCCCGCCACCTCATCGACCTCGCGATGGCCCCGGTGTGGGAGGTCAACAACGTGTGGCTCGTCCTGAGCATCGTCGTTTGCTGGACCGGATTCCCACTCCTGTTCCAGTCGGCGTTCGCCAGCCTGTACCTGCTCTTCGCGCTCGCGCTCCTCGGCCTGATCCTGCGCGGCGCCTTCTTTGCTTTCCGGCACATCGCCGAGGATCCGCGCACGCATCGCGCGGCCGACCTCGTCTTCGGCATCTCGTCGATCCTCACCCCGTTCTTCTTCGCCGCCTGCCTCGGCGCGATCGCGTCTGGCCGCGTCGGGTTGCTCGAGCCAAGCCGGTCCGTTTGGGAGGTCTGGTTCAGCCCAATGTCGATCGGGTTCGGGGTTGTATCGGTCGCCGCCACGGCATTCAGCGGAGCCTCATTCCTGGTCGGCGACGCTCGGCGAGTTGGCGACGCCGAGATGACCGCCTACTTTCGCCGCCGGGCGGTGGTCGCCGCGATTGTCCTCATCGCGACAGGCACCGCGGCGCTGGTCGCCATCGGCGTGCAGAGCCCTACGCTCTTCCGATCGATGCTGGCGGGCCCCGGCCTGCCCTTCGCGCTCGTCACGATGCTCGCCACCCCGCTGGTCGCGTTCCTGCTGTGGCGCGGCATCTTCCGCTTCTACCGCCTTCTGACTGTGGCGGCGGTCGGGTCCATGGTTTTCGCCTGGGCGTTCGCGCAGTCGCCCTACGTGCTGCCCGGACAGCTAACGATCTCGCAGGCCATCGCGCCGTACGCCACGCAGGTCTTGCTGCTCGTCGTGACCGCCGGCCTCGCGCTCGTTATCGCGCCCGCCCTTGGGCTGCTCATCTACCTCGACCAGCGCACCAAGCTCGTCGAGTAGCGTTATCGCGAGTTGGCAGAGATCCTGGTCGGAACCAACGACGGGCTGCATCGATTCGACCTGTCCACAGGCAACCACCGAGGCGAGCACGAGGGACGCGCTATCACGCATGTGGCGCCCGAAGGGTGGGAGCTGTGGGCCATCCTCGACGGTCGCGAGATCGTCCACACCGCGGGCGTCGAGTGGTGGTTCAGCGTCGCGCGTATGAGCGGCCTGCAGGCCAAATGCATCGCGGACACACGCGCGGGCGTGATCGTCGGCACGTCGAGGGCCCGCCTCTGTCGCATCGCCGGCAAGGGCGTGGAGCGGGTCGATTCATTCGAGCGCGCGCCGGGCCGCAAGGAGTGGTTCACGCCGTGGGGCGGCCCACCGGACACGCGCTCTCTCACCGAGGACGGCGACACGGTCTACGTGAACGTGCACGTCGGCGGCGTCCTCCGCTCGCAGGACCACGGCAAGTCGTGGCAGGCGACGATCGAGATCGAGGCGGACGTGCACCAGGTGACCACGGGCCACGGCAACGTTTACGCAGCGGGCGCCGGCGGGCTGAGCGTCAGCGGCGACAAGGGCGCGACCTGGAGCACCTCGGACGAAGGCCTGCACGCGTCGTACTGCCGGGCCGTAGCGGTATGCGGCGACACGATCCTGCTGACCGCGTCGACCGGACCGCGCGGCGGGCGGAGCGCCGTCTACCGCGGACCCATCGACGGAAGCTCGTTCGAGCGATGCGACGGCGGGCTTCCCGGTTGGTTCGGGCACAACATCGACACCTACTGCCTCGACGCGAAGCCCGACGGCTCGCTTGCGGCGTTCGGCTCGGAGGACGGACGCCTGTTCACCTCGACCGACAAAGGCCGATCGTGGTCGCAGCTGGCGAAAGGCCTCCCCGAAATTCGCCGGGTGCTGGTTACCTAGGCTGAAGGCAGCTCGGTCAGGACGAGCACGACCGCGAGCATCGGCCGGGCCAGCAGCGCGAGAAGCAACCACTCGAAGGTCGTCGCTGAGCCGAGGGCGAGGCTGGCTGCACCGGCGCCCATGACGACAAGGTCGATCACAGTGGCCACGCCGATCGACGCGGGCGGCAACACGATCCCGCGATCCCTGCTGCGTATCGCGAGCGCGGCGATGTGCGCGACTGTGAACAGCAGGGCGAGGCCGCTGACGATCTGAACAGTCGCGATCGGGTTGTGCGTGGTATCGGCGACTGGGATGGTGATGAGCACAAGGCCCGCAGTGGCGAGGCCCATCTCCGGAATCTGGCGCAGCCGGTACGAATCGATGGGCTTCCATTCGCTGCCGCGCCGAAACGCAGCGACCAGACCGGAAAACCCGCGAGCGAAACGCTCAAGCCCGCGATCGAGAAGAGGAATGCTGCCGGCGCCAAGGTGACGCCATGTTAGGCGCCGGCTTCGCCCTAGGCGGCGGCCTCGCAGCACTCGGCGTTCGGCATCTCCACCGCGGCCGGCTGCTTGACGCGCAGCACCGTCACCACCAGCGCAAGCGTGGCGATGACAGCGCCAGCCCCGGCAAGCCAGGCGAGGTGATATCCGCCGGCCAGCGCCGCCGCGGTTGCGGCGCCGTCGCCGGCGAGGCTCAGTGTCCGCCAGCCTGCGAGCGTGGCCAGCACGGCGAGCCCGAGGGCTCCTCCAACCTGTCCGGTCGTGTTCAACACGCCGGAGGCCATGCCCGCGTCGGCCGGCGAGACTCCTGACATCGCGATGATCGTCAGCGCGGGGAACGACAGACCGCCGCCCAGCCCGAGCAGCGCCAGCGGGAACATGAAGTGGATCGCGTAATTCGCGTCGGTCGGTCCGAGCGCCAGCATCGCGAGCGAGACGGCGGCCACGCCCTGGCCGGCCGCGAGCACCGCTACCGGCCCGAACCGGCCGATTAGCTGTGCCGAGAAGCGGATCGAGAAGGCGGCCATGACCGCGGCCACCGGCAGGAACGCCAGGCCGATCGCCATCGGGCCGTAGCCAAGCACGCGCTGGAGGTCGAGCGAGCCGAGGAAGAAGAATCCGAAGAAGGCGGACGACATGAGCGCCTGCACCGCGTTCGAAGCCGCGAGCTTGCGCGACGCAAACAGCCGCAGCGGCAGGATCGGGTTGCTCGCCATCGCCTGGCGCGCGATGAACGCGGCCAGCAGGACGAGCGATATCGATCCGGTGACCAGCGTGTGCGTGGAGGCGAGTCCGTACACCGACGACTCCGCGATGGTGTAGACGGCGAGCATGAGCGAGCCGGTGACGAGAAGTGCGCCGAGCACGTCGGCTCCGCGGCTCACGCCGAGACCGCGGTCATTTGCGAGCAGTCGCGCCGCCGCCACAGCCGTGACCGCGCCGATGGGCACGTTGACGAAGAAGATCCAGTGCCAGCTCACGGCCTGGGTGATGAGACCGCCGGCGAGAAGGCCGATGGCCGCGCCCGCGGAGGCAACGAAGCTGAACACTCCGAAGGCCTTGGCCTGCTCGTCGGGCTCAGGGAACAGCGTGACGATCATGGCCAGGATCACGGCTGAGCTGACCGCCCCGCCGATGCCCTGCACGAACCGGGCCGCGATCAGCATCGGCTGGTTGAAGGACAGGCCGCACAGCACCGAAGCTCCGACGAAGATGCCGAGTCCGATGAGGAACGTGCGCTTGCGCCCGAAAAGGTCGCCAAGCCGGCCGGCCAGCAGGAGCAGGCCGCCGAAGGCGATCAGGTAAGCGTTGACGACCCACGCCAGGCCCGCCTGCGTGAACTGGAGGTCGCGCTGGATTGATGGCAGCGCAACGTTGACGATGGTCATGTCCACGACGATCAGCAGAAACCCGATGCAGAGCACGATCAGCGACGGCCAGCGCGTGTTCGTCTTCATGCCCCTTATGACTTGCATGCAAGTCACAACTCATCGGTCGGCCGATGAATTTCGTGGACGGCGGCGGTCTGAAGCTTCAGATGAAGATCGGAAAGATCAACCTGGACTGCGCCTCGGCACCCGAGCCCGACGCCGGAACCATCGAGTGCATGGCGTATCTCCAGCTGGCCGCCATCGAGCGCGGCGGTGATCTGTCGATCGAGAACGCCAGCCCAGCGCTGTGCGAGCTGATCGAGCTCTGCGGGCTGTCGGAAACCCTAAGAGTCGAGGTGCAGCGGCAGCCCGAATAGCGGAAAGAGCCGTGCGGTGTCCAGGAAGAACGTGAACTCCCCGATCTTCCCGTCCTTCAGCTCCAGGACCTGGAGCGCCCACGGCGTGTAGCCGCCTTCCGGGTCGATCTTGTACTGGCCGAACGTTGGCATGCCGTTGGCGCTGATCGCCGGCAGCATGCGCGAGCCCTTGCAGCCGATACCGGGCCCGAACCACCAGGTCATGATGTCGTCGCGTCCGCTGAGCCACATGTCGAATGGCGGCATCGACTGGGTGGCGTCCTCGCGGATGAGGGCCGTGAGCG
>Ga0066683_10000743_pt1 | contig 11445 bp, 14 predicted proteins | sample GraSoiAngelo_132_FD_62296 | JGI IMG/M metagenome (GOLD analysis project Ga0066683, IMG submission 62296) | Grasslands soil microbial communities from the Angelo Coastal Reserve, California, USA - 14_0929_02_40cm | ecosystem: Environmental > Terrestrial > Soil > Grasslands | place: USA... | reverse complement strand
GCAGCGCGAGATTCCCGCAAACGGCGAACTGTTCATCGCCGCGACGGGCGGACCCGTGGCGGCCGGCCAGCCCATCCGGCTCTCGCTGAGCGGCGTCCCGCACCACAGCTCGGCGCCGCGTACCGCCGCGCTCACGCTGGCGATCGGGATCGTACTGGTCGGCACCTGGGCAGCGGCGCGTTCCACCGACCATGTCTCGATCAGGGCGGCCGAACGGAAGCGGCTGCTCGCACGCCGCGACAAGCTGTTCAACGACCTGATCCGGCAGGAGCACGATCACCGCAACGGCCGGACCGACGATCGCCGGTACGCCGCGCGGCGCGACGATCTCCTCGCGGCGCTCGAGCAGGTCTACGCGGCCCTCGACATCGACACCGGCGCGGATCCCGCTCGTCGCGCAGGTATCGCGACGCCCCTCGGCGGGCTCGGGGCGACCTGAGCTTGTCGTCCCTCGACCCGGCTCGGGACGACCGTGCACCCGTCGAACGGTCGAGAGCCGTGAACGACGGCCACCTCGATTTCGATGTCGTTGAGGTCGCCGATGTCTCCCGCCATTTCGGACGGCGCCGCGCGCTCTCTCATATCTCCCTCACCGCACGCGCCGGCGACATCGTCGGGCTCCTCGGGCCGAACGGCGCCGGCAAGTCGACGCTGATCGCAGTCCTGGCCACCCTCGCGGCGCCGAACAGCGGCGAAGTGCGCTACGGGAATCGGCCGGCGCGGCGGCTGGGCCCGGGGCTGCGGGATCGCATTGGTCTGCTCGCGCACGAGCTGCATCTCTACCCGGAGCTCTCCGCGCGACAGAATCTCAGGTTTTTCGCGCAGCTCTATGGGCTCGCCACGCGCGGGCCGGTCGATCGGGCGCTTGAGGCGGCCGGCCTGAGCGACCGTGCGGACGAGGTCGTCAGCGGCTTCTCGCGCGGCATGCGCCAGCGGCTGGCGCTCGAGCGCGCGCTGCTCCATCGTCCACGCCTGGTCCTTTTCGACGAGCCGTTCACGGGCCTCGACGACCGGGCGGTCGGTCTGGCCTCGGATCGGCTGCGGCGTCTGGCCGCCGACGGCGCGATTGTGGTGCTCGCCACGCACGACCTCGATTTGGCCGACGGGCTCGTGACGCGCGTGGCGCTGATTCGCGACGGCCGTCTGCTGTCCGATGAACCGGCGTCGACGGGTCTCCGGGCGCGCTACCGCGCGCTGATCGGCGCCACATGACGCCTCTGCCGCGGGCGGGAGCGGGCGCGGCGCGCGAGCAGGCGTGACGTTCCTGCGCACGGCCTGGCTCGTGCTCCGAAAGGACTTCGCGATCGAGGTCAGGAGCTGGGAAATCCTCACGACGACGCTGTTCTTCGCGTCGTCGTGCGTGCTCGTCTTCGCGTTCGCGTTCGTGAAGGAAGGACGGGCCGTCGAGGACGCCGCGGCCGGTATTCTGTGGATCGCCATCGCGTTTTCCGGCACGCTTGCGCTGGGCCGCACCTTCGAGCGGGAACGCTACGGCGAAACGTTGCGGGCGCTGCTGCTCGCGCCGGCACCGCGTCCGGCGCTGTACGTCGGCAAGCTGCTCGGGATGCTGGCCCTGCTCGGAATCGCGGAAGCGCTCCTCGTACCGATGGTCGCGTTCCTCTTTCAGGCGGCGCTCTTCAGCCGGCCGCTGCTGCTTGCAGGCCTGCTCGCCGGAGGCACGATAGGGTTCGCGGCGGTGGGCACGTTGTTCGCCGCCATGCTCGTGCGCGCGCGGTCGCGCGACGTGCTCCTGCCCATCCTGTTGTATCCCATCACGATTCCGGTAATCATTGCGGGAGTTCGAGGGACGGCAGCGCTGCTCGCCGAGATCCCGGACGAGGCGACCGCCACGATGTGGATCGGGATCCTCGTGGCCTTCGACACGGTGTTCGTGACGCTGGCGCTGTGGACGTTCGAGCCGCTGATGACGGAGTGAGCGGCGGACGGGCGAGAAGGCCGGGGGACAGGAAGAGCTGCGGCAGGGAAGGGCAGGTCAGCCATGCGAAAAGCGTTCGGTCCTCTGGTCGTCGTCGGCGCGGCGCTGTTCGTGGCGGCGCCGTACTTCATCGCGCAGGCGCCATACGAATCGACGATGGGGTTGATTCAGAAAATCATGTACTACCACGTGCCATCATGGATCGCGCAGTATTGCGCCATCACGGTGTGCGGCGTTGCGAGCGCGATCTATCTCTTCAAGAGTCACCCGGTCGCGGATCGTTACGCGGTGTCCGCGGCGGAGCTCGTCGTCCTGTTCGGTCTCATGGGGCTCATCACGGGGCCGTTGTGGGCCCGGAAGGCGTGGGGCGTGTGGTGGCAATGGGATGTGCGGCTCACGTCGGCCCTGCTCATGGAGCTGATCTTCGTCGCATATCTCCTGGTGCGGCAGTACGGCGGGCCCGGATCGGAGAAGCTCGCGTCCGCGACGGCGCTCTTCGGAACGGCGACCGGGCCTTTCGTCTACAAATCGGTCGACATCTGGCGGACGGTCCATCCCAAGACCACCGTGGTGCCGACGCTGCCGAGCTCCCTGGGCGCGCCGCTGGCGCTGACTTCGGCGGCGTTCGTCCTGTTGTTCGTGGTACTGCTGACACTGCGCGTCAACCTCGCCGAACGGCAAGCGGCGCTCGACGAGATGTATCTCGCGCTCGAGGACTGATATGAGTCTTTGTCGAATCATGATCGCGCTGACGTCGTGGTTCCTGCTCTCGACCTCGGCGTTCGCCACGCAGCCGCCCGCGGCGCAGAGCGAGTACGTGCCGCTGAAGGACCTGCCGGCGACTGAAAACGTCCCTGCCGCCCCGTTTCTGATTGCCGCATACGCCTTCGTCTGGATCGCCGCGATGTTCTACCTGTGGACCATCTGGCGGCGGCTGAACAGGGTCGAGACCGACATGCGCGCGCTCGCGCAAAAAACCTCACGCCGATGACGGCGGGACACTTCATCTTCATTCCGGCCGTCCTGCTGATTGGACTGATTGTCGGCTGGGTGCTGGGATCGCGAGCGGCCCGGGATGCCTATGCCGCTGAGCTCAGACGGCGCGAGGAAAGGGCCGCAACGAAAGTGAGAAGTGAGAAGTGAGAACTCCCTTCGACCTTTAACTCTACCTTTAACGTCCCAACGCCAGCCGCTGCGCGAGCACCTCGGGCAGGCCGGCGTCGATGATCTTCGCCTGGGTCACGTCGACGGGATACTTCAAGCGGAACAAGTCGACGCGGTGCTGTTTCGTGTCGACGATCGCGTACGCGGCGCGCGCGTCTCCGTCCCGCGGCTGGCCAACCGATCCCGGGTTGACGAGGTATTTGCAGCCCTCCCTCATCACGATCCGCATTTGAGGTTCCGCCGCCGATTCGACTCTGTCGAACGTTTCCGCCGAAAGCTCGAAGGAGGCGGGGTAATGCGTGTGGCCGAACAGGCACAGCGGACGCATCGCCACCTTGAGCGCGCGGACCGCGTCCAGCTCGTCGAAGACGTACGCGTCCTCGTCGAACGGCGAGCCGTGGCAGATTTCGACGACCGCGTCCACCAGGATCGGTCCTTCGGGGAGCGCGGCCAGCCACTCCCGATGCGGCGGCTGCAGGATGTCCAGCGACCATGCCGCGGCGGTTTTCGCCACCGAGTTGAACCCGTCGGCCTGCTCCAGCCCGCACGCGACTTTGTCGTGATTTCCGCGCACGATGGCGATTGGCTGAAGCGCCTGCACGCGCTCCACCACGGCGTTGGGATCGGGGCCGTAGCCGACCAGGTCGCCGAGCACCAGCGTTGCGTCGTAGGTGCGCACGAGCGCGTCGGCCAGACACGTGTCGAGCGCTTCGAGGTTCGCGTGGATGTCGGTGAGCACGAGGTAGCGCATCAGTGTTCCAGCCAATCGACGAGCTGATCGACCAGCGCGTCGACGCTGGCGCGACCGGCATCCAGCCGCACGTGCGCTAGCTCGTAGGCCGCGCGCCGTTGATGATACAGGCGTTCGAACCCGGCGCGATCGCTGGCCAGCGGACGGCGGCCGCCGGCCGGGACCCGAGCGATCAGACGATCCAGCGGCACATCGAGCCACACCGAGACGCCGTCGTTGTTGATGACCGCCCGATTCTGGACGTCGGCGAACGTCCCGCCCCCCGTCGCCACCACGAGATGTCGCGGCGCCATCTGCTCGGCCAGGACCTGGCGCTCCAGCGACCGGAAGTACGCCTCCCCGCGTTTCGCGAAAATGTCGGCGACCGATTGACGCTCGCGCTGCTCGATGAGCTCGTCGACGTCAACCGACTGCCAGTCCAGCCGGCGGGCGAGCGCCCGCGCCACCGTTGTCTTTCCGGCAGCCATGAAGCCCACGAGATAAATCTTGTCTGTCTTCACGCCCTTCGACTCGCTGTAACGAAGCGTCGCCTGGAACGAGATTCAGAAGATGCCTAGGGCGCCCCGAGCCCGTCGAGCGGCGCGACGAGCCGGTCCAGCGCCTCGAAGAAGCCCGGATAGGAGATGCCCACGACGTCGGCGCCGTCGATGAGGGACGGCCCGTCCGCCGCGAGGGCAGCGATGGCGAACGCCATTGCCATACGGTGATCGCCTCGCGCGTCCGCGGTGCCTCCCGCCGGTCTGGCCGCCGCCGTCGGAGCTCCGCGGACGATGAAGCCGTCTTCGCGCTCGTCGGCATCGATGCCCAGCGAGCGGAAACCGCCGACGAGCGTCGCGATGCGATCGCTCTCCTTGACGCGCAGCTCGCCGGCGCCCCGGACGGTGACCTGGCCGCCGTGGGCCGCGAGCGCGGCAATCGCGGGCAGTTCATCGATCAGGCCCGGGACTTCCTCGGGGGCGATTTCGAGCGTTCCCATGCGATCGCCCTCGAGCGAGACGATCCCGCGCGGTTCGCCGGCCTCCGTCGTTGTGATCTCGGCCTGCACACGAGCGCCAAATCGTCGCAGCACGTCAAGCAACGCCGTGCGGGTGGGATTCAATCCGACGTCCTCGACGACGATGCGAGACCCGGGCAACGCGGCCGCCGCGACGAGCCAGAAGGCCGCCGAGGAAAAGTCGCCGGGAACCGACAGCGTGCAGCCGTGAAGCCGCTGGCCGCCGGTTACCGAGACCGTGAGCCCGTCAACGCCGACCTGTCCGCCGAAGGCCGTCAGCGCGCGCTCGGTGTGATCGCGTGTCGCGGCGGGTTCGGCGACGCTGGTCGTGCCTTCCGCGTGCAATCCGGCGAGTAGAACGGCACTCTTGACCTGTGCGCTTGGCGTCTCGGGCCGGTGAGCCGCCCCCCGGAGCCGCGCGCCATGAATCGTCAGAGGCGGACGTCCGTCCTTCGCGTCGATGCGGGCGCCCATCCGCTCGAGCGGCGCGATGACGCGCCGCATCGGACGACTCGACAGCGACGCGTCGCCGACGAGCGTGCTTGAAAAGGGATGCCCGGCCAGAACGCCGGCGAGCAGCCGCATCGTCGTGCCCGAATTTCCGGCGTTCAGCGACGAAACGGGCGAACGGAGTTGCCCTGAACCTCGTCCCAGAAAGGTAACCGTTCCGGCCGGACCTTCGACGACCTCGACGCCCAGGCCGCGCAGGCACGCGAGAGTCGACCGGCAGTCGGCCCCCGGGGCAAAACCGGTCACCGTCGAGCGTCCCTCGGCGAGTGCCGCCAGAAGGGCGTAGCGATGGGCAATCGACTTGTCGCCGGGCACGCGGAGCCGGCCGCTCACACGGCGGGCTGGCGTGATCAGGGCGGTGGCCAGCGGTGGCATGTCGTCAGATCTTACGCGACCTTGCTTGTCGATTGATTGGCCGCTCGTCTTGACACGGATGAACAGATGGTATTGAGTGCGGGATGATGGAACCATGACGGCAAACGGGCGGCAGGTCATCCGGCTCGAATTCAGCAGCGCCTTCGAGATGCTCGATTTCGTGCAAGTGGTCAGCGACCACCTGGCGCGCGGCATCGGGCTCGACGAAGATTCGCGGCACTGGGTGAGCGTCGCCATCCGCGAATCGGTCATCAACGCCATCAAGCACGGCAACCGGAACGACGCCGAGAAGCACGTCTTCATCGAGTTCGAGACCGCCACGCGGTCCGACGTGCCGGAGATATCGATTCGTGTCCGCGACCAGGGCGACGGCTTCGATCCGCAGACCCTCGCCAACCCACTGGACCCCGAGAATCTGCTGAAGTCGAGCGGCCGCGGCATTTTCCTCATCCGCAACTTCATGGACGACGTGCAGCTCCGCCGCGCGCCCGAGGGTGGAATGGAGATCCGCATGCTCAAGCGCGTGCCGGCGACTGGCGCGGCCGACGTGCGGCCCGGGCCCGAGTGAAACTCGATCCCCTGTTCCTGACCACCGCCATCGAGGCGGTCGTTCACGCGGGCGACTTGCAGATGGCCCGCTTCGGCCGCGACTTCCAGATCGACAAGAAAGGGACCATCGATCTCGTGACCGAGGTCGATGTCGCAGTGGAGAGGATGTTCCGCGGCCTCATCGGGGAGCGATTCCCCGGCCATCACGTGCTTGCCGAAGAGCTCGGCGGCGCCAGGGACGTGCCGGAGGGCGCGTGCTGGGTGTTCGATCCCATTGACGGCACGACCAACTTCGCGCACGGCCTGCCGATCTTCTGCGCATCGCTCGCGCTCGAAATCGACGGCGTCGCCGAGGTGGCGGCCGTCTACGACCCGAATCGCCGGGAGCTCTTCACGGCCGAGCGCGGCAACGGCGCGTTTCTGAACGGACGCCCGCTGCGCGTGTCGGCCGCGGCGCGGCTCATCGACGCGTTGCTCGTCACCGGATTTCCGTACGACGTGCACGCGCGCGTCGAGGAGATCGTCGGCCTCTTCGGCGCGTTTGTCGGAAAGGCACGTGCCGTGCGACGGCTGGGCTCGGCGGCGATCGATCTGTGTTACGTTGCCGCCGGCCGGATGGACGGTTTCTGGGAGACCGACCTCCAGCCGTGGGATATCGCGGGCGGCGGCTTGATCGTGGCCGAAGCGGGCGGTTGCGTCACCAACACCGACGGCCATCCGTTCACTTCGCGCGGCGGCCACGTTCTGGCCACGAACGGACACCTGCACGACCTGATGCTCGAGGTGATTATGTCGTTCCGGGCCGGTCGTGCCAGGAGCCCGTCTGAGTAGGGCCCCACGTGTTCACATTTCTCGGACACGCTCCTGGTGGAGTGATACCCACGAGAGACAGCGCGGCGGCCAGCCGGGCGATTCCGGCCGCTTTTGGCGCGCCGTTCTGGCATTTCTTCTGCTACCGGGTTGGGTCGAAAGGAGTGCGCCCATGCGTCGACTCTGTCTGGCGGGGCTGAAATCCTGCGTTGCGGCTGGTGTGATGGCCCTGGCGATCGGACTGGTCGCGACCCCGGTCGCGACGGCTCAGCAGTCGATCAATTTCTACGTCGGCGGCTTCAACCCTCGCGGCGAGGACGGCCGCTCGAGCCAGGACGTGCTGGTCAACAACCTCGATTTTCTCGCGTTCCACATCAAGGACTTCAATGCGGCAACGGTCGGCGCGGAGTGGCTCGCCGGCCTGGGCGGTAATTTCGAGGCCGGGCTCGGTGTTGGCTTCTCCACTCGATCTGTTCCCACGGTCTACCTCGATTTCCAGAACGCCAACGGCACCGAGATCGAACAGAGCCTCAAACTGCGCGTGGTGCCGTTCACCGCGACCGTTCGATTCCTGCCGATGGGCCGGCACAATGGCATCGAGCCCTACATCGGCGGCGGTGTCGGCGTCTTCTCGTTCCGGTACAGCGAGACGGGAGAATTCCTCGCGACCGACAGCAGCATCTTCCGCGGCAATTTCGTGGGCAGCGGCAGTGCAACCGGGCCGGTGATTCTCGGCGGCGTGCGCGTGCCGATCGGCTTGGTCGGGATCGGAGGCGAGATCCGGTATCAGTCAGCCGAAGGCAAGCTGCCCACCGATCAAGGGTTCGCGGGGAGCAGCAAAGGCACGCCGACGATTGATCTTGGCGGGATCACATACGCGTTCATGGTCAACTTTCGATTCTAGACCACTGGTCATTGCGATCGGCCGTCCTCGCGTCTGCGATACAGCGCGAGGCCGGCGCCCTCGCACATCCTCTCGTAGCCCTCCAGAAACACCGGTCGCTCGCGCGCGATGTGCGCGAGCATGTCGCCGCCTTCCGCCTTCTCCTCGATCAGGATCCAGGCGGCAAACGGCCGCGGGTGTTCGATCGCGGCCAGCCAGATGTCGCCGTTGCCTTCGTGAAGAAAGTCGCGGATTGCCAGGCCGGACCGCGAGGCTTCCTGCATGTAGTGCCCGAGCGATCCCATGCTCGCCATGATCTTCTCGCCGGGTGCGCGACCGCCGAGACACGCCGTGACGCGCTCGCGGACGGGCGCGTTGGGCCGATCCCACTGCGCTTCGACGGCCATCGGCGCCGAGGCATCGAGCGGCCGGAGCTCGCAGCCGGCGATGGCAAGCACCGCGATCGCACACGCGGCCCGAACGCGACGATCCGGCGGCAGGCCAGCCGCCATGCCCGCGCCAACGGCTTCAAACGCCATCAGCGGCACCATGTAGCGAATCCGAAAAGGGTGTCCCTTGACGAACGCCGCCCAGGGGAGGGCCGCCATCGCCAGCAGCGAGAGCGCGAGGAGCGCGTCGGCGCGACGCCGGATCAGCAGGCCGAAGCCGAGGGCGAGCGCCCCACCGCCGGCGCCGGCCCAGACGAGCGGGCCGCCGCTCAGCATCCGCGCGCCCCAGCCAATCTCGGCGGCCGCCACCAGCGGACTGTCCAGTGCTTTGTTCTCCGGCACGAAGAACCCGCCGCCGACGAACCACTCGCCGATGACGACGCGGCTGAAGATGGTGAAGCCGGCGACGGCGATGGCGGGGTAGAGCGCGATCGCGGCGACATCACACGCCGCGGAGGAAAGCGGTTGACCGCGGCGCCACCGCGTCCATGCGGCGGCCATCAGCGCGCTCGCGGTCACCGGCCACGCCTCGTACCGCGTCAGGCAGGCGAGCGCGAACGCCCAGCCCACATGGCAGGTCTGAAGACCGGGGACTCGAAGGCCTGCTCCAGCTTCGTCGAGGCCTGCTCCAGGTTCGTCAGCGGCGGCGGTACGTTCGTTGGCACCGGCAAGGACCCCGCTGACAGCAGTCGCGCAGACCTTCGGGTCTGTTCGACACCATTCGATCGACATCGCCACGGCGACGGTCGTCGTCGCGAGGAGCAGCGGCTCGGTCATCGGCGTCGATTGCAGGTACAGCACGTTTGGATTCAGTGCGAACACCGCGGCGCCGGCGGCCGCGGCGGTCGCCGATCCGGTCAGCGACAGCACGATCCAGCTGATGGCACCGGCCGCGATCGCGAAGGCGGCGATCGAGATCGCGACGCCCGACGCGCCGGTTCGATAGAACAGATCGATCTGGACCGGGATCGCGTTCAGCAGATGGGGCAGCGGCAGCCAGACCGCGCCGACCTGCTGCCAACCCGGCGTAATGCTGTCGATGATCCGGCGCGCGACGACGAGGTGCCCGCGCGCGTCGTAGTGGGTGAGCGTCAGGCCGAGTTGATGATAATGCCACGCGACGATCGCGCCGCCGAGCGCCGCCACGAGCGCAGTCGTCACCGGCAGTGTCCGAGGCGCGAACGGTATAATCACCCGCTCATTCTATGGGGAGAATCGTCAGCCGGATCCGCGGGCTCGCGCTGACGCTCGGTGCCCCAGGTCTTGTCCTCGTCGCCTTCCTCGATTCGTCGTTCCTCCCGCTGCCGGGCATCACCGACGTCCTGCTCGTCGTGATGGTCACGCGCCACCCGGCCGGCATGCTCCTGTTGGCCGCCGCCGCGGCGGTGGGGTCGATCGCGGGCTGTCTCGTGCTGCACTATCTCGGACGAAAGGGGGGCGAGGCGTTCGTCAGGAAGCGCTTTACGGGCGATAAAACAGAGCGCGCGATGGCCACGCTGCGGCGGCACGGCGTGATGGCGGTGCTCGTGCCCTGCCTCCTGCCGCCGCCGGCGCCTTTCAAGATCTTCGTCCTGCTTGCCGGCGCCATCGGGATCAGCGCGTCGAGGCTTGCGACGGCCATCGCGATCGGACGAGGCGTGCGCTACGTCGCGCTCGGACTGCTGGCGGTCCAGTACGGCGACCGCGCGGTGGCGTACATGCGCGAGCACGGCACCGTCGTGTCGCTCGTCGGCGCGGCCGTGCTCATGGCCGGCTTCGGCGCGTACCTGCTGCGGACAAGGGAGCGGACCGGGAAGGGCCGATAAACGCGTATACTCGATTTGTACATCTGGCCATCTGGTCATCTGGTCATTGCGGCCAAATCAACCAATAACGAGATGACCAAATAACCAGATGACCAGATGGCCACATGACCAGATGGACCTGAGCGTCGTCATCCCGATCCGAAACGAGGCCGCAGCGATCGGCGAGCTGCATCGCGAGCTGACGCAGACGCTGTCGGCCTGGGGCCGCTCGTACGAAATCATCATCGTCGACGACGGGAGCACGGACGAGAGCTTCGCGACGCTTGCGCGCCTGCAGGCCGTCGATTCCCATCTGCGCGTGATCCGGTTCCGCCGCAACTTCGGCCAGACGGCCGCGTTCACGGCGGCGTTCGACCACGCCCGCGGCGCGCTCATCGTCACCTCCGACGGCGATCTGCAGAACGACCCCCGCGATATTCCCGCGATGGTCGAGAAGATCGAACGCGGATTCGACATCGTGTGCGGCTGGCGCAAGGACCGGAAAGACGCATTCATCTCGCGGCGCCTGCCGTCGGCGATCGCGAACCGCCTGATCTCGATGGCGACCGGCGTCCGGCTGCACGATTACGGCTGCTCGCTCAAGGTGTTTCGCGCCGAAGTTGTCAAGCCGCTCAGACTGTACGGCGAGATGCACCGGTTTCTGCCCGCGATCGCAAGCGAGCAGGGCGTGTCGATCGAGGAAGTGGTCGTGAACCATCGTCCGCGACGGCATGGGCGGTCCAAGTACGGCATCGGGCGTTCGATCCGGGTGATCCTCGATCTGGTGACGGTGAAGTTCCTGTTGAGCTATTCGACGCGTCCGCTGCAGATCTTCGGCCTGATTGGCGTCAGCATGGGACTGGCCGGCGTCATGATCAGCGGCTGGCTCGCGTACCAGCAGCAGTTCGGGAACGGGTCGCTCGCGAACCGGCCGCTGCTGTTACTCGGAATCCTGCTCATTCTCGCCGGCTTCCAGCTCGTGACGCTCGGACTGCTTGCCGAGTTGCAGGCGCGCACCTATCACGAGTCGCAGAACAAACCGATTTACGCGATCCGGGAAATCCTCCAGACGCCGCCGGCCGAACGCGTCATGGCCGGACGATAGCGCCGCCGTGTCTCCGCAGGAACAGAGCGCGTACTCTGCACGCCACGTGACGGTATTGCAAAGAAAATCGAGGCACCGGGCGCGGATGACATTTCATCAGCAGGTCGGCGGTACGATCAGGGCCGAGCCGAAGAA
>Ga0066683_10000738_pt1 | contig 11465 bp, 9 predicted proteins | sample GraSoiAngelo_132_FD_62296 | JGI IMG/M metagenome (GOLD analysis project Ga0066683, IMG submission 62296) | Grasslands soil microbial communities from the Angelo Coastal Reserve, California, USA - 14_0929_02_40cm | ecosystem: Environmental > Terrestrial > Soil > Grasslands | place: USA... | reverse complement strand
TGGACGGCGTCTGGTCGAGGTGGAGGTCGGCCTCGGTGAGGGCGTAGAGTTCCCCGGGCCGATAGCCGCCGAGGGCGTGGACCGCCCACAGGCGCCAGAGCCAGGGATCGACGGTGCGGGCGGTGATGAGGAAGTGATCGCGTTGCTCCCGGTCGAGGGCCTTCACCCGTTCCGAGCGGCCCCGACGCTTGAGGGTGAGCTTCATCACCTTGGCGAGCTTGGCGGCTGGGTTCACCGAGATGAGCTGGTCCTCCACTGCCGCTTCGAGGAGGATGTGGAGCACGGCGAGCATGAGCCGGACGGAGGGGCCACCCTCGCGCCCCTTGGCCTGGGACTCAGCGAGCTTGCCAGCCAGGAATCGTTTGATCCGCGCGCGGGTGATGTCCCGCACGGCGATCTCGCCGAACGCGGGGAGAACATGGACCCGGAGCTGTATCTCATAGACTCTGCGCGTGGCGATCTTGGCCTGATGCACCTGCGTCCAGATGGGGGCGTACTCCTCGAAGGTGATGTCTGGCCGCAGCTCGGGGTCGAGGCGCTGCCGCCCCTGCCGGATGGTCTCGGCCAAGAAGTCGTCGGCCGCCTCGCGTGTCCGAAAGAGCTTCCGCCGACGCTGGCCGCCGACGTCCTCGTACTCGCACCGCCAGCGAACCTTCCCTCGCTTCCAATACCGGGCGACATGCATGAACTATCTCCTCCGTTCCGGCGCCGCGCGGGCGCCTGTTGCGCGACGAACCTGCGCTCCAGGCGGCCCAGGCTGTTCGCAATAATCCCGTGATCCGAAGCCGAGGGGCGGCCTATTTCACCAGCACCGGCCCGGTCAAGGGCTTTTTCGCCGCCCTTGCCCCGGAAGGGCGCAGCGCCCGCCCCATCCGCTTGCAATCCTCCAACTCGCGGGCGAGGTCGGCCGGGAGGAGTCGGCGATTTTTGCCCCTGCCGAGGGCCGGAACGCGGCCCCGGCGCGTCAGGTGGCGGACCGTCGACAGCGGGATGTTGAACAGCGCCGCCGCTTCGGCCTGGGTGACATAGCGGACCGCGGCCGGCTCATGCGCGGGCCGGCACGGGGTGCCGTTGCTGGCCATCCGCGCCACCACGCGGGCCTGCAGGGCAAGGAGGTATGCCAGCGCGGCCGGCAGCGCCTCGGCCGGCAGCCCGTCCAGCAGTTCAACGGGCGGCAGGATGGCGACGAGGTCGGCGAGGTTAGGGGGGTCGCTCAGCGCACCCTCCCTCTGTGATGGTATCCTCAATCTCCTTCGCCAGCGCGCGCAACGTGCCGGCGAGCGCCTCGCGCAACTCCGAGCCCCGACAGCGTTGCAACACCGCGTCGAGCAGCCTGCGCAAGCGCCGCACCGCTTCGTCGAGCGTCCAGCCCCGCTCGGACTCCTCGTCTTCGTCGAGCCGCCGGAGCAGCGTGTGGAAACTCGCCTCGCTGAGTTGACCGCCTCTCTCGGTGATTTTTTTGCAATGCTGCCGAAACAACCCTTCGGGGACACAGGCAAGCCGCTGCCACCGCGCGCTGTCACGCTTCGATATGTTCAGGTCGGCGAGCGTTGGAGGCAACGCGGTTACATGATGTAACCGTGTCGCGGCGCCGGGATTCTTCGGCATCGCGGCAAGCAGCGCGCCGAGGCGCCGCAGCGCTCGCAGACGGATCAGCGCCCACGCGTTTTGCTCGCTCCGAGCGTGCCGGGCGCGTTGGTAGAGCCGTCGGGAGAGCCGTCGGGCGGCCTCCGCGACGGCGGCCACGTTGATCAGCGCTTGGGGAGTCTCCGCGCGCGCGAGCGCTTGCTCAAGGCGCTCCAGCGCTGGGGCCGCGGCATCGCCGCGCTCCACCACCACGAGCTTGCGCTCTCGGGGCCTCTCGTCGTCGTCCTCGACCATTAATCCCCAGCGTAGCACGACGACCGAACGGTACAAGGTATTGACAGGAAAGCTAGAGAAGTGTTATATCGAACACCGTTCCACCCAGACAACGGCTCACGCTCACGCCCGCTGCCCGTGGCTGCAAACGCGGCGAGGTCGGGGCGGTCGAAGGGTAGCGGGGAGTGAACCGTCACGCGCGTTTTCTCTGGGGAGGGCTCCCTATCAGCTAATTCTTCAGCCATTCCGTGAGTTAATGGCAAACCGTCACGCTCCCCGCTCCCTTAGCGTCACGTGGGAGCGCGACGCGTGACCGGTCATTCCCGCATGAGCTTTCGCCGGCTCGGCGCCGGGACCGGCCGCGTGTAGATGAGGCCTTCGGGAAAGTCCTCGCCGTCGTAAAGGTCGCCATGCGCGCCATCCCGGCCCGCCCGCACGTCGATGCGGTCGCCCCACGGGCAGCCCGCCGCCTGGGCGCGTGACTGATGCTGGTGCCACGGGTGACAGAGCATCTCGATTTCCGGAGGCGGCACACCGTGCTCGTCGTGGTACGCGATGATCGCGGCCCGGAGCTTGTCGGTGTCGATCTCGCGGTCGACGCCGCCACCGTCGCCCCCGGCGTGATGCAGGTCGAAGCGGCGCACGGGGCACACATCGTCGGCCCGCGTCCCATGGCACGCCCGACAACGGTCGCCGAAGATTTCCTCGACCGCCGCCTGCACGCGCTCGCGCTGCGCGGCCTTCCGCTGGCTGGCTGTGGCCGGCTTCCACGTGGCGACGGCTTGCGCGCGCTGCCAGAGGACGGCAAGCAGGACATGCACCACGTTGGGGATTTCCGGCTCACCCCGGACGTCGTAGGGCAGCAGCCGCCAGCGCCCCGCGTCCAGCGGGCGGTGATGCGCCTCGTCCAGATGCGCGCGCACCGTGTGCAGGGGCGCGATGTCGCGGGCTCTGCCGCCAATGAGGCGCAGCAACGTCCCGGTCGGCATCGTCATCAATTCCTGCCAGGCGTAGAGCAAGTCGGGCGGCACCCGGTCGAGAAAGCGCAGCCCAGGAATCGGCGCAAACTCGACACTCCGCTCTGCCCATCGGCGCGCGTCGGCCTCGGCTTCGGCGGCAGCGAGGCGGGCCTCGTCGTCGGCCAAGCGGCGTAGGTGCGCTGCGTAGCATTCGCGATGATGCCGGCACCATTGCCCCATCGGACGCTCCCGCGGCGCGTCGCAGCCCTCGACGCAGCACACGTCGAGCCCCAGGTGGTGCAGCAGCCAGCTCGCGGTCGTCGGCGGCATGAATTTCTCGAGCGTGAGGGACTCGTACCGCTCAGGGTCCGCCACCGTGACGTCATCGTGCGGGCGGCCGAGGATGGCGTACCAGCAGGCGACGACGCGCCGCGCCCGCTCCGGCTCGCATCGGTACCCCCACGTCAGAGCGCTCCCGAGACGCAACGTCTGGGTTGGTACCCACCGGGAATTGCGGAACCCGACGGCCAGGCCCGCCGCCGCAGTCCCCACCACGAGCGCCTCGGCCAGTTCGCTCGCGGCGACCACGGGCGCCGTCTCGCACACTCGCGCGGGCGCGGGCAGCATCGCGGCGAGCAGGCGTCCGTTCTCGGCCCGGATGCAGCGCCCAGCGCCCGGCGCTTCCGTCCGGTAGACCACGACGTGCGGTCTGATCCACTCTCCCCGCGGGAGGGCGGCGACGAGGCCGCGGCGCAGGTCTTCGCGCGCCGCGACCGCAATCGCCACATGGTCGGGAGGTGCCATGCCGTCACCCGCTACCGATCACGGGCGCGCGAAGCAACCCTCGCGGGTCGAAAATTACGCCGGCTCACGCGCTAAAGCGGGCGCGAAGCAACGGCGCCAAATCTTGAAAGCCAAGCATTCTTCACCCAGGCTCAAGGTTACCGCACCTCACAGGCTACCTCACATGGAAGGTAACCCTGTGTGAGGTAACCCTGTGTGAGGTAACCTGCGATAGGTAACCGGCAGCCCCGGTGAGAGGGTAGGCGCCACCGCGCTCTCGCCCCCCGGCCACCAACTAAAGCCGGACCCCACAGGGCAATTGCGCCCGAATGCGCGCACCGAAACTTGGCTGGCTCCCATCGGCTCCCGTCCATGGGGGGATTCGCCTTGTTGTCCCTTGCGCGCGTGACAATCAGCTTGTATAATAGATATTAAAGCCTATGAGGAGGGTCTCACACATGAGGGTGCGCAAATCCCTTGGCCCGTTCAGCTGCACGGAAGTGTGCCAGCAGCCGAAGCCGCTCAGGAAATTCCCGAATAGCGGTCGCCTTTACCAGGTCCAATCAGATCATCCACGCGCGCCGGTCTTTGTCGCTACCATCCCCGTTGAGGGCAGACCCTACGCGGTCCGCATCTGGTGCAACCGAGGCTGCGGGGAAAACGGTACCGATGCATGGACGATCGTTCTCGAAGCCCAGGAAGCGCAATGAAAAATCAGCCCAAAGGGCCCAGGACGCCATCGACGGCCACGAGGAGCTGCTCACCGTCGCGGAGGCGGCCGCGCTGTTTGATTGCTCTACGACCACCATCGTTAACCGGGTCCGCGCCGGCACGCTTCCGCGACCGCGCCGGCTGGGTCGGCAAGGCCGGTTCTTGCGATCGGACCTTTTAGCAGCTCTGGGTGACTTGCCTTCAACGGGCTTCGGGAGGAACACATGATGCAGATTGGACAATATAGATTTCGCCCGTGGCTTAAGGGGCTCGCCCTTGCTCCCCAGTGTCCTGCCGCGCTCGCCCTCGTTCGCCTCCATCACCGCAACCAGCCCGCAGAAATCGTCGAGGTGCGAGCCGTTGCCGATTTGCGCGAAGCGCTTGCCGAAGCCACGAGGCGGGGAGTCCTGAGCAACGCCATCCGTAGGGAAGCGTTGCCGGGGTGCGCGATCGCCCTCGCGTCCGTCGCCTGCGAGAGCTTGTCCGAGGCGAGGGCGATCGCCGCCGACGTGCTCTCTCCCAAGAGGAAATCTGAAGCCAAACCCCCGAACGTGAGCGAGCTGGTGCGCCAGGTGCGAGCGCTGCATGCCGCCGTGACTCAGGAGAGCCACCGACGCACCCTTCGCCAGGTGCGCGATTTGTTGCTCAAGCGCCTGGTGTAAGAGGGCCTCTGCCGCCGGGCGCGCGTGCTGGTTTCCTCCCATTTGTCCAGCCCCCCCGGCGGCAGGCTTTCCTTTGCCCTGACCAATGCATCCGAATCGTAGCTCAGGCCCGCAACCGTTGGCGGCGGACCCTCCGGCGCGCGTGAGCCAACTTCTCAGCCAGGGCCTCGCGCACGACGGTCTGCACCCGAACCTCGTTCTGCACGCAAAACTCTTTGAGCCGGCGGGCCGTGCGGAGCGGAATGCGGGTCGCCAACTGCGTCAGCTCCTCATTCTGCTGGCCGGCGAATCGCCTCATCTTGCTATCAGATTCGGCGCGAGGCCCGGGGACTGTCAATCACGGGTCCAGGGGGTCGCCCCCCCCCCAGGGGACATCACGTCGGCCAGCCGTTCGGGGCTGACGGGTGTCGAGCTCCCAGGGCCCCCGGTAGCGCACTCGCCACAGCGGGTGCGCGGGGACGGACCCGAGATCCCCACGCCCCAAAAATGACAACGCCCCCCGGACCCTATGCCCGGGAGGCGCCACCAGGTTCTTGGGAGAAGCCAATACCTTTCTATCATCAACCCTCGACAGCGTCAACCCCATGTGAAACCCCGGTATAACGCCCTGGGGCGCTCTGACCCGCCAGGCATGACGTATGCTTGTAAGATTTGGCGGCCGCTAGAGAGGTAGGCCGGGTGTCGGGGCGGTGGCCCCGACACCACGGACCCGTACCAGGATGCCCGCCAAACGCGCCAGGAGCGGCGTAGAGGCATCCAGCGCTCCGGGCTACCGGGAGAACGGCACATGCACCCGCTCGCCTTTCCTATCGTCGCAGCCCATCACTTCGCTCCTCGACCGCCTCCGACTGTCGAGTGGGCTACTCGTCCACGGCACCAGCCGATACCTCGCCGGTCATGATGCTGAACGCCGTGACGGAGGAGCCGAAGAGTAACCCCGCAATCGCGATGCTCGCCCGGTACTTCTCCACAATGAGCGAAGCCCACACGAACGCTCCGCCGAGGAAGATCGAGAGGGCGCCGAGCGCCATCGCCACGATCGGCTTCTGTGTCGGGGCGATGAACGCGCCCGCATAGACGAAGGCCGCGCCGAGGAACATGTGCGCCATGAAGTCCCCGAGGAGCTTCGTCCAGCCGTTCGGGGGCCGGCCCATGTAGAGCGTGATCGAGAGGTTGTTGATCGTGCCGCCGACGAGATAGGCGGCGTACCCAGCGACGAGCGCGCCGGGAAGCAGCGCAACCCACCGAAGCGGCTTCACGATTAGCACGCGAACTTCAGCACGGCCGCGATGACCGCGACGGCGGTGCCGACCACGGTCGCGACCGCGATCACGCGGCTCGCGAACAAGAGGCGGCGATTGAGGGTGATGATCTCCTTCGTGAGCTTCGTCGTGGAGCAGTTGAACGCGCGGATCTCCGCTGCCGCCAGGGCGAGTGGTTCCGCGACCTCAATCGCCGACTTCGCCACGACACGGAGCGCGGAACGGACCTGCGTGTCCGAGCCGAGGGCGGCGAGTGCTTGGACGTCGGCAAGCGCCTCGTCCATCGTCCACTCGCGGATCGGCTTCTCTGTCATCCGGCCGGCCCTCTACCACCGATCGCTTCCGGCAGGGAAGCGCGAGGCCGGATGCTGTCTCAGCCGTGAAGCCGGCGCCGGCCTCTTCGTCTACGAGCCGCGGGTTAGGGCAGCCTCGCCGTGGCGGTCAGGCCGAGGCCAGCCGGCGCCGGATAGTCGCCTCGGTGACGTTCAGGAGCACGGCCGCCTTCCTGAGACTGCCTGCTTTCGCCAGCGCCCTCGCCGCCTGGTCCGCGTCTATTCCTGCTCTCGGGCGCCCGATGCGCTTCCCCTGGCGCTTCGCGCGTGCCATGCCGGCCACCGTCCTGGCGATCAACGTCGCCCTCTCCGACTTCGCCACCCAGGCGAAGATGCTTACGAGCAGCTCCCGCACCATCGGGTTGGTTGAGTCGAGCCACTCCTCACGATGCGATTTGATCCCGACCCCCGCCGCCGCGAGCTTCTCCAAGATGCCCGCCAGCGAGGCCACGCCGCCTCTGCTGACACGATCGAGCGCCGCCACGAGCAGGACGTCAAACTGCCGCTCATGGGCGCCTCGCAGGGCTTCCTTGAGCGCCGGCCGATCATCGGTGCTGCCCGTCTGGCGATCGACGTAGACCTGCACGAGGTCATGGCCCAGGCGCCTGGCCCACTCCGTCAAGACGTCGATCTGGTTGTCTGGGTGCTGGTCCCCGTTCGCCTTGCTCACTCGTGCATAGATCGCTGCCTTCATTCGTCGCCTCCTCTTGCGTCATGCGTCAGAACCGGCCGGTTCCGTCGCGCTCTGCCGGTGCCGCTAAGCGCCCGGGTTTGGTAGGGGCCGCCTGCTCGCCGGCATCGGCCCCTTTCGTCGCACTGCTGCTACCCTCCTCTTGGTTCGGCGCGCCCAGCATCGGACGCGCAGGTGACCTGTTTGGGCGGGGTCGACGCGCGCTGCCTGCCGCTCGCCGGGTAGGGTGCGCCGCGCCGCGTGCCGCCTCGGCGAGGGCGGTATGGTTCTCACAATGTGCTGCCACCTCGGCGAGGGCAGGCGCACACTATAGGGACGCCATTACCGCGCCCACGGTGCCGAAAATTCGTTGCTAGACGCGGGGAGCGGCACGAGGCATTGCTCCGCTCGCCGGGATCGGACAGGGCTCCATCAAGGCGGGGATTCTTCACGGGTCCGATGCATAACCCTGATCGACATCCTCTACCAAGTGGGGAACCCCGAGGGATGCGAGTGGGCCATCTACAAAGGGCCTTCGCGACTCCTATGGAGGTGCCATAGGCGACGGCACTTCGCATGCCGAGGCCTTCGCTAGCGACCCACTCACTAAGCTTGCGCTTCTCTTTGATGTCCGCCGCGTGACCGGCGAACCTCCGCAGCTACGGAACACCAGAAGCTGCAGGCCACGCTACGCAGTGCCCAAAAGGCATCTCTGCAGGCTTCTGCACGGCTCATGCACTTCCGCCCTCTCCGGCGATCACGCCCCGCCAATAGAGACGTGCGAATCCGGTGGTCCCACGCTTGCATATGGCCCGACGGCCCTCACGGGCGGAGAGGACTAGGCCCTCGGGCCGGGAGCCCACATCGGTGCGCCTAATCGTCTCCTGCACGTCCGCGCTCGTCGCCGCCGGCACGATCCTCTTCCTCGCCGCCGCAAGGGTCGCAGGGGCGCAGCCCTTTCTCGTCAAGGACATCAACGACACCGTCACCCTCGGCTCCGATCCCGCGAACCTGACGAACGTCGAAGGGATGGTCTTCTTCACGGCGTGTGACGGCGTTGCGGGCTGCGAACTCTGGAAGAGCGACGGGACGGCGACGGGAACCGTCCGGGTGGCCGACCTCGAGCCGGGGCCGCTCGGCTCGTACCCCGCGTATCTCACCGCGGTTGGGAACATAGTCTTCTTCGTGACCCGGAGCCTCGAGGGCGGCCGCGCAAGCGGGCTCTGGCGAAGCGACGGCACGGCGGCGGGCACGGTGCGCCTCGATGTCCCCGGCCTCGATGCTGCCAGCATCTACGGGCTCACCGGCGCCAACGGGCTGCTGTTCTTCACCGGTGCGGATTCAAGCACCGGCTCGGAGCTGTGGAGAAGCGACGGTACCGCGTCCGGGACCGTCCGCGTTGCCGACATCAACCCTGGCCCGGCAGGTTCGTGGCCTGCTCACCTGACCGCCGTCGACGGGTCCGTCTTCTTCACGGCGGTCACGGACGGTCAGGGCTCCGGCCTCTGGCGGAGCGACGGCACCGCCGAGGGCACCGTCTTCGTTGCGCCCCTGGAAGCGAAAGTGTCCTACCCGACGAGCGCGAACGGCATGTTCTTCTTCCAGGGCGAGGAGCCGAGCGCGACGGAGCTCACCGCAACCACGCTCTGGCGGAGCGATGGGACGGCGGCGGGGACCTTCCGCCTCGGATACATTCTTCCAGTCTACGAGAACGACCATTCCCTTCCGGTGCCCTACTTCACCGATGTCAACGGCACGCTGTTCTTCGTCGCGTCGGACGGGAGCGGCCGGCGGCTCTGGAAGAGCGACGGGACGGTTGCCGGCACGGTGCCCGTCGCGAGCAGCAGCAACGTGGGTCCGGACCACCCCCGCCACCCGGCTGCGTTGGTCGCGGTGGACGGCACGCTCTTCTTCCGCGCTACCGACGGGACGGCGGGCTCGGAGCTGTGGAGAAGCGACGGGACCGGCGCCGGCACGATCCGCGTGGCGGACATCAACCCTGGACCCGCGAGCTCGCATCCGTCCAACCTGACGAATGTGAACGGCACCCTGCTCTTCGTGGCTACCGATGCGAGCGGCGAGCGTGCGCTCTGGCGGAGCGACGGGACGGCGGCGGGCCGCCTGGCCCCCGTGACACTGCCGTCGTCGTACGATGACGAGGACGCGCCCAACGTGCCGCTGACGGTCGCGGACCGGACGGCCTTCTTCGCGGCGTGCACGGCGAGCTCCGGCTGTGAGCTCTGGAGGAGCGACGGCACGGAAGGCGGCACGCAGCAGGTGACCGACATCAACACGAGCACGCCCGGCTCGGATCCCCTGGACCTCACCGCGGTCGGCGGGGCAGTCTTCTTCACCGCCGAGGTGGCGGGGCAGGGTCGGAAGCTCTGGCGAAGCGACGGTACCGCGGCAGGCACCGTCCGGGTCGCGGATGTCGATGTCAAGTCTGACACCCTCTACCTGCGCCAGCTCTCGGAGCTCACCAACGTCGGTGGCCGACTCTTCTTCGTGGGCTATGAGCCGGAGACGGGCTTCGAACTCTGGAGCAGCGACGGGACCACGGCGGGCACCGTGCGCATCACCGACATCAATCCCGGCCCCGCCAGCTCCTATCCAGAAAGTCTCACCGACGTGGACGGGACGCTCTTCTTCCTGGTGGAGAACGGGCTGTGGAAGAGCGACGGGACGCCTGGTGGGACCGTACGGGTGGCGGACCAGACCCTTTACAGCCCCGAGCCCTTCCTGGCCCATGTGAACGGGACTGTGTTCCTGATCTCCGGGGGCGGCCTCTGGAGGAGCGATGGTACACCGGCCGGGACCTCCCTGGTCGCGTCCCTCGGCCTCGATGCATTCGGCTCGTTCCCTCCCCCGACGCTCAGGAGCGTGGGTGGCAGGCTGTTCTTCACCGGCGCCGAACCCGCTACCGGCGCCGAGCTGTGGACGAGCGACGGGACGTCGGCCGGCACGATCCGCCTGACCGACATCATGCCGGGTCCGTTCGGGTCCTATCCCGACCGGTTCGCGGACGTGAACGGCACGCTCTACTTCAGCGCCTTCATAGGGAGCCGCGCGTTCCTCCGACCGATTTTCTACGAGATCTGGCGGAGCGACGGCACGTTCGCGGGGACGCAGCGCGTCGCGGACATCCATCCAGGCACTTCCTCCGAGCCCTGGGGCCTGACTGGCGTGAACGGGACCTTGTTCTTCGCGGCGTACGCTCCCGGCGGCAACACCGAGCTCTGGCGCAGCGATGGCACCACGATCGGTACTTACCCCTTGGCTACGTTCCTCCCAGGGAGCTATCTGTACGCTTCCCCGCGCGAGCTGACGAGCGCCGGTCGGACGTTGTTCTTCGTGGCCGGCGACGCCACGGCGGGGATGCAGCTGTGGCGCAGCGACGGCACGGCGTCGGGCACGATCCGCGTCACCGACATCCAGGCCCCAGCTCTGCGCGAAGAGCCGTCTGGGCTCGTGGTCGCAAATGGCTTCCTCTTCTTCAGGGCCGACGACGGACGGCATGGCCGCGAGCTATGGGCGCTGCCGCTGACGACGACCACGACGACGGTGACGACGACTACCACCACCACAACGACACTGCCCTCCAGTGATCCTCCATGTGACGGTGTAGACGGACTGGCAGCCGTTGCCTGCGTGCTCGGCCAGAGCCAGCCTTCCGTCTGCGCTGGCCAACACGTTCGAGGAATCGAGCGGCGGCTGGATCAAGCTCGAAAGCTCATCGACCAGGGAGTAGCCGACCCTTTGCACGCCCAGCGTCGGGTCAGAACGGCAATCAAGATTCTCAAGAGCACTGCCAAGGTGATGAAGAAGAAGCGAATGTCCGACGAATGCGCGACTGCCCTCGCTCGCATCATACAGGATGCCCGTAGTGGTGCCGAACGCTGGCTGGCAGGACCGGCCGCAGTTGACCCCTGCAACAACCCTGACCGACTAGATAGCTGCGCATCGTGCAACACCACGCCAGGCTGTAAGTGGTGTGGCAACCACTGCGTTGGGGTTGACGAGTGCTGCGGTACGATATGCGAGGGCATTGTCAACTGCGACTGATTCAAACGGATAGTCCCCTCGCCTGCGCGATGTCTGCGAAGGCCATCACCAAGGTTACCCAGAACAGGCTGCGGAAGATCGTACATGTTTAAGTCTTTAGTCCTCCTCAACACGGCGGCGATTGTGTTCTCACTCGTAACCGAAGCGGCTTCTGTTCCCTACGC
>Ga0066683_10000732_pt1 | contig 11482 bp, 13 predicted proteins | sample GraSoiAngelo_132_FD_62296 | JGI IMG/M metagenome (GOLD analysis project Ga0066683, IMG submission 62296) | Grasslands soil microbial communities from the Angelo Coastal Reserve, California, USA - 14_0929_02_40cm | ecosystem: Environmental > Terrestrial > Soil > Grasslands | place: USA... | reverse complement strand
CCCGTCGCGTCGGATCTGCCGATGATCGACACGGTGATCATCGAGGTGCCGAATCCGCTGCACCCGTACGGCGTCCGCGGCGTCGGTGAAGTACCGATCGTGCCGCCGCTCGCCGCCGTCGCCAACGCGATGCGCGACGCGACGGGCATCCGCTTCACCGAGCTGCCGCTGTCGCCGCCTCGGGTTCTCGAGGCGATTGAAGCGGCGAGCGCCGTTTCTGTCGGGGCCTGAGGAGCCTTGTTGGCATGGCCACCGTTCATCTGCCGAGCGGTCTCACGCAGTACACCGGCGGCGTCGAGACGATAGACATCGACGCCGCGCGCGTGCCCGAGCTCATCGCCGCGCTCGGACATCGCTTTCCACAGATCGCGGAGCAACTCGGCGAGATGGCCGTCGCCATCGACGGTGAGATCTACCAGGATCCAGGCTATCAGCTCCTTCGCGCCGACAGCGACGTCCACCTCGTTCCGCGGATTGCGGGAGGGTAATCACCGCTCACGCCTCTCAGCGTGGTGTCCGCCTGACGGCGGACGCACGTACGACGTGGCCGCGAGGCTCGCAACGACCGTCGTGGCGTCCGCCTGCAGGCGGACCGTCGACGCCGGGGGGCTGTTGACACTCCTGTCGTTCGCTACAAAGACGGCTGCTGGTCGTCTCGACGCCGTGGTCGCCCGAGGTGGTCCGTTAGCGTCGGAACTGGTTCGCCGCTACAATCGATTCTCATGGCATACCGCAGCGAGCTCGAGGCGCGTGTCGCCAGGAAGACCACCAGGGCGATTGTCGACTACGACATGCTCGAGGACGGCGACCGCGTCATGGTCGGGCTCTCTGGCGGCAAGGACAGCTGGGCGCTGCTGCAGGCGCTCGACGTGCTCCGCCAGCGCGCGCCGATCAGGTTCTCGCTCATCGCGGTCAATGTCGACTCCGGCTACAAGGAATACAAGCACGACCTGATCGCCGGCACGTGCACGGCGCGCGAGTGGGAGTGCCGCATCGAGCACACGGGGATCGGGCAGACGATCGACGACATCCTCGACGACGGCGCGACGCCGTGCTCGCTGTGCGCGCGGCTGCGCCGCGGCGTGCTGTATCGCGTCGCGAAAGAGACGGGCGCAACCAAGATAGCGCTCGGTCACCATGCGGACGACTTCATCGAGACGCTGCTGCTGAACCTCTTCTTCGCCGGCTCCCTGAAGGCGATGCCGCCCAAGCTGGTGTCCGACGACGGCGCGCATGTGGTGATCCGGCCGCTGGTGTACGTGGGCGAAGAGGAAGCGCGGGCATATGCGAAGGAGTGCGGGCTGCCGATCATCGGCTGCTGTTGTCCGGCGTGCGGCGATCTGGGACTGCAGCGCCAGCGCACCAAGCGCCTGCTGATGGAGCTCGAGCGCGAGCATCCCGGCGTCAAACAATCGATGCTGAAGGCGCTCGGCAACGTCGCGCCGCGGCACCTGCTCGACACGCGGCTCAACCCGCCTGGCGAGTTGCGCGCGACCGCCGGGCTGAAGCCGGAGAATACCGACACGGCGGTCCGCCTGAAGGCGGACACTACCGATACGACTCTCCGCCTAAAGGCGGACGCCAAGTACGACCACCCAAAGGCCGACGCCACGTATGAGGCCTGAAAGGCTTGTGAAGAAACACGACGTTGAACGCAGAAATCGCAGAAAAACCCTCAACGTTTTTCTCTGCGGGTTCGGCGGTTTCTGCGTTGCACGTGATTTCTTCACACGATCTAAGGCGGACGCCACCGCCCACGAGGCCCCGCTGAAGCGGGGCCCTACCTACGACACGAGCAGCGACGTGGCTCCGGCCGTGCGCAGGGCGCCGCTTTAGCGGGGCCGCTCACTCCCTGCATGCGCGCCGTCGTCCAACGGGTTTCCTCCGCCTCGGTGGCCGTCGGTGATCGAACCGTCGGCCGAATCAATCACGGCCTCCTCGTCCTTCTCGGCGTCGAAAACGAAGACGGTCCCGCCGACGTCCAATACATCGCGGACAAGATCGGCGGCCTCCGCATCTTCGAGGACGACACGCATCACATGAATCGATCAGTGGGGGACGTGAGTGGGTCGGTGCTGGTCGTCCCGCAGTTCACGCTTGCAGGCGACTGCCGTAAGGGCCGGCGCCCCTCGTTCGACGCAGCCGCGGCGCCTGTCACAGCGGAGCCGCTCTACGAGGACGTCATTCGCAAGCTGAAGGCCAAGGGGCTGCCGATCGAGACGGGTGAATTCAAGGCAATGATGCAGGTGTCGCTCGTCAACGACGGCCCGATCACCTTGCTGCTCGATAGCAGAAAACGGTTTTGACGCCCGATTAACTGCAGAGGCCGCATGGTTCGACAGGCTCACCATGAGCGCTCATCGACAGGCTCACCATGAGCGCTCATCCTGAGCGTGTCGAAGGATGCGCACTCCGCGGTTGAACGTGGACTACGAGGAGCTGATGCGACGTCGACTCTTGTGCACTGTGCTCGCGTTGTTCGCGTCCGCCGGCTCCGCGCGCGCGCAGCAGCGGCCGCTTGTCACCGAAGATCCCGAGCCGATCGGCGCCGGCCGCGTGCTCCTGGAAGGCGGGCTCGACCTCGCCCACGATCAGCAGTACCCGGTGTCGGGCCTGAAGGGCAACCTCCTGCGGGTGCCGACGATCGGAATCAGCGTCGGCGTCAGCTCAATCGCCGAGGTGCAGATCGACGGCGGCTTCTACGATCGCCTGAACATCACCGATCGCAACCTGAAGGCGCCGCTGGCCTCCGAGGTGACGGCGGCCGGCGCCAGCACGCACGACGTCTCGGACGTCGTCGTCGCCACCAAGATTCGCGTCGTGTCCGAGACGATGGGCCGGCCGGCGCTGGGGATCCGTTTCGCCACGAAGCTGCCCAACGCGTCGAACGAAAGCGGCCTCGGGCTCGACACGACCGATTTCTACGCCACGATCCTCGGCGCAAAAACCGTCCAGTCCATTCGCGTCGTTGGCAACATCGGCGTCGGCATTCTGGCCGATCCTACCGAGGGGCACCGGCAGAACGATGTCCTCGCGTACGGCCTGTCGTTCGCGCGCGCGATGACGCAGCAGGCCGAGCTCGTGGGCGAGTTGAACGGGCGTGTGTCGACGCGTGGCGGAGATCCCTTTCCGGGAACGGAGAGCCGGGGGCTGCTGAAGCTGGGCGGGCGCTATACGTACGGGCCGATTCGGTTCGACGCCGGCGTGTTCTTCGGCATGACGACCATCGACCCGACCGTCGGGTTCTCGACGGGCTTCACCTACGTCTTCAACGCCTTCACAATGCCTTGACGATCAGGATGGAGTAAGAATCAGGCGATGAAAATTCTGATCGTCGAGGACGAGCAAAAGACTCGCGCCTACCTGCGAAAAGGGTTCGAAGAAGCAGGGTTCACGGTCGATGCAGTCGAACGCGGCGAGGATGCGTTCCAGGTGATCGCGGACAGCCATCACGACCTGATCATCCTGGACGTGATGCTGCCAGGGCTCGACGGCTGGGCCATCGTGTCGGGGATGCGAGCCGGCGGTGACGAGACGCCGGTCCTCATGTTGACCGCGCGCGACCAGGTCCAGGACCGTGTGCGCGGGCTCGAGCTGGGGGCCGACGACTATCTGGTCAAGCCGTTTGCGTTCTCCGAGTTACTCGCGCGGGTCCGTACGGTGTTGCGTCGAGGACCCGCACGTCAACCCGACATCCTCAAGATCGCGGATCTGGAGATCAATATCGCCCGCATGCGAGCGTCTCGTGCGGGTCGCAGACTTGATCTCACGCCGCGAGAATTCGCGCTCTTGTCACTCTTCGGCCGACGGACGGGTGAAGTGCTGTCCCGTACGTTCATCGCTGAACACGTCTGGGACATGAACTTCGATAGCGAATCGAATGTGGTCGACGTTCATATCAGGCGCCTGCGAGCGAAGCTCGACGATCCCTTTGACGTAAAGCTGATTCATACGGTGCGAGGCATGGGATACGTCCTTGAGGAGTCCCGATGAGGATGCCGCGCTCCATCCTTGGGCGGCTGACGATTTGGTACGCGTGTTCGGCCTTTGTCCTGATTCTGATTTCGACGATTGCGCTGTACCGAGCGCTGGTCAACAACCTCGATCGGGAGGATCAGGAATTTACCGCCGACATCGTTGACATTGTACGCGGTCATCTCAGAGACCGGCCGCTGGACACACGTGGGTTGCAGCAGACGATTGACCGCGAGTGGTCGGGGCGTCGATACGCTCAGATCTTTGTCCGCGTGCTCGATCCACGCGGTCACTTGATCGCCGAAACCGCAGGGATGCCGGCGACGCTTTCGTCAACCGTGTTTCCAACGCCTGTTGGTACCGACCAGTCTCCAGGGCCTGGAATTGAACTCGCCCTGGCCGAAGGCGGTCGGTTCATCGCCATCTCGGCGTTGGCGGGAGTTGGCGGCACGGACCGCGAATCGGGCGTCATCCAGGTCGCGCTTGGCCAGGCGCACGAAGAAGCGCTGCTGGCGGAATACCGAAGGCGTCTCTGGTGGGTCCTCAGTCTGGCGCTGCTCGTCTGTTCGATCGTCGGGTACGGCATCGCCAAACGTGGCGTGCGCCCATTGGCGGCGATCACCGAGACGGCCGGGCACATCCGTTCGAGCACGCTCGATCGGCGCATCCACACGGCGGATCTCCCAACGGAGATTGCCTGGCTCGCCGAGACGTTCAACGCCATGCTGGCCGGGTTGGAAGACTCGTTCGCGAGGCTCTCCCGGTTTTCGGCGGACATCGCTCACGAGCTGCGGACGCCCGTCAATAATCTCCGCGGCGAGGCCGAAGTCGCGCTGCGACAGGTCCGGACGACCGACGAGTACCGATCCATCGTCGAATCGCTGCTGGAAGAATCCGTGCGGCTGTCTCGGATGATTGACAGCTTGCTGTTCGTGGCCAGGGCCGAGAGCCCGGAGACCCAGATTTCGCGAGAGGCGCTCGACATTGCGCGAGAGCTTCATCTCGTTCGCGAGTTCTACGATGCGTTGGCTGTTGACGCGGGCATCGTATTGACGGTCGAAGCCGCAGACGACCTGGTCGCGAACCTGGATCGGACGCTCTGGCAGCGCGCCATCGGCAACCTGATTGAGAACGCCGTCGATCACACGCCGCCAGGAGGGCACGCAACGGTGAAGGCATCCCGCGACGGCGATACGCTCTGTGTTCAGGTGTCGGACACCGGCTGTGGGATCCCGCCGGAACACGTCGCGCACGTGTTCGATCGCTTCCATCGCGTTGAACCCTCTCGATCCACCCGATCGGGACGACTCGGATTGGGCCTTGCGCTGGTCAAAAGCATCGTGGCTTTGCACGGCGGATCCGTCGAGATTGCCAGCGAAGCGGATCGAGGCACGCAGGTCACCCTTCGGCTGCCTCTGAACCAGCCCGCCGCTCGACCGTATGAAGAATCTGTCGTTCGTCAAGATGACGGCCCCGTAATCTCCGTGTAACCGTACGTTCATCTCGCCCCTCTATTCTTAGCGCCTCGCTGTTCGGCGGTAAAGAAGGAGCGATGGTGATGCGACGGCTGCCGGCTCTTGTCACACTCCAGCGACGTGGCGGGCAGGCGTGTATCATCGGCTTGACCGTCTCGATTGCGTGTGCCCGTCATAACCCGATCGCACCAGATCTGTCGACGACGCTCATTCAGGCCTCACGCATCCCCGCGTTCTCGCACGTCGTCGTTCTCGTGATGGAGAACAAAGAGTTCGACAGAATCATCGGTGCTCCTTCCGCCCCGTACATCAACAGCCTTGCGACCACATACGGATTGGCGGTCAACTACACAGCCGTCGCGCACCCAAGCCAGCCCAACTACATGGCTCTCACCGGGGGAGTCGCCGCCTTTGTCAGCGACTGTTCGAGCTGCACCATTAACGCGGTCAACATCGTCGACGAGCTGGAAGCGTCGGGACGCCGTTGGCGGGCGTACCTCGAGGACATGCCGGCACCGTGTAGCGCCAACAATGCGGGGATCTACAATGTCGATCACAACCCCTTCTTGCACTACACCGACATCCTCGCAAATCGAATCCGCTGCGAAGCGTCAGTGGTTCCGCTGACGCAGTTGGCGGCGGATCTGCAAACAGGAGGGTTACCCGATTACCTGTGGATTACTCCGAACAATTGCCACAACATGCACGACTGCAGTGTTGCAGAGGGCGACGCCTGGTTGGCTGGCGTTGTGCCGTCGTTGATCGCGTCGATGGGTTCTTCAGACTGGGTGCTCTTCGTCGTGTGGGATGAAGGCAACAGTAATCAAGGCGGGGGCGGGCATGTTCCCGCGATCGTCGTCGCGCCGGGCGTGCACGGGATTCAGTCAGCGATTCCGCACAGCCACTACGCTCTCGTGCGCACCATCGAAGATGCCTGGAATCTCGCGCCGCTCGGGCAGACGGGTTTCACGAGCGCGATGGCCGAATTCTGGCATTAAGTCAGGATCGAGATTCGTCTCCGTATTGGGAGAATGCGAAGCCATGCACGCGCGATTTCTTCGCGTCCGGATTGCTTCGGCCTTACTCGTAGGCGTCTCGTCGCCAGCGATCACCCAAGGGGTCGCCGAACGGACCGGAATGGCCGGAGATGCAGCGGCACAGACTCAGTCGTCGAATCACCAAGATGCACAGCGCAGTCAAACGACGACGGAGCCAACGGGTTGGCAGTTCGTGCAGGACGGCGTCGCGTTCGGCCTGTTCAACCATCAAGGCGGTCCTCGCGGCGTCGATGAGTTCACAGTGCCGAATTGGTGGATGGGCGTGCTGACCCGACGCGTCGGGTCGTCGCGGCTCACGCTCAACGGGATGTTCAGTCTCGATCTGGTGACGGCGGGCCAGCTTGGATACGGCCAGATCTTTCAAGTGGGCGAAGCCGTGGCGCTGGACGGACGGCCGTTGATCGACCGGCAGCACCCGCACGATTTGGTCATGCAACTCGCCGCGATTTGGCGCACACCGGTCACGAGCAAGACGGGCCTGACGATTGCAAGCGCGGCGGCGGGCGAGCCGGCCCTCGGTCCCGTCGCGTTCACCCACCGCGCGTCTGCCGCGGAATATCCTTTTGCCACGCTGTCGTACCACACGTTCGATTCGACCGACATCGCTTACGGCGTGATCACGGCTGCGCTCGACCACGGGCCGTGGGTCGTCGAAGCGTCCATCTTCAATGGTCGGGAGCCCGATGAAGTCCGATGGGACGTCGATTTCGCCGCGCTCGATTCCGTTTCTGGTCGTGTGTGGTATCGCCCGACAGACCGATGGGAGTTCCAAGCGTCGACGGGTCATCTCCGGCATCCTGAAGAACTGAGGCCCGGGAATACCCAGCGCACGACGACGTCGGCATCGTGGTTCAAGCGCGAAGGGACTGATTTCATGGCGGTGACTGTCGCGTATGGCGTGAACGTGACAGCTGACGCGAGCCGTCACGCCGTGTTTGGAGAAGCCACACGACATGTGGGGTTGAATTCGGTGTTCGGACGGGTCGAGATGCTGCAGGTCGAGACCAATTTGCTGCTGACCTTTGCGATCCCGTCGACGCACGAGGCCGCGGCTCAGAAAGAGGCCGTCGGCGCCCTCACGATCGGCGGCGTGCGTGACGTCGTGCGGTGGCATGGATTCGAAGGCGGTGTCGGAGCTGGAATGACCGTCTACGCCGTTCCAGAGCCGTTGAAAGTGACGCACGGCGAGCGCCCGGTTTCGTTTCAGGTGTTTTTCCGGCTTCGCCCTTCGGCCGGCGGCATGGGACGCCTGTGGAACCTGCGAATGTCGCAACCGATGGTCGACCATCCGGCGCATCGCTGACCAGATCCCCTTTGGGGTGTGGAAATTCTTCAGGATCAAGCCTCACGGAAAACTTGACGTGGTCGTTGAGGCGTTCAACCTCCTGAACCGCATGAATGTCACCCAGTTGAATGCCGTGTACGGGTTCGGCGCGGTACCGCTTGCGAGCTTCGGCCGCCCCATCGAGGCCGCCTCGCCGCGTCACATCCAGTTTTCGGTGGACTTCGAGTTCTAATATTCAGGCCGGCGTCGACGAAGTGCTGGAGCGGGCGCTGGCGCTCATCCCTCGATAAAACCTCTCGACCGCGGCGACCTCCTCGCGGCGTCTCTCGTCGGACCACTTGTACTCGGCGCCGACGATCGCGGCCGCGCGAGCGAGCGCGGCGTCTCCGGGATGACCGAGCGCACCGAGCGGCGTGCGCCGGATGACGATGTCCGCCAGCGTCGGCGCCATCTCCTTCCGCGCCGCCAGAATCAGCTCGGCGCCGATCACGGGCGAGTCCGACGCGATCCGCGTGCGCCACTCCGGCCGGCCGGCCGCGATCCCCATCACGTCCAGATAGCGCGATCCGTACGCGGCGATGAGATGCGGAATCGTGTCGGTTGGAAGGCCTTCGTCGTACTCGCGCCTGGCGTCGGCAATCGCGAGGCCGATATCGCGCACGCTGCCGCCGGGCAGCGGCGTCGTCGCGGTCCGGCACGGCACCGGCGCGTGCCCGAGCTTCGACAGCAGCGTGTCGGTGATTCGCTCGGCGACGGCGCGCGCTGTCGTGAACTTGGCGCCGGCCACGCTTACGATGCCTTCGATCCCCTCCCTCGCGTGATCACGGACCTGCTCGTGCCCATCGAGAGCCGCGCGGTCCCCGTGAACGACGGCCGGGACCATGCCGCGATGCACGAGCGTGATGTCGGAGAGCGTCAAATCGAGCGCCGGGAACGCCTGATTCAGCTCGGCGATCAAGGCCGCGACGTCGCGCTCCTCCACCGCCGCGTCTTCCGGATCACAGACCCGCTCGGACTCCCATGTGCCGAACACCGCGCGCTCTCGCCACGGCACGAGAAACAGATTGCGGCCCGTCGAGGAACGGCCGCCCAGCGCTTCGTCGCCTGCATCGCGCCTGGTGACGAGGTTCATCGCCTTCAGCATCTTGATGCCGGTCGAGGTGTTCAGCGGCTTCAGCAGCCGATCGACGCCGGCACCGGTCGCATTGACGACGACGCGGGCGGCAATGTCGAGCGTGCCGGTCCCGAGCATGTCGCGCGCGCTGACGCCGATTACGCGGCGCCCGCCGGCAGGGTCGACCAGCGGTGCGACGGCCTCGACGTGGTTCGCCAGCACCGCGCCGTGTCCGGTCGCCGCCACGGCGAACGAGAAGGTGAATCGGTCCGGCTCCGTCGTGACGTAATCGTAGAAGACCGCCGCGCCGGTGAGGCCCTGTCGGCGGAGGCCCGGGAAGCGCTGGATCGCGTGGCTGCGCGAGACCACGCGCCCGGCCGGCAGACGATGAGACGTGGGGACGCCGCGATTGCGACTCGCAGAGACGACGCGATCGAGCGCAAACCCGGCGCGCATCGCCAGCTTCCCGCGCAGGAGCGACCGGTACAGCGGTACCGCGAAGGGCAGCGGACGAACCGACTGCGGCGCGATCCGCGCCACCGTCCGCCGCTCGCGGACCGACTCGCGCGCGCGCCCGACATCCAGCGACTGCAGATAGCGCAGCCCCCCGTGAATCGTGCGCAGATGGTTGAACGACGCGCCGCTGCCGAAGTCGTCCCGCTCGACGAGCGCGACCGACAGACCTCGCTGCGCCGCGTCAAGCGCGATCGTCAGCCCATAGATGCCGCCGCCGACGACGAGCACGTCGAAGGTGCCGCCGGTGAGGGCGTCGAGATCGCGCGTCATGCTGGACATCCTTAGCTTACGAGGTCGTGTCGGTCGCGTGGGTCAGGCAGGTGGGGTGGGTCAGGGACCGGGCACCTGCAGGTATAGTGTTTGCGGTGCCGACGATAGACGACGTCCGCGAGTACTGGAACCGGCATATTCACGATCTCGACATCACCCGGCATCCGGTTGGTTCCCGCGGGTTTTTCGACGACCTCGACCAGTACCATTTCGAGAAGCTCCATCATCTGCTCCGGCTCGTGGCGTTTGACGGCTATCGCGGCCGAATGGTTCTGGAAGTCGGCTGTGGTGCGGGCGTCGACCTGGCAAGGTTCGCCAGGGGTGGCGCGACCGTCGCAGGCGTCGATCTGGCCGCCTCCGCCATCGACCTCGCCCGCGCCAACTTCGAGCAGCAGGGCCTCGATGGCCGATTCGAGATCGCGGATGGCGAGCGCCTGCCGTTTCCCGCCAACTCGTTTGACTTGGTTTATGCCCACGGGGTTGTCCAGTACACCGTGGATCCCCGCCGATTGGTGGAGGAGTGCCGCCGCGTTCTCAAGCCGGGCGGCGAGGCGGTGTTTCAGGTCTACAACCGGATTTCCTGGCTGAACGCGCTGTCCAAGCTGATGCAGGTCGGCCTCGAGCACGACGATGCACCGGTGCTTCAGAAGTTCAGCATCGGCGAGTTCCGGCGGCTTCTCGACGGTTTCCGCGAGGCGAAAATAGTGCCCGAGCGCTTTCCCGTGAAGTCGCGGCTGCACGGTGGCTGGAAGGGCGCAGTCTACAACGGCCTGTTCGTCGGCGCGTTCAACGCGGTGCCTCGCGCACTGGTGCGCCGGTTCGGCTGGCATCTGCTCGCGTTCTGCAGAAAATAACGGCGACCCTGCCGCCTTCGCGCCGCCGGCGCTTCCGCCTCCGCTGAAGCTTCGGCGGACCGCCATAGCCTTGGCGGAGGCTGGTCGGCGAGCCTCGCCGAAGCTCGCTAGAATCCCAGCGAGTGGAGGCGGGAAAAATGAGATTCTCGAAAGCGCACGCCTACGGGAACGACTTCCTCTACGTCCTGGCCGCAGACATCGACGGCCGCGACCCCGGTCCGCTCGCACGCGAGCTCTGCGACCGCCATACCGGCATCGGCGGCGACGGGTTGATCGTCTATGAGCCGACGCCGGACGGCGCGTCGATGCGCCTGCTCAACGCGGACGGCAGCCGCTCCGAGGTGTCCGGCAACGGCGTGAGAGGGCTGGCGGCCATCCTGCTGCGCGACGACGATCGCGACGATGTCGCCATCACGATCCACAGCGAGGGTGGAGCGAAGCCGCTGGTGCGCACCGGGCGCACCGCGTCGCGGCAGACCTTCCGCGCCGCGATGGGGCTGCCGGTCGATCTCCGGCAGGTGACGGTCACGGCCGCCGGCGAGTCGCTCCAGCTGGCCGTGATGAACTTCGGCAACCCGCAGTGCGTGAGCCTGGGACCGCTGCCCGACGAGGATCGGTTCCGCCGCCTCGGGCCCGCACTGGAGCGCCATCCGATCTTCCCGGAGCGATCGAACGTCGAGTTTACCCACGTCGAAGCGCCGGATACGGTGCGGATCCTGATCTGGGAGCGCGGGGTGGGACCGACGATGTCGTCGGGAACCGGTTCGTGCGCGGCGCTGATTGCGGCCGCCCGGTTCGGCGGGGCGGCGCGGGACGCCGACGTCGTCGCCCCGGGTGGCCGGCAGAGGGTCCAGTGGCGCGACGACAGCGTCTATCTCACCGGCTGGGCCGAAGTCCTCTTCGAGGGCAATTGGCTGCGGTAAATCCTTCGTACT
>Ga0066683_10000728_pt1 | contig 11498 bp, 14 predicted proteins | sample GraSoiAngelo_132_FD_62296 | JGI IMG/M metagenome (GOLD analysis project Ga0066683, IMG submission 62296) | Grasslands soil microbial communities from the Angelo Coastal Reserve, California, USA - 14_0929_02_40cm | ecosystem: Environmental > Terrestrial > Soil > Grasslands | place: USA... | reverse complement strand
TCGAAGATCATCTCGGTCGCACGGGCCCGTCCGACCAGGCGAGGCAGCCGCTGGGTACCCCCGGCACCTGGGATCAACCCAAGGCTGGTCTCGGTCTGGCCGATCGTGGAGCGCCCGTCGTCGATCATCAGCCGGTAGTCGCAGGCAAGCGCCAGCTCGCATCCGCCGCCCAGAGCGTGGCCATTGATGGCCGCGATCAGCGGCTTCGAGAAATGTTCGACCTCCGTGAAGGCGGCCTGGCTGCGGCGCGACATCTGCGCCACCCGCTCCAGCGTTGCCGGGTTCTCGCGGTCGAAGCCGCCCTCTCCGCCCATGGCTTTGATGTCAGCTCCGGCCATGAAGTAGCGGTCGATGGCGCTGGTCAGAACCACGACGCGCGTGGCGTTGTCATCCTTCAAGCGCTTCAGCGTCTCGAGCAGCTCTTCCTGAAGCTCCGGTACCAGCGCATTGACGGGCGGCCGGTTCATCCGAACAGTGGTTACGAAATCGCTGGTCGCGACCTCGAGCAGGCCGGCCATCAGAAAGTGAAGAGGTCCATGCCGCCGGTCACCGGCAGGGCAACGCCGGTGATATAGCCGGCGGCCGGCGAACACAGGAAGGTGATCGCGTTGGCAATGTCGTCGGGCTCGCCGGGCCGGCGCATGGCGATCCGCTTGACCATCCGCTCGTTCATGTCCGGACGTCCCATCTTGAAGGCCTCAGTGGCGATCACGCCGGGCACGATCGCGTTGCAGGTGATGTTGTAGCGGGCGCCTTCCAGCGCCAGCGTCCGGGCCAGGCCGACGAGGCCGGCCTTGGTGGTCGCGTAGCTCGCCTGGCCAAAGCCACCGAGCGAACCGGCAATCGATGACATCATGATGATCCGCCCCCAATCGCGGGCTTTCATGTGCGGCCAGACCGCCTTCGAGCAGTTATACGCGCCGGTCAGGTTGACCTTCAGGTCGCGATCCCACAGGTTATCCACCTGGTTCTCGACGGACGCCATGTGGTCGAGCGTCCCGGCATTGTTGATGAGAATGTCCAGGCTGCCGAATTCTTTGACGACCTGGTCGACCACGGTCTTGACCTGATCTCGATTCGTCACATCCATCTTGAGCGCCACCGAGCGGCGGCCCATTTCGCGGATATCGCTCGACGTCTTTTCGGAGTAGACGCTTTTTTGCGACGCCATCAGCTGCGACAGTGGGCTTTCCGAGGCCTCAGCCGCCTTCTCCAGCTCGGGATCGCTCTCGATCAGGATGTCGGTAACCACCACGTCGGCGCCGGCGCGCGCCAGCGCCAGGCAATCGGCGCGGCCCAGGCCGCGGGATCCGCCCGTCACCAGGGCAACCTTCCCCTTCAGATCGATCATGGCTCAGCTTGCCTTCCGAATCTGCGGCTTGGGCTGCTCCCGGGTGAGCGGACGCCGATCGCCGGAGATCGCCCGCGAAATGACGAGCCGCTGGATCTCGGAGGTGCCTTCCCAGATCTGGTAGATCTTGGCGTCGCGCATCCATTTCTCGACCGGGTACTCGCGGATGTAGCCGTAACCGCCCAGCACCTGCACCGCGTCGAGCGTGACCTGCATCGCCATGTCGGCAGCAAAGGCTTTGGCCATGCTGCCCTCGGCCCGGGTAAAGAGCATGTCATTCTGTGCCATCCAACCGGCGCGCCAGGTGAGCAGCCGAGCGGCATCGATGTTGATCGCCATTTCGGCCAGCTTGAAGCCGATGCCCTCGTGCTTGATGATCGGTTTGCCGAAGGCGACTCGCTGCTGGGCGTAATCGAGCGCGAATTCGTACGCGGCGCGCGCGATGCCGATCGAGCCGGCGGCGACCGCGGGCCTTGAATGCTCGAGCATCAGCAGGGCGCCCAACGCGCCCGGTCCGGCGTCGGGATCACCGGGCTCACCACCGAGCCGATTCTCGGTGGGAACGAAACAATCCTGCAGGATCACCTGCGCCGTGTGCGAGGCCCGCACCCCAAGCTTCTTTTCCTTGCGGCCCATGGTGAGGCCCGGGTTGCCCTTCTCGACCACGAACGCCGCGATCCCCGCCGCGCCGGCGCTGGGGTCGGTGTTGGCAAAGATCACGTGCAGGTCGGCGATTCCCCCATTCGTGATGAACTGCTTGGCACCGTTGATCAGGTAGCCGCCGTCGACTTTCTTAGCGGTGGTCGCGATCGCCATCGCGTCCGAGCCGGTCCCCGGCTCTGTCAGTCCCATCGCACCGACGACCGGCGTCTTGGCATTGCAGAAGTCGCCAATCCAGCGCCGCTTCTGCGCCTCGTTGCCCATCGCCAGCACCGCCATCGCCGCCAGCCCGGTCCCGGTGATGGCGACCGCGATCCCGGCGCACCCCCAGTGCAGCTCCTCCGCGATCAGCATGTTGGAGATGATGTCGAGGCCGCCGCCGCCGTAGGCCTCGGGCATCACCGATACCGGGGTCAGGCCCACCTCGTGGGCTTTCTTGAGGACCGGCCAGGGAAATTCTTCGGTCTCGTCGTAGTGGGCGGCCACCGGGCGGATCTCTTTCTCGGCGAACTCGTGGGCCAGCCCCTTGATGTCCTCTTGCTCAGGGGTCAGGGTGAAGTCAAGTGGCATGGATAGCGCTCCTTTGTGTCGAGAATTCGGCCTCGGCGACGCCTTTGTTCAGTACTTTCTCGCCGCGCTGGTTGGTCACGACCAGGTTGATGACGACGCGTCGCGTTTGCTCGTCTTTGGAAGCCACGCTCCCGGAACAGGTGACCTCATCACCGGGCAGTACCATGCCGGCGAATCGTCCCTGCAGTCGTTTCAGCAGCGAACGGTCACCCAACCAGTCCGTCACCATCTGGTTGGCGAACGCCATGGTCAGCATGCCGTGCGCGATCACCCCGGGCAGGCCGGCTGAGCGGGCGAAGGTCTCGTCCAGGTGGATCGGATTGCGATCACCGGAGGCCTCCGCATACTGCCGGATCTGTTCGACGGTGACGTGCTTGGTCAACGGTGGCAGGGCTTGACCGGTGTTGATGCTCTCGAAATCCTGGGCGGTCATGGTTTTCACGCCTTCCGAATGATGAACAGGGCCGTCGCATCCGAGACCGGACGGTCCTTCTCATCCCTCGCGCTCAGCTCAAAGGTGACCAGTTCCATGTCGCCGCGGGTGTTGATGGCGGTCAGGCGCCCCGTCGTCCGGAGGCGATCACCAGCCCGGACCGGCCGCTCGAAGGTGAACCGCTGCTCCCCGTGGACCAGGTGGGCGACGTCAAGCGCCACTTCCTGGTCGGTCCAGAGCTGCCAGTAGGCGTCGAAGCCGTAGACCATCGCGTAGGTGGGCGGCGCGAGCAGGTCGCCATCCCCGGCGAGATCGCCGACCGCAGCCATGTAGTCGCGGATCGATTGCTCCGTCACCAGAAACGGCTTTGTCTCGTAGCTGCGCCCCACCCAGCGTGCATCGGTCACTACTGCAGCAATCTCTGGAGCTTCATCGCCAGCCCCATGTCGCCCTTGACCTTGAGTCTCTGCTGCGTGAAGGCTTGCACCGGGTTGAGCTTGCCGGTGGCGATGTTCATCCAGTCGTCGGTCGACGCGATCAGCGTGGTGTTCGGGCTCTGGGCGGCGCCCGGGGACACGGTCGCCGCGCCATCCGCGATCTTGAGCGTCCAGGACTCCCCGGTCAGGTCGAACTGATAGGTGGCGTTGAGCCCGGCGGCCTTCTCGGGCTTGGACTTGATCCGGTTCTCGATTTCCGAAAAAACTTCCTTGGCTTCAGGCATTGGTGTCTCCTTCTGGTGGTGATGGGATTGGGATCGATGCCGCGCCATGAAGAAACAGGCTGGCGCACGCCTGCGCGAGGGTGGTGGCGGTCATTGGCGGGCCGCCCTGGCTCTGGTAGTGCTTCCAGTAAGCGACCTGGGAGGCCATGCCGATCAGAGCCGCGGCGGCGACGGCCGGGGCCCGAACGCCGAGCTCACCAAGAGTCGGCGCAAACCCGCCGGCGAGGGTCTCGTAGAGCTGCACCTGGCGCGCCTCGAAGGTCTCATCGATGCCAAGGCCCTCGAAGGTTAGCCGCCGCATCCAGTTTCGGTATTCATCGTAGAACTCGAAATAGGCGGTGAGCCCAGCCGTGAGTCGCCTGGCCGGGTCGGACTCATCCCGAGTCGCCCAGTAGATGCGGCGCCGCAGCAGCGTCGCCATCTCCTCCTGGAGCGCGGCGAAGACCGCCTTCTTGTCGACGAAATACAGGTAGAACGCACCCTGGGAGAGGCCAGCCAGCTGCACGATCGAGCTAACGGTGGCGGCGTGGTAGCCGTCACGCTCGAACACCCGGCGGGCCGCCTCGAGCAACTCGCCGCGCCGCACCCACCGGCGCTCGGTGAGGGGCGATTCCGTTATCGGGCGGCTGGTGACTGACACGTCAGTCACTAGCGTAGCAGACATCCGGATCGCCGGTCTACTCGATGATCACGACGAACCGCTCGACCATCCCATCCGCGCTGCTGTCCGAGGTCAGGATGAAGGCCCGCAGCGGGGTCAGGTTCTTGTCCGTCTTGAGATGCAGGCCCTGCACGACGCTCCCGGCGGGCGCCGACTGGATGGCCTTGACAATCTTTGCGAGATCGACGTAGAACACGGACGCCGGACTGGCCAGCGACGCCCCTGCAGCGGTGGCGTAGGTCGTGTCCCGGGTGATGGCCGTGCGGTCCTTGTGGGCGTCGATGATCGCCTTGAGCTCCGCGGGATTCGATGCCAGGACTCCCATCCCATCGAGAACGGCGAAGGAGGGCAGGACCTTATCCTGCGGACCAATGCCGGAAATCGGCATCGATGTGATCGTGACGCCCCGGTAGGTCGTCGTCGCGGGCCGCCCGGCCTGGCCTTGCCCCGCCATCCCGAGGATGCCGGTGAAAAAGCTCCGCATGCGGTTGGCGTCGTCGGTGCCCAGCATGACGGCGCCGGCCGGGAAGAACGAACGATCCAGCTCGGCTTCGACCGCGAAATCGCCGGTGAGGTGCGGCAGGATGCCCTGCGGCCCGGTCAATCCCACGCTATCGGTGGCCTGCTGGACCGACCGATCGCTACCCGCCTGCTCCAACGCCGACTGGATGGTGCGGTTGAGGCTGGCAAAGGCGAAGAAGGCATCGCTGGAACTGGGAATCCATCCGATGACGCCGGCCGCGTGACCTGCATGCGTCAATGCACCGCGAGTGGACGCGCTGAGCTTGCCGGAGTCGAGCCGAACGGCCACGTCGGCGACGATCCCGTCCTGCCGGGCAGAGAGCGCCAGCGCAGCGCCCTGGAAGGCTTCCGCGTCGCCAAGGCCCTTGATCCCGGCCAGACTGGCCGCCAGCGGGGTGGTCAGCTGGGTCTTGAGGTGGGAGAGGACGGACTGGCCGTTGACATAAACGAGAGCCAGCCGGTCCGACGGCACCTTGGTGAGCGTCGCCTTGTAGTCAGCCGAATCAACCAGGCGCGCCGATCGGCCCTGGTCGGCGTCGATGATCTCGCGGATCAAGGCATCCGAGCTCGCGATGACGACGACATGGTCGACGATCGCGTACGCCCCGGCCTTGAGGCCAGCGGAGCTCGGCTTCGTCGATGTCGACGGCGAGCCGACCGAGATCGTGACGCCACCGTAGGCGGTGTCGTGCCAAATGTAATTCTTGCCCTGCGACCCGGTGCGGAGCTTGGCCAGCGCCGCTGCTGCCTTTGCGTCGTCCCTGGAGACGGCCAAGAACGCCAGCGGCGGATCGGCATTGCCCTGCGGCATCCGGACCGCCAGAGCAACCTGGGCACCAAGCCAGGGCTGAATGTCGCCGGTGAAGGTGATGCCGCTGTCTTTCAACGCCTTGTCGAGCTGCTCGGCCAGCTTCTGGTCCGTGCTGGCGTCGGGGAAGCGGTGCACCGCGCGCAGCAGGTTCAGCTTCTGAGACGCCGAGGGGTCGAGGTTCGCCACCGCGTAGACATCGACCGTGGCGGGAACCAACTTCTCGACGGACGTCCTTGGTGTGAGGACGATCACCAGCGCGGCGGCCGCCGCCGCGCCAACCACCGCAAGCCCGACGGCCGGAATCAGCAGGCGCCGATACCGAGCAAACCATGACCGCGTGGCAGGGGCGGGTGGCAGGCTGTCGCTGATCGGGCCGGGCGCGACACCTTCCGGATTGATGGGGGGTTCGGGGAGTTGCCCCGGTGTTGGATCGATCTCGTGGTTCATCGCCGGGATGCCTCACAGCATCAACTCCGGCAATCAGGTCAACTTGTCAGCTGCGCGTGCTCGTTGCCAGGGCGTTGCCGAAATGCAACCGGGCCAGAGCCAGCATCTCGTCGGGCGAGAACCCCGTGGTCCGACCGGCCGCATATTGCCGATCGACCTCGCGGTGGATGGCCAGCACACGCGGGTCGTCCTTGCGCACCTGGCTGGCGCCCTTCAGGCCCAGGGTCGTGTTGGCCCAGTAGGCAACCCCGGCCAGCCCGGAGCGGTCGTTGACCGTGATCCCGAGCGGCCGGCCGAGGATCGCCGCGGTATCGAAAATGTTGTAGATCTCTTCGTTCTTGAGCAGACCGTCGGCGTGGATCCCGGCGCTCGTGACATTGAAGCCGGCACCGGCGAACGGGTAGTTGGCGGGAAGCGGCGTCCCGAGGTGTTCACGGAAATAGGCCGCCGCCCTCGTTATCGCGGTGGTGTCGACCCCGGCCATATCACCGGTCAATCCGAGGTAGTCGATGACGAGCGCTTCGAGCGGGGGATTCCCGGTCCGCTCACCGAAGCCGAAAAGCGAGCCGTTCGCCGCGGCGCAGCCGTAGAGCCAGGCGGCCATGGTATTGACCTCGCCGCGGTGGAAGTCGTTGTGACCATGCCATTCCAGGTTCGCGGGGTCAACCCCGAGCGTGCGCGCGAAGAATTGCACCAACCGCGGTACGCCGCGTGGCAGCGACGCCTCCGGCCACGGCAGGCCGAACCCCATCGTGTCGCAGAGCCGGAATTTCACCGGCATCCCAGCCTGACGTCCCAATTCCTGCAGCGTTAAGACCAGTGGCGCCACAAACCCGTCCAGGTCGGCACGGGTCAGGTCCTCGAGATGGCAGCGTGGCCGGAGGCCGGCGTCGATCACCGCTCGGACGACCCTGGCGTAGTCATCGGCCGCCTCGCGACGGGTGCGATGCATTTTCAAGTAGATGTGGTAGTCGGAGGCCGACACCAGGATCCCCGTCTCCTTCACGCCTGTGGAGATCACTCCCTTCAAGTCGTCGAGCGAGGCCCGCATCCAGGTGGTGACCTCAGGGCCTGGGCGCTGCTGGCATGCAGTGATCGCCTCCCGGTCGAGGGGTGTGTAGGCGAAGAGCTCGGTCTGCCGGATCACCGGCCCGCCCAGTTTGGCGAGCAGGTCGTAGAGGTGGACGATCTGGTCGACCGTGTACGGCGCTCGCGCCTGCTGGCCGTCCCTGAAGGTCGTGTCGGTGATCCAGATCTCAGCCGGCCTCGCCTGGGCGACGCCGGTTGGCTCGAAACGGATCGGCGGGATCCGCGTGTACGGAAAGTCGTCGCGGAGCAGGTTCGGCTCGGCAGGGTCCTCCATGGATCCCATTTTATGCATATATTGATTTGCATTGCAATATATTGACTGGGATGCCTCGGTCGCGTAGGCTTGATGGAAGCATGATCGAGATCCAGGGCGAGTCCTACCTGAGCGCCGCGGAGGCCTGTGAGGCGCTGGGCGTCAAGCCGGCGACCCTCTACGCCTACGTCAGCCGCGGGGTGCTGAAGAGCTACCGGCAGGGCATCAAGCGGGAGCGCCTATACCGACGGGCCGACCTGCTGCGAGCGCTGCACCTGCGTCCCAGCCGCGGCGCCCACCCTCTCCCCCACGCCGCCGATTGGATGGGCGACCCGTAAGCCTGCGCCGGGCAGGACCTAGCGGAAGGTCGAGTACTCGATCTCTTTCTTCCGGTCGAACGCTTCTTCTCGGGTCGTAAAGACCTGGAAGTGGCCGCGCCCGTGCAGCACGTAGATGCCGTCGACGTCGTCGCGCGTGACCTTCAGCTCGGGCAGGTCGATGTTGTAGACCTGGCCCGAATCAGTCGCCCGAAGACGGGGGGCTGCCATGGGCGGATTGTATCGCCGCCACCCGTGGGTTAGGCGACCGTGACTTCGTCCATCAGGTAGACGTCCTGGACCGCGTTCAGCAGCTGAATGCCCTCGCTCATCGGGCGCATGAAGGCCTTACGCCCGGTGATCAATCCCGTGCCGCCCGCCCGCTTGTTGATCACTGCCGTCTTGACCGCTTCTTTCAGATCGCTGTCGCCGGAGGATGCTCCGCCGGAATTGATAAGCCCGCTGCGACCCATGTAGCAGTTCGCCACCTGGTAGCGGGTCAAATCGATCGGGTGGTCGGTGGTCAGCCTGTCATAGACCTTGGACGACGTCTTGCCGAACTTCAAGACCTCGTAGCCCCGGTTCGTCTCCGGCAGCTTCTGCTTGATGATGTCCGCCTCGATCGTGACGCCCATATGGTTCGCCTGCCCGGTGAGATCCGCGGCGACCTCGTAGTTGACGCCGTCTTTCGTAAAGGCCGGATTCCGGACGTAGCACCAGAGCACGGTGGCCATGCCCAGCTCATGCGCTTCGTGGAACGCCGCCGAGATCTCCTGGATCTGCCGGTCGGATTCCGGTGAGCCAAAGTAAATCGTCGCGCCCAGCGCCATGGCGCCGAGCTCCCAGGCCTCGCGGACCGTCCCGAACCGAATCTGGTCGTACTTGTTGGGATAGGTCAGCAGCTCGTTGTGGTTGATCTTGCAGATGAAGGGAATCTTGTGCGCGTACTTGCGGGCGACCGACCCGAGGACGCCAAATGTCGACGCCACCGCATTGCACCCTCCCTCGATCGCCAGCTCGACGATCTTCTCCCCATCGAAGTAGGCCGGGTTGGCCGAAAACGACGCGCCCGCGGAGTGCTCGATCCCCTGGTCGACCGGAAGGATCGACAGGTAGCCCGTGCCGGCCAGCCGGCCGTGATCGAAGAGCGACTCCAGGCTCCGGAGCACCCGGGTTGGCCGATCGCTGGTGGCGAAGATGCGGGTGACAAAGTCGGGACCAGGCAGGTGCAGCTGCGACTTCGGGATCGTCTCGCACTTGTGCTCCAGCAAGCTTTTGGCATCGGTGCCAAGGATCGATTCCAGCTTGCTCAGCGAAGTCGCTGTAGCTGTGGCCATCTCATTCTCCTTTGTGGGTCTGGCTTTCAGTTTAGGCGCTCCGGCGCCCCTAAACTGGAATTCATGGTGGCGCGGTGAACGGCCGCGCCGCCCGCCTCATCGTGATCGGCGTGGTCACCGGCCTGGCCGGCGGGCTGCTGGGGGTGGGCGGCGGTTTCGTGATGGTGCCGGCGATGGTCTACCTGCTCAAGACGCCGCAACGCGAGGCGAACGGCACCTCCCTGGCGGTGATCGTCCCGGTCGCGCTTGTCGGCGCGACGGTCCTGGGTCAGGGCCACCAGGTTGACGTCGAGGTAGCGATCGCGCTGGCGATCGGCGCAGTCGGAGGGGCCGTGGTTGGCGCTCGCCTGACCCGTCGCGTCTCCGACGCCGGCCTTCGTCGCGCCTTCGGCATCCTGGCCGTACTGGTCGGCCTGCTGATCATCGGCGAGGCAGTCGTTCAGGCGCTGGGCACGCCGGTCCATTTCGGCGCGAGCCTCAGGCCGAGTGGCCTCTCGCTCTGGGTGTTGGCCTTTATGGTGGGCGTGCTCGCCGGTGTCCTGAGCGGCCTGCTCGGCATCGGCGGCGGCGCCATCATGATCCCGGCCATGACGCTTCTCATGGGCCTCAGCCAGCATCTTGCGCAAGGGACCTCGCTGCTGGTGATCATCCCGACGGCGATTTCCGGCTCGATCACGCACTTCCGCATGGGCAACATCCGGCTCGAGACCGCCGCCTGGTTGTCGTTGGGTGGCGTCGTCGGCGCCGTCGCCGGCGCCTCGCTGGCCCTCGCGAGCCCGGACCAGCTCTTGCGCCTACTGTTCGGCGGATACCTCGCGTTCACCGGGCTGCAGATGATGCGATCCAGGCCGACCGATGTGATCGAGCCTACAATGGCGAGTCGATGAGCCTGGTCGACTGGTCGGTCGCCATCATGAGCGCCTGGGTGGTCGTCATCGTCGTGGCCGGGCTGGTGATGGCGTTGCGGCCAGGCCTCGGCGAGCTCGAGTACGACACGCCGGTCACCGAACCGCTCCGGCTTCGCCAGGCCTCAGGCGTGATGCCGCGGCGCGCCTGGGGGTTTCGTCCGCCGGTGCACCACTCGCGCTACGACCCGGCGCCGTGGCAGGTGCAAGCGCCCCGCTCAGACGAGCACAGCCTGGAGAATGTCGACCGCGCCACAGACATCAAGCGAGACCTTGGCAGCGAGCATCCACCCTGGGAGCGTCTCGACCGGCAGGGGCTCTAGGTCCGGTTCAACCCGACCGCGTCATTCACCGAGCTCTCGACTCACGCGGTCGAGCACGTCGAGCATCCGCCGGGAGGTGACGTGCAGGCTCTCCTGAAGCAGCGTCAACGAGTGATGCGCGTCCGCCAGCACATCCGCCTTTCCGCTGAGGTCGTCGGGAGTCTGCGCAAAGCGCGGCAGCACGTCTTCGAAGAGCATGTGGAACCGCTGCTCAGCCATCGCCAGGCAGGTCGCCAGTGTCATGACCTGTTCCTCGATTTCGGGGTCGAGACTGCGCAGCGCCCGCCAGGCCGGCTCCGGAACGGCGCTGCTACCTGATGTCGGCGCCCCTGCCATCTCGATGTTCATGCTAATGCCGCCATGATCGCGACCGCCGACGATGGCACGCGCCTGCATTACATCGTCAATGGAACTGGGCCGCCCCTGGTCCTGGTCGGCGGAAAAACCTCGAGCATCGAGGGCGCATGGTGGCGCTACATCCCGCCGCTGTCCCGGCAATTCAAGGTGATCGCCTTCGACAATCGCGGCGCCGGACAGTCGGACAAGCCGGATGTCCCATACAGCATCCCGTTGATGGCGACGGACGCCCTGGCGGTGCTGCATGCCGCGGGTGAATCCTCGGCGCACTGGTTCGGCATCTCGCTGGGCGGGATGATCCTGCAACAGCTGGCACTCGATCAGCCTGATGCCGTCCGCAGCCTCATCCTGGGCGCGACCCATTGCGGTGGCGAGCGGCGGGGCGCACCGATAGCCGAGGCCCCAGGGCTCCCGGACAGCCCCTTTCGGCGCTACGCGAATCTCTACGAGCGACACTTCATTCTCGACCACCCCGAGTGGGTGGCCGAGGACGCCAAGCGCTTTGGCAAGATGCCGCTCCACGCGATCGTTCGCCAGGACCAGGCCGTCAGGCATTACAACGTTTGCGATCGCCTGGGCGACATCCGGCAGCCCGTACTGATCCTGCACGGCCGCCAGGACCAGATGGTCCCTGTCGCGCGCGGTGAAGAACTGCAGCGAGGCTTGCCCCATGCCCGGCTGCGAATTCTCGATCCCGCCGGCCACCAATTCCATTCAGAACAGCTCGCGACGGTGTTGCCA
>Ga0066683_10000722_pt1 | contig 11516 bp, 10 predicted proteins | sample GraSoiAngelo_132_FD_62296 | JGI IMG/M metagenome (GOLD analysis project Ga0066683, IMG submission 62296) | Grasslands soil microbial communities from the Angelo Coastal Reserve, California, USA - 14_0929_02_40cm | ecosystem: Environmental > Terrestrial > Soil > Grasslands | place: USA... | reverse complement strand
GTTCGAGGACGTGCGCTACGGCGAGCTCCGACCCCAAGAGGTCACCCTCGTGCACGCGCGCGAGGCGCTCGCGTCGCTGGAGCGTTCGATACGCGGGTCATAAGACCCGAGCCAGGCTCGGCCTGTACTCCAGGGCCCGCCAAGACGGGCCCTGTGGTAGCGATCGTCGGCCCGACAGCGTCGGGCAAGAGCGCGCTCGCGCTCGACATCGCGGAGACACACGATGGCGAGATCGTCTCGGCGGATTCGCGCCAGGTGTACCGCGGCCTCTCGATCGGTACCGCGAAGCCGACCGCGCAGGAGCGCGCGCGAGTACCGCACCATCTCATCGATGTCGCCGACGCCGTCGAGCGGTACGACGTCTCGCGATATCAGCGCGAGGCGCGCGCCGCGCTCGCCGACATCGCGCGCCGTGGACGGCTCGCGGTCGTCGTCGGTGGTACCGGACTGTACGTGCGCGCGCTCCTCGACGGCCTGGATCTCGATGCCGTCCCCACCGATCCGGACCTGCGTGCGAGCCTCGAGGCTGAGGCGGCCGCTGGGGCGGATCTGCACGCGCGCCTCGCGGCGATCGATCCGGAGGCCGCGGCGAACGTCGACGCGCGCAACGTCCGCCGCGTCATCCGCTACCTCGAGGCGTCGCTGCTCGGCGGCGCCGTGTCGGCGCGGTGGCGCAGACGTGACGCGATCCCGTCGACGAAGATCGGGCTCGACCCGCCGCGTCCGTGGCTCCTCGAGCGCATCGAGCGACGCGCGCGGGCAATGGTCGAGCAGGGCGTGCTCGACGAGGCGCGTGGGCTGCTCGCGCGCGCCATCGACCCGCGGCTGCCGAGCATGAGCGCGCACGGATACGTGCACTGGATGGCGCACCTCCGCGGCGAGATCGATCTCGAGCGCGCGATCCAGCTCACGATCCGTGACACGCGCGCGTACTCGCGCCGCCAGATGACCTGGTTCCGGCGCGACCCGGGCGTGCGGTGGTGCGATCCGACGAGCATCAACTCCGTCGCATTCGTGTCCGCTTTGCTCGGCGAGGCCGCATCATTGACGACGTGATCGAGACCCACGCACCCGCGGAGCGCGCGTACCTCGTCGCGCTCGACCGACCGCGCGCCCGTTTCGACGCCGATGACTCGCTCGACGAGCTCGGTGCGCTAGTCGAGGCGACGGGCGCGGTCGTCGCCGGCCGTGTCGTGCAGCAGCGCCGCGCGCCCGATCCGAAGACGTGGATCGGCAAGGGCAAGGCCGAGGAGCTCTCGCGCGAGGCGGCGCGTGTGAACGCGGACCTCATCGTGGCCGACGAGGAGCTCACGCCGACGCAGCAGCGCTCGCTCGAGGCGGTGACCTCACGCCGCGTCGTTGATCGCTCGGCGGTGATCCTCGACATCTTCGCGCGTCACGCGCGCACGCGCGAGGGACGTCTGCAGGTCGAGGTCGCGCAGTACGAGTACCAGCTGCCGCGACTGAAAGGCATCTGGAAAGGCCTCTCGCGCCTCGGCGGCGGCATCGGCACGCGCGGACCGGGTGAGTCGCTCCTCGAGACCGACCGGCGGGTGATCGAGCGCCGTCTACTCGATCTCCGGGCGCGTCTCAGCGAGGTGCAGCAGCAGCGCGAGCGCAGCCGCCAGTCGCGCACGCGCGAGGGCCTGTTCCTCGCCGCGCTCGTCGGGTACACGAATGTCGGTAAGTCGACGCTCATGAATGCGCTCGCCGGCGCGGACGTGCTCGTCGCCGATCAGCCTTTCGCGACGCTCGATCCGACGACGCGGCGCATGGCGCTGCCGCGCGGCGGCGCGATCCTCCTGTCGGACACCGTGGGCTTCGTGAACAAGCTGCCGCCCACGCTCGTCGCGGCGTTCCGCGCGACGCTCGAAGAGCTGAACGATGCCGATCTCCTCGTGCACGTCGCGGACGCCGGGCACCCGAACATCCACGAGCGCATCGCCGTGGTGCGCGAGACGCTCTCCTCGCTCGGCCTGTCGGACCGCCCGAGCCTCATCGTGTTCAACAAGGTCGACACGCTGCGCGGGCCTGAGGGCGCGTCCGTCCGCGAGGCGCTCGAGGGCGAGTTCCCGGGCGCGGTGTTCACGTCGGCGTCGACCGGCGGCGGTCTCGATGCGCTGCGCGCGCGGCTCGCTGAGGCCGCGGCGCGCGACTTCAAGCGCGTGCGGGTCGTCGTGCCGTACAGCCAGGGTGCGCTCGTGCAGCGCGTGCGCGAGCGGGGCACGCTTCACAACACGGCATACAGCGAGGCGGGTATCGAGATAGAGGCAGATGTCCCGCCCGACCTCGCACGCGAGCTCAACCAACCGCGTAGCGCGTAGCCGCACCCGATACTCGAAGGAGTGAGGAAGGCCGCCGCGGGCGTCGCGCTGGCGACGCTATTCGCGGTCACATCGCTGCTGTTCACGGCATCCGCGGCGAGCGCAGCGGCGTGCGCATCGACCGGAACGCCGACGCGGACGATCTACCTGCCGAACATCACGAAGACGCTGGGCGGACCGTCGGGGTGGGTGACGCCATTCATCGTGCAGAACATCGGCGTCGCGCCGACCGATCTCGATGTCTCCTTCTATCGCTTCGGTGACGGTGCGCTCATGGCCTGCCGCCGCGTCGTAGCACTGCAGCCGTTCCGCAGCTTCGCCGACTACCCGAACGCCGACATCGATCTGCCGGGCAACACGCAGTTCAGCGTCGTCGTCCGCTCGTTCGGCGCCGACGTCATCGCCGTCGTCAACGAGCACCAGGGTGCGGGGCCGACCGCGGAGGCGCTGTCGTACGTCGGCCTCGCGACCGGCGCGCGGACGCTCGCGCTGCCGTACGTCGCCAAGTTCGTGAGCGGCTGGCTCGTGCGGTTCGTCGTCCAGAACCTCGGCGCCGCGAACGCGAACGTGACCGCGCGCCTGCTGAGCTACGACGGGACGAAGAGCGCGTCGCTGACCCTGTCCGTGGCGCCGGGCGCGTCGCGCTTCGTCGATCCGTCCATCGAGCCGACGCTCCTCTTCGGTACCGAGTACTCGGTCGTCCTCACATCTGATCAGCCGATCGCCGCGATCGCGAACGCGCACAACGACGCGCCTGGCGCGATCGCGCCGATGGGCTTCTCCTACAACGCCGTGCCAGCGGTCGCCGCGGACCAGGTTTACGTGCCGTCCGTGGCGCGGAACTCCGAGGGCCGGAACAGCCGAGTGCTCATCGAGAACACCGGATCGTCGCCGGCGACACCGTCACTGCTCCTCCGGCGCGGCGGGCTGACCTCGTCGCTCAGCGCGCCGAAGGCCATCGCTCCCGGAGCGACCTGGTCCTTCGACGCGCAGACGCTGCCGGATGGTGACTACTCCGCGACCGTCAGCGGTGGCCAGTTCGCGGCGCTCGCCGTCACGACGTCCGCGACGAGCGCGTTCGGCTCGATCGGCGCAGCGAACCCCGGCAACCGCGCGTACCTGCCGAACGTCACACGGACGCTCGGCGGTCCCGGTGGCTGGACGACGCCGATCCTCCTCCAGTCCGCGGGCGCGACGAGCGCGACGCTGCGCTGGTACCGCTTCGCCGACGGCCAGCTCCTCACGCGTCAGCAGGTCAGCGGGCTCGCGCCGGGCGCGACGGTTCGCGTCGATCCGCGCGCCGTGCCTGGGCTGCTCGACGACACGCAGTACGCGGTCGTCGTCGATGCGCAGGGCGGCAACATCGCCGCCACCGTCCTCGAACTCTCGTTCGCCGGTGGCGACGGTGCCATGGCCTACGAGGGTCTCGCCGCGACGGTGGGCACGACGAGCGTGCCGACCATGGTCGTCGTGTCGATACCGACGACGACCGTGTACAACGGCGCGCGCGTGCAGGCGACCGCGGTCGTGAAGGACCAGTTCGACAACACGCTGAACGCGGCGGTGACGTGGTCCATCTCGCCCACGTCGCTCGGCCAGATCGGACCGACGGGACTCATCGTCGCGGCGGACGGCGCGAGCGGCGTCGCGACCGTCACGGCGACCAGCGGCGGCGCGAGCGCGACCGTGGCCCTCACGGTCGCACAGCGTCCGATCGTGGACGTCAGCGGTCTGCTCTTCGCGCTCGACGGAAGCGGTCGGGCCGACGTGTACACAGAACCGACGATCACCGGCAGCGACGCGAGCACGTTCGTCGCACAGGTCGACCAGGACGTGGCGCGCGTCGAGGGCGACCACGGACGCGCGTACGCGACGCGGCCGCGCCTCTTCTTCCTGCGCACGACCGCGACCTACGCGAATGCGCTCCAGGCGATCTTCGAGTACGACGCGGATACAGCGAGGCAGCTCTCGACGACGACCGCGGGCCTGTACCTGCCATCGCCGAACGCGGTGCTCATCGACTGGTCGAAGGTCCGTGGCAGCGTGCCGCTCTCGGCGCCGCGTCACGAGCTCACGCACATGATGGAATCGCAGATCGCGGGCGGAGCGTTCATCCCGGCGTGGTTCAACGAGGGCAGTGCGCGGCTCGAGGAGCTCACGATCCCGGAGACGCGGTATCTCGCGATGGTCAGCGCCTACGGCGCCGCGTCGATGGCCGCGAGCGGCACGCTCTTCTCGCTCGCCGACCTCCGCTCGCAGGCCGCGTGGAACGCGCGAGACGGCCTCGCCGGACAGTTCCAGTACCACGCCGCGTCGCAGGCCGTGCGGCAGCTGCGCGACCGTATCGGCATGACGGGAACGCTGCGGATCCTCGGCGCAATGGGCGCAGGCATGTCGTTCGAGGAGGCCTACGCGTTCGTCGCGGGCGAGGCGTTCGACGCCTTCGCCGCGTCCTACGTGGCGCGCACGCTGGCGCTCGCGACGACGTATCCGGGGATCGCGACCGCGCCGGATACGGTCGTCGGACCGGGTCTGTCGATCATGTTCTACGGCTTCCGTCCGGGATCGCTGATCTCGTACTCGGTCAGCGGCGCGGGATCCTCGAGCAGCAGCACGTTCGCGTCGCAGTACGGCACGTACGTGAGCTTCCTCGGCAGCGACTGGCCGGCGGGCACGTACACGATCACCGCGACGTGGTCGGGGGGCGTCGTCACGACGGTCGCGACCAAGACGCGCTAGCTCCGGCCGACGATGATGGGCAACGACGGATCGTTGCCCCATTCCTCCCAGCTGCCGTCGTAGGTGCGCACGTCCTCATGGCCGAGCGCGGTGAGCACGAGGTGCGTGAAGGCCGCGCGCACGCCGGCCTGGCAGTAGGTGACCGCCGAGGTCTCGGGTCCGAAACCCGCGTTCGCGTACATCTCCTCGAGATCGTCGGCGTCGCGCAGCGTCCAATCGTCTTTGAGCGCGTCTTTCCAGAGGATGTTCACCGCGCCGGGGATGTGACCGCCGCGCGCTGCGCGCTTCTCCTCGCCGGTGAACTCGCTGTCACGGCGCACGTCGAGGAGCCACGGATCGCCTTTCCGCACCGCGCCCAGCACCTCATCCCTCGACGCGAGTACGCCCTCGCGCGAACGCGCTGTAAAGCGTGCTCGTGGCGGCGTTACCTCACCTGGTTCGGTCGCGCGGCTCTCGGCGACCCACTTCTGGATGCCGCCTTCCATGACCGCCATGGCGTCGTGCCCGTAGCGCCGCAGGCCCAGCCAGAGGCGCGCTGCGTGGTGACCGCCTTCCGCGTCGTAGCCGATGACGAACGTCTCGTCCCCGATGCCGAGACGCGCCATCGCGTCGGCGAACTCACGCGGCCCGAGAAGCATGTAGCGCGGATGGCCTGACGCGGGTGGGGGAGCGGACAGGTCGCGCGACCAGTCGCAGGGGACCGCGCCGGGAAGATGACCCGCGAGATAGTCCTTCTTCGCGTCGCCCTCGAACGTGAAGCGGCAATCGACGATGCGGACCTTCGGATCGCGCAAGCGCTTCGCTACCTCTGCGGTGGAAATGAACAGTTCTGGACGGGCAAAGGGCGACACGGTCAGACTCTAGCCCGCGCCGCATCCCGTCGTCGGCGCCAGGGAGGGACCATGCGCCATTCGTTCAGCGTGCTCTTCGCGATCGTCGCGTTCGTCGCGTCCTCGTTCCTCGCGCAGCCCGCGTTCGCGGCGAAGACGCTCCCCGCGCCGCAGATCAGCTTCACGCGCTTCGCCCTGAGCGGCGGCACGCCCGGCGCGGGAGTCTCCAACACCGGCGGCACGCTGTCACTCACCAGTGGCGCGACCGACGGCACGTGGCTCTCGCCGTCGCAGGACGCGCAGTTCGACTTCGACGAGCTCGTCGCCTCGTGGAACGCGACGACGCCGTCGAACACGTGGATCACGATCGAGATGAGCGCGAGCGCGGTCGGCCGCACCGCGACGAAGTGGTACACGATGGGCATCTGGACGTCGGATCCCGTACCGGCGCACCGCACATCCGTCTCGCTGCAAGGCGACCCCGACGGGTTTGTCGCGATCGACACATTCATCCGCTCGAAGAAGGCGGCGCCGCTTCGCTCCTATCAGCTGCGCATCGGTCTCCACCGCAGTGGCACGAGCGCGACGCCGAGCGTGCGGTTCATCGGCGCGATGACCTCAGCGGCGGTCGATAAGTACGACATCCCCAGCACGCCCTACGGCCTCGGCTCCGTGCGTGACGACCTGGGCGTGCCGACGTACTCGCAGGAGATCCACAAGGGTGAGTTCATCGAGCTCGATGGCGGCGGTGAGGCGTGGTGCAGCCCGACCTCGACCGCGATGATCCTCGACTACTGGCACGCCGGGCCGACCGACGCCGAGCTCGCGATCTTCCCCGGTCCGACGAAGCCGGACGGCACCCCGTACAAGCGCCCGCAGGTCGACTTCGCGGCTCGCGCCGTCTTCGACTGGAACTACAACGGTGCGGGTAACTGGCCCTTCAACGCCGCCTACGCGGGCTCGCGCGACCTCGAGGGCTTCGTCACGCGTCTGCGTTCGCTGAACGAGGCGGAGCGCTTCATCGCGATGGGCATACCGCTGGTCGCGTCGATCAACGGACGTCTCCCCGGGTTCTTCTTCGGCAAGACGAACGGACATCTGCTCACAATCGTCGGCTTCACGGCGAGCGGCGACGTCATCTCGAACGACCCGGCGGTCCCGACCGAGGGCGAGGTGCACAAGACATACAACCGCGCCGACTTCGAGGACGTGTGGCTGGGCGGGTCGGGCGGCATCGTGTACGTCATCCACCCGATCGACGGCGGCCTCCCGGCGAACATAGCTGGTCTGCCCAACAACTGGTGACACGACGCGCGGCAATCTGAGGCGCGGGCTCGCGCTCGTCCGCAAACGGACGCCGCGCGGGTCCGCGCTCCGAGTGCGCTTCTACGAGAAGGTTGACTGCGGGCTTTGCGCCGAGGCGTACCGAGCACTCACGCGCGTGCGCATGCGCATGCCGCTCGAGATCGAGCGCGTCGACATCCTCGTCGACCCGCTGCTCTTCGATCGCTACGCGCTGCGGATTCCCGTGCTCGCAAGCGGCCAGCGAGAGCTCGACCTGGCTGGGCTTGATGAGCGCGTCATCGAGCGCTGGCTCACAGAATCGAAACCGTAATTGGCCGCGCTCGCCCGCCTGGCGGATCTCGATGGTCAGCTTCGCGCGGCGGGCAAGCCGGCGCGCGCCAAATTCGACAAGGCGTACCTGAAAAGCGACCTACGGTTTTACGGCGTGACGCTGCCGGAGATCCACCGCATCGCGCGCGAGTACGCGCGCGAGCATCCGGATCTCGATCGCCGCGCGCTGCGTGAGCTGGCCATCGGGGCGTACGCGACCGACAAGCACGACCTGCGCACCGTTGCGATCGCGCTGCTCGATCGGCGGCGCCGCGTCCTCGAGGAGCGCGACCTGCCGTGGCTCATCGATCTCATCGACGGCTCGAACACCTGGGCCCACGTCGACTGGCTCGCCATCGGGGTGATCGGTGACGTCGTCGCGAGGTACCCGGCGTCGCTGCGCTGGCTCCCGAAGTGGGGGAAGCAGAAGAACTTCTGGATCCGCCGCACGGCGCTGCTCGCGCAGCACGATCAGCTGAAGGTCGGGAAGGGCGAGTGGCCCCTCTTTGCGCGGCTCGCGGATTCGATGCTCGACGAGCAGGAGTTCTTCATCCGCAAGGCGATCGGCTGGGTGCTGCGCGAGACGAGCAAGAAGCGGCCGAAGCTCGTGTACGACTACCTACGGCCGCGCCGCGACCGGGTGAGCGGGCTCACGCTACGTGAGGGCGCGAAGTACCTCTCCGACGCGCAGCGTCGATCGCTCGGCCTTGCGCCGTGGCGCGATCGGGAGGGGAAGCCCTTCGGCGCTTAGCGGTTCGGGCGCTTCTTGGCGCTGGATGCCGTGCCCATGCGCGACAGTCCGTCGAACGTCGCGCCCTTCGCGACGCTGAGGGCCGGCGCGGTCACGTCGCCCTTCACGTGCGAGGTCGGCTCGAGGGCGACGGCGTCCTTCGCCGTGATGTTGCCTGTGACCGTTCCATGGATCGTCGCGGCGCCACAGGTGATGTCCGCATCGATCTTCGCGTGCTCGCCGACGAGCAGGGCATCGTCCGTCGTGATCGCGCCGCGGAAGGTGCCGTCGATCTGGACCGGGCCGCCGAAGCGGAGGCGCCCGTTCACATCCGACTCTGGCCCGAAGAGGATGCCGAGCATCTGGCCTGTCACCGTACCGCCGAGCTCGACTGTGCCCTCGAAGTGGAGCTTGCCCGCGCTCACGGTCTCTCGGTCTGACATGTAGTCCGATGTCTCATGCGATTCGTCGATCTTGCGCGCCATCTCGACCTCCTCTGCGGCTGACCTGATTAGAACGTCCTAGGCCGCTCGTCTGCTACGCGGCCTCGTGTGCCGAACAGGGACGCGAGCGGTCATGGCCCGAATTACCCGCGTTATGCGCGCCCTCGTGCGCCTCGTTATGGCAGCGGACGCATCGGGGGAGGTGCGTTCGACGGAACCCGACCTCTGCGTGGATGGCCTGAGGGGAGGGAGGGTTCATATGCGCGGTCTTCGAACCTCTGTCGCGATCCTTACCGCGACCATCACGATCAGCCTCGCCCTCACGAGCGCGCCTGCCTCCGCCTCGGGTCTGTCGCTCGTGCTTCGGACACTCGACGGAAGTCAGAACAATCTCACTCATCCTTCATGGGGTCAGGCGGGGACCCAGTACCTGCGCGTCGGTCACGCGAACTACGCCGACGGGATCTCCGCGATGGTGAGCGGGCCATCGCCGCGCTATGTCAGCAACCGCGTCTTCAACGATCGAGGGCAGAACATCTTCTCCGAGGGCGGCGTCACGAACTGGGGTTGGGTGTGGGGGCAGTTCCTCGACCACGACATCGGCCTCCGCGACGAGACGTCGACGGGGAGCGCCGCACTCCCGTTCAACGCCGGCGATCCGCTCGAATCGTTCCGCAATGACTTCGGCGCGATCTCGTTCTCGCGCACGCCCGCCGCGCCGGGCACCGGGGTCGCGACGCCGCGACAGCAGATCAACACGATCAGCAGCTACATCGACGCGTCGAACGTCTACGGCACGACGAAAGACCGCCTGCTGTGGCTGCGCGCCGGCCCGCTCGCACCCGGCGCGACGCCGGGCGCGGCGCTGATGCTCACGACCGACGGCTACCTCCCGCGTCGCAGCGCCCGCGGCGATGACGCATCCGCGCCGCCGATGGACCTCATGGGCGCGCTCCTCGCGACACCCGACCGCGCCGTCGTCGCGGGCGACGTGCGGGCCAACGAGAACAGCGCCCTCACGATGATGCATACGCTCTTCGCGCGCGAGCACAACCGCATCGTGGCGGCGCTTCCCGACTGGCTCAGCGCCGAAGAGAAGTTCCAGATCGCGCGCCGCGTCATCGGCGCGGAGGTCCAGCGCATCACGTACGCCGAATTCCTGCCGGCGTTGGGCGTGCGCCTCGCGCCGTACCACGGCTATGACCCAAGGGAGAACGCGGGCCTCGCCAACGAATTCGCGGCCGTCGGCTACCGCGCGCACAGCATGATCCACGGCGAATTCGAGCCATTCGTGCCGGCTGCACGCTATTCGGCGGCCCAGCTGGAGGCCTTCGAGGCCATGGGCATCGAGGTCGAGCTCGACGGCTCGAACGTCAAGCTCCGCATCCCGCTCAACGTCGCGTTCGGCAACCCCGATCTGCTCGAGCAGGTCGGGATCGACGCGTTCGTGACCGGGCTGGGGGAGCGCCAGTACCGCAACGATGAGCAGATCGACAACACCCTACGCAGCGTCCTGTTCCAGGTCCCGCGTCCCGGCGTGGACCCCGCATCCTGCGGGGGTCCGGTCGTCCTACCGGAGTGCTTCAGCGTTGTGTCAGACCTCGGCGCGATCGACATCCAGCGCGCACGCGATCACGGCATCCCCCGCTACAACGACATGCGTCGGGCGTACGGCCTGGCGCCGAAGGGATCGTTCACCGCGATCACCGGTGAGGCGACGCAGCAGTTCCCGACCGATCCGCTCATCACCGGTGACCCGATCGATGACCCGGAGATCCTCGACTTCACCCTGCTACTCGACGCCGATGGACACGTCGTGACGCCCGGAACGCCTGAGGCGCTGGACGAGGTCGTCGTCGGCGTTCGCCGCACCACGCTCGCTGCTCGGCTCAAGGCGATCTACGGCGACGTGAACTCGGTCGACGCGTTCGTCGGCATGATGTCCGAGAAGCACCTGAAGGGCGCCGAGTTCGGGGAGCTCCAGCTCGCGATCTGGAAGAAGCAGTTCGAGGCCCTGCGGGACGGCGATCGCTTCTTCTATCAGGTCGACCCCGGGCTTCCGTTCATACGCGCGCTCTTCGGCATCGACTATCGACAGACGTTGTCGGACATCGTCAGGCTTAACGCCGGCGTCACGCTGCCGGCGAACGTCTTCCTCTTTACCGGTGACTGACCCTCGAGCGATCGGGTCAGGAAGCGGGGGGCGCGAGAGCGCCCCCCGCGACTCCATACACTCGTCTCGTGGCGCGGATCGGCTACGTGGGGCAGGGGAACAACCTCCGGCGCCTTCTCGCGAACTCGCCTGAGATCTCCGCGGCGTACTGGGAGCTGCGCAAGACGATCAACGAGAAGAGCCAACTCTCGCCGCGCCTGCGCATCCTCTCGTTCCTCGCGTCTGATGTCGCGAACCGCTGCCGCTATTGACTGCATTCGCACACCGTGTCCGGCCGTGCGCTGGGCGTCACCGAGGAGATGGTCGATGCGATCGGGAGCGCTGAAACCAGTCCGCTCTTCACGGATGAGGAGAAGGCCGTCATCGCCGGTGCGACCGAGCTGACGAAGACGGCGCGCCTCACGGAGTCGACGTACCAGCGCCTCCGCCGATTCTTCGACGAGCGTCAGCTGGTCGAACTCGTCGTGAACACCTCGATCGCGAACCTGAACAACCGCGTCACCGATGCGTTCCTAGCGGATGTCGAGCCGGACGAGTAGGAGAGCACGGTGATCACGGGCGCGCACGCGATCGTGTACAGCACCGATCCAGACGCGGACCGTGCGTTCCTTCGTGATGTCCTCCGTCTGCCGAAGATCGACGTCGGCGGCGGTTGGCTCATCT